>JAABUN010003471.1_pt1 | contig 24341 bp, 21 predicted proteins | sample 5559311 | NCBI WGS metagenome assembly JAABUN01 (sample SAMN10711877, study PRJNA513370) | rock metagenome | isolation source: Antarctica rocks | place: Antarctica: Victoria Land, Siegfried Peak sud
CCGTGTCCTGCAGCGGATGCTCGCGCTCACCACCGCGATCTGGCACAACGACCACACCGGACAGCGCGTCCGACGCTCGCTACTCGCCTACGACCACTGATCAGGCTTGGAATCGATCATCTAGGAGATGCCGAGCTTCTTGCAGGCTGCGGCGTAGGCGGAGGTGCAGACCTGCTCGACGGTGAAGTCCTTGCCCTCGCCGATGAGCACCTCCTGCACGTTCTTCTGCGTCACGACCTTCGGGACGAACAGCTGCGACGGGGTGTCGAACAGCATCTCCTCGGACTTCGGCGTCTTGCCGGTGCGCAACTGGTTGGCGACCTCGGCCGCCGCCTCGGCGACGGTCTTGATCGGCTTGGAGATCGTGTTGTACTGGTCTCCGTTGACGATGCGTTGCACCGCTGCCAGCTCGGCGTCGTTGCCGGTCACCGGAGGAACCGGTTCGACGCCGGCCGCCTTGAAGGCGGCGATGGCACCGCCGCCGGTCCCGTCGTTGGCCGCAACCACCCCGGCGATCTTTCCGCTCAGCGGCGTGATCTGGCCGGCGACCCAGTTCTGCGCGTTCTCCGGCTTCCACTCGGGGGTGTCGTACTCGGCGAGGAGCGGGAACTCGCTCGAGTCGGTGACGGTGTGCACACCCTTCTTGATCAGGCCGGCCGCGGCGTCGGTCGGTGAGCCGTTGATCTGCAGCAGGCCGCCCTTGGCGCCGGTCTCCTTGAGGTGGTCCACCAAGTCCTGTGCGATGAGCGAGCCGATCTTCTCGTTGTTGAACGAGACGTAGAAGTCGGCCTTCTTCTTCGGGATCGGCCGGTCGTAGGCGACGACCTTGACGCCCTGAGCCTGCGCGGTCTGCACGATGGTGGCTGCCGCTGCCGAGTCGACCGGGTCGATCACCATGACCTTGACGCCCTGGGTGAGCACCGAGTTGGCCTGCTCCTGCTGCTTGGATGCGTCGCCGTCGGCGTTCTGGTAGAGCACCTCGCAGCCCGAGCACAGCTCCTTCATCTTGGCCGTGAACAGCGGCGCGTCGAACATCTCGTAGCGGGTGGAGGCGGTGTCGGGCATGAGGAAGGCGACCTTGTCGCTGTCGCCGCCTCCTCCGCCCGAGGCGCCGTCTGCGCCGGTCGAGCTCGAGTCGGTGCCGCCGCAGGCCGCGACGGTGGCCAGGGCCAATACCGCCAGGCCGACGAGTGGCCGGCGCGAGATGGGTCGGATCATGGACGGTCCTCCGTGAGACGTGGTGCCCGGCCGGGCCGGACGGTCAGGTGGGCGGTGCGGTCGGACGGGCGTGCGGGTGCTGCGAGATCACTGCGGGAGCAGGGTGACCTTGATCGAGGAGCTGCCGTCGGCGACGAGCTCCAGCCCGTCGGCGAACTGGGCGAGCGGCAGCTGGTGCGTGCAGATCTGGTCCATCGGCAGCAGCCCGGACTCCAGCATGCGGATGGCGGCGGGCCAGCAGTGCGGGCCGAGGTGTGCTCCGAGCACGTCGAGCTCCTTGTCGTCGCTGATGATCGACCAGTCGACGCTGACGTCCGAGCCGAAGACGCCGTACTCGACGTAGGTGCCGAGCTTGCGCAGCAGAGCAAGCCCCTGCGGCACGGCGGACGGGTGCCCGCTGCCCTCGAGGTACACGTCGGCCCCGTAGCCCTCGGTCAGGCCGCGCACGACCTCGCCGACGTCGTCGCTCGCGATGTTCACCACGGTGTCGGCGCCGCAGAGCCGGGCGAGCTCGAGCTTGGTGTCGCTGACGTCGAGGGCGACGACGTGGGCCGGGCTCTTGGCCCGCGCGCCGGCCACCATGCCGAGCCCGATCGGGCCGCAGCCCGCCACGACCACCACGTCGTCGAACCTGATGCGGCCCCGCTCGACGGCGTGCAGCGCGCAGGACAGCGGTTCGGCAAAGGCCGCGTGCGCCGGCGGCAGCTCGTGGCCGACTCGGTGCACGAGCGCGCGGGCCGGGAAGACCATGTAGGAGGCCATCGCGCCGGGCGTGGCCCGCTTGAAGCCGTAGATGTCGTGTGGCGCGCACATCCAGTACTGGCCGCGGCGGCAGTAGCGGCACTGCCAGCAGGGCACGATCTGTTCCGAGACGACGCGGTCACCGGCGGACACGCCCCAGCGGGCGAACGCGTCGTCGTCGAGCGCGACGATCTCGCCGACGAACTCGTGCCCGGGTACGACGCCGGTCTCGGCCCAGGCTGGGCGGTCGGCGTCGCCCCAGAATTTGCTCGCGCCGTGGAAGCACTTGAGGTCGCTGGCGCAGATGCCGACGGCCTGCACCCGTACGAGCGCCTCGCCCGGCCCGGGCCGGGGCACGGGCACGGTCTCGAGCCGATAGTCCTCGGGTCCATGGCAGACCACCGCCTGCATGGTCCTCGGGACGTCGTGCCCGGCGGCCCCAGAGTGACTGCCGGCGACCTGACCGTCGACGGTGGGCGTCGTCGTCATGGGGCTCCTCCGCGTCTGTGAACGGAGTCACAGAACCACGGTTCAGAACACTTGTCGAGCACAGATGTTCAGTCGTGGGTAACAAGTCGGAAACGATGGCGCCACGCCGATGGTTCAGCCGCGCGAGCTGGCGGCGTCCTCCTGCAGGCGCGCCAGCAGGTGTACGTGCTCACGGGTGGCCGGGTAGAGCGACAGATAGGCCTCGTAGAGCTCGTCGTACACGGCGCGGTGCCGGGAGTTCGGACGCACGGTGTGGCCCGATCGCGTCCAGTCGGTGTCGGCCGGCACCAGACCGGTGCCGATGCCGGCCAGCAGCGCGTCCCCGTAGCAGGCTCCGATCGCCTGTTCGGGCACGGTCTGCTCGCGGCCGGTGACGTCGCTGACGATCTGCGTCCACAGCCCACCCTGCGTACCGCCGCCGACGGCGACCAGGCGGCGCACCGGGTCGACGTCGGACTCGAGCAGCTCGAGGATCTGCCGGATGCCAAAGGCGATGCCTTCGTAGGCCGCCCGGAACAGGTGCCCGCGCCGGTGCCGTAGCGACAGGCCGGCGACCACCCCGCGCGCCCGGGCGTCGAAGACCGGCGTGCGCTCGCCCGCGAAGTACGGCAGCATCAGCAGTCCGTCGGAGCCGGGGGGCAGCTCGGCCGCCTCGCGGACCAGCTGCTCGAAAGGCGCCCCGCCGGTCAGCTCCTGCAGCCACCCGGTGAGGCTGCCCGAGGTCGACATGCCGGCGGCGAGGGTGTAACTGCCCTCGTCGACGCCGTTGGTCGTCCACAGCATGGGGTGCGAGCGCACCTCGTCCAGCACCTGGACGAAGAACATCGTCGATCCGTACATGAGCATCAGGTCGCCAGGTCGGCGTACCCCAGCGCTGAAGGACTCGGCCCACGCATCCACCGTGCCGGCGCACACCGGAGTGCCGACGGAGAGGCCGGTCACTTCGGCGGCCGGGCCGGTCACGGTCCCCACGACCTCGCCCGGCCACGCCAACCGGGGCATCTCGAGCCCCTCGAACACCTCGTCGGCCCAGTCGGTGGCCCAGGTGCGTCGGTGGATGTCATACACCGGGTCGCACTGGCTGGCGGTGTGGTGGTCGAGCACGTACTCACCGGTCAGCCGGCCGACCACGAACGAGCTCGAGCCGTACCAGCGCTGCGCCCGCGCGTAGGCCTCCGGCTCGTGCCGGGCGACCCACATTGCCTTGGGTCCGACCGCCTGCGTCGACAGCGGGGTCCCGCCCCGCTCCAGGATCCGGTCGGCGCCGTAGCGCTCGGTGAGCTCGTCGATCTCGGCGGTGGCGCGCATGTCGATGCCGTAAAGGATGGCCGGGCGCACCGGGTCGCCGCCCGCATCGCTCAGCACGAGGCAGGGTCCGACACCACTCACGCACAGGCCGGCGATCGGCCGCTCCCCGGCCTTTGGCACGAGCTCACGGCACACCGCGACGACGTCGGCCCACCAGACGTCCTCGGCGTCGACCTCGGCCCAGCCGGGGCGGGGGAGGCTCATGGCGTGCGGCCGGCTCGTCGAGGCGACCACCTCGCCGGCGGGGGTGGTGAGCACGGCCTTGGTGCTGCCGGTGCCCATGTCGATGCCGAGCAGCAGCACGTTCGTCATGGCCCTCTCGGCGTTCAGCAGCGGATGCGTACGTCCGTCTGCGGCGGAGTGTAGGGACCCGCGCCGCCTCCCGGGCGGGACCGGGCGCGCCATACTCCTGGCTCATGGGTGACCAGGGCGCGCGCTTCTCTTCGCAGCTCATGCACGCGGCTGCCTCGCTGTACTACCTGCAGGACGCCACCCAGGCGGAGATCGCTGATCGCTTGGGTACCTCTCGGCCGACCGTCAGCCGGCTGCTCGCCGAGGCGCGCCGCATCGGCATGGTGAAGATCGAGGTGTCACCGCTCGTCGATCTCGACGAGGACGAGCTCGCCCGGCGGGCGGCCGAGGCGCTGGGCGTGCACCAGGTGCACCTGTGTGCGCCGGTGCGCGGCGTCAGCCTGGGAGCGAGCCTGGCCCCCGGCCTCGGTCGGGCGCTGGAGCAGGTGGGGCTCTGCGCCGGCGACGTGCTGCTCGTCGCCTCCGGCCGTACGGTCTACGAGGCGGCGACGGCCGAGCTTCCCCGGCTGCCGGGCGTGCTGATCGTCCCGACGGTCGGCGGGCAGGACGAGCCCGAGCCCTGGTACCAGATCAACGAGATCACCCGGCAGTTCGCCGTGCGCGTCGGAGGCCGACCGATGTTCCTGTACGCGCCGGCACTGCCCGGTCCCGACCTGCACGCCACGCTGCTCGCCGATCCGACGAGCGGCCAAGTGTTCTCGATGTGGGAGCAGGCGCGCTGCGCCGTGCTGGGCATCGGTGCCCCACCGCTCATGCGCCAGTCGATCTCGCGCTTCATCCCCACCGATGCGGTGGCCCTGCGCGAGGCCGTCGGTGACGTCTGCCTGCGCTTCTTCGACGCCGCCGGCACGCCGGTGCCCTTCCCGGGCAGCGAGCGGCTGATCGCGACCCCGCTCGAGCTGCTCTCGTCGCTGCCGGTGACGATCGCGCTGGCGGTCGGGCAGGACAAGGTGGCAGGCATCGTCGCTGCCTGCGCCGCCGGCTACGTGAACGAGCTGGTCACGGACGTGCCGACCGCCTCGGCGGCACTCGCTGCGGTCAAGGACAGCTGACGTCCGGTCGGGTTGGTCCAGATGCGGGCGTGCGGACCGCCCTGATCGCACGCCTACGCGCCGCCGGCTGCGTGTTCGCCGAGGACGAAGCCGCCGCCCTGTCCCTCGAGCCGGACCTCGAGCGCAGGGAGTCGCTCGTGCGGCGCCGCCTCGGCGGCGAGCCGCTGGAACATCTGCTCGGCTCGGTCTGGTTCGGCCCCCTGCAGCTCGCCGTCGGTCCGGGCGTGTTCGTCCCCCGCCAGCGCTCGCTGCTGCTGGCCCGGCTGGCGGTCCAGCGGGCCCGGAGCCGGCGCGCCGCCGTCGTTCTCGAGTTGTGCTGCGGCGTCGCGCCGATCGCCGCCACCGTGGCGCACGAGCTCGCCGGCCACCTCGGAGAAGCCGCGGCCGAGCTGCACGCGAGCGACATCGACCCGGTGGCCCTCGCCTACGCCCGGCGCAACCTGCCGGCCGATGCGGGCGTGCACGAGGGCGACCTGGTGAGCGCCCTGCCGGGCCACCTGCGGGGGCGCGTGCACGTGCTGGCTGCCGTGGCGCCGTACGTGCCGGCGGGCGCCGCCCACCTGCTGCCGCCCGAGGCGCGCGAGCACGAGCCCGCCCGCGCACTGCTCGGGGGCCAGGACGGCACCGACCTGCTGCAGGACATCGCCCGGCACGCACCCGGCTGGCTCGCCCCCGCCGGCCGGGTGCTGCTCGAGATGCACGAGGAGCAGCGCCGCACCGTCGTCGCCACGGCGCGCGGGGCCGCGCTCTGCCGCGCGCGCTGGCACGTCGACGACGGCCGCACCGGCGTGCTCGAGCTGTGGCGACCGCCCTTCGCGCGCGGCTGAGCGGGCCGCGGCGTGCGGGCTGGGACACTGGCAACTCACCCGACCCGACAGGGCGCCGCGCGCCCGGACAGGAGAGCGCCGTGCAGTTCGGCCGCTACTACGAGGAGTTCGAGGTCGGGGCGGTGTACAAGCACTGGCCGGGCAAGACGGTCACCGAGTACGACGACCACCTGTTCTGCCTGCTGACGATGAACCACCACCCGCTGCACCTGGACGCCGCCTACGCCGCGACCACCCAGCAGGGCCGCAACGTCGTCGTCGGCAACTACATCTACTCGCTGCTGCTCGGCATGTCGGTCGCCGACGTCTCCGGCCGGGCCATCGCGAACCTCGAGGTCGAGTCGCTGCGGCACGTGTTCCCCACCTTCCACGGCGACACCGTCTACGGCCAGACCGAGGTGCTCGGCAAGACCGAGAGCACCAGCAAGGACGACCGGGGAGTCGTGCACGTCGAGACCAAAGGCTGCAACCAGGACGGCGTGCTCGTTTGCACGTTCCGGCGCAAGGTCATGATCCCGAAGCGGGTCTACGCCGAGCGCACCGGCGGCGAGTTCCCCGGTCGTCCCGAGCTGCGCGAGCCCGCTCGCTGAGCCGTCGCTCGGCGCCCGCGCTGACCGCCTGCCCTTGACGGGCGGGCCGGTCAGGCGGACCGTCGAGGTGTGAAGCCACCGAGCTGCCCGCGTTGCGGGGGTGCGCTCCGCACCCCCGACCTCATGTCGAGCGAGTTCCGGTGCGCCCGGCACGGTCCGGTGCTGCCGCTGCGGCGCTGGTCGAGCGTGACCCCCGCCGTGGTGCGGACGGTGGCCGAGAGCAGCCACGTCCCGCTGTGGGCGCCGCTCCCGCTGCCGCCCGGCTGGCTGGTCACCGGGCTCGAGTCGGCCGGCCGCGAGGGCGACGGGGCCCGCGCCGTCACGCTGTCGCTGTGCGGCCCCTCACCGCTCGGCGGTCCGGTCGACCTGCTGCTGCTCAGCGAGGAACCGGGCGTGGGGCTGGCCGCGCGCCGGGCCGGGCTGCCCGACCTCGATCTGCTGCCGCTGCTCCGTACCGCCCCGGACGCCAAGGTCGAGACGGCCGGCCATCCCACCGCGCTGTGGCGGCTTGACACCCCGGCCGACCGGGTGGCGTTCGCCGGCGAGGCCGGCGGGGTGTGGTTCGTCGCGGTGCTGTGGCCGCCGAGCGCCGAGCTGCTGCTGCTCGAGCACGTCGCCCTGCACGACCTGCGCGCCGAGCGGCACGTCGGCGCCGAGCTGCCGGTCGGGGCCCCGACACCGCGGCTCGCCTGAGCGGGCCGCCGCCGCTCGAGGCGGCAGTCCCGCGCGCCCTGCCAGACTGCCCAGGTGGACGTCCTCGGCACCGGCATCGACCTGCACACCCACTCGACCGCCTCCGACGGGACCGTCGCGCCGCAGGACCTCGTGCGCCAGGCACGCGAGCAGGGCCTCACGGCGCTCGCCCTCACCGACCACGACACGACTGCGGGGTGGGCGGCGGCGCAAGAGGCACTGCCGGGCGGCCTGCGCCTCGTGCGCGGCGTCGAGCTGTCCTGCGTCGCAGGCGGCATCAGCCTGCACGTGCTCGGCTACCTGTTCGACCCGGCCGAGCCGGCTTTCGCCGCCACCCGCGCCGAGCTGCGCGACTCGCGGGTGCACCGCGCGCAGCGGATGGCCGAGCGGCTGGAGCAGGCCGGCACCGGTGTCACGTGGCAGCGCGTGCGCGAGCTGGCGGGCGGCACGGTGGGCCGCCCGCACCTGGCGCAGGCGCTGATCGAGCAGGGATTGATCGGCTCGGTGTCGGAGGCGTTCTCGCCGCAGTGGATCGGCGCCGGTGGGCGCTTCTGGGTGCCGAAGACCGAAGTCGACGTCCTCGAGGGGATCCGGCTCATCACCGCAGCCGGGGGCGTCGCGGTCTTCGCCCACCCGGCCGCCGCGTCGCGCGGGCGCACCGTCGGCGACGACGTGATCGCGGCGATGGCCGCCGCGGGCCTGGCCGGCCTCGAGGTCGACCACGTCGACCACGACGAGCCGGCCCGGGCGCACCTGTCCGCCCTGGCGCGCGAGCTGGGACTGCTGAGCACGGGCAGCAGCGATTTCCATGGCACGGCCAAGACGGTGCGACTCGGGGCGCACACCACCTCGCCCGAAGTGCTGGCGGCGCTGGTCGCACGGGCGAGCGGCGTGCCGGTGCTGGTGGGCTCGGGCGACGGCGCGCCGGGGTGATCGGCCCGGCCCGTACGCCCCGGATCTTCCCCGGCTGGTACGTGGTGGCCGGCGTGTTCATGATGCTGCTCGTCAGCTCCGGCATCGGCTTCTACGGCCTCGGCGTCTACCTGCGGGCGCTGACCGTCGAGCAGGGCTTCTCGGTGGGCGCGGTCTCCGGCGCGACGGCACTGTTCTTCGCGGTCGCCGGCCTCACCGGAATCCCGGTGGCCGCCGTCATCGCCCGCCGCGACGCCCGGCCGGTGATCGCCGGTGGTGCGCTCGCCTGCGGCGTCGCCCTGCTGCTGCTCGGCCGGGTCGAGCGCGAGTGGCAGGCCTACGCGGTGTACGCGCTGTTCGGTGCCGGCTTCGCGGCCTGCTCGCTCGTGCCGGGCACGACGCTCGTCACGCGCTGGTTCGCGCGGCGCCGGGCCGTCGCCCTCTCGATCGCCACGACGGGGCTGTCCGCCGGGGGCGTGGCGATCACACCGTTCCTCACCACGCTCGTCGCCGACCGGGGCCTGCGCGCCGTCACCCCCTACCTCGCCGTGGGGTTCGTGCTCGGCGTCGTGCCGGTGACCGCGCTGCTGCTGCGCTCGTCGCCGAAGGCCCTCGGCCTCGTCCCGGACGGCCTGACCAGCGAGGCGCTGAGCACCGCACAGCATCGGCCGCCACAGCAGCAACCATCGCAGCCGCAGCCGTCGCCGCAGCCGTCGCTGGAGCCGCCGCCGACGCCGGAGCAGCCGTCCGCTGCGTCCACGGCTGCGGTCGGCAGCACCACGGTCGCCACCGCACCCGTACCCGCCGCCCGCGCTCCCTCAGAAAAGTCACCGACCGCCGCGGCGCCGGAAGGCATGACCGGCCGCTTCTTCGTCTGCGTCACCCTTGCGCACTCGCTGGCCATGCTCGCGCAGGTCGGCGGCATCGCCCACCTGGTCAACCTGGTCGCCGAACGGGCCGACGCTGCCCTGGCCGGCACCGCGGTCTCGACCCTCGCGGTCTCCAGCCTGGTGGGGCGGCTGCTCGGCGGCGTGGTCGCCTCGCGGCTGTCGATGCGCGCGATGGCCGTCGTGCTCATGGGGGTGCAGGGCGCCGCGCTGGCGTTGCTCGCGCTCGTGGACGGCCGGCTGGCCCTGCTCGGGCTGACCGTCGTGTTCGGCCTGACGGTCGGCAACCTGCTGATGCTGCACCCGCTGCTGCTTGCCGAGCACTTCGGCGCGCTCGACTACGGCCGCATCTACGCGCGCAGCTCCCTGATGGCGACAACCGGCATCGCCGGCGGCGCGCTGTTCCTCGGCGTGCTGCACGACGCACTGGGCGGCTACGGCATCGCCTTCAGCCTGGCGGGGCTTGCGTCGGTGCTCGGAGGCGTCGTGCTGTTGTTCAGCGGCCCGACCCGCGTCGCAGCGGCCGCCGCCGCGCCCGTCCGCAGCGGCTGAGCCGCGACGTGGCAACCTCGACGCCATGAGCGCACCGTTGCAGAGCCCTGCCAGCATCTCCAGGGCACGCGGCAACTGGGCCAGCACCAAGGCCGCAAGCTTCCAGGAGTCGGTCATCCGCGAGATGTCCCGGTTGTGCGCCGCCTCCGGCGGGGTGAACCTCGCGCAGGGCTTCCCCGACTTCGCCTGCCCGCCGGAGCTCAAGACCGCGGCCAAGCAGGCCATCGACGACGACGTCAACCAGTACGCGATCACCTGGGGAGCCAAGGCGTTCCGCGACGGCATCGTCGCCAAGACCGCCGCCACCTACGACGGCTGGCAGGTCGACCCGGAGACCGAGCTCACCGTCACCTGCGGCTCCACCGAGGCGATGATCGCCACCCTGCTCGCCACCGTCGACCCGGGCGACGAGGTCGTCATCTTTTCGCCCTACTACGAGAACTACGGACCCGACGCGGTGCTGTCCGGGGCCACGCCCCGGTACGTGACGCTGCACCAGCCCGACTGGAGCATCGACGAGGCTGAGCTGCGCGCGGCATTCTCCGGCCGCACCCGCGCGATCATCGTCAATACCCCGCACAACCCCACCGGCAAGGTGTTCACGCGTGCCGAGCTGACGCTGATCGCCGAGCTGTGCCAGACCTACGACGTGCTGTGCCTGACCGACGAGATCTACGAGCACATCGTCTACGACGCCGAGCACCTGCCGCCGGCCCGCGTGCCCGGGCTCGAGGACCGCACGGTGACGATCAACGCGCTGTCCAAGACCTACGCGGTGACGGGGTGGCGCGTCGGCTGGGCGATCGCCCCGCCGCAGATCACTGCGGCCGTGCGCAAGGTGCACGACTTCCTCACCGTCGGGGCGCCGGCGCCGCTGCAGGCCGGGGGTGCGGCGGCGATGGCCCTGCCGCCGTCGTACTACGCCGACATGGCCGCGCGCTACCTCGAACGCCGTGACCTGCTGTGCGGGGTGCTGGCCGAGGCCGGGTTCACCTTCCGCGTTCCCGACGGTGCGTACTACGTGCTGTGCGAGACGGGGGACAAGGACCCGGCCCGCGACGCCAGCGCCTACGCCCGCCGCGTCGTCAGCGAGCCGGGCATCGCGGTGGTGCCGGGCACGTCCTTCTTCGCCGACCCGGCCGAGGGCGCGGGACTGATCCGCTTCGCGTTCCCCAAGACGCTCGACACCCTGCACGCCGCAGCGGAGCGCATCGCGAAGCTGTAGGAGTCGGGCGCCGGGGGCTGCCGTCGCATCCCGCCCGTATCTGTGCGTCGACGTGTGCTGATGCCGCCGGGCCGGTGTCGGTCAGGGTGGTATTTTGGCGACGCACGGCACGTCCGGTGACGTTCGTCGACCCGCGCGGGACCGGGCCGAAGCCGATGCTCAGCAGCGGCCCCGCAACCGGGTGCCGCGACCGGCTACGCGTGCGGGCGATCGACGGGAGACGGCCAGGGGCGGTCCTGGTGCTCCACCCACCGGCTGAGCAACGGCAGGCCGAGCGGCGCGAGCGGACGAACCGGCACGAGCGGTTGAGGCAACCGGCCTAGCGCGGGCGCCTCGCCACCCAGCAGCAGCTCGCCGGCCTTGCCGCCCAACCAACTCATCAGCGCGACACCCGAGCCGTTGCACCCGGCGACGGTCACCACCTGGCCGTCGCGACGCAGCACGGGCAGCCGGTTGAGGGTCATCGCGACCTGGCCGAACCAGGCGAACTCGATGCCGGTTCTCGCCTCGGCCAGCTGCGGGAACAGCGCGTCGACGGCCGCGGCGAGAAAGGCCGTCGACTGCTCGAGCGTGGCCGGTCGCAGGCTCTTGCGGCCGCCAAAGGCGAGGCGCCCGTCGGCGGTGACCTGCCAGTAGAAAAGCAGCTGCTTGGTGTCGACGTAGGTGCGCCGGTGGCGGGCGATCGCGTCGACGAGCGAGGCGTCGAGCGGCTCGGTCGCGACCATGTAGCTGTTGATCGCCAGCACGCGCGAGCGGGCCGGCGCCCACGGGTTGTGGGCGGTGGCGTGGGTGGCGAGCACGACGCTGCCCGCGCGGATGGTGCCGCCCTCGCTGGTCGTGGACGTGGCCAGGTGAGCGACCACAGCGCCGTCGTGGGGCTCGAGGTGGTGCACGCGGTGCCCGTCGTGCATGCGGACGCCGGCGTCGACGGCCTGCCGGGCGAGCGCCAGGTGCAGCCGACCGGGGTGCACCGCGCCGGCGGCCTCGACGAGCACCCCGGCGTGGGCCAGCGGCGAGTCGAGCTCGTCGGCCAGCCGCTCGGGACTGAGCAGCTCGGCGTGCTCGCCGACCGCCTGCAGGTCTTCGGCGTACCCGGCCATGCGGGCAGCTGCGGCTGGGTTGTGCGCCACCATCAGGTGACCGCACCTGCGGTACTGCACGTCCGCCTCATCGCCGAGCTCGGCGACCATCGTCTCGAAGGCGGCCAGGTACTCGGCCGTCTCGCGACCGGCGGCCTGCCCCAGCCCGCCGTGCCGGCGCTTCAGCACCGCGTGCGAGGTGTGCAGCTCGGCGAGCACCTGGCCACCGTTGCGGCCGCTCGCGGCCTCGAACAACGACTCGGTGACGACGGCGACCTCGCGCCCGGCGCGGGCCAGCACGGTCGCGGCCCGCAGCCCGGCGTAACCGCCGCCGACGACAAGCACGTCGCACGAGCGCGGCGGGGGACCGGCGCTCACCGGGAACGCCGGCAGCTCGGCCTGCCACAGCGGCAGCTGTCGAAAGCCGGCGCTGAGGCGGGGCGCGGGCGCCGAGCTGGTCACGCCTACCCATCGGGTCATACCTGCCGCTCCGTCACGCCTGCAGTCTGCTGGTCACGCCTGCGCCTGGAACGTCCGCTGTCCGCCGACCCAGGTGCCGAGCACAGGGGCGGCGGCGAGGTCGGCGGCCGGCAGGTCGGTCGGATCCTCGCCGAGCAGCACCAGGTCGGCCGGGGCACCCGGGACCAGCCGGCCGGTGTCCGGCGCCCCGAAGCACTGCTGCGCGACGCCGGTCGTATAGGCGGCCAGCGCGCTCGCGAGGTCGACCCGCTCGTGCGGCGTCCACCCGCCGGCCGGCTGCCCGTCGGGGGTCTGGCGGCTCAGGGCGACGGCGATGCCCTCGAGCGGCGCCGCCGAGGTCACCGGCCAGTCGGAGCCGAACGACAGCGTCGTGCCGCGCCGCTGCAGCCCGGCGATCGGATACTGCTGCCGTCCGCGTTCGGCGCCGAGGCGGGGCAGCGTCTGCTCGGTCATCGTCGCATCGAGCTGGGCCCAGATCGGCTCGAAGTTCGCGACCACCCCCAGCTCGGCGAAGCGAGGCAGGTCATCCGGGTGCACCACCTGTGTGTGCGCGACGACCGGCCGACGGTCGCGGTCACCGTTCTCGCGTTGCGCGTGCGCCACGGCGTCCAGGGCCATCCGCACCCCCGCGTCGCCGATGGCGTGGATGTGCGCCTGGAAGCCGGCGGCGTCGACGGCGGCGACGGCCTCGGCGAGCTCCTCGGCCGACCAGTTCGGCAGCCCGCAGGAGTGCGGCGCGTCCTCGTAGGGATCGAGCAGCGCGCCGGTGCCCGACTCGATAACCCCGTCGGCGAAGAACTTGACGGTGCGTACCGAGAGCCGGTCGAGCCGGCCCGCCTCGACCAGGAGCGTCTCGGTGTCGACCCGCAGCTGCACCCAGGACGCGAGCACCTGCGCCCACTGCCCTGGCACGGCGCGCAGCGCCACGGCGGCCCGCACCGGCAGCAGACCCTCGAGCACCGCGCGCCGGTAGACCAGCACGTCGTCGGCGTCGACGGCGGCGTCCTGCGCGAAGGCGAGCCCGACCGAGGTCAGGTGCCGGGCGCCGCGTAGCAGCCCGGCGAGCTGCTCGTCGTCCGAGGCGGCCGGCAGGAGCCGCGTCACGAGATCCATGGCGCCCCACTCGCGCAGCGTGCCGACGGGGCTGCCGTCGGCGTGCCGCACGATCTGCCCGAGCGCCGGTTCACGCGTGCCGGCCTCGATGCCGGCCCGGCGCAGTGCCTCGCTGTTGACCCAGACGGCGTGGCCGTCGTTACTGGTGAGCACCACCGGACGATCGCGCACGGCCGTGTCGAGCAGCTGCGCGCTGCCGACGCCGTCCGGCAGCAGCGAGCCGAGGTAGGCCTTGCCCTGCACCCAGTCGAGCTCGGGGCGGGCCTCGGCGTAGGTGCGCACGATCGACAGGACCTGGTCGACGCTCGTCGCGTCGACGACCTGTGCGTGGGACAGCCCCACGCCGCCCCACATGGGGTGCACGTGACCGTCCCGGAAGGCCGGCAGCACGCAGCCGCCCTCGAGGTCGACGCGCTGGGTGCGCGCGGTGGCGAGCCGTTCGGCGTCGTCGCCGAGTGCGAGCACCCGGCCGCCGCCGACGGCCAGTGCGGTGGTGGCCGGTGCCTCGGGGGAGGGGCGGATGCTGCCGGTGAGCAGCAGCTCGGCAGCGGTCTCGGCGGCCATCTCAGCCGGTACCGGTCAGCGTGCCGGTGATCTGTTCGTTCGAGTCGCCGCCGCGGCGCAACACGAGCGCGGTCAGCGCGATCGCGGCGAGCGTCATGAGCAGCACTAGCGTCGACATGGCCGCCAGGTCGCCGCGCAGGCCCTGGCGCAGCGCCGAGAACACGTACACCGGCCAGGTGGTTGAGCCCGCCGTGCTGACGAAGCTCGAGGTGATGGTGTTGTCCAGGCTGAAGGTGAACGACAGCAGACCACCGGCGATCACCGCGGGCAGCACCAGCGGCACGGTGATGAGCCGGAAGGCCTTGAGCGGCGAGGCGCCGAGGTCGGCGGCGGCCTGCTCGAGCGACTCGTCCATGCCTGCCATCCGGGCGCGCACGACCAGGGCGACGACCGCGCTGGAGAACACCGAGTGACTGATGATCATACGGACCACACCGTCGGCGATCGAGATGCGCACGAACCAGATGAGGTAGGAGATCGCATCGACGATCTCCGGCGCGGTGAGGATGAGGAACACCAGGCCCAGGAACGGGATCTGCCACCGGCCCGGCCGCCGGGCCAGTGCCAGCCCGGCGAGCGTGCCGATGGCCACCGCGAGCAGGCTGGACAGCAGGGCCACCTGCAGCGAGCGCAGCACCGCGTCGTTGATCTGCGGGTTGTCGAGCGACAGGGTGTACCAGCGGGTCGAGAAGCCGCGCCAGGACGCCAGCTGGTTGCCGCCGTTGAAGGAGTAGATGACGACGTAGACGATCGGCAGGAACAGGAAGACGAAGGCGAGCGCGGACCAAACGGCCAGCCCGATGTGGATCGGGTCGCGACGCACTCGCCTGCTGCCGGTGCCCGCCGGCGGGCTCGTCCGCGTGCTCGCCGCCGGTGCCGTCGTCGTCACGCCGGCACCCGCTCGACTGCTGGCACCCGCTCGGCGGCCGACGCGAGCTCGACGCGGCGCAGGCGGGCGAGCAGCGCTCGGACCACGAGGGCCGCGAGCGCCACCACCGCCACCGTCGACAGGATCATCACGATGAGCAGTACCGCCATCGCCGACCCGAGCGCCCAGTCCTGCGCCTGCAGGAACTGGCCGGCGACCAGCGAGCCGACCATCGTGCCCTTGGCCCCGCCGAGGATGGAGGCGGTCACGTAGTCGCCCGAGAGCGGGATGAACACCAGCAGGCAGCCGGCCACGACCCCCGGCATCGCGAGCGGCATTGTGACCGTGACGAAGGTGCGCAGCCGGCCGGCCCCGAGATCGCGCCCGGCCTCGCGCAGACGCGGGTCGAGCCGCTCGAAGGCCACGTACAACGGGAAGATCATGAGCGGCAGGTAGTTGTAGACCACCCCGAGCTGGACGGCGAACTTGGTGTCGAGCAGCTGCAGCGGCGCCGACACGGCGCCGAGCGACTGCAGCTGGTCAGAAGCGAAGCCGTTGGGCGCGAGCACGATCCGCCAGGCGAAGGTGCGCAGCAGGAAGCTCGTCCAGAACGGCACGATCGTCAGCCCGAGCAGCAGCGTGCGCCAGCGCGGCGAGACCTTGGTGGCCAAGAAGTAGGCCAGCGGCAGCGCGACGACCAGGCACAGCAGCGTCCCGACGACCGCGATCTCCAGCGTGCGCTTGAAGACGGTGAAAAAGGTGGCGTTGAGCGCGGTGCCGTAGTTGGCGCCCGAGAGCCGGTCCAGGCCGATGAGGTTCTCGCTGGTGGCGATGTTCGGCCGGTAGCCGAAGCTGTAGACGACGATCACCAGCACGGGTAGGGCGAAGAAGCCGATGTACCAGGCCCAGGCCGGCAGGGCCAGGGTGAAGCGCGGCGCTCGCACGCGGCGTCGCCGGGCCCGCGGCGGGGGAGCGGGCGGCGGTGCCGCGGTCGCCGACCGCTCGGCGACCGCAGTCACCGCGGCCTCCTCGTCCGAGCCACTACGCCCCGGCCTTGGCCTTCATCGCGTCGAGCACTCGGACCGACTTCGGCTGGTTCTCATTGACCACGACCGGCACGAAGCGGTCCACCTCGCCCTCGTCGGGGTAGATGATCTGCGGTTGCTTGAGCTTTTCGCCGAGGATCTTCTTCGTCTCGTCGATGCCGGTGTTGTAGCCGTGATAGGAGACCTCGCGCGCCGACACGTCCGGCGTGAGCATGTAGTTGATGAAAGCGTGCGCGGCCTCGGGGTGCTTGGCGCCGGACGGGATGGTGTAGTTGTCCATCCAGAGGTTGGTGTGCGGTGTGGGCGCCACCCACTTCAGGGTGTCGTCCTCGAGAATCGCCGACCGCGCGTCGCCGTTGTAGGCGTGCGACAGCGCGTAGTTGCCCGCGACGATGGCCTCGCTCGGGTAGGCGTCGAACTTCTTGACGCTCGGGGCGATCTTGCTCGTCATGAAGTCCTGGCAGGCCGTGAAGTCAGCGTCGGTGGCGGTGTTCGGATCGATGTCGTTGGCCCAGAACCAGATCGCCGTGACCTCGAGCGGGTCGTCGAGGATGCTGACCTTGCCCGACAGCGCGTCGCTCTGAATCATGGTGAGCACATCGGACCAGCTCTTCGGCGCGGTCGTGACGATCGCGGGGTTGTAGACGATGCCGGTGGTGCCGAAGTCCTTGCAGACGCTGTACTTGTTGCCTTTGTCCCACGGCTGGTCGAGGTACGCCTTGTCGATGTTCGACAGGCGCGGGATCTTCGACAGGTCGAGCGGCTTGAGCAGGTTCTTGCTGACCATCTGCGGGATGAACACCCCGCTCGGGATGACCAGGTCGTAACCGCTCGTGCCACCGGCCAGCGAGAGCTTGGCGATCAGGCCCTCGTTGGAGTCGTAGATGTCCTGGGTCACCTTGACGTCGTTGGCCTTGGAGAAGGCGGCGATGTTGTCCGGCTCGGTGTACTGGGCCCAGTTGTAGATGTTCAGCTCGGACTCGAGCTCGGCGGCCGCCTTGGACGCCGCGGCTGACGGTCCCTGCACGCTTGAGGCGCCGGTGGCGCCACCGTCGCCGCAGGCCGCGAGCAGCCCGGCCGCCGCGGCCAGGCCCAGGAAGTGCCGGCGTGACAGCGGCGAGCCGAAGGTGCCGGTCGAGGGCGGGGTGAGGATGCGCAGGTGTTCGGTCACGGATGCCTTTCTAAGGGCAGTAGTAGGGGGCAGTAGTAAGGCAGGAAGCGGTCGGGACGGGCAGCGGGTAGCGGGCAGTCAGGCTGTGGCGTCGGTGAGCACGAGAGGTGCCTGCGTCGTCGGAAAGACGTGCACGCACGAGGTCGGCCAGCTGCACCACACCCGCTCGCCCGGCAGCATCCGCTCGGCGGTGGCACGCGGCCGACGCACCAGAAGCTCGGCGCAACCCTCGGTCTCGACGACGTATTGCAGGACGTCGCCAAGGTGCGACACGCTGACCAGGGTGCCCGGGACGCAGTTCGGCTCGGAGGTGGCGGCGCTGCTGTGCAGCTCGACGAACTCGGGGCGGATCGCGGCGAGGACCGGACCGGAGTCGACCCCGTCGGCGACCTGCTCGCTGCGCAACACCGCACCGGCGACGGTGACGGTGCGGCCGGCGTCGTCGGACGTCCCTCGAAGGAAGTTCTGCTGCCCCAGGAAACCGGCGACAAAGGCGGTGGCCGGCCGGTCGTACATGACGTCCGGGCTGTCGAGCTGTTCGATGTGGCCGTCGAGCATGACCGCGATGCGGTCCGACATCGACAATGCCTCCTCCTGGTCGTGCGTGACGTAGACGAAGGTGATGCCCACCTGCGTCTGCAGCAGCTTGAGCTCGATCTGCATCTCCTGGCGCAGCTTGCGGTCGAGGGCGCCGAGCGGCTCGTCGAGCAGCAGCAGCTGTGGACGGTTCACCAGGGCACGGGCGAGCGCCACGCGCTGCTGCTGCCCGCCGGACAGCTGCTTGGGCCTGCGCTTGGCGAGCGGCTGCAGGTGCACCATGTCGAGCGCCTCGCCGACCCGGGTGATGGTCTCGGCCTTTCCGACGCCGGCCATCCGCAGGCCGAAGGCGATGTTCTCGGCCACGCTCAGGTGCGGGAACAGCGCGTAGTGCTGGAAGACGGTGTTCACCGGGCGCCGGTGCGGCGGGGTGTCGGCCACGTCGTTGCCGCCGATGCGCACCCGGCCGGCGTCCGGCACCTCGAAGCCGGCCAGCACCCGCAGGCTCGTCGTCTTGCCGCACCCGCTCGGGCCGAGCAGCGAGAGGAACTCGCCCTCGCCGACCACCAGGTCGATGTCGTCGACGGCCGTCATCGCGCCGTAGCGCTTGGTGACACCCAGGAGCTCGGCGGAGGGTCCGCCCGGTTCGCCTGCCTGCGTCGTCTCGGGGGACGGGGCGCGCTCGACGTCGGTGACAGCCATCAGTGCGGAGTCCTCGGCACGACTTCCCCTTCGGCGGGTGCTGCGAGCGGGCGCTGGCTGCTGTGTACACCCCGTTCTTTGCGATGGTCAACGCACACGCCGAGCTGCCACACAGGCGTCCTCGGCTCTCGCGCAACGTGACCGGGCAGCACCTTGCCGAGCAGCACCGGCCGACCATAGATCTCGCGGGCCACCTCCGTCAGGCGCTTGCCACCATCGCGTCCGGCTGCGACCTTGTTCTCTCGCTCTCCCACCGATCGTCCGACATCGAGGCCGTCATGACCACCTCCGAGAACCCCGCCCGCGTGTCCGCCGAAGGCGCAGGAGCAGGCGGTGGGGAGTACGACGCGCTGCAGACCGCAGCCAAGGACAATCTGTGGCTGCACTTTTCCCGGCTGTCGAGCTACGAGAACGCCGACGTCCCGGTGATGGTGCGGGGTGAGGGCGCCTACGTGTATGACTCGCGAGGCAAGCGCTACCTCGACGGCCTGTCCGGACTGTTCGTCGTGCAGGCCGGGCACGGCCGGCAGGAGCTCGCCGACGCCGCCGCCAAGCAGGCGGCCGAGCTCGCCTTTTTTCCGCTGTGGTCCTACGCGCATCCCCAGGCCGCGCTGCTCGCGCAGCGGCTCGCGCACGCCGCTCCCGGCGACCTCGACCGCGTCTTCTTCACGACCGGCGGCGGGGAGGCCATCGAGAGCGCCTTCAAGCTGGCCCGGCAGTACTGGAAGGCGGTCGGCAAGCCGCTGAAGCACAAGGTCATCAGCCGCAACGTGGCCTACCACGGCACCACGATGGGCGCTTTGTCGATTACCGGCATCCCCACCGCCAAGGAGATGTTCGAGCCGCTCGTGCCCGGCGCCCACAAGGTGATGAACACCAACCGCTACCGCTGCCACGTGTGCTCGCGGCTCGAGGCATGCACGCTGTCGTGCGCCGACGACATCGCGCGCATGATCGAATACGAGGGCGCCGACACGGTCGCCGCGGTCTTCCTCGAACCCGTGCAGAACAGCGGCGGCTGCTTCCCACCGCCCCCCGGCTACTTCGAGCGGGTGCGCGAGGTGTGCGACGCCAACGACGTGCTGCTCGTCAGCGACGAGGTCATCTGCGCCTTTGGCCGGCTCGGGCACACCTTCGCCTGCGACCGCTACGGCTACGTGCCCGATATGATCACCTGCGCCAAGGGCATGACGAGCGGCTACTCACCCATCGGCGCGATGATCGCGAGCGAGCGCCTCGCCGAGCCGTTCACCAAGGGCCAGACCAGCTTCTCGCACGGCTACACCTTCGGCGGCCACCCGGTCTCGGCGGCCGTCGCGAATGCCAACCTCGACCTGTTCGAGCGCGAGGACCTCAACGGTCACGTGCGCGACAACGAGGGGGCGTTCCGCTCGACGCTCGAGCGGCTGCGTGACCTGCCCATCGTGGGCGACGTGCGGGGCGCCGGCTACTTCTACGGCATCGAGCTGGTCAAGGACAAAGACACCCGCGAGACCTTCGACGACGACGAGAGCGAGCGGCTGCTGCGCGGCTTTTTGTCCACCGCGCTGTTCGAGGCCGGGCTGTACTGCCGGGCCGACGACCGCGGCGACCCTGTCATCCAGCTCGCCCCGCCGCTCATCTGCGACCAGAGCCACTTCGACGAGATCGAGTCGATCTTGCGCTCGGTGCTCAGCGAGGCACTGGGCCAGATCTAGCGGCCGGGAAGTCTCGCGCGACGCCCCGTTCGGTAGCGCTCGACGAGCGGGTCGTAGCCCTGCCAGAAGTCGCTCCAGGGCACATCTGCGCCGGCCACGTGTGCGGCCAGGGAGGTCTGCTTCCGACGCCAGCCGGCTGCGTGGGGTTCCGGCTCGTGGAGCCCGTGGTGGTCGACCGCCACCAGGGTGTGTGTGACTGCGAGCCCCCTGAGTCGGAAGCTCACCCGGCTCGGCCACGTCGGCAACGGCGACGGCCTAATGGTACTGCGGATGCTGCTCGCCGTAGCTGCGAACGAGTCCTCGACCAAGAGCCGGCGGGTCAAGCGCAAGATGCTGCGGAACGCCGAAGCCGGAATCCCACGCGGCGGCTACCACCGGCCCTTCGGCTACGAGGACGACGACAAGATCACCGTCCGACAGGACGAAGCGCAGATCATCCGCGCCGTGGCCGAGCGTTTCCTGGCCGGCGAGAGCCTAAGGTCCCTCGCGGTGTGGCTGGACGAGCAAGGCATCGCAACGGTCAGCGGCAAGCCCTGGCGCGCCCCGACGGTGCGCTCGATCTTGTCGGGAGGTCGGATCGCCGGGCTGCGTGACCACCAAGGGCAGGTCATCGGGAAGGCGGTGTGGGAGCCGATCATCAGCGAGCAGACCCGAGCGCGGATCCTGTCCCGAATGGCCGAGCAGAAGACCAGCGGCCGGCGCAGATGTCGGCAACAACCTCGACGGATGCGCCCGGACCCAAGCCCCGAGTTTCGTTGCTACTTCAAGTCAAGTGGCGAGGCGCCGCGGTCGAGACGGCTTCCCGTCGCCGACGGCTAGCCCGAAGTTACGTGATCTTGACCGGCTTGGAGCGGGGCTGACCTGCGGTTTTGGTTCTTGGCCGATGGTGGTTGCTGGCTACTGGAGCCTGAGGGGGACGGCGGCGCCGAGTAGTTCGAAGGCACGTCGTTGGGTCGGGGTGGGGACGGCGAGCAGGTCGAAATCGCTGCTGGGGTCCTGGCCGGTGACGCGCAGGGTGTTGCGGGGTCAGGGTCGCGAGGTGGTCGAGCAGGCTGGTGAAGCTGCGGGCGGGTAGGCCGTCAGTGGTGGTCTTGATGGCGGCTTTGTGGTCGGTGGCGGCTGAGCGGTGGGCTTTGGCGACGGGGTCGGCGGGCTCGGGCCGGTCCTGGTCGGTGAAGGTCAATGGCTGCCAGGCTTGGCGGAGGTGCCAGACCAGGTAGGCGGCGAGCATGCAGATGAACACGTGCGCGCGCACGCGGGTTTGGGTGTAGTGGTGGATCGGGCGCAGGTCCAGGTCGATGCTTTTGAGGCAGCGGAAGTCCCGTTCGACCAACGCCAGGCTCTTGTAGGTGCTCACCACGGTGCCGGCGTTCATCTGCTCGGCGCGCACGCTGGTGCGGATGACGTAGATCCCGTCCAGCGCGGCTTCGGTGTCGATCGCGCCCTGGTTGCGGGTGAAGACGAAGGCGCCGTCGGTGATGTTCAGGGTGTAGTGCTTGGCCATCTTGTACCTGCCGATGACCTTGCCGACCCGGATCCCGATCTTGCCGGCGCCGGCCAGGCGGCCAGCGTCGACCGCGGCAGCGATCTTGGTCAGTTCGGTGTCGGTGGCGTCCAGCAGGGCGAGGCGTTTACGGGCCCGTTCGGTGGCCAGCGCCGGGTTGCGGCAGGCGACCAGGCGTTCACCTGGGAAGTCGGGGTGGGTGATCTCGGCCAGGTTGGCCTGGTCGAACAGGCTCATCTGGAGCGGCCCGTCGTCGGCGGCCAGCGCGGCGATGTCGGGGGCGCGTAGCGCGGTGACCCAGCCGAAGCCGCCGAGCTCACGGAGCTGACCGATCCGGGCGTTGGTGATCATCCCGCGGTCGCCGACCATGACCATGTCGCGCAGCCCGAAGCGGTCCCGGACTTGGGTGGCGATGTGCGCGAACGCGGTCGGGTCGGCGGTATTGCCGGCGAACACCCGGATCGCGACCGGCCGGCCAGCCGGGTCGGTCAGTAGCCCGTACTCGATCTGCAGTAGCCCATTCTTGCCGTCGCGGGAGTAGCCGCGCGCGGCCAACGGGCAGTGTGAGCCGGTCATCCAGGAACTGGACAGGTCGAACAACGCCAACCGGTCCGGATTGGCTGTGCCAGCCAGATGCCTTCTGGCCAAGGCGGTCTCGATGCTGTCCTGCCGATCGAGCAGTGCGTCCATCGCGGCGTAGACCTCATCGGTGCCGGCCTCGGCGATCCCCAGATCGCTGGCCAGGGTGGTATCGGTCCACCAGCGCGTGGTGGCCAACTTCGAGCTCGGCCGGCACACCCGAGCCACGATCAACGCCAGCATCAAGTCCCGTTGCCGGCCGGCTGGCCCTGGGCAGCGCCGGCACCCCCAGCGCGTGGGCTTGAGCCAGCACCGCCGCGACGTGCCCGTGCGGCAACGAGCGCAGCACCTGCAGGTCCTGCCCGGCGACCAGCAACGTCTTACCGGCCAGGCTGGCCCGCACCGCCTCGATCGCCGCCTGCGGCAACGGCGAGAGCTTGGCAAGAGTCTCGTGCTTGACCTTGCCGTCCTGGCGGAACGTGCGGCGCAGCAGCTGACTGACGTACTCCCGCTGCTCCCCGGACGTCGTCTTGTAGCGCCCGACGACCCTGGCTACATGCATCGCACCAGTTGCCGGGGCCATGACCATCAAGGTAGCGGCATGCGCCGCTGACCACCGCCACGACACGCCCAATTCGCTGGCTACATGCAGCACCGTAGACACGGTTTGTGCAGGTCAACGGCAAGCTCGGACCTCAAGGGGCTCGTAACTTCGGGCTAGCACGTACCGCCGCTCATCATTTTCGGGTGCGGCCACGCAGCAGTTGACGTAGATGCAAGTTTCGACCGTGCGGTTCGCTAAGTCGCCGAAGTCTGACTCGATGCTCGCCGGGCACGGGATCCTCGCCGGATACAGCGTCTACTGGAAGCTCCTTCCACCACCGAGACGACACACGGCCCCCGCTCCCGATCGTCGCCTCAATGCGTCCTGGCGCTGGTAGGTCAGCGTGGTGCTTGATGGAGTAGCAGACCTTGGCCGCGTCGTACGTCAGCTGGACGCTTGATCGACCCGGCACAGTGACGGGGTAGGTCGTGGTACCGCCCAACTCCTTCCCGGGCAACTCCGTACCGCCCTGCACGCCTTTGCCGCTGCGCTTTCCCACGACTAGGCGAGCACCCGTCAGTTGCGCGGGACCGCGGCCAGAATTGCGGACGTCCAACGACAGCACTTCGTGCCCGTCGACTGTCCCCTCAAATCTCGGCGAGAGTGACACCCGCTCTCCGCCGAGCCGCCACGTAACCGCTTGCCAACCCAGCGAGATAACGGCAATTCCTAGTGCGGTGACAGCCACGGGATCAGCCACGCCGTCTCCTCAGTCTGATTAGGTTACAAGGGTGGCCATACGAATATGCGAGGCTCAACAGCCAGATTGACCGTTATCGCCAGACGGTCGACGACGGCACGTCCTTGACGTCTCCTTCGAACTTCTCGACGCGATCTCCGACCTCGACGATAGATTCTTCGGGAGAGAGGAAGTCCCCGGCGGCAGGGCTCCTTCGGAGAGTTTCGGTTCTGGTTTCGTACTTCGGCGGATCAAAATACTTACCCAGGGGATTGAGCACGCCGCTGCCGCCAAGGTTGACGGTGCGGCCGCGGAAGGTCCTCGCGAGTGCGAAGCGCTCCTTGACGTCGTAGACCCGCACCACAGCCTTGTTGGGCACGACCTCGCCAAGCACTTCGCCGCTGTCCGGGTCCGAAATCTGAACCGGCTCGCCGAGGATCAGAAGGGTGTCGCCTGGTTCGATGCCAGCCTCGGCGCCACCCGAGACGGCTACCTCCCGGTCAGTGATGACGCTGACAACCTTCATAGTCGATGAACTCACGCCTCGGCCTGCTCTTCCTTCTCTTGCGCCCTAGCCCGAGGTGGAGGCGATCCATTCTCCAGCTGCTTCATAAACGGATCATTGTCACTCACGAATGGGTACCAGGCCGCCGCCGCTGCCTCCGCTTGGGCCAGCAAGGCCCGCCCTTGCGCGTCAATACCGCCCACGAGTCCTTCCAGCGCATTGTGGTAGGCGTCCAGCGACCTCGGAGGGGACTCCCGCATTCGCGCCCTAGTCTCCCGCAACAGGGCTCCGTCATAGCGGCGCTTTGTCCGGCTTTCGGCTGCGGGTGAGTGCGTGGAGCAGGCTGTGGGGGTTGAGGGTGGTGGCGCGTCGGGCGGCGGCGATGTTGCGGGCTCCGGCCAGGCGCA
>JAABUN010003472.1_pt1 | contig 24327 bp, 29 predicted proteins | sample 5559311 | NCBI WGS metagenome assembly JAABUN01 (sample SAMN10711877, study PRJNA513370) | rock metagenome | isolation source: Antarctica rocks | place: Antarctica: Victoria Land, Siegfried Peak sud
TCCAGCTCCGAGACGAATTTCGGAGCAAGATTTTAATACGGGCAGAATCCTCTGCCATTCATCGTCAGTTAGCTTAACTTTCATTTCAAAGAACAGTTTAACTGATTTGTGTCAACACAACCTAGTTATCCGCTATCTATTATTCGTTATCAATTACTCTTTTTCGGCGGCACGGCGCGCTGAATGTCGCCGTCGTCGGTAATCGTCAATAAAGGCGTGCGCGATTTATTTTTAGAGCCGCGTGAACGTAAAACCGGCGGCGATTTCGGAGCAAATGTGGTTTTGATGGTCGAGAGTGATTCGGAACGCTTCAAGATGGCTCCGCCGCGCCCGGCAATCCAAAGATTTACGCCGCCCCGGTAAACGACCGCCTGCAAAGAATTGCTCGTGATATTCGGCTGAATTCCCCAGGTTTTTCCGCCGTCTTCAGTCTTTAAAACCGAGCCGCGCTCGCCGACGACGACGACCTCGTTGCGCTTGTATGCCGTCACCGCGTAGAGATTTGCGGTCAAATTCGATTCCTGGTCCTGCCAGGTTTCGCCCCCGTCTCCAGTGCGCAAAATCGTGCCGCCGGCGCCGACCGTATAACCGGTTTTTTCATCGAAAAACGAAAGCGCGTAGAGATTTTCCCGAACGTTGGTTTTGATTTTTTTCCAACTTATTCCGCCGTCATTGGTCAGCAAAATCGTGCCTTTATCGCCGACGACGACGCCGCGTTTTTCATCGAAGAATTTCACGTCCGCGAGCCAGACGTGCGTGCCTGATTCATACGTTTCCCAATAAGCGCCCGCCGATGCGCTGCGCAAAATAATGCCGTTCGCGCCGACGGCAAAACCTAGTTTTTCATTGACGAAATATACGCCGAGCAAATCTTCCTTGACACCGGTGATGCCATTTCCCCAACTCGCGCCGCCGTTGACAGTCCGCAAAACCGTGCCTTTATCGCCGACCGCCCAGCCGCGTTCCGCATCTATAAAATGCAGAGCATTCAGATTTTCTTCGACGCCTGAATAGACGGGAAGCCAATTTCTGCCGCCGTCGTTGGTAATCCAGGTTTTACCGTGCGAACCGATTGCCCAACCGATACTTTCGTCGGCGAAAACGATGTCGTTGACATCTTCGCGCCCACCTTCCGAAAGCCGCTGCCAACTGTAACCGCCATCGTCGGTGCGAATCATCAGACCGCTTTCCCCGACTGCCCAACCCGTAAATTGGTCGGCAAAATACGTTGCCACGAGCTTCGGATTCGTCCGCACATTAAACGGCAGCCAGGTATTTCCACCATCGCCCGTCAGCCAAACCATTCCGTTGGCGTCGGTCATCAAACCGTTTTTCTCGTCGGCAAAACTCAAGGAAAGAAAATCCGCGCGGCTGAACACATTAACTTTTGTCCAGCTTTCGCCGCCGTCTTCGCTGCGCGTGACACAGCCGCCGTAACCGACGGCGATAATTTTTTGAGCCGAAAGATAAGCCGCGCTCGACATCAAGGAATTTTCGCAGGGTTTGTTTAATTTCCAATCGACGCCGCTGTTTTTGGTCGTCAGAATCGTTCCGTTCAAGCCGACGACGACTCCGTTGAGCGAATCGAAAAAGGAAGTCTTTAAAAGATTTTCAGTCGTTCCGCTCGTTTGATTTTCCCAGGTTTCGCCGCCGTCCGAAGTCCGCAAAATCCGCCCGTAAGTCCCGACCGTCCAGCCGTTTTGAAAGTTTTCTCCGGCAAAAGTAACGCTGTAAAGATGGTCTTTTGATTCGAGGACGCTTTGCCGCCAATCTTTTCCGGCATTCGCGCTCAGGAAAATCACGCCGCGCGCGCCGACGACGACGACATTTTTTTTATCTTTGACGAAAACGCCTGAAAGCGTCGTCTCAATTGGCAATTTCTGCGTCAGCCAATTAAATCCGCCGTCGTCCGTCCGCAAAATCGTACTGTCCGCGCCAACGGCATAACCGGTTTCTTTGTCTTTCGTAAAATGAATCGAATAAAGCGGATTACCCTGCGGCAAAGGGTTTTGCCAAACCCAGCCGAGCGCGTTTCTTTTCTGTGGAAAGACGGAAAAACAGCCGCATAAAAGCACAAAAAAAAGACCTGCCAATCTGAATTTATTTGTGCTTATCGGTGATTTCATTTCTCTGTGTTTTCTGTGAACTCTGTGGCTAATTTTTAGTGTCTTTTGCGCTTTTTTACGGCTATTAAATTTCTTTGATTCCAATTTCTGCCGACGCTTCTTCCAAAACCGCTTCGTCAACGCGCCCGAGTGTAGCTATTTGTCGCGCCAACGTATCGACAACTTCCTGAACTTCGTGTCCGGCGTGTCCCTTAACCCATTTCCAATCAATTTTATGTCTGCTCGCGGCTTTGTCTAATTTTTCCCACCAATCGAGATTCGTTTTTTTACGAAAATTCCCCGTCATCGTCTCGACGACATAGCGCGAATCGCTCAAAACTCTGACTTTGCAAGGCTCGGTCAAATTTTTCAACCCGATTGTCGCCGCCGCGATTTCCGCTTGCTGATTCGTCGCATTTCCAAGAAATTCGCCAAACGCCCGCCAAAATCCGCGATAACCCAAAACCGCAACCGCCGCCGCGCGTGTCGTGCCTTTGCCGTTTCCTAAACTCGAACCGTCGCAGACGATTGTAACGTTTTTCATAAATTATTTTAGAGGCGAACGGCGCGAGACAATTTTTGATGAAATGAAACTAAAAAGTAATCCAATTCCAAAAATAAAAAATATTGCGATCAAAATGTCGGCAATTAGCCCAAACCATACAATGTGGCTTGTTTCTAGTGCGTTTCCAGGTTTGTAACTAACAAAAGGGAAACCGGAAGGATCGTCACAATCGAAACAAATACCTTTGCGTTCTGGCGGCAAGTTATAGATATACATAACAACATATATAAAAATCCCGCTAAATATGCCCAACTTAAATGCTTTATTTGAGAAAAACTTACTCATTTTCGTTTCTTCCAACCGAAATAACATTATCCGCAAAACTTTCAAACGTATCGTCGTGCGAAATCACAAAAAGCTGGTCGAACGTTTGTTTTTCCGTGATATGACTGATTTGTTCTGCCAGACGCTCGCGTCGTTCCGCGTCCATATTCGTCGTCGGCTCGTCAAAAAACGCCAGCCGAACATCGGAAAGCTGTTTGAGAAGCGCGAGGCGAACCGACAAAGCCGCAGACATTTGCTCGCCGCCCGAAAGATTGACAAACGGACGCTCGTACCCGTCTTCTTCAAGGAGAATTCCGTAATCTTCCGTCCATTTCAAAGTTCTTTCGGCGTTTCCAGTGATTTCCCGAAACATCTGATTGGCTTCGCTGGAAACGAGAAAAACATAATTTCTGGCAACTCTCGGCGCGGCTTCCTTCAAAGTGTCGCGGATAAATTTCGTCGCATCACCGATTTTTTCGAGACGTTCCTTTTCCTGAAATTCCCCGCGCATCGAAACGCGAATTTCCGCCAAACTCTCTAATTCTTTGGCTAATTGCGCTTCGTGTCTTCTGGCATTTTCCAGATTCGCCCGCGTTTCCACCAACTTTCTTTCCGCCTCAAGCAGCAAATTCTTAACGGTCAGATGCCGTTCGCGGTCGTAATCTTTGCTTGCTTTTTCAAACTCATCAACAGCTTTCGCTAATTCTTCGGTAAGACGTGTGGCTTCTTTTGTTGCGTTTTCAAACTCAGTTTCGCGTGTCGCAAAGGTTTTTGCCAGCGATTCGTTAGACAAAAATTCACGGTGCGCGCTCGATGTTCGATCGCGTTCGTCAGAGAAATGTTTCCATTGCGCGTCCAACGCTTCAAACTGCGACAAACGCTCGCTGAAATTCGTTTTCTCACTTTCGGCGCGAACAAGATTCTGCTCGGTTTGCGTGAATTTTTCCTTTAATTCATCTTCGCGTTTTATTTCGGTTTCAAACGCCAGCAATTTCGCTTTCGGATTTGCCAAAGCGTCTAGTTTGGTTTGGATTTTGAGAAGTTCGGCATTGATTTCGATTAAACTTTCAGCTTTTTTTCGCCAGCTTTCCTGTTCTTCTCGAATCCTTTTGCCGCGTTCGGTCGTTTCGGTTTTGTTCTGAATCAAAGTCGGCAAAACAGCCGAAGCTATTTCGGCTTGTCTGGCTTTTGCAAGATTGCTCGAAACTAATTTTTGCTCGGTTTCCAAAACGGCGATTTGCGCTTTGCCGTTGCCGTTTTTGGCGGCGACAAAATTCTCGGACGTTTTGCCGGTTTCCAGATTCAAACATTTTTGCGACAAAATCGGGCAGAAATGATTTTTGAATAAACTGTTTATTATTTCGCGCTCAATCTGTTCGTCGCGTTCAATCACGGCGCGAAGTTTGGCAAGTTCGGTCGTGATTTCCGTGTCACGCATTTGCAAGCTCTCAAAATTTTCAATGCTCGCGCTTTTTTCCTCGGCGGCTTTGATGTCGTCGTTGATTTTCGCCAAATCGTTTCGCAAACGCTTTAACTTTTCCTCATAAGTCGAAACTTGATTTTCGGCAACCTTCGCGTTTGCCAAATCGGTTCGCAAAGTTTCGCGCTGCTTTTCGAGTTCTTCCTGTTCGCGCACTTGCGGCTCGACTTTGACAATGTTTTCTCTGGCTACCGCAACCTTTTTCAAATTTTCGCCGCAGCCTTTTTGTTCGGCTTTTAAAGTGACGATTTTGTTTTCGATTTTATTCAGTTCGGTGCGAACTTTGTCGCGTTCGCCGCGCCGAGCGTCAAGATTTTTCAATTCCGCTAAAGCCGCGATGTGAATTTTGTAGTCGGCTTCGACGAGTTTAATTTTTTCCTGCGCGTCGAAAGCCTGATTTCTTTCGTATTCCTTTTGCTTTTGCAGAATCTGCGCCGTCGCGCTTTCCGATTGCACTTTGTCTTTGGCAACCCGAAGCGTATTCACTTTGCTTTCAACCGCTTCAAAAGTCTTGAGGATTTCACTTTTTTCGGCGACTTCAACCGTTAAATTTTCGAGCGTTTTGCTTAATACTGCAGCTCGTTCTGCGTAATTTTTATGTTCCGTTTCGATGATTTCAAAGCGTGCGAGTTCACCTTCGGCGCGTGCGATTTTTTCTTTAACGGAAATGATTTTGTTTTCGATATAGCGTGTGGTTTCGAGCAGTTTTTCCGCGCCTTGACGATATTCTTCGACCTTTAAAAGTTTGTCGAATTTCGGTTTGCGCTCCGACGGTCGTTCGAGAAAAACCGCCGTGAACGTGCCTTGCGGAACGCCGATTGCCGAGCGAAAAAGCGTTTCCAAATCCGTTCCCGCTTCGACACCCAAATGCTGCCACAAAAATCTGGCGACTTCCTCTTTTTTCTCGGCAATTCGCAGTTTCAGTTGCGGGTCATAAACGTAATAACCCGTTCCCGTATCACGGTAAACGCGGTATTCGCGCTCGTCCAGACTGCTCTGAAAAGTTACGTTGACCACGCCTTTTTTCGCGCCGCGCCTGACAAAATCTTCCTTTTTATAATCGAGCAAATCAAACAAAGTCCACGCGACGGCTTCGATAATCGTCGTTTTCCCTGCACCGTTTTCACCCGTAATCGCGGTTGTTCCGCGCTCAAATTCAAAACTTGCGCTGGCGTGAGATTTAATGTCTTCGAGTTCGATTTTCGTGATGTGCATCGGTTAATTCCAAATTCCAGATTTTTTCTTTAATTTTAAGGCAAATTAAGGGAAAGAAAAAGTGAGCCGCAACGGATTAAAAGTTTTATAATTTATAACATAATCAAAATCGAAATAGAATTTAACGAGATGCTGACGGACGAATCGGATGTATTTAAATGTAAAATAACAAATTGCATTTTTGTATTTTTAAGAGAGTTTTTTATTTATGGCGAAAATCGAAACGAGCGAAACCGTTTTAGTTGTTTTGCACAGCCCACGCGAAAAAGTTTGGGGCATTTTGCGTGAGATAAATACAGCCGGCGTTTTCATTCGCGGCATCGATTTGAACGTTTTTGAAGAGTTTGTCCGCGCCGTCGCAAATTGCGAAACCGCTTATGGATTGTGCGAACAATTCATCCCGATGTGGCGCGTCGAGAAAATTTCAAAAGACGAAACCGACGGCGACATTCCTGCGGTGCGCGAACAATTTGAGCAGCGCACGGGCAAGCAGTTCATTGACTTTTAGCCAAAACCGGAGAAGTGTTCCGCGCCTTTTCACTCTCAAGTTATAATACTAATCAGCTACAATATGCTTGGGAATAAAATTTGCTCTCTATGAAAGAAATTTGCAATCAAGTTATGAAAATTCCGACGCTTCAAGGCATTATCAAACGACGAATCTTAGTTAATTATTGCGCCGAACCGAGCGTCGTTCAAAAAGTTTTGCCGAAAGGTTTTCGTCCGAAACTGCACAAAGAAAAGGCAGTTGCGGGAATTTGTTTGATTCGGCTCGAACATATTCGCCCGAAATTTACGCCTGAATTTGTCGGCATCGCAAGCGAAAACGCCGCGCATCGAATCGCTGTTTTGTGGGAAGACGAAAGCGGAGAAAGCCGCGAAGGCGTTTATATTCCGCGCCGCGACACCGATTCTTTTATTAACTCGGCAGTCGGCGGAAAACTCTTTCCGGGCGAGCATCACCGGGCAAACTTTGAAGTTGCGGAAAACGGAAACGGAATAAAATTTTCGATGAAATCAGAGGACGAAACGGCTTCGGTCAGACTCGCGGGAACAATCGCCGAAAATCTTCCCGAAAATTCCGTCTTCAATTCTTTGGACGAAGCATCTAAATTTTTTGAAAAAGGCTCGCTCGGCTACTCCGTCACAAAAGAGGGCGCGGATTTAGACGGAATCAGCCTGGAAATCAAAGAATGGAAAGTCGAAGCACTTGACCTGGATTTTGTCGAATCGAGTTTTTACGACGATGAAGCAATTTTTCCGAAAGATTCAATCGAATTTGACCACGCATTGATTATGCAAAATATTGAACACGAATGGCACAGTGCGCCAAGTTTTGATTTAACTTAAATTTGAATTTATGCAATTTTCATTTGATACAAAATTAAATTTTATCGCCCGCAAGATTGAAACTAATATCTAAATGAAAGTCAAAGAGTTGCTAAAATTAGTTGAGAAAGACGGCTGGTTTCTTGTCAGAATTAAAGGCAGTCATCGCCAATTTCATCATCCAACTAAAAGCGGAACAGTTACGATTGCGGGAAAAGAAAGCATCGATATTCCAATTGGAACTTTGAACAGCGTTTTGAAACAAGCAGGATTGAAAAAATAGCGAGGTAAAGATTATGCGTTATATGATTGTCATCGAAGAAGGCGAAACGAGTTTCGGCGCGTATGTTCCCGATTTGCCGGGCTGTGTCGCGGTTGCCGAAACGGAAGAAGAAGTAAAGCAATTGATTGAGGAAGCGATTGAGTTTCATCTTGAAGATTTACGAGACACGGGCGCGGCGATTCCGAAATCTTTGTCGAAAAGCGAATACGTCGAAGTTTGAAATGATATTTAGGCTGGAACATTCTATGCAAAATACAAACATCGTAATTTCGCTGATTGGAGGTTTCGGAGTATTAATTTGTCTTTACCTGATTACGCTTTTTATAACAGCGCGGCAAAATGCGTGGAATTTTTCTCTCACGACTTTTGCCGTTTCAGCGGGTTTCACGGTTTGGTTTCAATTGATATTTATTGACCATGCATTAAAAAGATTGTCTGACTTTTACAAACGCGACAAGTTGATTGGATTAATTACTTCATCCGAAAGAACATCTTATTCAAGCGAGAGTTCCAATTTATTAAAGATTCTTGATGTCAAAGTCAGATTCGCGCTTTTCTTAATTGCTTTGTGGTTATTCTATTCAATTATTGTTTTTGGCGTAATCTTAATTTTTAGAACAATTACGGGTTACTAAGGAACAAATTATGCAATTTTCATTTGATACAAAATTAAATAACATCGCCGCAAAAGTTGAAGCGGGCGAGCGTCTAACCTTTGACGAAGGCGTCGCGCTTTATAAAACTGATGATTTAAACGCGCTTGGCAAACTCGCCGATTTTGTACGACGCAAAAAGCACGGGCGGACGACTTATTACAACGTCAACCGGCATTTTAATCACACGAACATCTGCGTCGCCGATTGTAAATTCTGCGGGTTTTACAAACGCGCGCGGCAGGAAGGCGCATACACGCATTCGATTGACGAAGGCATCGAGATTGCGCGAAACGCCGTTGCCGAAGGCGCGACCGAACTGCATATCGTCGGCGGCTTGAACTCAAAATTGCCGTTCGAGTATTACACCGATTTGTTTTCGTCTTTGAAACGCGAGTTTCCAAAACTGCATTTGAAGGCGTTGACGATGGTCGAATTAGATTTCTTCGCGCGTTTTTACAAAATGTCGGACGAGGAAGTTATCGAACGTTTGAAAGCGGCGGGAATGGATTCGTGTCCGGGCGGCGGCGCGGAGATTTTCGCCGAACCGACTCGCTCAAGAATTTGCGACCACAAATGCGACGGCAGTCGCTGGCTGGAATTGTCGGGAAAAGTTCATAAAGCGGGCTTGAAAACAAACGCGACGATGCTTTACGGGCATATCGAGTCCATCGAAGACCGCGTTGACCATTTTATAAAACTGCGCGAACAGCAAGACAAAACCGGCGGTTTTCAATGCTTTATTCCGCTCGCGTTTTATCCGCCGGGAACGGCTTTGTCGTCAATTCCCGCGCCGGACGCGATTACGAATTTGAAAACCATCGCCATTTCGCGCCTGATGATTGACAACTTCGACCACATCAAAGCGTATTGGGTGATGCTCGGCAAAGCAACGACGCAGACCGCGCTGCATTTCGGCGCGAACGACGTTGACGGCACGATTACCGACGGCGGCGAACTGACGCACAGCTATTCGGTCGAAGATGGGGGCGAACAGAAAATGACGAAAATCGAATTGATTCAGATGATTGAAAACGCCGGTTTTGAAGCCGTCGAGCGCGATACGGTTTATAATCGCGTGGAAAAAGTTGCAGCTTAAATTTTTGGAGAAATCAATGTTTATCTCAAGAATTCTTTTGTTCCTTTTCGTTTGTATATTTGCGGCTTGCGGGAGTTCTGTTTCACAAACTGAAAATGTAAGTCAAGCTCAACCGAAAGAAAAGACGGAATTATCTTTGAGAATGGAAAGGTCGCATTGTTTTGGAACTTGTCCGGTTTATGAATTGAATGTTCAACCCGACGGAAAAGTTCTATTTAACGGTATTGATTTTACAGAAATCAAAGGCGAGGTTGAAAATAATCTGAACAAAGAAAAAATAGAGCAATTAGTTGACGAAATTGAAAGGGCAAATTTCTTTTCATTGCAAGATTTATATACGGGCGATTCAACCAACTGTCCGCTTGAAGTTACGGATAGTGCAAGCGTAAAACTTCAGATAAAACTAAATGGCAATGAAAAAACTATAAACCACTATTTAGGATGTTGGGTAAGCGACAGACCAAAAGAAAGCAGTTTAGGAAGCAAAGATAATTGGCATCCAAAAGTTTTTCCGCAAGAGCTTTACAATTTAGAAAACAAAATTGATGAAATAGTCGGAACAAAGCGTTGGATTGGAGAAGGAAAATGAGCGCGATTGCGAAAACTAAATTAACGCCTAAAACATTTTAGAGGAGACAGGACGATGCGGACGGTTTCAGAAAAGAGTTACAGCAAAATCTTCGTTCCCAATCGTGGAGTGGCGCTGCGTTTCAAATTCGAGGAAAACAATCGGCGAATGAAATTTACCGACGACGAGTTTTGGGAATTTTGCCGCCAAAACGATGAGATGCGAATCGAAATGACCAAAGAAGGAGACGTGATAATTATGCCGCCGACGGGAAGCGAAACGGGCGATAGAAATTCGGAAATCAATTTTCAGCTTAGACTTTGGGCGAAAAAAGATGGATGCGGTAAAACTTACGATTCTTCGACCGGATTCAAATTGCCGGACGGCGCGACGCTTTCGCCCGACGCTTCTTGGGTGTCGAATGAAAGGCTCGAAAAATTTACAGCAAAAGAGCGCGAGAAATTTCTGCCGCTGTGTCCCGATTTTGTCGTCGAGCTGCGCTCGGCGTCCGACAGTTTGAAAGATTCGCAAAAGAAAATGGCGCAATACGTCGAAAACGGCGCGCGGCTCGGTTGGCTAATTGACCCGAAAAATAAACAGGTTCACGTTTATCGACCGAACAGCGAGGCGGAAATTTTAGATAATCCGCAAACTGTTTCCGGCGAAAATGTATTGCAAGATTTTGAACTCGATTTAACGGAAATCTGGTAAAATACGCCCGCTGAAATCTATCGGTTATCATTGATTACAAAAATCATTTTCCTTCGACATTGACACTTTCTAAATGGCTAGAGATAAAGGAAAACTGCAAATTTACGCGGAGTATTTCGTCGCCCGCGCCGCGCTCGGCACGCTCGGAGTTTTTCCGCTCGCGTGGTCGATGAAAATCGGCGAGATGATTTCTATTGTTCCCTTTAAACTGGCGAAGCGCCTGCGTTTTGTCGGCTTTCGCAATCTGGAATTGGCTTTGCCCGAACTTTCCCGAACTGAACACGAAGAAATTTTGCGCGGCACGTTCGAGTCGCTGGGCAGACAACTCGGAATTTTCAGCCATCTCGCGCATTTATCGGCTGAAAAGGTGCGCGATATAATCGAGGTCGAAGGCATCGGGCATTGCCAATCGGCTAATGCGGAAAATCACGGAAAATTTATTTTTACGGCGCATTTCGGCGGCTGGGAATTGTCACACCTGGCAATGGCGGCGCGCGGATTTCCGATGAATGTCGTGGCGCGAAAAATCGATAATCCGCTGCTTGACAGTTTTGTCGAACGGATGCGAACCGCGCTTGGCAGCCGGACGATTGATAAAAGCAGTTCGGCGCGAACTATGTTTCGGCTTCTTCAAAATGAAGAGATTATCGGCATTCTCGTCGACCTCAACACGCAGGAACACGAAGGCGTTTTCGTTGATTTTTTCGGGCTTTCATCTTCGACTACCACCGGACTCGCCAAACTCGCGCTGCGAACTGGCGCGACGGTTTTGCCCGGTTTTGCCGTCTGGCAAAAAGAAAAAAAGCGTTACGTGCTGAAGATTTGTGAACCAATCGAAATTCCAGAAGGAAAAGATGCCGAAGAAAATATCAAAGTTTTGACTCAGCGCGTGACGGCGAAAATCGAGGAATTCGTCCGCGCCTATCCAGACCAGTGGATGTGGATTCACAAGCGTTGGAACACGCAGCCGCCCGATGCGCCGAATCTTTACGCGAAAGATACGGATGTTGCGAGTCTAAAGTCCAAAGTCCAAAGCCAAAAGTCTGAAATCAAATCGAATCGTAAATTTGAGGTTTCCGAGCTTTAAATCTGAATTTTGAATTCTGAATTTTAATTGCCGCCTTTTATCCAATCCGAAAAACGCTTGATGCCTTCTTCGATTTTTGTTTGCGGATTGTAACCCAAAAGTTTTCTCGCCTTTGAAATGTCGGCGAATGTCTGCGCGACATCGCCCGCCTGCATCGGTTTTCGCTCGATAATCGCTCGCTTGCCTAAATTTTCTTCGAGCAGTTCGATTAACCGTTTTAATTCGACGGTCTGCGATTCGCCGAGATTGAAAATTTCAAAATCGTTTCCCGTGTAATTAATTGCCGCACGCACGCCTTGAATAATATCGTCGACATATGTGTAATCGCGTCTGGTCGTGCCGTCGCCGAAAAGTTGAATCGGTTTTCCTTCCAAAATCGATTGCGAGAATTTCCGAATCGCCAAATCCGGTCGCTGGCGCGCTCCGTAGACGGTAAAAAAACGCAGGCAGACGCAGCGAATGTCGTAAAGATGCGAATAGGTATGACACAAAAGCTCGCCCGCCGCTTTGGTCGCCGCGTAGGGCGAAATCGGCTGGAAAATTTTATCGTCTTCGGAAAAAGGAATTTTTCGATTGTTGCCGTAAACCGATGAAGACGAGCCGAAAACGAATTGCTTGACCTTGAATTGCCGCGCCAGTTCCAACAAATTTAAAGTTCCGTTAATATTCGTCTCGGCGTAAAGTTTCGGATGACTGAGCGAGGGTCTGACACCCGCCCGCGCCGCCAGATGAACGATTGCGTCGAACTGATTTGCGGCGAAAACTTTCGCCAGATTTTCCGCGTCGCAAATATCGATTTCGTATAACCGAAAATTCGGGTTTGCGAGGTGCGCGGAAACATTGGCGCGCTTTAGTTCGGGCGCATAAAAATCGTTGAAATCGTCAACGACCGTGACGCAGCCACCTTCGCCGAGAAGACTTTCGATTAGATGCGAGCCGATAAAACCAGCGCCGCCGGTGACGAGAATGTTTTTTGGATTACTCACAAAATATTTTGACTAAGCAGTCGAGCAAAATTATTTTTATGAAACCACAGATTGACACAGATAAACACAGATGATTTTTATAAAAATAAATCCGATTTTTTTATTTTTCTTATCCGTGTGTATCCGTGTCAATCTGTGGTTTCAAATTCTTATAGATTAGTTGCGTGTCGCTGCTTATTTATCAAATTTTCTTGAAGCGTAAACAGCGGTTTTCAACCGGCACAAAGTAACACGGTTAAAAATATTTCGGCAAAAATTTAATTTGAAAACCTTCGGCGCGAATGAAAACGATGAACGATTTCTTCGAGAAATCCTTCGTAAGTGAAATCCTGTAAATCGTAATTCGGCTTGAGTTTATACATTACCGGCAGCGCCACTCGCCACGCCATCCACAGACGCTGGCGGTCGGTCAAATCCCAGCGGCGGCGCAGAAAAATCTCCGCCACTTCAATCTCGCTTTCGGTTATCGAATTAATGTCCGCATGAAAATTCACCGGCTTCTGAACGCGCCGAAATGCCGCATCGCCGAGCGGATTTGAAAAAGTTTCGGCAAACGTTGGCGCTTCGTCGAGCCTTTCACGGACGACGACCGTTCCCGCAAAAACGTCGCCGATTCGCTGGTCGCGCCCGCTCAAGAAAATCGCAATCAAACCGATTGAATAAACCGGAACGACAAAACCCGGAACGGCGTCGAAAATCCGCAAAAGATTTCTGGCGAGTGCTTCCCAAAACGTAATCGGGCGACCGTCTTCACGAATCACGCGCAACTTTAATAAGCGCTTGCCCGGCGTCTGCCCGTTCCAGAGCCATTCAAAAGCGATAAAATAACCGGCAAAAATCAGGAAAACGATGACGATTAAAATGGCGAGCGTCCATTTCGGCATTTCCTGAAAAAGCTCGCTCGCTTTTGTATCCGCGCTGTAGATGTCAAATCCCGACAAGCTGATTAACGCCCAGGAAACGATAAAAATCGAAAAATACTGAATAAAATGGTCAATCGCTACCGCCAGAAAACGATTGCCAATCGAAGCCAGCGCAAAGGCGAGCGGCACTCTTTCCGGCGTTTCGATGATTAAAGTTTCTTCGGTTTCGATAATTTGCGACATATCAATTCTTTTTCAAAGTTACATCAATTTTGTCACGGTTTAACTCTTCTTGAGAAAGAAACTTTTCATAAACTTCATAACCTTCTTTGCTTACGGTCAGTTTTATTCTTCCGGCGAAAGGAAAAGTACTCAAATCTCCGCGAACCCCAAACGAGCCGTCATTTCCGCTTTTTTCCTCGGCAACTTTTGATTTTCCTTGTTCGACAATAATCTTCGCCTGATTGATAGCGTTGCCGTTTTCATCTTGAACTTTTCCGCTTAAACCTATCCAAGCATCACAACTCAAAACAAGAAAAAATAAAATTGTAAGGATTAAAGCAAAATTTACTTGATTTTTGAAACTCGTCTTCATTCTAATTACCTTTTACTTTCAAGAATTTACGTTTGCCGACTTGCAGCAAAATTTCGTTTTTTACTTCAACTTCGGCATTGATGTTTGAAATTTTCTCGCCGTTTATCTTTACGCCGCCTTGTTCGACGAGACGTTTGGCTTCGCCTTTCGACGCGGCAAGATTTGTTTGAACGAGCAAATCGACGGCTTTATAATTTTGCGCGACGAGCGTCATTTCTTCAATCTCGTCGGGAACTTCCTTTTTGACGAAACGGCGATTAAAATCTGCTTCGGCTTCGTCGGCTTTCGAAGTTGAGTGAAAATCTTCGATAATAAGTTTGGCTAAATTAACTTTCACGCTGCGCGGATTTTCTTCGCCGCTTTCACATTTTGTTTTCAAGGCGAGAATTTCGTTCGCGCTCAAATCGGTTAAAAGCTCGAAATAGCGCCACATTAAATCATCGGAGATTGACATTATTTTGCCGAACATTTCGTTTGGCGCGTCGTCAATGCCGATATAATTTCCCAGAGATTTTGACATTTTTTGCACGCCGTCCAAACCTTCGAGCAGCGGCGTCGTCAAAACGATTTGCGCCTCCTGCGCGTATTCTCTCTGCAAATTTCGCCCGACGAGCAGATTAAATTTCTGGTCGGTTCCGCCGAGTTCGACATCGGCGTCGAGCGCGACCGAATCGTAGCCTTGCACGAGCGGATAAAGCAGTTCGTGCAGCGCAATCGGTTTTTCGTCCGCGATGCGCTTTTCAAAATCGTCGCGCTCTAAGATTTGTTTGACGGTCGTTCGGGACGCGAGCTTGATGAAATCCGCCGCGCCGAATTTGTCGAACCATTCGGAATTGAAACGGATTTCGGTTTTTTGCGGGTCGAGAAGTTTGAAAATCTGCGTTTTGTAAGTTTCGGCGTTGTGCAGAATTTCTTCGCGCGATAGGGGCGGGCGCGTCACGGATTTGCCGCTCGGGTCGCCGATCATTCCAGTAAAATCGCCGATGAGAAAAATCGCCGTGTGTCCCAAATCCTGAAACGCTTTCAGTTTGCGAATCACGACCGTGTGTCCGAGGTGAATATCGGGCGCGGTCGGGTCGGCGCCGAATTTGACGCGCAGCGGTTTGCCGGTTTTTGACGACTCTTCCAGTTTAGCTTTCAGGTCTTGCTCGCGGATTAAATCAACCGTGCCTTTTTTTAGGTAAGAAATTTGCTCGTCAATTGTCATTTTTTCGCTCATCGTCAATCTTCAATTATAGATAAAAAATTTGTTTCCTTTCAAAATATAAAATAAGAATGACAAATACAAAACTTGCGATTTCACTATTTACGCTTTACGATTCACAGCATAATGGAAAATAACTTAACAAAGACGCATCTGGCATTCGTCGGCTGCGGCGTAATGGCGGAATCAATGATTGCCGGACTTCTGCGCAAAAACTTAGTCGAACCCGAACAAGTTGCGGCAAGCCATCCGCGAGCCATTCGGCGCGCGGATTTAACGGCGAAATACGGCATTCGGGTTTTTGAAAATAATGCCGAAGCGGTTGAAAGCATTCGGGAAAACGAAAATTCGATAATCGCTCTGTGCGTCAAACCGCAGCGGCTCGACGGCGTTTTGCAGGATTTGAACGATTCGGTCGCGCCGCGTCAAATCGTTTTATCAATCGTCGCCGGCGCGAAAGTCGAACGGCTTTCCGAAGCCTTGTCAAACCCGAAAATCGTCCGCGCGATGCCGAATACGCCGTCGCAAATCGGCGCGGGAATTACCGCCTGGACTTGTACGAAAAGCGTCGGCGAGACGGAACGCGCTCAAATTAAAGCATTGCTGACCGCTTTGGGAAAAGAGCTTTACGTCGAAACGGAAAATATGATTGATATGGCGACCTCGCTTTCCGCAACGGGTCCGACATATATTTTTATGGTCATGGAAGCATTAACGGACGCGGGTGTTCATATGGGATTTTCGCGCGAAATGGCGAAAGAATTAGTGCAGGAAACGATGCTCGGCTCGGTTTTATTTGCGATGGAATCGCATAAACATCCAGCGGAACTTCGTAATATGGTCACGTCGCCCGGCGGAACTTCGGCGGAAGCGATTTACCAGATGGAAAAAGGCGGACTGCGAACGGTTTTATCGAAAGCCGTCTACTCGGCGTATCAAAAAGCCGTCGCGCTTGGAGAGAAAAAATGAACGGTTTGATAAAAGACTGTCAATAGAATTGCTGAAACTTTTCTGCCGCTTTTGTTGTATAAACAAGCAAAAGTTTTCTATAAAAAAGTCCAAACCAAATTTTAGGAGAATCAAAAAATGTTACGACGTAAGATTTTAAGCGTTTTTCTGCTTTACGCTTTTCTGCTTCCAACCGCTGCCTTCGGACAAGCGTCCGCGCCTTTTCAGGCATCGAAGGGGACGATTGATAAAATCAAGGAGGAAGGCTCGAAAAATTCCCAGGTAATGCAGACTTTGAGTTATCTGACGGACGTTATCGGAGCGCGTCTGACCGGCTCGCCGCAAATGAAACGCGCCAACGAATGGACGCGCGACCAGATGACGAAATGGGGAATGCAAAATGCGCATCTCGAAGCGTGGGGACCGTTCGGGCGCGGCTGGACGCTGAAGAATTTCGACGCGCAAGTTGTTGCGCCGTATGATATTCCGCTGATTGCTTACCCGAAAGCGTGGTCGCCTTCGACGAAAGGCGCGGTGACGGCTGATGTCATTTTTTTTAATCCGAAAACCGATGCCGATTACGAAAAATATAAAGGTCAGCTGCGCGGTAAAATCGTGCTGGTTTCCGACGCGCGCGAACTGAAACCGGATTTTACCGGAATGGGAAGTCGCCGTACTGATGAAGAGTTGGCGAAAATGGCAAGCGCGCCCGACCCGGCGGCAGTCACTGCTCCGGCAAGCGGCAATGCGGGAATTTCGCCCGACAGAATGAAAATGTTTATGGACAGATTCGTGCAAAGCGCGAAACGAATGAACTTTTTGATGCAGGAAGGCGCGGCGGTTTTGGTCGACAACAGCGGCAACGGAAGCGGCGGCACGATTTTTGTCTCGCAGGCGAGCGTCGCGCAGGACGTTCCGCAGAATCCGGCTGACTTTTTCGGCGCGAAACGCCTTCAGCCGTGGCAAAAAGAAGGCGAAAGCAAAATGCTTCCGCAGGTGACGGTCGCCACCGAACATTATAACCGGATGGTGCGAATGATCAATCTGGGCGAAAAGTTGAAAATGACGGTCAACGTGCAAGCCGCGTATAACGACGACGACCCGATGGCATATAACACGGTCGCGGAAATTCCGGGCAGCGACCCGAAATTAAAAGATGAAATCGTGATGCTCGGCGGACATATGGATTCGTGGCACGCCGGAACGGGCGCGACCGACAACGGCGCGGGCGTCGCCGTGGCGATGGAAGCCGCGCGAATCATTCAAGCGTCGGGTTTGAAACCGCGCCGCACGATTCGCGTCGCTTTGTGGTCGGGCGAAGAAGAAGGACTTTTCGGCTCGTCGAATTATGTCACACAGCATTTCGGTGAAATGAAAGGCGGCGGCAACGCGATGCAGGCAGCGTTCGGCGGCGCGCCGCCAGCCAAACCCGAACTCGTCAAAGGCGCCGATTATGAAAAACTTTCCGCCTATTACAATCTCGATAACGGCACGGGCAAAATTCGCGGCGTTTATTTGCAGGGCAATTCCGCCGTCGCGCCGCTTTTCAAAGCGTGGCTGGAGCCGTTTAAAGAGATGGGCGCGACGACTTTGACGCTCGCCAATACGGGTGGAACCGACCACCTTTCGTATGACCGCATCGGGCTTCCCGGTTTTCAGTTTATTCAGGACGAAATCGAATACAGCTCGCGCACGCATCACTCGAATCAGGACGTTTTCGACCGCGTTCAAGCCGAAGATATGAAACAGGCAGCGACGATTATGGCGGCGTTCGTTTATCAAACGGCGATGATGGACGATAAAATTTCGCGTAAAGTAATGCGTTAATCAATCGAACATCGTAAATTGTGAATCGTGAATCGCAAGTTTCGGCTTACGATTCACGATTTTTATTTGCGCGTCAAAACTCCAAACAAGAAAAGCCGATTGACGACTGAACGAAGTTTTCAATAAACGTATTTGCTAATCCAAAATCCAAAATCTAAAATCTAAAATTCGATTATGTATCCAAAAGGAAATCTTTTCGTTCCGGCGTCCGTCGGGCAGTTGGAAGCGATTTTAAAGGAGCCGACGGGCGAGATTCGCGGCGTCGCGCTCGTCTGTCATCCGCATCCGCTCGGCAGCGGCACAATGCACAATAAAGTCGTTTACCGGGCGGCGGCGGGATTAGTCGAAGCCGGACTCGTGACACTGCGATTTAATTTTCGCGGCGTCGGAAATTCGAGCGGCGAACACGACGACGGCAGCGGCGAAAAACAGGACGTAAAAGACTGTCTGGATTATTTGAGCGAAAATTACCCGAACGAAGAAATTACGCTTGCCGGATTTTCCTTCGGCTCGCGCGTCGGAACCGAAGTCGCGCTCGGCGACGAAAGAGTCGTTCGTCTCGTCAGCATTGGCACGCCAATCGATAAATACGATTTTTCTTATTTGAAAAAGTGTCGCAAACCGATTCTTTTCGTTCACGGCGACACGGACGAATTCGGCGCAATCGAAAACTTAAAACCGCTCGTCGCGCAAGTTGCCGAAAACACCGACACGCGCCTGGTCGTTTTTGAAAATTGCGGGCATTTTTTCGATAATCATCTCGAAGAATTGAAAAACACAATCAAAGAATGGACGCTCGAACATATGCGGAAATAAAAATTAAAAATGCCAAAACAAAACGAAGAAACGAACGAACAAACTAAAAATCAGTCGCTCGAAAAGACGCAGGAAGTCGCCATTCGCATTACGATGATGCCGCGCGACACGAATTCGCACGGGACGGTTTTCGGCGGAATCATTTTGAGCTATATCGACGTGGCAGGCGGCGTCGAAGCCGTCCGGCGAACCGGACATGACCGTTTCGTCACCGTGGCGATGAAAGAAATCATCTTTTTGCAGCCGGTTTTTATCGGCGACTTGGTGAGCTTTTACGCCGAAACGACACGAATCGGCAATACGTCCGTTTCGATTCACGTCGTCGTCGAAGCCGAACGCTTCGGCTCGCACGGGCAATCCGTTCGCGTCACCGAAGCCAATGTCACTTACGTGGCGATAAATCAATACCGCGAAAAAGTGAAAATCGGGAAATAATAATTAGCCACGAACAAACACGCGCAAGGCGCAAAAGAACAATTATGAAACCGTCCCGCTTCACGTTTACACAGATGAACACAGATTTTATGAAGTTAAATTGAAATTTACTTCCGGTTTTAATCTCGCTTTTATCCGTGTCTATCTGTGTAAACGCGAAGCGGGACGGTTAAAAAGTTTTGTTCGTGTTTATTCGCAGCTGTTCGCGGCTGAAATCTTTTGATCGCGGCTAAAATCTTATGTTCAATTGGAAGTTGGAAATCGAATACGACGGCACGCGTTATCGCGGCTGGCAAATTCTGCATAATGCGAACACGATTCAGGGCGAATTGCAAAAGGCTGCTTACCAGTTGTTTTCGGGAAAAGTCGAAATCGGCGGCGCGGTCAGAACCGACGCGGGCGTTCACGCGCGCGGGCAAATCGTTCATTTAAAGGTTTCGGATTTAAAAACCAACGTCACGCCGCGCCAGATTCAGCAGGGCTTTAACGATTTGCTGGCGCACGACATCAACGTCGTCAAAGTTCAAAACGCGGACGAAAACTTTCACGCCGGACGCGACGCCGTGGCGCGTTATTACCTTTATCAAATCTCGACCCGAAGAACGGCGTTTGCGAAAAATTACGTCTGGTGGGCAAAAGACAAACTCGCCGTCGAACCGATGCGCGAAGCGGCGCAACTGCTCGTCGGTAGAAATAATTTCGGCTCGTTCTGTGAACTCGAAGACGATAAAAAACAGTCAACCGTTATCAAAGTCGAAAGCGCCCAAGTTTTCACCGACGGCGATTTGATTCTATTTCGCATCGGCGCGAGCCATTTTTTGTGGAAAATGGTCAGAAGAATCGCCGGAATGCTGGCGGAAGTCGGGCGCGGCAATGCTTCGGTCACGGATTTTCAACGGTTATTAAAGTTCCAAACAAACGCTGCGGCGAAATTCACCGCGCCGCCTTCGGGTTTGTTTTTGGAAAAAGTTTTATATCGCGGCGACGATGCGCCGAAAGATTTAAAGGCAATTTTCCCCGTCTGAATTGCTCACGGCAAGTGCGCATTTTGTGTTTCCTCGCTCGTCCTTTCGAGGCTGAAAATTTCCTCAAACTTGCTTTTCACGCCCGACTTATGCCAAATTCAAAGTATCGAAGTTTTACCCGAAAATTATTTAGCAGGAGTTTACAGTTATGGCAAGAATTACTGCGGAAGCGGCTCAGGGAACCGTTGCTTTCGACGCTGAAGAAGGCAGAAAACTGGTTTTAGCGCTTAAAGACAACGGCATCGATATTTTGCATAGATGCGGCGGAAACGCCAAATGCACGACTTGCCGCGTCGAAATTCTGGCGGGCGACCCGGGCGAAATCGGCGAACCGGAACGATTGATTCTCGCCACGAAAACCGATTTAAACGACCACACGCGCCTTTCGTGTCAAATGCGCGTGATTGACGATTTGCACGTCAAAGTCGTGCGCCAGGCGAGCGTCGAAGGCATCGACACGGGCGGACGACCCGGGGAATAACCACAAAAATAAAAAGGCAAAAGGCGAAAGTTAAAGCCGTCTGCTTTTAGAAATCAAACGTTTGCCGACCGCAAACGTTTTTGCACAGGAAATTTAGACAGGAGAAATAAAATTATGGCAACCGAAGCGAAAGATCAGAAATATCCGTTTGAACTGCCCGCGCTCGAATACGATTTCGACGCGCTCGAACCGGTCATCGACGCCGAAACGATGAAGCTGCATCATGACAAACATCATCAGGCGTATGTCGATAATCTCAACAAAGCCGTCGAACCGCACGCGGATTTGCAAGGCAAAACATTGGCGGAGCTGCTCGGCAGTCTGGATTCGCTGCCCGAAGCGGCGCGAGGCGCGATTCGCAACAACGGCGGCGGTCACGTTAATCATTCGATGTTCTGGAAAACGATGAAATTAAACGAGGGCGGCAAACCTTCCAGCGATTTGGCGACGGCGATTGACCGCGATTTCGGCTCTTTGGACGATTTCAAAACGAAATTTAACGAAGCGGGCGTCAAACAATTCGGTTCGGGCTGGGTTTTCGTCGTGGCGAACGGCGACCAATTAGCGATTCAGTCGATGCCGAATCAGGACACGACGTTTCACAAAGGCACTGAGCCGCTTTTCGGCAACGACGTTTGGGAACACGCCTATTATCTGAAGTACAACAATCGCCGACCCGATTATCTGAAAGCGTGGTGGGACGTGCTTGATTGGGACGCGGTGGCAGCGCGTTACGAAAGATTGCGCGCCGAATAATAAATTAAATAAACCGCGAGTTTTGAAGTTACCAATTCGCAAAACTTAAACCACAGACTAACGCAAACCGCACAGACATCGAATTAAAATCTGTGTTCATTTGTGTTAATCTGTGGTTTCACTGTTTTGTGATTTCATTATTTTTATGATTGAAGAAAAAGTTTTAATCGAAAATTTCGTCGCCAAAAAGAAGAAGCCGCGCTTGCCGAAACCGGATTGGCTGAAAATAAAAATCGGTGATCCGACCAATCAAAATAAAGTTTTGGCGTTGATTGACGGGCTGAATCTGCACACGGTTTGTCAGGAAGCGCGCTGCCCGAATATTTTTGAATGTTGGACGGATAAAACCGCGACATTTATGCTCGGCGGCGACACCTGCACGCGCCACTGCGGTTTTTGCGCCGTCAATAAAGGCAAACCGATGGATTTAGACCCGCTTGAGCCGACACACGTTGCCGAAGCCGTCGCGCATCTCGGACTCGAACACGCCGTTATCACATCGGTGAATCGTGATGATTTGGCGGACGGCGGCGCGGCGCACTGGGCGGAGACGATTCGTCAAGTTCACGCGCATAATCCGTCGTGCCGCGTAGAGGTTTTGATTCCCGATTTTCAAGGCAACGAAGACGCTTTAAATGCGGTTTTAGCGGCGCGTCCAGAAGTTTTAAATCACAATACGGAAACAATCGCGCGTCTTTACCGCCGCGTGCGCCCCGACGCGAAATATACGCAAACTTTGGAACTATTGGAACGTGCCGCGCATTACCGCGACACGCAGTTTCCGCGAATGAAAACGAAAAGCGGAATTATGGCTGGCTTAGGCGAACAGTTTGAAGAAGTCGTCGCGTTGATGAAAGATTTACGCTCGGTTTCCTGCGACATTATGACCATTGGACAATACTTGCAGCCTTACGAACGCCGCTTGCCGGTTGAAAGATACGTGACGCCCGAAGAATTTGCCGAATGGAAAAAGATTGGTCTGAGCTTGGGTTTCAAGCACGTCGAATCTTCGCCTTTAACGAGAAGTTCTTACCACGCTAGACAGCAGAGCGAAAGCGGCGAGAGTGTCGCGGCTTCCGCTTAACATAGTTGAAATGCCGATTTTTGAATGGGACGAAAATAAAGAGAAGTCGAATTTTCGTAAAAGAGACCGGCGACAAATGTAAAATGTATGAATAAGAAAACCGAAGAAATTCGCGCCGAATATGATTTCAGCAAAGGCGTGCGCGGCAAACACGCCGACGCTTTGCGAAACGGACACAAAACAATAATTCATAAATCCGACGGCTCAACCGTTACGCAGGAAACTCGTCCGATTATTCTCGAACCCGACGTGCAAGCATATTTTCCCGACACCGAATCCGTCAATCAAGCATTGCGTGGATTAATTGCCCTTGTGCCTGAAAAGCGTAGTTAAAATCGAATCTTCGCCGCTCACGCGCTCGTCGTATCACGCCCGTCAGCAATCGGAATCTGGTGGAGCGATTGCAAATATAAATGTTGTTTAATTTTTGAAAGGGTCTTAGATTATGGCTTTTGATGTAGATTTACCCTCTGGAATTAGTGAAGAAGAATCTCTATCATATATAATTTCTTATCTAAGAAATGAAGCGTTGAAGACATCTCAGAACGAACGCTTTACTCTAAAAGTAACAGATGTAGTGAATAAATATCTTGAAAAGGAAACACAAAAAATCAGAAGTCAACATCAAGGAATGATTCAGTATAGAATAGACCCTTTCAAAAATTCTGAACCTTTTTATTGCGCTGTTTTTAATTTATGCTCACGTGGAATACTGGCACCTAAGCCTCTTATTCAACAAACTCAATACAATAGCTATGTTGAGACTGGAGTAAGTTTTTACTTGACAGCTTACGGCTATACTTGGATAAAGGACACTCGTGACCTTATTTGCCTACCAAGTGAATATTCAAAATTTTCGCAACTCTTAAAAAATCATTCATTTAGATTCGGAAACGGTTATCTATCACGGAGTTTGGAAGCAGTAGCTTGTTATGAATCGCATAATTATCTTGCTTGTTGTGCAATGTGTGGAGCATCTGCTGAATCTATTTTGTTATCTTTAGCAACAACTAAAAAAGGTTCGCAAGTTGAAATTTTGAAAACATATAAAGCTGCAAATGGTCGAAGCAATATCGAGAAATTTCTGATGGGACACCAGAAGGCGCATATTCAACAAGACTTTATAACTTACACGAGTCTTCTAAAATACTGGCGTGATGAATCTGCCCACGGAACAGAAAGTAAAATTCACGAAGAGGAAGCATTTACATCGTTATTGTTATTATTGCGTTTTGCACAATTCGCAGATTCAAGATGGCAAGATTTAACAACTTAAGATTACTTGAAATTCTTACTGCGGCAGTTATAAAAACCTTTCTCCGAGAAAATATTATCCCGTGAAAATTCTTGAAACCAAGCGCACAATTCTTCGTGAAGTTGCTGCTGACGACGCCGAATTTATTCTCGATTTGCTAAATCAACCGTCGTTTATCAAATACATCGGCGATAGAAATGTGCGAACGATTTCCGAAGCGCGTGATTATATTGAGAATCGCTTCAGAGAAAGTTACAAACAATTCGGCTTCGGTATGTGGGCGGTTGAGTTAAAGGAAACAGGAACGCCGGTTGGAATTTGCGGTTTCGTCAAACGTGATTTCTTGCCCGACGCAGACATCGGGTTCGCATTTTTGCCGCAGTTCTGCTCTCAAGGTTACGCTTTTGAATCAGCTAACGCCTCGATGAATTACGGCAGAGATATTTTAGGTTTACTGCGCGTCGTTGCCATCACCTCGCAAGACAACGAAAGTTCCGGCAGGCTGCTTGAAAAAATCAATTTCAAATTCGAGCGTTTAATCAAATTGCCGCACAGCGAAGAAGAGCTTAAATTAACGTGAGTTCGAGATAAGAAAAGACACCAAAGATAAGATATAATTAGGTTTACCAAACAAAATCATCAACCTGAGGAGTCTTTTCTATGGATAGATTAACAATTTTTTGTGAGATTGAC
>JAABUN010003476.1_pt1 | contig 24315 bp, 33 predicted proteins | sample 5559311 | NCBI WGS metagenome assembly JAABUN01 (sample SAMN10711877, study PRJNA513370) | rock metagenome | isolation source: Antarctica rocks | place: Antarctica: Victoria Land, Siegfried Peak sud
TTGAACCTTCTTCAGAATGAAAAATCAAAGAAGCTAAGCATAAAAAAGAAGCGCCTTGCAGCCGGCTGGGAACATAGCTATCTGGAAAAACTACTGTTCGGGTAAAGATTTAGATGCGTTTGCCCTGTTTGAAACCCCTTCTTAGGTATTATTTAACTAAAAGGTGTACATCATTAAAAATTGAAGGTGAATTTGTTTATGAAGCTAAACGCACTCAGGTGCATAATCATTTTCTTCAAAATCCCACACATCCCATAAATCCCACAAATCCCAGTTCAGACAGATTACCGCTTAATAGTAACCTTTGTACCAACTGGCAGCATATCAAACAACTGCTGTACATGTTCGTTTTTTAAACTTATACATCCGTTAGTCCAGTTTTGGTATTGGTCAACTGCATAATCTTCATGAGGCCATGTGCCATGTATGCCAATGCCGCCGCCAATTTTTGCAGAGAGCGGAATAATACCTTGCAGTTTGCGAATATTGAATTTCTCAATATCGGCAGCGGTGGGGTAATCAAGACCCATATACCTGAACCATTTGTTATGCACCCGCTTACTTATAATGGTAAAGGTTCCCTCCGGTGTTTTACGATCGCCTTCAATTAATTTGTCGCCCTGGTCATCGTTTCCAAAAACAATAGGATAGGCTATCAGCCACCCTGCTGCATCATAAACATTCAATTCGTAATCGCTTTTATCAATTATAACGTAATAGGCGCTTTTACTGTAGGTGGCTTTATAAAAAGAAGTATTGGCAAAAAATATAAGACTTAAAATGGTGAGGAGGCCAATGCGCTTCATAGATTATCAGAGTGCTTTTTATGAGTTTACACCGGAAAATTAATAAGAAGCTTGAAGTTATTTTTTGGTTTCACAAAAGTTTATAAACTGATTAAGATAACAAGCGTTATCAGGCCAAACATTAAAAGCTTTTAATAAAAAACGCCCTTTTGCAGAGCGTTATACTTTCAAATATTGTTTGTTATTTTACCAGCTACTAAGTCTTATACCAACACTGTACGGATATTGTTTTAAACCATGCTCATGCAAAGGTCTCATGCTATAGCTTCCAAATAAGCGAACAGGCCCCATTCCAAGTTCACCAATATAGGCAAGCCTTATAGGTTCAAGGTCAAAATCGCCTTTAGTTTTTACCTTACCTCTTTCGGCGCTTATTTGTTTGTTACGGCTGCCCACAAGATAACCTGCACTTATACCTGCACTGAGGCTTAAACCTTTTTTACGTCCCGGCATTGTATTAATATTAACCATAAACGGAACAGTTAAATAACTTGCGTACAGTTTATTTTTGCTGAAGTTTAGGCTGTCTTTAAAAATATAAGCGGGGCTTTTGTGGTAGCTGATGTTGTTTTCGTAACGGAAGTTGAACATTTCTAAGCCGAGCCCGTACTTTAAGTTCAGGTATCCTTTTACAATATTCCAGCGTTGCATAACAATCCAAATGTTTATGTTTGAAGTTTTACCGGTTCTAAGTTTTAGATCTTCTTTGGTAAAAGGTTTTTCGCCGGCCCGGGTAGTTCTAAGATAATTGGCTGCATCTGCACTTGCATAATCTGTTTCGTCTTTAAGATTGGCAAAGCCAATATCAACTATTCCCCAGTTTGTGCTAAGCTTAGACGGCTTATGTGGTTTCCTTTCAACCGTAACTTCTTTAGATGCACTCTGGTTATCTTTACGTTTTTTAATGATAATAAAGTTGCCCACCTTAATAGTGTCCGCATCAATTGCAGTGCTGTCTGTTTTAATGCCGCTGTTGCGGGTAGTGTCCGTTTGGGCAAAGTTTGCTCCTGCAACCATTAAGGCTGCTGTTAACAGGTAAATCTTTTTCATAAAATCTGATTTTTTTTCTGGTGTAGGTCTATTTGCTTTTTATTTCGAAACTGGCTATTTGCACAGTTCGTTCTGTTTCTGTTTTGCTGCCTTTTTTATCAAAAAAATTAGCGGCTCTCTTTAAAAGGCCTCTGAGTTTATTTTTATTTATTTCGGTAGCGCCGATATATAAGGTTCTCTCTTCGTCGTCGTTATTCATCTCGCGATAAACTGTTTCCTTTGCAAAAGGCTTTTCGTTATTAGCATTTTGATTAACCGCAAAAGTAGCTTTAGCGGCATCTTCACCCACTGTTTCTGAAGCGTTGTTGCTGCCCGCATTTCTTTTTGTTTCGCTTACAATTGCAGGTAATTTTTCTTTTGATGGTTCCGGAGTTTGTACAACAGCAAGGTCGTTTGCGGGTGAAACTTTTTTAGTGTTTTGTTTAAAGACAGTTGTTGTATTTGCAAGTGTTTCATTATCAATCACCCGTTTAAAATGCGTATTTCTTTTTAATTTCTCTGCAATCTTATTCTTCCTGTTTTCGTTTACAAAAGCAACCGGCTGATCTGTTACAGCTTTAGAACCCTGAGTAATATTGGATGGTTCTGAATAAGTTTTTACATGCTGAGGATTAGTGGCAACTTGTTGCTTATTGATAAGTACATTATTATTTTGAGTGAACATCCAAACAGTAGCCACCAAACCAATAATTGCTGCGGCGGCACTTATCTCTATTAAGGTAAACGGTATAGATCTTTTTTTATTTGCTGTGTGATATAAGATTTCTTTTCCTCCGAACTTGATTGTTTCAAGGGGTAATATGGTTTGTTGAAGCAAGGTAAATTCATCCTGCAATTGCGGATGTTTTAAAATAAATCTTTCTACTTCGGCAATTTCATTTTCGCTTAATTGATTATCTGCTGAAAGCAAAAAATATTCTTCATAATTAGCCAGAGATATTCCTGCTTCCTTTTTATAAAGAATGTCTTTAGCTTCAAACCGGATTTCATCATTAGTAAGAGTTGATTGCTTCAGCATATCAAGCTCTTTACCCAGATCGGGGTTTTGCTGAACAAATTTTTCTACCTCTGCACGCTGAACCTCATCAAGTTCCATATCCACATACAGCAGAAAAAACTCTTCGTAATTATGTCTGTTAATGATCACTGTTTGATTTGTTGATTAGTTGACTTGTTGATAAGTTGATTGGTTGATAAGTTGATAAGTTAACTGGTTGATAAGTTGATTGGAAGATAAGCTGATTGGTTGATAAGTTGATGGTTACTCTAACTATTAACCAATTGACTTAATGACCTAATGACTAAATGACTTTCCTGACTTCTACATTACATTCTCCCGGCTTACCAGATAGTTTCTTAATGTAAGTCTTGCACGGTGCAAATAAACTTTTACCTGGCTTTCGTTAAGTCCCGTTATCGCGCCTATCTCCTCGTAATTGTATCCTTCATAATCCTTTAGCATAACTAAGCTGCGTTGTGTTTCATTCAAACGGTCTAAGGCTTCCTGCAATGTTTTGCGTGCATTTGTTGCCGGTTGATGATTTACGCCATTGCTTGTTTCTGAAAACTCAGCGGTTAAACTAATTCTCTTTACTTTTCTGATATGGTCAATCATCTGGTTGTAAGCAACGGTAAAAAGGTACGACTTGCATTTTTCATTTTCCACTGCATCCCTGTTTCGCCACATCTTTTCAAACGCTGATTGTACAATATCGCGGGCATCTTCTTCATGACGGAGATTTTTAAATATAAACCGGTAAACATTGTCGGCATATAGGTTTACACATTCATTGTATTGTTTCTCAGTCATAAAACAGGAGAGATGATAACCAGTTGCTTTTGTAGTGTTACGTTGTTTAAAAGAAAAAGTTACAATAAGAGTAAAAAAAATGCGGCAAAAAGCCGGGAAACTATTTTGGGTTTGTAAGAAAAGACTTTCTACAGTAGTGAATGTAAGTGTCTCTTTTCTTACACTTAAATTAATAAGAGGAACCTTTTTTTAGAGTGTAAAATTAGTGAAATTAATACTTGTGTTTAAAAAAGGTTACCAAATAAATAAAAAAAAAGATCATTTCTATTTAAAATTCAATCAAACATTAGTAAATTTAGTACCTGATACTTCACCTAAAAGCTAATTGCCATGAAAACTACTCTACCAATTATCGCCCTGTTTACCCTTATTTTTCTTTCAACATTTCTAGGATGCAGAAAAGTGCAGGAAGATAAACCTGGAGGATACAATTTAAGCAACACAAGTATAACTGCAGGCCCCCAAGGTTATAATTCTACTTGTGTAGAAGACCAGGAAATAGGAAATGTGGCTGACGAGACACTTCAGCCAACCATTCTTGGTTATCAAGCTTATAAACCATCCTTATTCTTTAGCTAATATGCAGCAAGCCTACACCAACTTATATGGCAGTAGTATGGGTATAAACGAAACAAATATTTATGTTCGTTTTAAACCTGCTTCGCCTCAGCAGCTTTCCATTTTAGAAGACCTTGATATTGATTTGTATGATTATCCTTTGGATTACGACGTAGCGCAGCAGGGTGATTATTATGATGATGGCGTAACGCCTGCGGAAGAAATACCGTGGTTATATGCAGTAGTGGATATTAATTTTACACCGCCATCAGGTATTCAATACGAGGAATTAGAAAGGATACACCTTCCTGTTTTAGCTAATATCGAAAATGAAGCTTTCAGAATAACAGGTAATCCCATAGATTATTATGATTGTGGTTCTATGTCGCCTTCCGGCGGTTCTTCTAAAACAATAACTCCTGATATTCCCGATTGCGGAGAGGATTATCATTGGGACTATACTTTGCGCCAGTGCGTACCTAACAATTGCCCCGATGGTTATCATTGGGAGATTGACCAGTGTGTACCAAATACTCCTGCACCGCCTTCACCCCGGCCTGCAAGGCAGCCGGCAGGCAATATTTCAGTTTTTGATACAAATCTTGGTACTAACAGGCCTGTTAGAAATGCCAGGATGGTAGCAAGAAGATTTTTAAAGGTTGAAAGTACTTATACCAATAACCAGGGGCAGTTTGCGTTTAATAAGGAGTTTAACAAAGTGAATTTGCTGGTAAAGTTTACAAACGACCAGGCAAAAATAAGGGCGTTGCGCCGGGCTCGTTTATGGCAAATGCTTTTACCCGTGCAAATCAGGTTAGGCAAATTCAGCGGATATTTAAATAACATAACACATGTTGAAGGGTATAATAACGATGCAGTAAGCAGGGGTGCAAGGCATTGGGCTGCCGCTACAGCACATAAATAATGTGCAGGAATATTATGATTATGCTGCCCAATTAAATATAGGTACCCCCGCCGATAAATTAAGGATATTGCTAACTAATGAGGCGCTTCAAGGTGTGGCAGGTGCTACACCCATGTTTGCAAAAAGATGGATACCGGAACTGCCCGAAAATTTTTTGATATCGTTTGTTATAAGAAGCCATTTCCCATTCAGCTGGTTTACACCCTGGATAGATGTGCTGAAGCAGGAAATAGACGTAACAATCGGTTATAACAGGGGAGGTACCACAGCTAACTCAGATGCTTTAAGTGAAGTAGCTTTTCATGAGCTAACGCATGCTGCACACTATAATAAAGTGGGCAATGCCTTGTGGAGCGATTATGTGGAGGCGGTACTTTTTGAAATGAATTTTAGTAATAATCCTCCTTATGGAAATGGAAATGCAGGTGCGAGATCAGATATTATTGCTTTGGGTGAAAGCTGGGCTTACCACATGGGGCAGTTTCTTGCAGACCAGAAGTATGGATTAAACAGCTCTGAAACTGATAATGGGCAATTTAGATATGTAAATAACTCTATTATACCTGGAAGTAGTCATATAAATGCATTAGAAGATTTTAGTCCAGATCGCTTGGATGATCCTGATCGTTGGATACCTCAGGGTTTGTATTATGATTTGATGGATAACAGAAATGATAATACTGCATTCCCTGTTCGAGTTTTGCTTGAGGACCAAGTTACAAATTATACAAATCAGCAGTTTTTTGATGCTTTGGATGATGATATTAGATCTTTAAGAGCCTTTCAAACTCGTCTTTTATTTGAAAACGGTAATAATCAGGCGGCAGGTGTAAACACAATATTTGATTTTTATGTACGGTAATAATAAATTCTTTTCTATTATGGTGCTTGCAATTTGCTTGGTAAATTATAGTTTCCGATGCAATAAGCCCTTTGGTTGTGCAGGAGCAGTTTATAATTTTGAAATGGGCATCAAAGCTTTCCCAGATAAAGACAGTATTCATATTGGGGATACAGTTTGGCTGCTTATTGATGAGCCAACTACTTTAAAAGAAGTGCAAACAGGAAGAGTGATTGATTATAGTGGGGCTGCTAATTTAGGAAGTGCTATAGGCTTTCAAACTTTTTCTTTAGACAGAGGACAATTTACAGTTGATGCAGCACAAAAATTTAATTTTTCGATTGTTCAGGGAGTAGAAACAGCTAATGTTAATCCTGCTCTTTATCATGAGTATCTTTTCTCAGAAGTTAATAATAGGTATATTTTTAAATTAGGTGTAATTCCTAAAGAAAAAGGCCTTTTCAGGTTAGTTTTTAGTAATGCTGCAAATGTTTACAGAAAAAATGATAAATGCACGAAAGCAAACTTTACATTAAATTTTAATAATACTAATCAACATTATTATTTAAACCCTAATTATCAAGGAGGAACTTTTGTTGGCGGAGATTACTATTTTAAAGTGTATTAATTAGTGTTAATATTATTTTGTACTTAAAAAAGAACTATGGGTGACGAACAAACGCATGCTGCCCATTATAATAAAGTAGGCAATGCCTGGTGGAGCGATTATGTGGAGGCGGTACTTTTTGAAATAAGTTTTAGCAACAATCCTCCTTATGGAAATGGAAATGCAGGTGCGAGATCAGATATTATTGCTTTGGGTGAAAGCTGGGCTTACCACATGGGGCATTTTTTAGCAGATCAAAAGTATGGATTAAACAGTTCGCCAACCAGCAATGGACAGTTTAGGTATGGCAACAACGCCATTTTCCCTGGCAGTAGCCATCTTAATGCTTTAGAAGATTTTAGTCCAGATCGCTTGGATGATCCTGATCGTTGGATTCCGCAGGGACTTTATTTCGATCTGATTGATACAAGGAATGAGTCTCCTTTTCCCATAACAGATGGAGTATCAAATTTTACCAATCAACAGCTTTTTAATGCTTTGGATGATGATGTGCGATCAATGCCACAATATAGAGAAAGATTAATAGAAGAAAATCCATTTAATCAAACAGCTCAGGTACGTGATTTATTTAACCAATATCATTACTAATGAAAACTATAGCTTATTGTTTGCTCATTTCTTACTTGGGCATATATGCAGGCTGTAATAAAAACTTGGATTGCAGAGGAACGATTTACTCCTTTGAAGCCTTTTACAAAGCATATCCCGATAAAGATAGCATAAGAATTAACGACACGATATGGATTGAATTAAATGCCCCAACACAATTAAAGGATTTAATGAGCAATAAAATGATTGACTATAACGGAGCGGGAAACTTTGGGACAGCTATAGGATACGTAGAAATGATAGGCGGAGATATACTTAATCCAGGAGTCATACCATCAGCTAATGATTTTGATAATATTATAATAAATGGCACAGAAGTACAATCCCTTAATCCCCAGCAAACACGTGCCTTTGGTTTTAAAGAGCAAGATGGGATGTATTTGTTTAAGGTTGGTATAGTACCCAAAAGAAAAGGAATTTTTGTAATAGCTCCAGGCAATGCATCTAATGTATATCAGAAAAGTGATCCTTGCAGAGAATCCAATTTCAGCTTAACATTTAAAGACACAAACCAGCATCTTTATTTATATGAGCAGAAACGTCCCGGATATGTATTAACTGATTCTGACCGAGGGCATTTATACGCTTTCAAAGTTTATTAATGCTTGCCCAGGTCCATGCCAGTAAGGGTGAGATTACTATTTTAAAGTGTGTTAATAATTTATTGAAAAGATGTATTAATAGAGTGTTTTATGCCTCAATTAATAGGTGTTTAATAATAGGTGAACATGACAAATATAACAGCTAATTCAGATCCCTTAAGTGAAGTTGCTTTTCATGAGTTAACGCATGCTGCCCATTACAATAAAGCAGGCAATGCATGGTGGAACGATTTTGTGGACAGTGAACTTAATAATATAGTATGGCGCTCTAATCAAAACCCGCCTTATGGTAATGGCAACCAGGGAGCAATATCTGATATTATTGCCCTTGGTGAAAGCTGGGCTTACCACATGGGGCACTTTATGTCAGACCAGAAGTATGGTTTAAATAGTACAGATGTTTTTGAACAAGGAATTCGATATCAAAATAATAATCCAATAGGGGGTTTTAGCAGTCACATTAATTTATTGGAAGATTTTAGTCCTCAAAGAACTGCTGACCCTGATCGCTGGATACCACAAGGACTTTATTATGATTTAATGGATAATCGAAATGACAGAATTGTAACTGGGAATTTTGTTCTTCCTGATGATAATGTATCGAATTATACTAATCAGCAGTTTTTTAATGCGCTTGATGCTGATATTACATCATTACCTGCTTACCGGCAAAGGCTATTGGATGAAAATGCAAATAACCAAGCAGCAGATGTTATCTCGTTGTTTTCATTCTATAATTACTAATCTGCGTGCAATGAAAAGATTTCTTTTTGCAATTTCTTGCATTGTGCTTTTTAGTTCAACTACCTGTAGAAAGATAGGCTGTGCTGAAAATATCTACAACTTTGAGGCAAAAGCCCAAATTGTAAACGATTGTGATAGTATAAATCTCGGAGATACCATTTGGCTAAAGATTACATGCCCTGTTTCACAGCCTGATAGTCATACTGGTCAAGTAATAACTTATAAAAACACTGCAAATCTGGGAACTGCAATTGGTGTTGGTGAATTGGTTCAACCGTCAGGTAAAGAAGCAGCAAATGATTTTGTTTATTTATTAAGTAAAGGTAAGCCTGTAAATAATCCTAACACTAATGCGATAAGGGAATATCTATTTAACGAAACTTCATCAAATTATGAATTCATGCTTGGTATAATACCAAAAAGGAAAGGGATATTCAGTATAGGCTTATCTAATGCAGCCAATGTCTACAGAAATGATGATAAATGTACCAAGGCCAACTACAGAATTTATTTTGCGGATACGGATCAACATTTATATCTAATTAAACAGATTTTTGGAGTAGATCCTGCCCCTCCGCCAAATGGCACCTATTGCTTCAAAGTAAAATGAAAACAATGAAAATTAAGCATGTCGAGTATAATAAAGTAGGCAATGCTTGGTATAACGATTTTGAGAATGGAGAGCTTAATAATATTATATGGCATAGTAATGATAACCCACCTTATGGTTTCGGCAACCAGGGAGCTATATCTGATATTATTGCTACTGGTGAGAGCTGGGCCTACCACATGGGGCATTTTTTAGCAGACCAGAAATATGGGTTAAACAGTTCTGCAGCCGATAATTTACAATTTACATACCAGAATAATAATCCTATAGCTGGTCTTAGCAGCCATATTAATGCATTGGAAGACTATAGTCCTAACCGCACAAATTTTCCTGATTCGTGGATCCCATTAGGAGTTTAGATCTGATTGATACAAGAAATGAACTTAACAATCCAATAATCGATGGGGTATCAAATTTTACCAATCAACAGCTTTTTAATGCTTTGGAACCAGATGTAAGATCAGTGCCTCAATATAGAGAAAGATTGATAGAACAAAATCCATTTAACCAAACAGTTCAGGTAAGAGATTTATTTAACCAATATCATTACTAATGAAAACTATAGCCTATTGTTTGCTTATTTCTTATCTCGGTATATATGCAAGCTGTAATAAGAATTTTGACTGCAGGGGAACTGTTTTCTCTTTTGAAGCTTTTTACAAAGCTCGTCCTGATAAGGATAGTATAAGGATTAACGATACGATTTGGATTGAATTAAATACTTCAACACAGTTAAGAGATTTAACGAGTAACAGAGTGATTGATTATAGCGAAGCAGGAAACTTTGGAACGGTGATAGGCTATGTGGAAATAATCGGTGGCGATTTGCTGCATCCCGGAGGTATTCCGGCTGCCAATAATTTTGAAAATGTTTTAATAAACGGTTCTGCAGTACACCCCCTTAGGCCAGAACAATTACGCGAGTTTCTTTTTGAAGAAAAAAACGGTATGTATTTGTTTAAGGTTGGTATTGTTCCCAAGAAAACAGGCCTTTTTATGATAGGCGCAGAAAATGCAGCTGGCGTATATCAGAAAAATGATAAATGCAGAAAATCCAATTTCAGCTTGACTTTTAAAGACACAAATCAGCATCTTTATTTGTATGAGCAGAAACGCCCGGGGTATGTATTGTCTGAATCTGACCGAGGGCATTTATATGCTTTCAAAGTTTATTAATGCAAAATACACCTTATGATTTCGGCACCAGGGAGCGATATCTGATATTATTGCTACAGGTGAGAGCTGGGCCTACCACATGGGGCATTTTTTAGCAGATCAAAAGTATGGATTAAACAGTTCGCCAACCAGCAATGGACAGTTTAGGTATGGCAACAACGCCATTTTCCCTGGCAGTAGCCATCTTAATGCTTTAGAAGATTTTAGTCCAGATCGCTTGGATGATCCTGATCGTTGGATACCTCAGGGTTTGTATTATGATTTGATGGATAACAGGAATGATATAACTGCAACACCTATCAGAGTTGGAATTGATGATCAGGTTGCTAATTATACAAATCAACAGTTCTTTGATGCTTTAGATGATGACGTTAGGTCCTTAAGAGCCTTCCAAGCCCGTTTATTAAGCGAAAATGGCAATAACCAAGCTGCAGGAGTAAATATAATATTTGATTTTTATGTACGGTAATAACAAATTCTCAATTATCGCACTGCTTGCGATTTGCTTCCTAAATTATAGTTTCCAATGCCATAAGCCTTTTGGTTGTGCAGGAGCAGTTTATAATTTTGAAATGGGCATCAAAGCTTTCCCAGATAAAGACAGTATTCATATTGGGGATACAATTTGGCTGATTATTGACGAGCCAACTACATTAAAAGATGTACAAACAGGAAGAATGATTGATTATAGCGGCGCTGAAAATTTAGGAAGTGCTATTGGATTTCATAGATTATCCCAAACTAATCAGTTTACTGTGGGGGCAGCTGCACACTTCAACCTTAGGCTTATTAACGGTACGGAAATAAATAATGTTGATCCTACATATTTACATGAGTATTCATTTGAGCAAGTAAATAATCACTATTTGTTTAAGCTCGGTGTAATACCAAAACAAACAGGTATCTATAGATTATTTTTTAGTAATGCAGCAAACGTATATCGGAGCAACGATAAATGCACAAAGGCAAACTTTACGTTGAATTTTAAAAACACTAATCAACATTACTATATGAGTCCAACTTATCAAGGCGGGAATCTTGTAGGAGGAGATTATTATTTTAAAGTGTATTAATATGATGAAAGAATATATAGACAATGCGTGGTATAACGATTTGAGAAAGCAGAACTTAATAATATTATATAGCATAGCAATGATAACTCTCCCTATGGGCTATGGCTTTGGCAACCATGGAGCAATATCAGACATTATTGCTTTAGGGGAAAGTTGAGCCAACCACATCTGTCTTTGATTTCGTAATTTACTCCCAAAAGGCAGATTAGATTGATGAAAACTAATTCCTAACTGTCCAAAGCTAACATTTGCTCCAAGAAATAATATTACTGTCAACCACTTTCTCATAATAATTTTTAATGCATAGTAGCAATTCTAACGGACAGTACCAACTGTTTTAAAAAGAAACCCAAGGGTATTTACTTACCGATTCAAAGAAGATGAAGTAATTGTTGCTTACTCTCAAATTGCCTGCTTTTGCAGAGAGTTCTTTAACAGGTTTATTGCAAACCTTGTTGGATTTTCTAACACTTTCTAAAAAGAAAACACTTACTAAAGCTGCTATAAATATAATTGCTATGCGTAGTACGGATTTGGGTTTCATAAACAGTGTATTACTGTATTACATTAGGAAGATAGACGCAAAAAGTTACAGTGGTTTTGAAGTTTTTTATAAAACTGGTTAATGGATGATTAACAGTAAAAAATAGCCCTGATACGAATCGAAAGTTTTGAATACTATTTATTTCGCCTCTTATCTTAATATTACCTTTGCCGCCACAAACACTATTGTATGAACGATAATTTTGTAAGGCGTATAAAAAATGAATTGCATGAAATTGAATCGGCCGGCCTGTTTAAAAAGGAAAGAATAATAACCAGCGAACAAGGCCCTGAAATAACCGTTAACGGAAAAACAGTTTTGAACTTCTGCGCTAATAATTACCTCGGCTTATCCTCTCATCCTAAAGTTATACAAGCTGCGCACGAAGCCATTAATACACACGGTTACGGACTGAGCAGCGTTCGGTTTATTTGTGGTACGCAAGACATACATAAAGAGCTCGAAAAAAAGATCGCTGATTTTTTAGGCACAGAAGATACTATTTTGTACGTAGCCGCTTTTGATGCAAATGGAGGCGTATTCGAGCCTCTGTTTAATGAAGAAGATGCCATTATAAGCGATGCTTTAAACCATGCTTCCATTATTGACGGTGTACGCTTATGTAAAGCGCGGCGTTACCGGTACGAGCATAACAGCATGGAAGACCTTGAAGACAAACTGAAGTCAACTCAAAATTTGCGTAACCGCATTATTGTAACCGACGGTTCGTTTAGCATGGATGGAACCATTGCAGCATTAGACGTTATTTGCGACCTGGCAGATAAATATAATGCCATTGTAATAATAGACGAAAGTCATAGCAGCGGCTTTTTAGGAAAGACCGGACGCGGCACGCATGAGTATCGTGGCGTGATGGGGCGTATTGATATTATAACCGGAACATTAGGTAAAGCTTTAGGCGGTGCAAGCGGCGGCTTTACAAGCGGCAGAAAAGAAATTATTGAAATGCTTCGCCAGCGAAGCAGACCTTATTTGTTCAGCAATTCAGTTGCACCAGGTATTGTAGGAGCTTCCATTGCAGTGTTTGATATGCTTACCGAAACCACAGAGCTAAGAGATAAGCTGGAAAAGAACACGAAATATTTTCGCACCAAAATGACCGAAGCCGGCTTTGATATAAAGCCGGGAGATCATCCCATTGTTCCGATAATGTTGTATGAGGCAACGGTTGCTCAGAATTTTGCTACAAAGTTGCTAGAAGAAGGGGTGTATGTAATTGGCTTTTTTTATCCTGTAGTTGCAAAAGGTCTGGCAAGGATAAGAGTACAGATAAGTGCTGCACACGAGCAAAAACATTTAGATGATGCCATCAAAGCTTTTACTAAAGTTGGTAAGGAGTTGGGGGTATTGAAGCGTCAATAATGCGCAGTTTATAGTGGGATAATTATGATGAAAGCGACTTTTTAAAATGATACAAAAAGAACCAATAAAAAGTACTCTCCAGTATAAAATCAATGAAATACAAGAGCAAGGCTATTGCATACTAAAAAACCATTTCTCACACGATGATATTAATGCTTGCAGAAATAATTTTTGGCCTACTCTTAACCAATATTTGAAACAGCATGGAAACAAGTGCAACAGGGGTACTAACCGGCACTTTCTTCCAATGCCCTTTAATCCTCCTTGCTTTACGCCTAATTTTTTTTTCAATGATGAAGTACTCACTATAGCAAAACATGTTATGGATGACCGAATAGTTGCTGACCAATGGGGATGTGATGTACCGGTAAAGGGGTCAGAATATCAAGGAATTCATGTAGATTATCAGCGTCCTTTATTTAATGAAATTCCCAACCTCTTATTACCTGTTTACATGCTGGTAGTCAATTTTGGGTTAGTAAAAATTACGGGTGAAAATGGTCCTATTGAAATTGCACCCTGCACACATAGAATGCCGGGAAAAGAAGCTTTTGAAGCAATTGAGGCTGGTGAAATTAAATTGCGGCCAATCCATTTAGACATGGGTGACGTTTTAATTCGTCATCCTTGGGCATTACATAGAGGCACCCCAAACATCACTGATGTTCCTCGTGTCCTTCTTACTATCCGCTATGTTCGTAATTGGTACTATGATGCCAGCCGCGATGTTAGTTCAATTCCAAATGCTGTTTGGAACATCCTTAATTTAGAACAAAAGAAAATCATGCGCTTTCCCATTGCCGACAGCATAATTAGTAAAATATAAATCATACGGTTTAGCAAAAGGGCTATGGTCTGTCCACTATCATCTTGAATCAATAGTTTTGCGAAAATTTTATTGATGAGATTTCTTTCTATAGTGCTTGCGTTGAGTGTTGCTTTTGCCGCATGCAGTCCAAATAATGTAACGATTGATAATAGATTAGAAAAGTTTTTTACTGATAATCATGTAAAAGGAACCTTTGGTTTATTTGATAACGGAAAGGGAAATTTTATAGTATATAATCTCAGCAGGTTTAAAGACAGTGCTTATTTGCCCGCATCTACCTTTAAAATCGTAAATTCTTTAATAGGGTTAGAGACCGGAAAAATTGTGGATGAGAAAATGGTGATTAAATGGGATGGTATCCAACGTCCTGTTCCGGAATGGAACCAGGATTTAAATATGGCACAGGCGTTTAAATTTTCTGCCGTTCCCTACTATCAGGAAGTGGCGCGCCGGATAGGAAAAGATACCATGCAGCATTGGTTAGACACTTTAGGATATGGCTCCAGGTATCAAAAAGCTAAGATCAATAAGATTGATACCTTCTGGCTCGACAACTCTGTAAGAGTAACAGCAGATGAACAGTTGGGGCTTGTAAAAAAATTGTATTTCGATCAGTTGCCTTTTCAGAAACGTTCGATGAGGATTGTGAAGGATGTAATGGTTCAGGAGCAAAATGCCAATTACACGCTGGCATATAAAACCGGCTGGGGTAATAGAGAAAACGGCAATGCTTTAGGTTGGGTAGTTGGCTGGATCATCGAAAATCAACATCCTTATTTTTTTGCATTAAATCTTGATGGTCCTAATAATCTTGATATGCCTGCTGTTCGAATGAATATTTTGAAAGGTATTTTAAAGAAGCTTGGGTTTTTGGAAGGAAAGATGTAGTGTCCTGCGTCAAACGTCAAACGTTCACCTTTTTTTGATTTCCTTAATAAACATCTGTGTAGCTTGCACCAAATGATTGTGCTGTAATAAATGTTTTCATTTCAATATATTGAGTATCTAACCGGTTTGGCAATTCTTTTGCCTTTGCTGATATTTTTTCTCCTAACACTACAATGGAAACGAAGAGTAAAAAAGAAGATCGGTGATGCGGAACTGGTAAATAATTTAATAGGGGATCACTCTGCTAAAAATTACAATTACAAATTCTTTCTGCTGCTAACGGCGCTTGCATTATGCATTGTGGGCGTCGCTAATTTGCGAACTCCAAAGAAAGGTGTTACCGGTAACCGCTCAGGAATTGATGTGATGGTTGCCCTTGATGTAAGTAACAGTATGCTCGCACAGGATGTTAAGCCTAACCGCCTTGAAAGGGCCAAGCAGGTTCTTAATAAGATCATCGAAAAAATGGGTGACAACAGGATGGGTTTGGTAGTGTTTGCGGGGCAGGCATTTCTTCAAATGCCAATAACGTCTGATTTAGCAGCAGCCAAACTATATGTATCAAATGCAAGCCCTGATGCTGTTCCCACCCAGGGAACTGTGATTGGAGATGCCTTACGCCTTTGCAATGCTTCGCTCGATACAAAAGAAAAAAAATATAAAGCTGTTATCCTCATTTCTGACGGAGAAGGACATGATGAAAAGGTAACTGATGCAGTTAAGGAGCTGCAGGATAATGGCGTGATAGTTCATACAATAGGCATTGGGTCTCCCGATGGTTCACCCATTTTTGATCCTGCCACCAAAGATTACAAAAAAGATGAGAACGGTAATACGGTTGTATCGAAACTAAATGAAAAAGAACTTCAGGAAATTGCTGGCCAAACACAAGGAAGCTATCATCTGTTCTCAAATGCAGATGCAATTACAAACGAGGTGATGGGGGCGCTAAACCAGATGGAGAAAAAGCAAACAGGAGGAGCTAACGAAAGAAGTTATAGCTCCTGGTATCAATGGTTTTTATTGGCCGCCTTTATATTGCTGTTGCTCGAAATAATTATTCCTGAAAGAAAAATGAAGTGGTTGTCATGGGGAAAATAATACTATTAATATCGTTAATGGCAATTGCCAGCATGGCAAAAGCGCAGGAAGAGCAATCGCTTTTGATTAAGGGTAACGAGTTGTATAAAAATAAGCAGTATGATGAGGCTGCCAGTCAATATCAAAAGGCCACAGATATAAATGAGAAAAACCCCAAAGCTCAATATAACTTAGGCAATGCTTTGTACCGCTCAAAGAAAACTGATGCTGCGCAAAAAGCATTTGATGCAGCATCGGAAAGCGCAAAGGATCCTGGGATGAAGTCGAAGGCTTTGTATAACAAAGGCGTTACTTATAGCCAGGAAAAAAAATTATTGGAAAGCATTGATGCTTATAAGCAAACACTCATCCTTAATCCCGCAGATGATGAAGCAAGAGAAAACCTGCAAAAGGCATTGAACGAATTAAAAAAGCAGCCGCCGCCCCAACCTAAGCAGGATCAAAAAAAACAGGATCAAAATAAGAACAATAAGCAAAATAATCCGCCGCCTCAAAATAAAAGCAAACTTAACCAAAAGCAGGCTGAGAGAATGCTAAATGCCCTAAGGGAGGAAGAAAAAAGACTGCAGCAAAATAAACAGAGGAAAGCAAATACCGGCGGCTTGCAGGAAAAAGATTGGTAGTTGCTAATGTGCGGATGAGTTAATAGCAGCCTAAAAAAGACTGCTATTGACCATTTATTGCATTAATCTCATTGCTGGTAAGTTGCTCTCCGGCAGAGCCTGCTTCCTCTTAGGATTTAACACCGTAATAAAAGAAATTTATTCCATAAAATCACCAACTATTTTTTCCCTACATTACCTTGATTTAAAAGATGAAACAAAAAAGCCATCGGAGTATGATGGCTTTAAAATTTTTCTAATTACTAAAAGAGTTTATACTCTTACTTTCCTGAACCGCTTCCGCTGCCAGAACCGCTTGTTCCTGATCCACTTGTTCCACTTGAACTCCCTCCATTAGAAGAACCGGTTGACTTATGCTTAGCTTTGGCCTTATGGCGATGGCTCTTAGATTTCTCTTTTGAGCCTTGTTGTCCACCGCTTTTGCTGCCGGAGGTTCCCATGCTGCTATCACTTTGGTCTCTGCCTGTTTTAGTTTGTCCGCTACTGCTACCACTTCTACTTCCGGTTTGAGCAGTTAAGCTGAGAGTACCTAATGCAAATAATGCAACGATTAAAGTCTTTTTCATATAAACAATGTTTTCTTTAATAATGTCAAAGTTTAGACCGTAAAAGAAAACCGTATAATAATAAATTTTATATTAAAAGATGGGGAATATTGTGGCAGCTTTGTAATTAAACAAATAATATAATAACAAAATGTACAAGTGTTTGGACATCTTTCTTTAATATTTTTTTAATTTGTAATTGTTTGATTTTTGTGGGCGTTTAAGTTTCAATATACCCTCTTAGAACTGAATGTATTTTATTAATATTTTTTTTCTTACTGTTTAAAAACTTAAAGGCAGCAATTAAGACTGTTTAGTTAAAGAATACTAAAATACTTAAAGCAACTAAACTACTCTCAAACCTTCATGTCTTATCCCTAAGAACATATCAAACACAATAGCAACTATTATACTTCTACACTATAACAATTCACTAGGGGTAGTTAATTGAAATTATTTGAAGTATAATAGCTGCTATCTTTTTTTAGCAGCATAATCGGTTAGTATTTTTCTCCTTTTTACAAGTGTTTAGGTTTACTCGTATTGTCTTATTTGAGATAAGACCAGATTAAGAAGGACTACACTTACCGCAGGCTTAACAAAAAGCCTATAGTGAAATTTGCATCCCAGTCAAAAACGAAAGTGTCGCATTTAGTAGCATCGGCAATGGCTTTATAAATGTTTAAACCCGAAGCCATTTTTTTATCAGAAGGTTTGTATTGACCGGGGGTGTTTAAAACGGTATATCTTTCTTCGCCATGCCGGCTTTGCTTTGCCAGCGTAAAGGGAACACCGCCCAAAATAAAGCATACATTTCTTTTACCTTCCGGTATTTTTGTTACCTGTGCCTTCACCTGGTTGTACACATCGTTATCCGAAGTGCCATGCTCGTAATATTTTGCACCCGGCACTTCAAGTGATTTTAAGTTTTCACCTTCCTGCCACGAAATTTTAGTATTGCCCGAACCAATGTCAACCAAAAAAGAATTATCCTGAAAGGACGGAGGAATGGTTGCTTTGAATGCAAACTTAGCTTCCTGGGCTGCATTAACTAAGTTAACGATGTATCCCATTTTTTTAAGTTCGTTTGCAATTATAGCTGTCTTAGGTTCTTTTTGCGCACCCGATGATATAACAAAATGCATATTATTTTTGCTCACCCCTTTTTCGAACATACCGGCGAGATATTTTTTAAGACCGGCCCTGATATCCTCAGTAGTAGCTAATCCTTCATAAGCCAATGACTCCCCAAAATCTTTCGATACTATTTCCCAACGCTTTTGTGCATCCATATTAATTACAAACGAGTTGAAGCCTGTGGCGCCAACTTCTACAACGCCTTTTAATGTACCGTTAACGGGCTTTTCGGGAGTGTAATTAAATTCACGCCGATCTGTATTTGAAGCGCTTTTACCTGGTTTTGTATTTTCGCTGGTTGACGATTTTGTATCATTATTGTTTGCAGAACTTGATCCTGTACTGCCGTTGGCAGTAGTGCTGTTATATGTTGATGAATCCTCCGTTTTAGTTGCGGGCATATAACGTCGGATAACGAAAAATGCTATTACTCCCAACAACAGGAATAACGCAATTTTTCCTCCTGGCTTAAGTTTCATTTTACTTTGTTTTTAATGTAAGAGATGATTGAAATTATGTAAGAGTTATTTATTGAAGAAATCAAGGTATTTATTTCTGCCGTCTTTTTTATCCGTACCGGCATCTTCAATTTTTGCAGCAGACGATTGAATGGAATCGGAATAATTAAATGTTTTATCAACATCTAACTGTGTTGCGGTTTGTGCTGCAATCGACACCTTTGCTGCATCTTTTAAATCCTGCGCATTCATGGCCTGCGAAGTAATTTGGATGGCTGATTTTATACCACCAATCTTATTGGCAACATCTTCCCTTATTTTTTGTATTGCTCTGTCTGCATCACTGTTTAAATCAGTATTTCCTGTAAAGGCTTTCATTGCTTTTGACATGGTTGCAGATGCTGTGGTTACAGCATCGTATTTCGCCTTTTGTATCTTAATAGTGTTTTTTGAATTAAGCAATGCAACCCCCGATTTACGATAAGCTTTATCAGCAAATACAACCAGGTTTCTTACATCATTTTCTACAGGCTTTACACTGTCAATAAAATCCTTTGCATTATTAAAATTTGTGGCAGATGTTTCAAGAGCAAGCTGGGTATCAAAGTCGTCTGGATTTTTTTGCAACTTTGCCTGGCAAATTTTTACCTCTGCCTGCGCTTGCCGCAAATTCCTTTCATTTTCTTCTAACTGAAGTTGTAAGGATGATTCCTGCGCTTTTAATTTCTCGCCGTGTATCTTTAATTGTTCTCTGTCTTTTTCGGCTTCTTCAACCTGAAGGTTTAAAATATTCCAGGGGTTCATTTCTATAGCCCAGCCTAATGTTGCCTGGGCAACTGCTTCAGAAAAATACCGGATGCCCCGCCAGAATTTAGGATTGGTTAATATCATTAATAACACAAGTGCTATGGCTATACCTATAACTAACTGTACTGTTCCCCACACCATTGTAAGCAGAAAGGGAAGTATATAAATATAAAACAGCACTGCAAGTCCTCCTAAAATAATGACCGCCATTATAGTGCCCCATGTTTTTTTAGCATCCCATTTTGGTAGCTCGAAGTTTGATTTGATTAGTTCGTTTGCCATTGTATAAATATTGATTTTAAGTGAAAGGTTTATGAGGAAAAGTATTGATTAATTTTTTGCAATTCGGTTTCTATTTCTTTCTTTTTACTCTCGCCGGTTGAAATGAATGAATTTTTGTTAGAAGTCAACTTTTCTTTAGCCTGAATAATTTGCTGAGACATTTGTTTCATCTCCTGGTTCAATGCCGAAATTTTTTCATTAAGTACCTGCAACTCCTGTGCCTTCTGCTGAAGTAGCTGTTCTTTTTGCTCAACATCCGATCTGTACTGCTGGTTAAAAGCATCTTCAAATGCTTTTAAGTCATTCTCTATTATGTTTATATATTCCCGCCCTGTTGTAACCAATTTCTCCTTTGTAAGGCCTGTTCTTTTTAAAACATTAAAGGCCGTTTTGTACTTTGTTTCTTCATCGGCTATAGCTTCCACGTCGGTTTTACTTTCTATAAATTCCTTAAAATCTGTTCCCTGAAACAAGGGGTTTTTAGTGTTGGCTTCTTCTATCAAATCTTCAAAATGCTTTTTATATTCGGGTGCAGCATTCATAACCGGGGCAGAAGAAGATGTGCGGGAGTTTGAGGCAGTATTAGCAGCGGCCGTAGCAGAAGATGTGCCATCATCATCAACCCGGATTTTTTTATTAGAAGGTGTTTGTGCTTTGTTTTCTTTTGCTGGTACTGTTTCTTCATCTTTAAATTCGACAAATGCGCCTAATATATTTTTAAGAATGCTCATGCGGTAATTTTTTTTTAAAATTAATAATTTAAATTATGAATGTGCAAATGGAAGATGCCGCATGCCAGAATAACCGATAGAAAGAATATTAAGAGGGCAATATGTTTGTATGAATGTGATCATTAACGAACATCCGGGAAGGGACATTTTTTTAAAGCGCTTGTAAATGCTTATGCAGAAGGTGCCGTTGGAGTTTACAGTAGTAGAAAAAACTTCGTGGAAAAAACGACAGGATGTATTGAAGGATTTTCCAAAAGCAAAAATGATAAAAAATAATCGTGCAAGGTTTGAAATCCTGCATAAATAATTACCGGTTAAGTGCAGAGATAGATTTGAAGATCGGATAGTAGAAATCAGATTTATTGGTACACATGCGGATTATGACCGATTTGACTCCGCTAATATTTAATAAAATGAAAACATGGTATATAATCGAAAATAAAAAAGATTATGAAAATGCCTGTAACAGGTATGAGAACCTAAAATCAGCCCGTAAAGGTTCGGAAGAGCATAAAGAAAAATTGCTCCCTTCTTTTTTAATTAATCAATACGAAGAAAAACAAACTACGCTGCCTGAAGTAGATCCCATAGAGTTAATTAAAATAAGAATGGAAGATTTTGGGTATAAAGCTTCCGAGCTTGCACAGGAGTATGGAGATAAAGGCACTATAAGCAAAGTACTTAATTACAAACAACCGCTTTCTTTAATAATGATCCGAAAATTCAGCACAATTTAAGAATTCCAGCAGACGCGCTTATAAAAGAGTATAAGTTGTAGAATTGTTATTACTAAAAACATTCCTAAACTATTATTATAGCAGGTTTATTAATCTAATAACTATACTGCCGTATAAAAGCTTTAAAACTATAGTTGTAAATAAAGTGTAATGCTGAAAATAGCCTTCTCTATCTCATTTTTTAAAAAGTAAGGGTTAAAGTTAATCAACCCTTACCAAGTATCATAAGTATAGAATTTTAGATAACAATTACACTGTTGGTACCGCCAAATTCATTAGGATTATGTTTGTCTGCTTCGGGTTCATCAAGCCATTCAGATTTATTTACGCGGTATTTAAATTGGTGCTCAGTATTTTTAGGTAAGGAAACATCGCAGGTAAAAGTGCCATCTTTTTTCTTACTCATCACAATTGAATTTTCCCAATCACTGTTTAAGCCTAATATTTCCACGGTTTCAGCATTTTCTGGCTTAAACGAGAACTTCACTTTACAATAATCTTTCTTCTTAAAATAAGTTTTTTGTACCATGTTTACTTGTATTGATAAATTATGTTACTCTTAATACAAATATCGTAAAAAAGGTAACCCGTAATAAGCAACTGCTATTGATTGTTATCAACAATACAGCATCTGTTATTAACACTACATCACTGCAATCATGCTTATCTCAACATTTACGCCCTTAGGCAATCCTTTTACAGCAACGGTTTCTCTTGCAGGATAATCGCCTGAAAAATAAGAGCCATATACTTCATTTACCTGTGCAAAAAGGCTCATATCGCTTAAAAAAATGGTTGTCTTAACCACGTGATTAAAATTTATACCTGCCTCCTCCAAAATAGCAGCAATGTTTCTCATGCTTTGGTGAGTTTGTGTTGCAACATCGCCGCTTATTAATTCGTTCGTTTCGGGGTTTATAGATATTTGTCCGCTTATGTAAAGCATATTATTTGAAATTATTGCCTGGTTATACGGCCCAATAGGCGCAGGAGCTTTAGCAGTGTTAATTACTTTTTTATTCATTAAATAGGTTTTAAATAAAATTGGAACATTTTCCTTCAATCAACAAACCTAATTTTACAGTTTAAAATTTTACAATGCATATTACTGTAATTGCAGGCGGAACAACGCAAAAGGAATTTCAGGATAAACCTATATCACAAGGCGTACAGGTTTACTTTGTAACCACAATTGAAGAAGCACGCTCTGAAACAGATGCAATTTTTTATTTGGAAGACGAAGAAAAGCTAATAAACGATATCTCGAAATTTGAGGGCTTAGAAAAACCTGTATTTGTAAATGCCGTAATTACTGCATTAAAAGATCTGCCACCCAATTGCATAAGAATAAATGCGTGGCCCGGCTTTTTACAAAATAAAACAATAGAGCTAACTGCCACCAGGGAAAACATGGAAGCAGTAAATAAAATTTTACAGCGTTTGCAATGGGAGCATCAAACAGTACCTGATATTTCGGGTATGATTACACCCCGTATTATAGCCATGATTATTAACGAGGCCTACTTTGCATTAGGAGACGGCGTAAGCAGTAAAGAAGAAATAGATATTGCCATGAAACTTGGCACTAATTATCCCTATGGCCCGTTTGAATGGGCAGAAAAAATTGGCGTTACAAAAATTTATAACCTTTTAAAACAATTATCGCAAACAGATATACGTTATACTCCCGCGCCTCTTTTAGAAAAGGAACTTAAACATTAGCATTGGCCTTAATTTTAAATATTGACACAGCAACTGATATTGCATCTGTTTGTATAAGCGATAATGGATATTCAATTGCTTACAGCGAAAATAATCAGCAAAAAGAACATGCCTCTTTTGTTCATGCAGCTATAAATTCTATATTAAAAGAAGCAGGAAAAGAGCTTGCGCAAATAGATGCTTTTGCTGTAACCTCCGGCCCGGGAAGCTATACCGGCCTTAGAGTTGGTTTAGCTACCGCAAAGGGTTTTTGTTTTGCTTTAAACAAACCACTTATTACAGTAAATACTTTACAGGTTATGGCAAAGGCTGCAATTATGGAAAATTCGCCCGCTATTAATAATATAAATATGTTGTACTGCCCAATGATTGATGCCCGGCGCATGGAAGTTTATACTGCTATTTATAACCGTGCGATGGAAACGCAGCTTAAACCAACTGCAGTTGTAATTGAACCTGAAAGCTTCGACAGGTGGCTGAATAATTCTCCAATACTTTTTTTTGGCAGTGGAAGCGCTAAACTTAAAGGTCTTTTATCTAATGAAAAAGCAGTTTTTGCTGATATAAATTCCAATGCCAAAAACCTGGCACAACTTGCAGAAAAATTATTCAGCCAAAAAAAATTTGCAGACATTGCTTATGCCGAACCGGATTATGTAAAAGATTTTTTTTCAACACCTAAAAAATAATTAAATGCAAGAATAATTGCTTAAATTTTAATATGCTTATAATATATATTTGTAACTATTCAGTACCCAATTTAGCGATAAGAGATAAAGCGTTCAAAACATTTTGACCGGATTTAATCGTAGTATCAATAACCGATCTTAAAACGGCAAAGCTATCTGCTCCCTGGTCTGATTTAAACTGACCGGATATCTTTTGTTTCACTTTGATATTTCTTATTGCTCTTTCAGCTCCATTGTTATCGGGCGGAACTTTTGGATGATATAAAAAATAAAGGATGTGTTGTTGATGCTTAAGCAAATTTTTTTGGAGTGCTTTTGCTTTATCATGATTTTCATTGAGTGTAAAGTGGAGCAGTTCTTCCAATTTTATCATCAGCCTTTGCCGCTCTTCATTTTCACTATAATAC
>JAABUN010003477.1_pt1 | contig 24314 bp, 22 predicted proteins | sample 5559311 | NCBI WGS metagenome assembly JAABUN01 (sample SAMN10711877, study PRJNA513370) | rock metagenome | isolation source: Antarctica rocks | place: Antarctica: Victoria Land, Siegfried Peak sud
CGCCGGCATCGACGGCGGCCACAGCCCGCTCGCGGAGATCGACGGAATGGCGGGTGCCCATCGCCGGATCTTGCCATAGCGGCAGAACTTGCGCACGCGGCTCTAGCGTCTGGAATGCCATCCAGGAGGCGATGCTCTCTGCTGGATTCGTCGTCGCCGACGTGCGGACGATGGACAAGCAGCAGGGCTCCTACCGGCAAGTGACCAGCACGGCGGTCAAGCAGGACCTCGTCATCTCCGCCTACAAGCCGAGTGACAGCTTCGAGCGGCAGTTTCAACTTGAAGCCGGAACGGAGGATGGTGCGTGGGACTTCGTCCGCCAACATCTGGCCCATGTCCCGCGTGTCGTCGAGAAGAACGGCGTTCTGGAACGAGTCGCGGAGCGCCAGCCCGATCTCCTGTTCGACCGCATGGTGGCGTTTCACGTCCAGCGGGGTGTAACGGTGCCGCTGTCGAACGCGACCTTCCGCGCTGGGCTGGGCCAAAGGTTCGTCGAGCGGGATGGGATGATCTTCTTGCCCGATCAGGTCATGGAATACGACCAGACCAGGATACGGGCCGAGGGACTCGGGCAACTCTCACTCTTCGTCAACGACGAGAAGTCAACCATTCAATGGTTGCGTCAGCTCCTCGACCCCGCCACTGGCGGATCACCGCGGACCTACCAAGAGATCCTGCCCCTCTTCCTCCGCCAACTCTATAAGGCGGGTCACGAGCAGTTGCCGGAGCTGGGCGAGATTCTTGAGCAAAACCTCCTGGAAGATTCGCAGGAACGCTGGTATGTGCCCGATCCCAATCGGGCCGAGGATCTGGAGCGGGTCCGGCGTAATGCGCTGCTGCGGGAGTTCAATGGCTACCTGGAAGGGCGCGGTCGCCTGAAGTCATTCCGCACCGAGGCGGTCCGGGCGGGATTCGCCGACGCCTACCGCCGTGGCGCGTATGCCGAGATCGTGAAACTGGCCGATCGCCTGCCCGATACCGTGCTGCAGGAAGACCCGGATCTGCTGATGTACTACGACAACGCCAGCCTGCGCGCCGGGTGAGCGCCGACCGCGGCGCCCTCCGGGCTATAACACGCATGATATGATCCGGGAGTGGATGTTGGGTATTGTTCCGAGGCGCGAGCGGAGCTTCGTGCCCTGCCACCCGGCGAACGCCAGGCAGTGATCGCCGCGGTGGAGAAGCTGCAAACCTTCGGCGATCGATTGCCCTATCCGCACAGCAGCGCGGTCAAGGGTGCTGCCACGACGCTTCGCGAGCTTCGTCCCAGGGGTGGCCGCAGCCCGTGGCGACTCTTTTACCGCCGGATCGGAGACCTGATGGTGATCGGCTCGGTTGGACCAGAAGCCAACGTTAACCCGGGTGGATTTCGGCGCGCCGTGCACGCCGCCGTGAGTCGCCTCGACGCGTTCGAGGCAGAGATGAGACCGCGATGATCGATGCGACACGCCCATGCGTCTACAGCGCAGAGGATGTCCTGGCGGAGCAACTCGGGGACCCCGACGTGCGGATGCGGTGGGAACGACTCGCCCCGGCTCGAGCGGTTGCCTTGCGTCTGGTTGCCTATCGGATCGAGCATGGTCTTACCCAAACCGCGTTGGGCCGCCTTCTGGGCATGGCCCAACCGGCCGTTGCCCGGCTCGAATCGGGCGAGCATGTACCGTCGCTTGACACGTTGGTTCGTCTGGCGGATGCGCTCGACATCGAGTTCCTGGTCGATATCACGCCAAAGCGGCGACGCACCTCGTGGGTCTCGCGCCGGGCGAGAGGGGCGACGGTGGTGGAGACGGTCACCACCGACAAGGGTGGCCGGTTGTTGGTCGCGGCGAGCTAGGGCAAGGTCGGGTGCCTCCTTCAGCCGTTGAGGCGACGCGCATCTGGAGCCTTCACGCGTCCGGTCGTCACGGTGAGCGGACTCATCGTCCTCTCCGCTTGATCCTCCCGCGTGGCGCCGGATGGTTGCTCGCGTGGTCGACGGGTGGTCGGTCGCTGCAGCAGAACTCACCACGATGACGACTACGGTCTCGTCTTCCACCTTGCGCGACCGCGTCCTGCGTCACTTCCCGGCGCGCACTCATCCGTTGACGCTGGTGCGCGACCCGGAGGGGATGCTGACCGACGACGTGACCCTGGCGGCGCTGGTCGGCCGTGGCTTCGGGGTCGTCTCCGAGGATGACCCCGTTGCTCTCCGCCACCGGATCGAGGTGGCACGACCGTTCACGCCCGGGCGACCGCTCCTCGTCATCACGACCGAGGCGCTGAACCAACTGCCGTACGACCTCTGGAGTACGGGGCACCAGGTTGAGATCAGCCTGCATACCTTCTTCCCGACCCTCAACTACCCGACGGTCCAGGGCCTGAGCGCGGCGGCGAGGGAGCGTCTCGGGCGGGTGGCGCCGCCGCTAACCACGTTGGGACCACGTGAGACCCGGCGGCACCTGCTGCGTGCCGCCTTTGACGCCGACCCCACCGAGCTCGGGGAGCCGGCAGCGCTGGTCGCTTGGCTCGCCGACTACCACGGGCAGGGAGATCCGTTGCCTGCGGCCATGGCGACGGATCTGATCGCGGCGCTCCGTGCGCATCCGGCCTATGCTGGTTGGCCGCTCGAAACGCTGCTGGAGGATCGGGATGCGTTTTCCTGCTTTCTGCGCGAGCAGTGGCGTGGCTACGTCGGTGCCCAGATTGGTCGCGCCCTCAACGAGACTCCAGTGCCCTATCTGCTGAGCTTTGACCGGGACACCGCGCTGCAGGACACGCTCCCGCGGTTGCTGCGGTCGGGGGTCTTAGAGCCAGTCGATGTCGCGGAGCCGGGCCGTCTACCTGGCTGGACGCGCCCGGCGGTCGTTTTGCCCGATGAAGATCGACGGCAGCGCCGCTTCAACGAGTTGGTCGCCAGGCTGGAGGAGTCGCTGGCATCACCGCGCGATGATGCCCGCTGGGCGGTCTGGCAGGAGGTCGCGGGTGCCTGGGCGGAGCTGACGACCATTCGAGACGCCGCCGACCTGGACCTTGAGCCGGAGCAGGAAGCCGCCTGGTGCCGGCTTGCCGCGTTGCTCGATCAGACCTTCGTCGAGTGGTTACGACCGCGCTACTCCGTGCTTGCTGGGCAGCGCGTGCCACGGCCCCACCACGTCCATCATCTGCCGGACTTCCTCGCCTACCAACGGCGTCAGGGCCAGGCAGACCGGGTCGCCCTGCTGGTGCTCGACGGGTTAGCTCTGCGAGACTGGTCGATCGTTGGCGCGGCCTGGCGAGGGCGGCACCCCGCGTGGCGGTTCGACGAGCGGTTGGTGCTGGCGCAGATTCCTACCATCACGGCGATCTCGCGGCAGGCGCTCGTGAGCGGCCTCCGACCGGCTGACTTTGCGACGACCATCGGTCACAATCGGGCCGAACCGGCGCTGTGGCGCGCGTTCTGGGCGCGTCAGGATGCGCCGCTCCCCGCCGACGCCTGCGTCTATGCCCGGCTCGGCGTTGGGCATGACGATCCAACGCTCCTCCTCGGCTCGCGGGTTCGCGCGGTCTGCCTGATCGACACCAGCGTTGATGTGATCGTGCATGGGGTGAGTCTCGGTGGCGCCGAGGTGCAGACATCGCTCGGTCTGTGGCTGGATCAGGTCTCATCGCGCGTTGAAGCTGCCATTTCCGGCCTGCTGGAGCGAGGGTTCACCGTCTATCTCAGCAGCGATCACGGTCATGTCGAGTCCCGGGGCGTCGGGCAGCCATCTGAGGGCGTCGTGGTCGAAACGCGAGGTCGGCGGGCTCGCACCTATCGCGATCATCGCGCGGCCGCTCATGTGCGGGAGGCCTTTCCGGATACGGAATTGTGGGATCGAGACGGTCTCCTGCCAGATGACTTGTGGGCTGTGATGCCACTTGGTCGAGATGCGTTCGCCCCCGAAGGCGATACGGTCGTGACCCATGGAGGGCTGACCCTGGACGAGGTAGTGGTTCCGTTCGTCACGATCCGGTTGCGGTAGCACATGGGTAACGGTGGAACGAGCGTCGGCTTCCGGCGCAACGTGCGGATGAGGTGGCTCGATGAGGCTGCGGTGCTGAGAGCTGAAACAAGCAATGTGGGCGAGTTTCGGGCGCGTCTCGATGACATTGTTGGTCAAGAGATCACCAGTCCAGTCAATCGACGGATGGCATTGGACATTCTCGTCAACGTGTGGGTGAAGAGCGAGCACGTGGTCCCACAGCTGTGGGAGCACGCTATGCGGCGATTTCCATCCGTGGCGGGATCCAGTGATCGCGTCTGGCTGCACTACGGCCTGACCCTTGTCGCCTACCCATTTTTCCGAGACGCGGCAGCGGCCATCGGTCAGGTTGCGCGTTTTGGCGATCCGGTGTTAACCGGAGTGATCAAGCAGCGGCTAGCTGCGACGCGGGGCGAGATGGGGTCGATCGACAAGGCGACTGAGCGCGTCGTCTTCTCCCTGCGTGACTGGGGTCTGCTGGTTGATGCGGACCGGCGATCTACGTACCGGCCCGTGGAGCCGCGGCTGAGTGTTGAAGATCGCGACGTGGAAAGCTGGTTGCTCGCCTGCGTGCTTCACGCCCATCCAGCCGAGGAGATCCCGTTCGCCGACCTGATTCGATTGCCGGAGACGTTCCCCTTTCGCCTCGCGGTCGGGCTGGACGACATCCGGCGATCACCGCATCTGGCCGTGCAGCGCCAGGGGAGCGGCTGGGACATGGTTCGAGCGATCCGCTGACGGCAGGGGACGCGGAGCGCGACGTGGTAAGCGCCGCGCTCCCGAGGTGTCAGTCCGCGGCGCGGACCGGCAGACCATGCTCCTTGCGGGCCTCGTTCCCCTCGTAGTCGAAGCTCGTTTTGAACGGCTCGAAGCGACCGTCGCCGGCGGCCGGGGCACTTTTGGCGAGGATGCGCTCGATCTCCGCCGCCGGCAGGGGCTCGAAGCCGCGGCCGATCGCCAGGTTCTGCTCCAGTACCTTCATCGAATCGCAGCCGACGACGAGCGTCGAGAGCGGCAGGCTCAGGGCATAGCCGATCGCCTCCTGGGGCGTCAGGTCGGTTCCCTTCAGCAGGTGTCCGCCGGCCAGGCTCTTCATGCCGATGACGCCGATGTTCTGCTCCTGGCAGATCGGCAGAATCTCCCGCTCAAAGGAGCGGAAGTGGGCATCGAGGGCGTTCAACGGCATCTGCACCGTGTCCCACGGGAAGCCTTCGGCGAGCATGCGGCGGTGAATCTCGGGGTCCTTATGGCCGGTGAAGCCGATGTAGCGGACCTTGCCCTGCTCCTTCGCTTTCAGCATTGCCTCGGCAGCGCCGCCCGGGGCAAAGATGCGATCCGGGTCGTCGGGCCAGACCACCTCGTGGATCTGCCAGAGATCGAGATAATCGGTCTGGAGATGGCGCAGGCTTTCTTCCAGCTTCACCATCGAGTGATCGGCGAGGCGATCGTGGGCGCAGTTCTTGGTCATCAGGAAGGCACGCTGGCGGTAGCCGTCCTGCGCGAGCGCCTCGCCCATCCGCAGCTCCGACTCGTTGTCGTTGTACTCCCAGGCGTTATCCATGAAGTCCATCCCCGCGTCGATCGCGGTGTGGACGATTCGGATCGCCTCGGCCTTCTCCGGGGCGCCGATATGGGCGCCGCCGAGGCAGAGCAGGGAGACCTCCTCCCCGGTCTTGCCAAGCGTCCGACGCGGAATCGCCGCGGAATTCATCGCGCTCATCAACGGTTCCCTCTCCTGACCCTCTCATTCGCAGGCGGCCCGGACGGTCGCTGTCGATCATCCGCCGGTCCTGGACGCAACGATAGCGTGCCCGCGGCAAGCCCGCAAACCGTCCCGGCAGGGCATCGTCCCGGTCGCGTCGACCAGGTGGGAAGCGCGGTCCTCCTCCCCCGTTGGGTCGGGCGCTGCTCTTCACGCTCTGGATCCTGTCGTCGTCTGACTCATGCGTCTGTCGATGACGAGACAGCCCGTGGGTGTGGTGGTCGGGTGTAGAAGATGGTCGCCGGTTCCCCAGGGGCCCCGACCAGGGTGGCGACCTGAGCAGCGCGTCGTTGGCGAGGGAAGGAGAGGTACGAGTGGCGTCCGTGCCATTCGGCATCTGTTCAGAGTATGCTGAACATGTGGTATCATTCTCTCACGATAGGTTTGGTCTTGAGGCCGTCTGCCTAACGTACTAAAGTACCTCCGTAGCGTATCTTTATGAATGCTAGGGTGTTCAACCTTCACCGGCGCATGGTCAGATTGCGGTTGTTGGCACTGCTGCCGCTGCTCCTGGTGACCGCGCCGGGAGTCGATGCGGCCCGGACCTGGTGCCGGACCGATCCCGTGGTCTCGATAGACGGGCAGATCGCGGACATCATCGTGATGGCTTCAGTCGATGATCTGCCAAAAATTACCGGTGCGACCCAGGTCGTGGTCGTTGTCCCGATTGCGGTTAATACCCGGCTGGTTGCGACTGATCCGGGATTCGGCTTCAGCGAAGTAGTGTCGTTTAAGCAATCGGACCAGCTTCTTCTGACCTCATCGCTGCTACCTGTCACAGTGCGGGTCTACGTTCCCGCAACTAGCAGCACGGTGCCGATTAAGGTGAATTTCAACCCGCGTGGTATCGGTTTGCTCTCCTCGGCAAGCGGTACGGGCACCGCCAATAGCTGGGTGGTCCTTAAAAGCGGCGTCTGGGCCCTGACGTTGATCCAGAGTCCGAATGGTACTGGCGCCGTTCCGCGGCTCGCGCAGCGACCGGTGATGTCCCGAACACTCGGTTGCCTGACGATGGGTTGACCGCTCAGGACCGGGATCGCCCTCCTCTCCCTCACCCGCCCCATCACTGCTTCCACCATCTCTCGTAGCAAACCGCTCCGAGTGGCGGTTCGCTGCTGCCCTTCACCGTAGATAGGATATGAACGTTAGCGTGGTATGGGCTGCCTTAAACACCGACCCGGCTGGGCGCTTGTGCGCTCGCAGCCGGGTCGGTGTGGGAAGGGAGGGGGCCGGAGCGTGTGCGGCGCTCCGATGGATCTCTGGATGGGCAGAGGATGGATAGGGGTTCCATCCCCATGCATCCGAGTCTACGCCGGACGATCGAAAACGGATTCATTGGGACACGATCGGGTTTTGGGCGCCCATCACCTGCGCGCGGAACCGACCGGGTGTCCCGTGCGTCTCAGACGCTAGAGGCCCAACGAACGGGTCTCGCCCATACGTCACGGGTCCGGCGACACCCGAGCTCTCGGTCCCCCTTGGCCGGGGGCTCGCGTGGGCCGGGCTATACTCCATCAGCGATCTGGTGCCCCGGTCCCGCGCCGATGGGCTGATGTCCGGCATTCGGTCGCCTCACTCAATCGTTGCCAGCGACGCAGGACCAGGAGCGGATGGAGCCCAGACCTCAAAACGCACGCCCCCGACCGTCACCGGATCGCTCGACTCGTCCCCTCTCGCCCCAGATGGCGCCCGGTCCGAGTGCCCCGGCGCCCGCCCCGGTGCCGCCACCACATCAGGGGGACGATCCGTATGGCCCGGCCCGGCCCGAGCCGCCGCGCTACGGTCCCGACCCGTACGCCGCGCCTCCGCCCGCGACCCCGGAGGGTGCCTATCCAGCCTATTTAATGAATGAGCCGGTACCGCGGCGTGGGGCTGCCCGCCGGGCGCTGCTTCGCGGTGGCTTGGTGCTGCTCGCTCTGGTGGCGATCGGTGGCGCATTGGCGGCCGCGATCGACCGTGATCTGTTCGGCGGTCTTTTTGGCGGGGACGATGCGGTTGCCACACGTACCCCGGTAGGGGCGACTCGTGTCCCGGCGGTCGCCGCCAGCCCCGTCATGACGCCACGGGCGGCCGCGGCGGCGCCTGTCTCGTCCTCCACGTCGCGACGATCACCGACCCCGGCCGCATCGGAGACCGAGCCGGCGCCGGCCCCGACGCGCGCGGCCCGCAGACCAACGCGGACCCCGACTGGCCCGACGAGCGCAGCGGGCGATCTTGCGTCCCTGCTCCCCTCCTCCGACCAGATCCCGGGCAACCTTCCGGAGCAGACGACGACCGAGCGGGGCATCGACGATGTTGTCGCGAGCTTTGGCGACGATGCGGAGACGGCCACGACCCGGCTCGACGAGTGGGGTTGGAGTCAGAATATCTACCGTGATTTCCAGGCGGACGACGCCACTGCCGACCCGGAGAGTGTTTCGACGGTGAATGTCAGCCTGCATCAGTTCGACAGCGATGAATCTGCCGCCGCGGCGCTGACCTATTTCTCCGACGCCGCCGCCGCTGGCGGGCTGACTGATGCGGAGATCGACCCGATCGGGGACGCATCGAGAGCCTTGATCGGTGGGGACACTGGGTCGAACCTGGCGGCCGTCTACGTCCAGAAGGGGTCGGTGCTGATCCGGATCGGTACCTTCTCGGCCGCGGGCGAGGCATTGCCCGCGGCCGTCGAGGTGGCGACAACCGTCGCGGAGACGTAGCGCCGCCGGGCGTTGCTCCTCATGGCGGCGCCTGGCCGGGTTAGTCGACGATGATGGTGGCTTTCATGCTGCCATGGAAGTCGCAGACATAGGGATAGGTGCCCGGCGTCTCGAAGGTGTACTGGAACGTCTCACCCTTCAGGAGCGATCCCGAGGTGAACGAGCCGTCGACCGCGGTCACCGTGTGGGGCACCGCGTCGGTCTGCGTCCAGACGACGGTTGTGCCGGCCGCGATGTGGACCTCCGTTGGCTTGAATCGGAAGAGGGCGATCGTCACCGGCTCGGCGGCTGCCGCGGGCGTGGCCCCGGCGGCCGGTGTCACCTCGCGGTCGCCAGCTCGCTCCGCCAGGTGCACCACGACCTCGGTGCGGTCATCAATGCCGTGCAGGGTCGCCACCCCGAAGAAGCCTGCGTCGTCCACCTCATCGAGGCCAATCGCCAACTCGTCATCGACCTCATAGCCGCCAATGTCGCCACAGGCAATCGCCGTCTCATGGGCGATGGCGATTGCGTGGGGTGTGGCCAGGAGATCGGCCAGTGTGCCGTCAACCGTCGACGTGCTGGTCGTGACCACCGCGGCCCCCCGGGCGCCGATTGGCGTCGCCGCCGGCTCGGTCGCGACCTCGTCGAGTGTGTAGACCGGCTCGGAGGGGAGGTCGTCGCATGTTCCCTCATAGATGCCGCTGACAGACGATGACTGCGTGCGGGGTGCGGCGGTGACCGTTAGCGTCGTCGCCAGGGCGATCGCCGCGGCGATCCCGGCCAAGCGTGGATGCAGAGCCGTCATACGTGTCTGGTTCATGAGCTGGCCTCCCTGATGCCGGTGGTCCGCCGCGCTACGGGTCGATTAACGCATCGCGTCGTTGGTGCCGGGTCGACTTTGGCCACCATGGCTCTGGCGGACCTCACCAGCACGCCCGGATCTGTCGCGACGGGGCGACCTCTGTTCGCTGACGCCACGGTGACTGGTGCTGCTCCAACGACCAACGTGGGGCGGGCTCGTGTGGATCACCGGCGTCCGAGGCGGTCGCGTGAGGGTGGTCGCCGGGGGCGCGATCCGTGTGTGGCCCGGCAGAGACCGGGGACGGTAGGCTACTGTTCCGTGGTGCTATCACCCGTCGCTAACCCTCTCGGTTGGCGAGGCGGGCTGAGCAGGGGAATGAGACGATGTTTGATCGAGACAATCTGATCGGGTACGTCCTGCTCGGGCTCTGCGCGGTGGCCGGTGGTGTGCTGATCATCAGCGTCGCCACCGGGACGCGCCTTCGCTACACCGGACCGAGCTGGCTCGGTATCGTGCTGATGGTGGTGTTCCTTGGCGGCATCATCTTTGGGTTGCGCGGCAGCGGCCGCGGGCGCTGGCCCGATCCCCGCACCGGGCGAGGACGAGGTACCCGCTGGCCGTGGCGTCGTGGTGAGCGGTCCGACGGCAATGACCACTAAGGAGACCACCGTCGCACGTGAGCTGACGACCCAGATCGGATCCGCCGCCCGGACAGCAGCAGCACGCAGACGCCGACGGCGATCGACCCGATGACCCACCATCCGTTGCCGGTGAAGCGGACGATCGCTCCGCCCGACCCCGTGTTGGGAAGCGCGGCGACGGGTTGGGCCGTGGCACGAGGGGCGGTGTCACTGCTGGAATCGGGCACGGAGCCGCTGGGCTGCTCAGGGGTGACGCCCGGCATGGGCGGCTGAGTGAGCGCGGTTGGCTGCGCCGGGGCGGCCACCTCGCTCGGAGTCAGCACGGGGACGTCCGTCGGAGCGGGCGCGGGAATCGTCGCGGTGGGGACTGGCGGTGGCGCGGCGAGTGGCTCGACGGCGATCGCCTGTGCCGACCAGGGGCAGTAGCGACCGTAGCTGAGCCAGTAGTCGAGGTTGGCGTCGACCTCGGAGGCGCGGGCGCTGCACGCCTCAATGGTCATATCGGCATAGACCGCATCGCGCAGTTCCCAGGCATGGGGAGTGTTCGTTGCACCCTGAGCGGCGATCAGCAGGCCATTCGGAAAGCCGCAGTCGACGCCCAGCTCGGCCTCGCTCCGCGCCCGGGCGATCGATTGTGGATCGGTCAGGACCGCCTGGAAGGTATCGCCGTCACCGGGGTCGCCGGTCTCGAACGTGACGATCACCGCTTCGTCGCTGCCGGGGTCGCCGGCGCACGGGGAGTCGTCCGTTGGGGGCGCCGATGGATCCGGCTCGACCGGCGGAGCGGTTGGATCGATCACCGGCTCGAGTGGCTCGACCGCGATGACCTGCGCCGACCAGGGACAGAAGGAGCCAACGCTCGTCAGCCAGGTCTCCAGGTCGTCATCGATCATCGCCGGGGTACCGTCGCAGAGCTCGATCGTCATGTCCGCGATCGTGACATTCTCCAGATGCCAGGCATGGGGGGCATTGACACCACCATCACCCGCGAGCAGGGTGCCGATCGGCACCCCGGCGATCCCATCACCGCCGAAGGCGTCGGTGATCCGGGCGATGGCGTCAAGGTCTTCAACGATCGTGCGAAAGATCCCGCCATCGGACGTTTGCCATGTCACCACGATCGGCGAGGGGGTCCCCTGGGCGGCCACGTTCGCCGGCGACCCAAGGAGGTGACTGGCGATGACTCCGAGCAGCGCGATCAGCAACCATCGAGCACCATCCCGGCACCGTTCGCTGCGTCCCATCCTCGTCTCCCCCCGTCGACCGACCACCCCCTGGCGGCAGGGTTATACCATCTTCCGGTCGCGTTGCAGTCTTGAGGCGATGAGCGGCGCCATTGCCCGCGACTACCCTCCCCCCGTTCTTCCGAACGCTGTTCGGCTCTCCTATGGGCAACCGTCGAACGACCGGGTATTATCGTCTTGCGAAAGATCGAACAGTGTTCGGAAATGAGGAGCAGATCGTGGCGACGTCGATGTTGACGGGGGCGGCGACCCGCCGCGAGCGAGGTCGCCAGGAGATGCGCGAGGCCATCCTGGCGGCGGCGCGGCGGCTGGTGACAGAAGAAGGGATCGGGGCGCTCAATATGCGCGCCGTCGCCCGCGAGATCGGCTACTCGGTGGCCACCCTCTACGAGTATTTCCCGGCCAAGGAAGACATCCTCATCTGTCTCTATCTTGAGGGGACCGAGGGACTGGCCGGGCGGATGCAGAGCGCGATCGATGCCCTGGCGCCGGAAGCGACCGCGGTCGATCGCCTGCTGGCGCTGGGAACCGCCTACCGCGCGTTTGCCCGCGAGCAGACCGAGCTCTTCCGGATCTGTTTTGGCCGCCCGGCGCCTCACGTCAAGCCAGAGGGCGGACCGGAGGGACCGCAGGACGCCTTCGGCGTCCTGGTCGGGGTCGCCCAGGAGGGAATCGAGCGCGGCGAGTTTGTCCCCGTCCCCCCGCTCGTCCTCGCGGTCACCGCCTGGACGACCGTTCACGGTTTCGTCATGCTCGAGCTCAATGGTCACCTCAAGCTCGGCCCGGACGCCTGTGGTTCTCCCGACGACGCCCTGCTGATGGACGCGCCCTCGGTCGACGCGCTCTTCGGGACGGCGATGGAGCTGCTGATGACCGGTCTTCGGAGCGAATCTGCCGCCTGATCTCTCCCGGACAGTCCTGCCGAATGTGCCGCCATCCGCTGGCGGTCAATCTCTCTCGGCGCCGCGTCACCTGAAGTGGTCCGCCTGAGCGAGTGGGCCATCCCGCCGGGACGAGCGACGGACTGTCTCGCCTCGCAAGGTTCATCGCCCCAACCATGCCTTCCCGAGCGGGCAGCGCTTTGCGCCCAGGTCATCTCAGCGCCGGGGGCTTGCCGTTGCGGGAGCGCCCGGGGTGGCATCGAGCTGGAAGACGCCGTCCGCCGTCACGGAGGGGAAGACCGCCGTCAGGTCGGGCGGCAGTTTTTCCAGGAAGAGGACCGCGATCCAGCGTGTGGGATCGTCGAGAAAGGCGACCGACGGGACGATCAGTGCCCGAGCCGGAGTGGTGGCGCGAAGAAAGGTGGCGGTGGCCCGGGCGATCGCGAGGTCGAGGAAGCAGGTGGGCGCGTCTTGCAGGGAGAGGATGCCGGTGACCCTGGGATCGCGAAGGTCGAGTGCCGCGTCAATGGCGACGGTGATATCGTAGAGACGCCGTTCTACGAGGGCAGGGGCTAGCGTGCGGTCACGGTTCGTGTCGAGATGCCTGGCGAGCTCGGCGATCGCCACGCCATGATCAGACGCGAGGTAGAGGGTAGCCTGACCGGCGAGATTCCACCGGTTCGTCGTCGCACGGGCCGCGAAGCGGGCATCGAGGACGCCATAGGGCGATGAGGCCGGAATATGCCGGCAGCCTGTTCCGGACCAGGGGCCGACCAACCGCTGGAGCGCTACGACCCGAGCCCCTCGTAATCGGCCGCGAGCGCCGCGATGACGTCGCGTTCGCGCCCCGCTTCAATGGTCTGGAGGGGGGTGCGACCATCGAATACGGGGAGGGGCGTGGTGAGAAACGCCTGGAACCCGTCGCGGGTGTAGACGAGAAGACCAAGGTCCGCGATCTCCTGCAGCCTGCTCCATCGCTGGCGCATCGCCCGATCGGCCGGTGACGAGGCAGTCGCTTCCCATCGCTCGATCGACTTGGCACTGGCATCGACGAGTCGGGCCATTCGCTCCCGCGACAGGCCAAACGTATCCCGTAGCTGACCCGGCGCGGTGGCCGGGGGATGAAGCACCATCGAGCGTCTCCTCTCATCTGATGACCAGGATAATCGATGTCTAGACAGGAGTCCAGACGACATTTCGTGAGCTGCTGACGTCGACCGCCCTCATCTGCTGATACGACCGCGCGATGATGAGGTTCACTGACCGCCTCTCCGGGCGGGCGTTGACCCAGAGGCCGTTGTAGGGCTGAGCGGTGCCCTCTACACTGTGGAGGGCCGGCTCGGGGGGTGCCCGATCGCGGGCGACGATTGACTGCCAGGGGTTTCAGCGCCGCCCCCGCGAAAAGCGCAAACGGCGACGGAACGGAGCGACGACGCCCATGCAGGACGCCGACGACCAGCGGCACCAGGGCGATGCCGACGCGGCCGGAAACAGCGGCCTTCAGGCGCGCCTCGTTCGGCTGCTCGGTGGCCGACCCCTCTCGGTCTACGGGGTGCTGCTGGCTGGTGTCGGTGTGCTGGTGTTGTTGCTGGCGATCGTGGTGATCACCGCTCGCGGCGACGATGCGGGCGAGGGCGCCTTCGAGTGCCTCGACGTCACCCTTCAGGAAGCCGAGGCCGCGATCACGCATGGCGATGTCGAGCGAATTACCGTCGTCTCTCCGACGGACAAGCCGGAGACAGGCCCGATCAAGGTCAGCATGCGTTTGAACGATGGCTATTGCCGGCAGTTGCCGCAGGGGGCGGTCAGCCAGCCCGATCTCTACTACATCATCGGTGTTGTCGACTACTACAACCAGAGCCGCGAAGGCGAGCAGCGGATCTCGCTCCGGTACGAGCGCCAGCCAAACATTCCGAAAGAGTTGCTGGCAACGGCAACGCCAACAGCCACCGCGCTCCCGACGACGACGCCTGCTCCGACCGCGACGCCCACTCCGACACCGACCCTGGTGCCGCCGACCCGAACGCCGCGCCCCCCGACCGCGACACCGGCGCCGCCCACCCCAACCGCCACGGTCGTCGTGCCCCGCCCGACCTCGACCCGGCCCGCGGTGACCCCTCCCTCCCCCACACCACGACCCAACGCCACCCGAGCGCCGTAACGATGGTGTAAGTTATGTCACGTCCCGATTGCCCTGGTGGTGGGCGGCGTTCGCGACCCCCAAGAATCCACCGTCCCGTCAGGGGCAAGTCTGACGTCGGGCACCGAATGCGGGGCCGCTGATCGGTGTCATAATCGCTGCATGGGCAACGAACCTATGCCAGCCCGAGGCCGCAATAAACAGCCTCGGGTATCGGACGGCGCGGCAATAACGGTTGCTCCGGCCACCGAACGGGCAGGCGCGAACGGCGAACGCTCGGATGCCAGTGTGGCCGGTTCGGTCCGCGGGCGCATGCTGCCTACGGACAGGCCGCGATCCCTCTTCAACCGGCGTCCGGGTATCGCGGAACACCGGGACCGAAAACCGGCGTTCGAGGCCAGATATCGCCCTCGCTCCACCGCGTGCCACCGTCGTCCCGACGATCCAGCCGAGTGCACGCTGACGGTGTCCTGGTCGCGCTAGCCGGCGAAGACCCGGCCGAGGAAGGCGGCCGCGCGCCGGAACGGCTCGGTCGCCGGGTCGCCATCGCCGACCGTTTCCCGCTCGAAGGCGACGCCATACTCGGTCAGCGTCTCGATCAACCCGTCGAGCTGCACCCGGCGCCACGGTGGCGCGCTCGCCGTGTCGATCAGCAGAACCGGGACATCGATCGGTGCGGCAAAGGTCGCCGGCGTGCGCAGCTCATAGCGGGCACGATGCGCCACCGGCAGCCCGAGCCGCTCCAGCAGCCAGCTTCGACCTTCCCCGGACGACTGATCGAGCTCGATCTCCCAATCGGCGATCGGGTCGATCGCGACCACCGCCCCGACGATGCCGGGTCGACCGCCCGCGAGCAGAAGGGCCAGGGAGCCGCCGTAGCCCTGCCCGAGGACCGCAATCCGGTCCGCGATCATGTCCGGGGCGCCAGCCAGCGCCGAGGCGGCATCGGCTAGGTCCGAGACTTCGGTTTCGGCATCGGCGCCAAGTCGCAACCCGTCCGTTGCCTTCCGCCCAAACCCCGGCGCGCCATGGAGATGGGGTGAGAAGACCGCCAACCCGGCCGCGGCAAGGGTCTGCTCGGTCAGGCGCGGGGTCATGGTGCGGTGACCGAAAGGCGCATCGTCCACCACGATCGCCCCTGGCACGGGGCCGGAAAGCTCCGACCGGCGATAGAGGAGACCGGCAACCTTGCTCCCGGAACCCGCGACGAAATCGAGGCGGGTCGGCGTCACCAGCGTGCGCGGCGCTTCCCAGGGGATCGCGGGCGGTAGCGTCTGTCGCTCGGCGTCAGGTTCTGGCTCTTGCACGACCACGCTGAAAGGGGTGGTCGATGAGCCGAAGAGGTAGAGCGCGCGCTCCGGAACCTCCGGCGGGCTCTCGCTGTCTTGCTCGCCATAGCCGTCCGCGGGCGCTGGGGGGAAGGGGATCCAGCGCGGCGAGCGCGTCACCCCGTCACCGGCATCGATCGCATCGGCGCGCGCGGCGTTGGTATTCCGGACGCAGCAGCGGACGGTCAGGCCATCGGTCCGCGTATAGAGCAGCTTCCCGGTCGGGGACCATTGCGGGTCTGCCTTATCGCCTACCTCGCTGGCCGTGGTCCAGCCGGAGCCATTGTCCGGGTTGACGACCGCGATGTGCGCCCATTCCCGATCCTCGGTCACATAGGCGATCACGGCGCGATGGCTGGCCCAGCGCGGCGAGCGCCGGCCGGACGCCGCCTTCGTCGTCAGCCGCTTGACCTCGCCGCTGTCGAGATGAACGCTAGAGACATCCTCACGGAGCCCATTGGGCTGCTCGTCGTCCTGACTCCGCTCGATAAAGGCGATCCGGTCACCTTCGGGCGCCCAGACTGGCTCGCGGGCATCATGCCGGCCGTCGGTGAGCTGGACCGTGCCACCCCCCGCCACGGGCACGACGCAGAGGAGATCACGCCCTTCCCGGGTGGCGATGAAGGCGATCCGCCCCCCGTCGGGCGACCATCGTGGCGCGCGGTCGCCGGTCGAGGTCGTTGCCTCGCGTAGGGGATGCGCCTCGCCGTCCGCAACGGGCAGAATCCAGATCGTTTGGCCGCCGCTTCCCGCTCGTTGACCGAGGATGGCGAGCCGTGTGCCATCGGGCGCCCATTGCGGCCCCTCATCCGGGTCGTCCGGGAGCAGGGTCAGTCCGGGATCGGTTTCGAGAGCACGAGGTGCGGCGCCGTCGAGCCCGGCGAGCCAGATACTCGCCACCCCGGCGGCGTCACGCTGGAGATAGGCCACCATCGACCCATCGGGGGAGGGATTGGCCGGACCTGGCTCCGGTGGCGTGGTGAGGGCGATGTCACGAGGCGGCACAGTGCCGGTCGGGGTTGCGGGGGCGTCCAACGTCGGATCACTCGCGGTGGCGGCTGCTGGCTCGATCACGGATTGCTCGTCGGTCATAGCGGTCGATCTTGCTCGCTCACATGCGGCGCCGTCCGTCGCGGACACGCCTCTCAACACGCGCCACGGCAGCGCGTGACGGCGACCGTACCACACGACGCGCCCTGCCGCCTCCTTTTTCTTATGAGTGGTGCCGGTCTCAGTCGCGGGTGACGATCCAGTCGAAGGATGAACGAGGGCGAACGCGCGTGAAGTACTCCTCCTCTACCGCATCCCAGAGCGCGTGCCAGGCCGTCATGAACGCGATACCTTCTCTCGCGATGAGCCGTTGACGGCGCACCGCGTCATCTGACAGCTCGACGAGCACGGTTCGAGCAAGCAGATCCGCCAGCTCTGGCCGCGACGAGTAGGCGCCATCGAGGATGATCACCGCCGCGGGCTCCCGACTCACGCTCTCCGGCGCCAGGCCGACCCTGGTGGCGAAGTTGAACGGGCGCCACGTTGCCCGGCGCCCCGCGACCAACGGGTCGAGTGCCTCTGCCTTCATGCGGCGCCAGTCGATGCAGCCATCGATCCGCTCCTGGACCGCCCGTTGATGCCATTCCGCGTCACTCCCCCCGACGTAGAAATCGTCGCTCTCCACCACCGTCGCTGCCACCCTGGCGGCAACCCGCGACGCCAGGGTCGACTTGCCCGACCCACTCCACCCGTCAAAGGCGACGAGGAGCGGCGTCCGGCGACCAGCCACCAACCGACCGATCCCGGAGACGAGGTCGTTTTCCTGCATTAGGAGAGGCGCGCCGGCACGACCTCTCGTGCGACTGAGAACATGCAAAGCCGACTGATCTCTAGCGCCCTCGTCCATCAACTCCTCGTCGTTGGCACTCAGCCCGGCGCGAAGGTGCGGTAAATGTGCTGACAGTTCCATCGATAGCATCTTCACCGCACGCCACGATCGGACCCACGATGGGACCAATTCGCCACCAGACCGCGTGCGACAAGGAGCTGAGCGTCGGCGACCTGAAACCGATCACGGGAAGACCAACGGAATGGAAAGAACAGCTGTCGTGACGGCGACCTTTCCTTAGATTCGGCCCGAGCGCTTCAACGCAGCGACCCGCCGCTCCGCCTTATCGTAGATGTTCTCGTGGGGACCGACGATGAAGACCAGGTACACACGGTTATCGTGGAGCACCACGTAGACGGCCCGGTAGACGCCGCTGCCCTTCAGGGAGAATTCAAGGGAGCGCGTACCTTTGAGACTTCCAGTGACGATGTGACCGAGATACGGATCGTCCTCAAGCTTCAAGACGGCCCGCGTCGCTTATGCAGTCCAGGGTTAAGCCAGCGAGATCCTTCTCTGCCTGCGTGGTGAGCTCAACCTCGAAGCGCTCAGCCGGCATCTAGGCCAATGTTGTTCTCCGCGGCAAAGTCGCGCAGACCCCGAGTCCGTCCAGTGCGGTGCTCTTGCAATGCGTGCTCGGCGAGCTCATCGAACGGATTCTCGGCCTTGGCATAGCAGAGCATCTTTCGCTCCTGGTCGAACTCGACGAAGAGCGTGTCGCCCGGTCCAATACCCAGGTTCGCGCGCAGACGCCGCGGGATCGTGAGCCGACCCTTCGAATCAATCTTCACCGCTAATGAGGTGGCCACTGGATCCAACATCCTTTCTCAGGTGCGGGGTGGGAATTTCCCACATCTGATAGTTTACCCTAGGGCGTCACCGTGTGCGGCCCAGGGATGCAGCTATCAGCAGTCCCGTGGTCGTCATCTCCGCGGCTCGTCTGGCACGAAGACGCGACCAAGCACCGGGCTCGTGAATTCGCTCGCCAGGCACTCCATGTGCACCTCGTCCCACCGCCGCCCAGCAAACACTTGGCGCTCGCGGCACCGGCCGAACTCCCGGAACCCGGCCTGGTGGTAGGCGTGGAGCCCGGCCAGGTTGTAGGCGTAGACGCGCAGCATCACGTTGTGCAGCCCGAGCGCGGTGAAGGCGTAGTCGAGCATCAGGTGCGTGGCCTCGGTGCCGAAGCCCTGCCCGCGCGCGCCCGCCTCGCCGATCATCAGACCGAACTCGGCGGTCCCGTGTCGGAACTCAATGAGGTGCAGATTGGTGATGCCGATCGGCCGCCAGTTCGCCCGCTCGTAGACGGTGAAGCGGACGACCTCCGTGTCGGTGCTCACCCGCGTGAACCACGCCGCCTGATCCTCGGCGGTCGCCGGCCCTGGGACCCGGTCCAGCGTGCGCGCGACCGCGAAGTCGTTGAGCCACCGTGTGTAGGCGGGAAGTACGGCGCGTCGCAGCGGGCCGAGCGCGACACGACTTCCGACGATATTGGCGATTGGCTGCTCCAAGTCATCCGGTTCTTCCACGCGCCTTCTCCCGGGCAGAGTGACAGAAGATCATCCACCGGGGTGGGTGGAGCCAACGCATCCCCTACGGCCAGCGTTAGTTGGGCGGCGGGTGTGGTGTTCCCATCCCACCGCCGCCGGAGACCTCGCTGGTGTAGACATCGTCGTCGGTCGCCAGTATCACTTCACCGCTGTTCAGGGCGCCGGTGCCGCCAGTGAGATCCTCTCCGTTGAGGAGGACGCGGGTGAGGCGGGCATCGCCGCCGCCAAAGCGACCGCGCGCCGGGTAGCGCAGCCGGTCCGGATGGAGGTAGAGCCGAACGTCGGCCTCCGAGCCGGGCAGGCGGCGGAGCCGGAACCGATGGCCCGGTGTCCCGGGCGTGAGGCCATCCCCCTCGGAGCCCGGGAGCGACGTCCGTTCCTCGACCAGGATCGGCGCTCGCGCCTCGAAGACTTCCACGGGGACGTTGCCAGCCGAGGACGGGAAACAGTTCGACCCCAGACCCGCTTGACCGCCGCCCGCGCCGCGTCCTCCGCCGGTAAAGAAATGGACGCCGAACGGAGTGCCGTCTCGCTCGTGCCCGGTCGCCCGCAGCGCATGCATCAACCCGTTGCCGGCCTGGACGCGATCCGGGATCGCCGGCGCCAGGGCGCCGAAGAGCAGATCATGGATGTGCCAGCCGGTCTGCGTCCGGGCGTTGACCGACGCCGGGCGGCGGGCGTTGAGGACGCTCCCTTCAGGCACATAGATGTGAATTGGCCGGAAGCAGCCTTCATTACTGGGAACACCCGGCGTGAAGAGGCACTTCAGTGGGTAGACCGTGTGGGCACGGGTATAGCTCAGGGTGCAATTGATGCCTCCACCTGCCTGCTGCGGAGAGGATCCTCTGTAGTCGACGGCGATCTCGTCTCCGGAGATCGTGACCTCGACCTGAAGTGTGAGATCAGGACCACCGGCCGCGCCTTCGACCGTGGTCTGATTGCGATAGACCCCGTCCGGGACGGTGGCGATGGCGCGCCGCATCGCCCCTTCGGCTCGCCCCTGCACGATCGCCGCCAGTTCTTCCGCACTATCCAACCCGTAGTCATCGAGGAAGGCCAGCACGCGTTGGGTGCCGACCTCGTTGGCGGCGACCTGAGCCGCGACATCCGTGAGCACCATCTCAGGCTGCCGCACATTGGCCGCCAGCAGCGCCCGCAACGTCTCGTTCGGCACGCCGGCGTCATGGAGCTTGAGCAGGGGGATCGCGAACCCTTCCTCGTAGAGGTCTCGCGCCCGCAGACCGTCGAGCACACCGCCGATGCTGGAGGCATGGGCGACGGTACAGGCGAAGGCGACGACGCGGCTTTCGCGAAAAATTGGGGTGATCGTCGCGATATCGTCGAGGTGACCGGCGCAGAGCCACGGATCGTTCGTGATCCAGACATCGCCCGGCCGCATCGTCGCGACTGGATGATGGGCCAGCAGCGCCCGCGTCACCTCCGGCAGGACGAGATTGAAGACCGGCATCGAGCGCGTCGCGTGAGCGAGCCCGCTGCCGGTGGCATCGAGCAACTCGCACCCGAAATCCTGCGCCGACCCGATCACCGGCGAGACCGCGGTCCGCAGCACCGTCGCGGCCATCTCGTCGGCGATCGCGATCAGGCGGCTCCAGAGAATCTCCAGACCGACCGGGTCGCGCTCGAGATCGACCGCCGATGGCGAACGCTCCAATCGTTCGGTGCCCATCATCATGTCTCAGCTCCTCGCTCGACGACGAGTGCCCCATAGGCAGTGATCTCGCCCTCATCTCCGGGGTGCAGCACCGCGGTGGCCGCTGACTCCTCGACGATGGCCGGCCCGGCCAGCCGCGCACCCGAGGTCAGGCGGTCCCGGGCGTAGACCGGCGTCTCGCACCATCCATGCGGCTCACCGAAAAAGACCGGACGGTTCCCGGTCATCGCCGCCGAGGCGCCGGCGTCTCCCAGGGGAGCCGGTTGGAACTGAACGCGCCCCTCGGGACCCCGCGCATCCACACGCCAGGTGACCGCTTCGACCGGCAGACCGGTCAGCATCCGGCCGTAGTGCTCCGTGTAGGCATCGGTAAAACGCGCTGACAGGGCAGGCGTCACCGTCGCGTCGACCGCGCCGCTCGGCAGTGCGACGGTCAGCTCGTGGTACTGCCCCGCCAGCCGGAGGTCGACTGACCGCTCGATCGTGATCTCTTCGGGTCGCGCTCCCGCCGCGGCGAGCGCCGTCCGTCCCTCGCGCTCCATGCCGTCCAGCAACGCCCGTATCTCCGCCCAGTCGAGCAGGTCGAGGAGACCGGCGGCGGTTCGTGCCTGATTCCAGGTTGGAGGCGCCACGAGGCACCCGAGCGACGCGGCCACCCCGGCGCCAGGTGGAAAGATCACCTCCCGGATGCCGAGCAAGCGGGCAATCCCACCGGCGTGGGCTGGTCCAGCACCGCCAAAGGCAAGCAGGGTGAAATGGCGCGGATCCCGGTTGTGCTCGATCGCGTGCATCCGCGCGGCGGCAGCCATCGCCTCGTTGGCGACCCGGTGAATCCCCCAGGCCGCATCGAGCGCCGAGCCGTCGAGCTGCGATCCGAGGTCGGTCAGGGCGTCGTGCGCGGCGGCGCGGTCGAGCCGCATTCGCCCCCCGAGAAATGACCCCTCGTCGAGGTAGCCGAGCAGCAGGTTGGCATCAGTGACCGTCGCCGCCGTCCCACCGCGGCCATAGCAGGCCGGACCGGGGTCCGCGCCCGCCGAGCGCGGGCCGACCTTGAGCAGTCCCAGTTCGTCGACGCGTGCGATGCTCCCGCCACCGGCGCCGATCTCGATCAGGTCGACCACCGGCAGGGTGACCGGCAGTCCGCTTCCCGGTTTGAACCGGTGGACGCGCGCGACTTCGAGGCCACTCGCGAGCGCCGGTCGTCCCTCGCCGATGAGACAGGCCTTCGCGGTCGTGCCGCCCATATCGAAGGCCAGCACCCGGTCGCGGCCGGCCAGCGCCCCGTGGAAGGCAGCCGCCAGAGCGCCGGCGGCGGGTCCTGACTCCAGGAGGCGGATCGGGCGCTCGACGGCCTCCGCGGCCGCCGCGATGCCACCGGAGGAGAGCATGACGTGGAGATCGAGATCGGCCGGGAGCCCCTCGTCCCGGAACGTCGCACCCAAGCCACCGATTGCGGAGCGGACCCGCCGCTTGACGTAGGCATCCGCAACGGTGGTCGAGAAGCGCTCATATTCACCGATGAGCGGCGCCACGCGAGATGACAGCGATACCTCGATGCCGGGGTAGGAGCGGGCGATCGCCGCGGCTGCCCGCTCCTCATGCTCCGGTTGACGGTAACTGTGGAGAAAGCCGATCGCCACCGCCTCGACACCCGCCGCCACCAGTGGCGCGAGCGCCGCGATCACGTCGTGCTCGGCGAGTGGGTGCAACACGACACCGTCGCGGGTCACCCGCTCGGCGACCTCGACGCGCCGCTCGCGTGGCACCAGCGGCGCGGCTGGTGGAGCGAAGAGATCGTAGACGTCGTACATCTGCTCCCGGCCCAGGGCGAGCAGGTCGCGCATGCCCGCCGTCGTCAGCAGCGCTGTGGTGGCGCCGGTGCGCTCGATCACGGCGTTGGTGACCAGCGTCGTGGCATGGACCACCAGCACAAGGTCCTCTGGTTGCAGGTGCCCCTGGGTCACGAGATCGCGCCAGCCGGCCAGGGCGGAGCGCCCGGGATCGGCGGCGTCGGTCAGCGTCTTGTGCTCGGCGACGACGCGGCCGGTTGTCAGGTCGACCAGCGAGAAATCGGTGAAGGTGCCGCCCACGTCGAAGCTGAGTGCGAGCCGCTGCCGGTCCTGTGCTCCAGCGCTCCCGCCTGCCACGCGGCGTACCCCCCGTCTCCGCGACACTCGCTTCCCGCGGCGGCGATGGTAGCACCGGCTGGTCGCGCGTGGGGGCCCGCCGCGACCGGCCGCGACCGGCCGCGACCAGATCGTATAGGCATCTACCGGCAGAATGCTTTTCCCCGACGTATCGCGCCCGAGGACCGTTCCCCGCGAGGACGCGACGCCGTCGTCGCGGGGCGGCCGTCAATCGCTCCCCACTCGTCATCGATTCCGCGCCCCAACCTCTCAGCCGTCATCGCCTGCGACATCGACGGAGAGGTGACCTATCACGGGACGGGGCAAACCCATCGCGTGGCCCGATCAGGCGGTCCGATGGTCAGGCGTCCCCCGCTCGGAGTGTTCCCGAGTTGACAGGGATCGAGTGCCGGGGATGACCGCGAGAACCGGCGTCAGGCGCTGTAATGAATGCAGCGCCGAGACGGCCGGATCGCTTCCACCGAGGGCCCTCGGAACGGATCACTCCCCAGTCCTGGCGCCACCCTTGAATCGTCCGTATCACACAGGAGTTTTCATCATGACCCGTCTCGACCCGACCGCCACCGTTCTAACCCGTTCGTCCAGCGTCATCCAGAGGAGTTCCACCATGACCGGCAAACTGAAGACGTCCCTCCGCATCCTCCCCGTCGCGTTGCTCCTGGCCGGCTTTGGCGCCTCGGCGATGCCGGCTGGCGCCACCGGCTCTCCCTGCCCCCCCGCGGGCAGTGCCCACGTCTCAGTCGACGCCCCCGTCCAGACCAGCACCACCGTCAACGCCTCCGCTGATGGCGGTACGGCGACCGCCTCCTCGAATGGGGGGAGCAACAACACCGCCACCGCGGGCGGCTTCTTCTTCGGTGGCACGGCGCAGGCCGGCAACGGCGGTCCGGCCACGGCGGATGCCAAGGGTGGCACCGTCAGCATCGGCACCGTCTCCGGTGGCGACAACCGGGGGGCCACCATCTCGGTCGATGACACCAAGGCCGGCTCGGGCTGCGGCTCGTGCGGTCCCGCCGGTAGCGCCTCGGTGGACATCGATGCCCCGGTCCAGACCGACACCACGGTCACAGCCTCGGCCGATGGGGGCACCGCCTCCGCGTCCTCGAATGGCGGCAGTGACAACACCGCCACGGCGGGCGGCTTCCTCTTCGATGGCACCGCCCAGGCGGGCAATGGTGGTCCGGCAACAGCGGATGCCAGCGGTGGCACCGTCAGCATCGACTCTGTCAGTGGCGGCAACAACACCGGCGCCATGATCGATGTCAATGACACCAAGGGCGGCACGAGCTGCGGCTATTACGTCCCGTACGCCCCCTATGCGCCGCTTGCTCCCAGTGGCAAGGCCTCGGTCCACGTCGATGCCCCGGTCCAGACCAGCACGACGGTGAATGCGTCGGCGAACGGCGGCACAGCCTCCGCCTCCTCCAACGGCGGCAGCAACAACACCGCCAGTGCCGGTGGTTTCTTCGGCGGTGGCTCGGCTCAGGCCGGCAACGGCGGCCCCGCGACCGCGAATGCCAGCGGTGGCAGCGTCAGCATCGACTCCGTCTCCGGTGGCACCAACACCGGCGCCACCATTGATGTCGACGACACCTCCGGTGGATATTACG
>JAABUN010003479.1_pt1 | contig 24291 bp, 19 predicted proteins | sample 5559311 | NCBI WGS metagenome assembly JAABUN01 (sample SAMN10711877, study PRJNA513370) | rock metagenome | isolation source: Antarctica rocks | place: Antarctica: Victoria Land, Siegfried Peak sud
AGACGTCTTCGTCGACCGTCCCGTCGTCCTTGACCAGGTCGTACAGCAGGAAATCGCCCGCCTCGGCGAACCAGGCCCGCCGATGGAAGAGCGGGAACAGCTCCCGCTGATGACGCTCCAGGAGCCACGGGTCCGGCCGCTCGTCAAGGACCGCCCGGCGGTATTCCATCCCGTACTTCTCGGCGAAGCCCTCGACCTGGCCGTGGCCCAGCATCGGTAGTCCCGGCAAGGTGGCCATGACCATCGCCACCCCGACGTACTTGTCGCCCTTGCCGAACTGCTCGACCGCGGTCTCCTCATCCGGGTTGCTCATGAAGTTGACGTAGCGCTTCAGGATCTCCGGATCGAACTCCAGGGTCTCCTTGATGACCGCCCGGAAGCTCGCGCCGTCCTCGTCGCGCAGCATGTGCATGAACGCGCTGTTGTAGACCCGATGCATCCCGAGGGTCCGGACGAAGTAGCCCTCCAGCATCCAGAACGCCTCGGCCAGGAGGAGCGTGTCGGGCACCTCGACGGCGACGCGATCCACGACTTCGCGCCAGAACTCGGCCGGCATCCGGGCATCGAACTCGGCCTTCGGGATGGCGTGCTCCGCGCGCGACGGGATCGCGTCCCCGGCGCCCGGCTGCGGCCACCAGAGGCGCTGCACGTGCCGCCTGGCGAGGACCATCGCGGCGTCGAACCGGATGATCGGGAACCGCCGCGCGACGTCCAGAATCGCCTCGATCACCTGCTCGCGAACGACGGGGTCCAGGAAATCCAGCTGGGCCGTGTCGTTCCACGGGAAGCTCGTGCCGTCGTTGCCGTGGTAGAAGTAGCGCGCGTCGCCGCTCGCCCGATCGAACCGCTTGAAGACGACGGCCGCATCCGAGTCGTCCCAGTAGTGATCCTCCAGCACGATCCCGACTCGGGGATCGCCGGACAGGTCCGGACCGTCGAACGTATAGGCCGGATAGGGCGGTTCGGGCAGGGACAGGAACCACTCGGGGTGCTCCATCAGCCAGCGTGAGTCGATGCCCATGTGGTTGGGCACCATGTCGCTGGCCAGGCGGACACCGCGCTGCCAGGCGCGGTCGCGCAGGTTCGCGTAAGCCGCTTCCCCGCCGAGGTCATCGGCGATCCGGTAGTCGTCCAGCGAGTAGGCCGAGGCCACGGCGTCCGCGTTCCCGCGCATCCGCTTGATGCGCTCCGAGGCGATGGAGCGCTGCCACAATCCGATCAGCCACAGGCCGGTGACGCCCCACGACTCGAGTTCGTCCAGCGCTTCGTCCGGGATCGCGTCGAGCGTCCGGATCTCGCGGACGTACCGGCGCGACAGCTGGTCGAGCCAGACATAGGTGGCCTTGGCGATCAGGACCACGCGAGGCATCCAGGCGGAATCGGTGGAGAACGCTTCGGGTTCGCCGTCCACGGCGGGGCTGACGACCGGGCGCTCGACGGGTCGATCGGCGGGCTCTGGATCGCGGCGCGGTCCGCCGCCACCACCACCACCGCCGCCTCCGAACCGACGATGCAGGCCGCGCTCCTCTTCGCCGAGGATCCCGAGCGTCTGGTCGACCCGGGCGGCGAGTTCGTCCAGACCGCTACCGAGCAGCCAGCCCCACTCGGCCTGGATGAACCGCAACTGGCCGGTCAGGGAGTGGGGCGAATGTCGACCGGGTTCGCGGAGCAGGTCAAGCAACGTTCGCAAGCCACCGCCGCCGGCTTGCTCTGGCGCCAACGGGCCTGTGCCGCTCCGGGAGTCATCGGGCAGGGGCAGGGCGGCCAGGTGGTGCTCCACGGCCCGCATCGCCGCCGCGAGTTCCGTTGCCGCGAAGCCGGAAGCGTCGATCAGTCCGCGCAGCGGCGCGGCGGCCGGGTTCTCGTTCGCCACCCGGATGAGGATCAGGTCCTCCAGCCGATCCTCGCCGGTGGGCTCCACGCCCGGGAAACGGGTGGCGAATTCGGACAGAAGCTCCTCGGTCGGGTCGCGGCCGATCTGGTCCCGGACGGCTTCGAGGGCCGGCCCCACCCCGGCCTGCGGGACCCGCCTGGCCACCTCCACGATCGCCCGGTGAGCCGCTTCATGGAGCAGGCTAAGGGCCAGCAACTCGCCCGACACGGCCTGGCGATCTCCGGCCGCTCGACCCACGTTGAGGCGCGCCACGACGCGTCGCGCGACGCCCGGATCCAGCGCCTCGGGCTCGCGCGCGAGCGGCTCCAGGCCCAGCCGGGCGAGGGTCGAGCCCAGGAGGGGGATGCGCTTCATACCCGGCGAGTGTCGCACGTCCGCGAGCCCCGACCGTGGGTCAGGCCGAGGTCCGCTCCGCGGGCCGGGCGGCGGCAACGTGTTCGATCGCGCGACGAAGGAGCTCCAGCCCGGATGGGTCGAATTCGTAGGTCCACGGGCGGACCCGTTCAGGCCGCGTCAGTTCAAGGTCGAGGCCCGCCTTGAGCGCCTCGCGCGACATCAGGATCAGGTCCGCGGTGCGGTCCACGACCTCGAGCATCTCGGGCGCGCCGATGAGCGCCGGCACGAGCTCGATCCCGGTCGCGCCGGACAGCCGGAGCGTGTCGAGGATGTTGTCCGCGCCGCGCTCCGAGGCGCACACCAGGCCGACCCGCGATCCGGCCGGCAGCCCGGCGATCTCATGGACGAGCTCGAGGTAGCCCGGACCCACGATCATCGCCACCACCGGCACGCGCCCTGCGGCGAGGACCTGGCACTCATCGGCGTGGAAGGTGGTCGTGGCGATCAGGTCGTAGTGGAAGCGATCCAGGCGCCCCGGCATGTCGTCGATCAGCGTGCCTTCCACCTCGATCAGGTCCGGGAACTCGGCCACGAGGCGCTCGGCGTCGTAGCCCGCGTCCGCGCTCGTGCATTCGGCGAAGAGGACGCGCACGAGTTCGCCCGGCCGCTTGCGCTCCGTCGCGGCGGCGAAGGTGGCGGTCGCGACTTCATCCGCGGTGAAGCCGGCGTGGCTGGCTCGTCGCAGCATCTCGGACACGATGCCCGCGAGCGCCTCCGTGCCGCGGCGTTCCGGCGGGTGGTCCGCGACATGCGTCCCGGCGCCATGGCGACTGGTGACGTACCCACCATCGGCCAGACGTCGATAGACCGCCCGGATCGTGTTGGGGTTCACTCGGAGGGCAGCCCCGAGTTCTCGGACGGGGGGCAGCCGGGAACCGGGCAGCAGCCGGCCGGAATCGATCTGGTAGGCGATCTGCCAGTAGATCTGCGTCGAGATGGGCACGTCGGAGTCGCGCTCGACGCCCAGATCTCCGCTCGTCCCGGTCGCGTTCGTCGTGCCCGTCTCCGGCCCGTTCGCGTCAGTTGACATAGTCCGCTAGTCCAATTAGGCTACCCCTTGGCCTAGTCCACTATAGCAACAAGGTAGGTGCCCGAATGATCGGGTTGGTTCTTCTCATCATCATCGGTCTCGTCTTCGCCAGTCTCGGTCTCGCCTCGCTTCGATGGGGCACCGATTCGCGCGACCACGCGACCGGGATCCACTGATCCTCATCTGACGGTCGCCGTTCGGCAGCCGATTTCGTCCTTTCCGTCCTCAGCCCGTGGCGCGCAGGCCGCGGGCTGACGGATTCTTCAGGCCCGGTCTCGTCCAGTCGAGACCGCCTGGTGCACGGTTCGCGCAACGCGTTCGCCGGCATCCAGGCGGACGACCCAGGAGACGAGGAGGCCGGCACCCTGGTAGACCCGCTCGAAGCCGTTCTCCGAATTCGAGACCGTCTCGACCGGGGCCCACCATCCGTCGGCGGGCTCGTCCAGGGTCGTCGTGACCGCGATGCCGATGTGGTCGTTGCCCTGGGCAAGGGAGCTGATCGCGGTGGCGGAACCCGCGATATCGTGGGTCGTGCGCCGGCCGGCCACGTCCCACCAGGCTGACGGGTTGCCGCCGCCGCCCAACAGCGTGAGGGTCCATTCGATCCCGCATCGGAGCTCGACCATCGGCCCCTCCCGGTGATCGAACTCGATCGTCAGGTCGAGGGTCGGTCGCCGCCGGTCGCCGCCCAGGATGATCGTCTTCGTGACACCGATCCGAGCGCCGAGGACCGTCGTCTCGCGCCGGGCGACCACCCGCCGAAGCCCGAGCTCCAGCAGCGCATACGCCCCATCCACGAGATCGCCGAGGTCGGTCGCCCTCGCCATCGCCCAGTCCACTGGCGTCACCCCGGGATCGAGCAGCCGCACCAATCCGGATCGGCGCTCGTAGCCGTCGTACACGAGGGCATCGACGAGGGTCGGGTCCGTGACTCGGACGGCGTCATGGATGGACGCCGGACCGCGGTCATCGTCAAGGCCCCCCTCGGCCATCGGCGGCTGGGTCGCCCCATGATCGCGCAGCGCCTCGTGATAGGCCTCCGACCGGCGCCGCAGCACGGCCGTCAGCGCATGGCGGACCGCCCGGATATCCCAGCTGCCGATCCCGGCGCCCTCGTCCAGGTCCACCGTCACGACCTGCCCCGTGTCGGCCAGCCGGACTTCATCGCGCCCGTCCAGGTCCAGGTCCAGCAGGTCCGCAGCGATGAGCCGGCCGCCGGCCGTGTCGGCGATGTCCTCGGCGGCCAGCAGATGCTCGTAGGTGGCCAGGCGCATGTGGCTGATGTAGATGCCGCCGAACAGGCCGTGCCAGTAGCAATCGTTGGACTGGCCCTGGTAGAGGTGATCGCGGGCTCGTTCGCGTTCCGCTCCACCGGGCATCGCCTCGACCGCCGCGGAAATGCGGAGCATCTGCTTGTGCAGGTCGTTGACCTCGCGGTACTTGACCTGGAAATTGCGCCACGATGCGCCGCGCAACCAGCGCGCCTCAGGTCTGTGCTCGGCCTGAGCCTCGTGCAGCACCCGGGTAAAGCGGGTGCTTTCGGAGGGCGGCAGCGCCCATTCACCCATCTCCGCGTACGAGCCGGTCGGCAGGTAGACCCGTCCGATCGGCGGGTGGGCGTCGAGCCAGGCCGAGGGCGTCGTCGTGGCGAGCCAGTCGGCGTTCGATTCGAGGGCCGTGAAGAACCGCTCCACCCACTGACCGGACCCCCAGCAATGCTCGTGGGTCGTTGGCCAGCCTCCGAACTTCTCCCCGTCGTCGCCCATCATCCCGACCCGCTGGCCATCGGCAGTGGCGTGCGCCCGGAGATAGTCGATGACCTCGTCTACCTCGCGGAAGGGGATCCGGTAGCGCAGCCCCTGCTCCGTCCCGAAGACCCGCACGAGCTGCCCCTGATCTTCCGTCGTGTACGGGCCCCACAGGTCCGCCTCGGGGACGGCGGCGGCCCGGAAGTGCGCGTCGTCGAGGATGGTCCATTCATAGCCGGCGGCGACGAGCGAGGTGGGCAGGTCCGGTTCCCAGACCCGTTCAGCCAGCCACGCCCCACGCGGCCTCTGTCCGAACCGTGCCTCCAGGGCGTCGCGCATGCGGAGCAACTGGGCGATCCGGTCACGTTCGGGCAGTGAGGCCAGGACCGGCTCGAAGTAGCCGCCGCCCAGGAGCTCCACCTGGTCACGTGCGATGAGGCGCCCCAGCCGCTCGATCGCGGCGGGACGCTCGGCGATGAGCCAGTCCAGCAGGGGGCCGCTGTAGTGGAGCGCCAGGCGGACGCCGGGATGTCGCTCGATCGCGTCCAGCATCGGGCGGTAGGCCGCCTCGTAGACCTCCGCCAGGACCCAGCCGAAATTGCCGACCGGCTGGTGGTTGTGGAGGGCGAGCGCCAGCGAGATGCGCGGCGCCACCTCCGTCAGCCGGCCTCGCTGACGACGACTCGGGTCGCGCGCCCGGCGGGCACCGTCGCGCCCTCGGGCGAGTCCACGCCCGCCGCCGGCAGGTACAGGCGCTCGGTGTACTCCTGGAGCATCCGAGTCGTCGAGAAGCGCCAGAGCGATGTCGCCATGGCCCGGCGCATCACGTCCGTCCAGCGCTCGGGCAGGCCGCCGGCGTCGCGCTCGTAGTAGCGCGGGATCAGGTCCTCCTCGAGGAGTCGGTAGAGGTCCTGCGCGTCGGCCCAGTCCTGGGCGGCCTCGTCGGGATTCGTCTCGCGCCCGCCGATGGCCCAGCCGTTGTCGCCCGCATAGCCCTCGTCCCACCAACCATCGAGCACGCTCAGGTTGGGGACGCCGTTCTGGGCTGCCTTCATCCCCGACGTGCCCGAGGCCTCCAGCGGGCGGCGCGGGTTGTTCAACCAGACATCCACGCCCTGGACGAGATACCGCCCGACCCGGATGTCGTAGTCCTCCATGATGAACACGCGACCGCGCAACTGCGGCGATCGCGACAGCTGGAAGATCTCCTGGATGACCTTCTGACCGGGTCGGTCGGCGGGGTGAGCCTTTCCGGCAAAGACGATCTGGAGCGGGCGCTCAGTGGACCACAGCAGCCTGGTCAGTCGATCGAGGTCGCTGAACAGCAGGCCGGCCCGCTTGTAGGTCGCGAATCGGCGGGCGAACCCGATCGTCATGACCGCCGGATCCAGGGCCGAATCGAGCTCGGCGAGGACGCTCGGCGCTTCGCCGTGCCGGGCGAACTGGTTCCGCAGACGACCGCGGGCGAAGATCGCCAGCTCCCGCTTCTGGCGCAGGTGGGCCTGCCACAGTTCCAGGCCCGCGATCCGCTCGAGATGCTCCCAGAACGGGTCCTGATCGGCGCCGGCATCGAGCGATTCGATCTGCGCGTCGAGGTCGCGGACGAGCAGGCCATCGATCGGCGCACCGATCCAGCTCGGGCCGTGCACGCCGTTGGTGACGGCCTGGATCGGGTGATCCACGATTCCCTGCCAGGTGTCGTTCGCGGTCCGGGCGTGCAGCTCGCTGACCGCGTTCGCGCCCGCCGTCAGGCGCAGGCTGAAGGCGGTCATATCGAATTGACCGCGGTCGCCGTCCGGCCCAAGGCCAAGCTCGAGCAATCCGTCGACGGCGACCCCGCTGCGCTCGAGCGTGGGGCCCGCCACGCGACGGACGAGATCGCCGTCGAAGCGCTCATTGCCGGCCGAGACCGGCGTGTGGATCGTGAACACGCTGTTGCGTCGAACGCGCTGCCAGGCCTCGGGCAGGTCCACCCCGGCCGCGACGTGCTCGCCCGCGCGCTCGGCGAGGAGGAACGCGGAGTGGCCCTCGTTGAGGTGCCAGACGGCCGGCTCCAGGCCGAGGGCCCGGATCGCCCGGACGCCGCCGATGCCCAGGACGAGCTCCTGGTGGAGGCGCATCTCCCGACCGCGGACGTACAGGATGTGGCTGATCGGCCGGTCCTCGACGGCGTTGACCGGGACGTCCGTGTCCAGGAGCAGTACCGGCACACGGCCCACCTGGGCCAGCCAGACGGCGACGCTCAGGTCACGCCCGGGCAGCTCGACGCTGACGGTCAGCGGCAGGCCGTCCTGCCCCTGGACCCGAGCGAGTGGCAGGCGGGTGAGGTCGTAGTCGGGATAGTTGTGCTCCTGGTGCCCGTCGGCATCGATCTGCTGGCGGAAGTAGCCCTTGCGGTAGAGCAGGCCGACACCGATCAGCGGCATCGCAAGGTCACTGGCCGACTTCATGTGATCACCGGCGAGCACGCCGAGACCGCCCGAGTAGATCCCGAGCGACTCGTGGATGCCGTACTCGGCACAGAAATAGGCGATGGGTCCGCTGAGCTGGTCGCCATGTCGACGGGCGAACCAGTGGCCGGAGCCGTCCGTCATGTAGGCGTCGAAGGCGGCCAGGGTGTCGTGGTACTCTGCCAGGAACTTCTCGTCGTCGAGCAGGCGGGACCAGTCCGTCGGTCCGCTGATCACCGGGATCGGATTGCGGTAGCGCGTCCAGGCGGTCCGGTCGATCAGGCTCCACAGGTTCCGGGTGCGCGGCTCCCAGGCCCAGTGCAGGTTGTACGCGAGGCGGCGCAGGCCCTCCAGGCGCGGTGGGAGGGGGAACGTCGCCGCCGCGATGGACGGGACGGAGACGGGTTCCATCGCGGGGCATGATACCGGTCAGGGCGTTCGACCGGCGACGGTACCGCGCGTGGCCCCGCGGCGGGCCGGGTGTCGTCCGACGTGGCCCCGGCGCCGCCCGGCCAGTTACCATCGGCGCTCATGGGACTGCGTGTCGCGTTCATCGCTGCCGAGTGCGAGCCGTGGGCCAAGACGGGCGGATTGGCTGACGTGGTCGACGCGCTCGCGCGGGCCCTGGGACGCCTGCCGGCGGGCGAGATCGACGGGCCGGTGGACGTGTTCCTGCCGCGCTATCGCGGCGTGTCGGCCCCGGATCCATCGGCGGTCATCGGGGAGGCGACGCTGGTCGTTCCGGACCCCTGGGCGCGCGGCGGCTCGTCAGCCGTGACCGTCGTTGACGTCGCTGCCGATGGCTATCGACTGCGCCTGATCGACCATCCGGCGGCGTTCGAGCGGGTCGGGTTCTACGGCGACGCTGACGGCGACTACGCGGACAATGCCTGGCGGTTCAGGCTGTTCGGGCGGGCTGCGCTGGAGGCGTTGCGTGCAGATGGCCGGCCGGTAGACGTGATCCATCTGCACGACTGGCAGGCGGGTCCGGCGGCGGTGTCCCGGGAGGGGGACTACGCGGATGATCCGGTCATCGGCGGAGCGGCGATGATCACGACCCTGCACAACCTTGCCTATCACGGCTGGGTGCCGAACGATGCGCTGCCCCAACTCGGTCTCGACCCGCTCGGCGGCGCGTCTGGCGGTCGAGCACCCGGTCAGAACGCCGACGGTATCGATCTGTTGGCGGCGGCGATCGAGGTCGCCGACATCGTCAACACCGTCTCGCCGACCTACGCCGTCGAAGCCCTGACGCCTGAGGTCGGGATGGGGCTCGACGGCCTGCTCCGATCGCGTGGGGATCGGTTCATCGGGATCCTCAACGGGTTGGACACGACGGTCTGGGATCCGGCCACGGACGGCGACCTCGCCGGGTCCTATACCCGGGCGGATCCGTCAGGCAAGGCGATCTGCCGGGCCGACCTGCTCGAGCGGGTGGGATTCGATCCAGCGGACGGCGGGCCGGTGCTCGGGATGATCGGTCGGCTCGATCCGCAGAAGGGGTTCGACCTGCTGGCGGATGCCGCTCCCGAGCTGCTTGCGCTGGGCGGCCGGCTCATCGTCCAGGGTTCCGGGCACGCCTCCCTCGCTGACCCGTTCCGGGAGCTTGCAGCCGCGCAACCCGGACGCGTCGCTTTCATCGAGCGGTTCGACCGGGCGATGGCGCGGCGCATCTATGCCGGAGTCGACTTCTTCGCCATGCCGTCGCGATTCGAACCCTGCGGCCAGGGCCAGATGATCGCCCTGCGTTACGGCACGCCACCGATCGTCCATCGGACGGGCGGGCTGGCGGACACGGTCATCGACGAGGGTCGTCGGACAGGGGACGGGACGGGCTTCGTCTTCGAGCAGCCGACATCGGCCGATCTGCTGGGTGCTTGTCGTCGGGCGTTCGCGCTGCGGGCGGCGGGCGGGCCGGCGTGGGCGTCGCTGGTGGACCGCGCGATGGCCGTCGACTTCGATTGGGTGACCGGGTCCGCGCCACGCTACGTGGAGGCCTACCGGCGGGCGTTGGCGATCCGCCGCGGCTGAGGCGGTCCGCCGCGGCTGAGCGCCGTCCGCGCACCCCAGGTCCCAGGACAGCGCTGCCTCAGGAGTCGAGCGCGAGGAGCAGGGCCGCCGTGGTCTCGACCGGGTGTGTTCGCTGCGGGGTGTGCGGTCCACCGGCGATGGTCAGCACGTGGTCCGCGCCGATCCTGCGTTCGAATCGCGGGATCAGGGCGTCGGGCAGGTAGCCCCCAGCGGCGGGATCGCCTCGAACGACCCAGATTTCGATGTCTGCCGCAGCGGGATCCTCAAGGTCGGCGAGACCCGCGTCCCAGTCGCCGTTGTCCAGCACCACGCTCCGTGCCGCGGCCACGTCCAGTTGCGAGAGCGCCTCGGCCCGGGCTCGGATGTCGCCGTCCACCCAGGTCGGGTTCTCGGCCCGGACTCCGGCGACGGCCTCCTCCAGGTCGCGGTACATCCGATCGCTGGCCACGTTCTCCTCGGCCGAGATGAAGGCATGGGACACGGCCGGCGGATCCAGCAGGGCGAGCGTCTTCGGGCGAAGGTCGCTCGCTGCCGGGAGGGCCGCGGCCGTCATGGCGCCCCAGCTGTGCCCCACCACCTGCAGGTCCGCCCCATCCATCCCGGTTGTCGCGATGACGGCGGCCACATCCACCGCGTTGTCGCGGAATCGGTGGTGCCCCATCCAGTGGCCGGTGAGACCGTGCCCCGGCAGGTCCACCGCCACGACCCGCCGCCCGGTCGCGGCGAGGGCCGGCCCCAGGCGCCACCAGCTCGCAGCCGACGACGTCACGCCGTGGATCAGCAGCAGGGGGCGTGCCGCGCGACCGCCCCAGACCAGAGCGGAGAAGGGGATACCGGCGGCTTCGATCGTGACCCGCTCGCCGGGGACGGGTGCCTCGAGCGCAGCGGCCACCGCAGCCGGGAGCTCCGTCGCGATCATGGAGCGGACCGTAGCAGGCTCCGGGCGCTCGCGCGACGTCGAGCGCGGCCCGGACCAACGTGCGTACCCGCCCGCGCCACCGACGGCAAGCCGACCCGCATCCTCGCCGCCGACCTCGCAATCGAGCCGCAAGTCGACCCCCGACCCTGCTTCGACCCCCGACCCTGCTTCGACCCCCCGACCCTGCTTCGACCCCCCGACCCTGCTTCGACCCCCGACCTGCTTCGACCCCACGACCCAGCTTCGACCCCACGACCATGAATGACGTGCGTACCAGCCACGCTATGGCCGAAAGCGGGTTCCGCGAGCCGCCTCGAGTCCCTGGATCGGCCGATCTGCGACGAAGCGTGCTCGGTGCCAGCGTTCTGCACGATCGAGACCGCTTCCGGAGGTCCGTCGTGCCTCAAGAGTCGCCATTGCGTGGCTCACCCGCACATCCTTCATGGTCGTACCGCCAGACATCGTCTCGGCGGTGGCCCACCAGGATCCGCCCAAGGCCGCCTCGCCGCGGGCGAGTAGAATCGTTCTCGACCCTATCGCCCCCTCGGAGGACCCTCACCCACGATGGCCAACCAGTTCGTCGTCCAGCTGAAGAACGAGCCCGGGGCGATGGCGTCCCTCGCCGAGGCGCTGGCTGAGCGCGGCGTCGACCTGCGGGCCATCGGCGGCGGGAGCATCGGCGACTCGGGCCATGTGATCATGACGACCGCCGATGACGACGCCACGAAGGCGGTCCTGGACGCGGCGGGCTACACCTACATCGAGGGCGAATCCCTCGTCACCGAGGTGGACGACAAGCCCGGCGGCATGGCCCGCCTGTCGAGGTCTCTGGCCGATGCCGGCGTGAACATATACGGCCACCTGTTCCTGGGTCGCTGGGGCGACCGTGCGATGTTCGCCTTCGTCGTCGACAAGCCGGACATCGCCCGCCCGATCCTGGAGCGCAAGGGCTGAACTGGGCCCTCGTGGTAGCGTAACGACCCGGCCACGCACCGGCCACCGGGCGGGAGTAGCTCAGTTGGCAGAGCGGCAGCCTTCCAAGCTGCATGTCGCGAGTTCGAACCTCGTCTCCCGCTCCAATCTCCCCCGATGGGGTATGCTCCGGCCTTCTCGTGCTCGATGGACGCTCCGGTCAGCGTCCCGGTCGATCTCGTTCGATCTCCGATCCCGAACCAACCACGTGCCCTGACCGGGCCCCGCGATGCGAAGCGGGTGGGCCCCATCAGGAGTCACCATTCCCATGTCCTTCGATCAGCTTGGGCTCGCGCCCGAATTCCTCCGTGCCGTGTCCGACCAGGGCTACACGGAACCCACGCCCGTCCAGGCCGAGGCCATCCCGCTCGTGCTGGCCGGCCGCGACCTGATGGCCGGCGCCCAGACCGGGACCGGCAAGACCGCAGCCTTCGTCATGCCGATGCTCCAGCGCCTCGGCCGCCCGACCACCGACCCCCGCGCCCGCCGTCCGATCCGGACCCTCGTCCTCGCCCCGACCCGCGAGCTTGCCCTCCAGGTCGAGGAGAGTGTCCGCACCTACGGTCACCACTGGGGCGTCCGTTCCGCGGCGATCTACGGCGGTGTCGGTTTCGCGCCCCAGGTGCGCGCCCTGCGCAACGGTCCCGATGTCGTCGTGGCCACGCCGGGCCGCCTGCTCGACCATATCGGCCAGCGCACGATCGACCTCTCCCAGGTCGAGATCCTGGTTCTCGACGAGGCGGACCGGATGCTGGACATGGGCTTCATCCGGGACATCCGGCGCGTCCTGGACGTGCTGCCCAAGCGTCGCCAGAACTTGCTCTTCTCGGCCACGTTCTCCGATGAGATCCGGGCCCTCGCGAGCGGCTTCCTGCACGATCCGGCCACGGTCCAGGTCACGCCGCGCAACTCGGCCACGCCACTCGTCAGCCAGGTCGTCCACCTGGTCGACCGCGAGCGCAAGCGCGAATTGCTCAGCCACCTGATCCGGACCGGGGTGATCGACCAGGCCCTCGTCTTCGCCCGGACCAAGCACGGTGCCAACCGGCTCGCCGAGCAGCTCGCTCGGGACGGCATCGCGGCGGTCGCGATCCACGGCAACAAGAGCCAGGGCCAGCGCGTGCGGGCCCTCGACGACTTCAAGGCGGGCCGGGCGACCATCCTCGTCGCGACCGAGATCGCCGCGCGCGGCCTGGACATCGATGGCCTGCCGCACGTCGTCAACTTCGAACTGCCGATGGTGCCCGAGGACTACGTCCATCGCATCGGCCGGACTGGCCGGGCCGGGATGATCGGCCACGCCGTCTCGCTCGTGTGCGTCGACGAAGGCAAGCTGCTGGGCGAGATCGAGCGCATCCTCGGCGCGCGCATCCCGACCGAGATCGTCACGGGCTACGAGCCCGACCGATCCATCCGCGCCGAGCCCATCCTGCGCGGGGGCCTGGGCCGCACACGTCCGGGTCAGGCGTCTCGTCCGGGTCAGCCGTCCGGTGCCGGCCGATCCGGTCGCGCCACGGGCGGCTGGTCCGGGCAGCCTGGTCGCGCTCCGTCCGGTGGAGGCGGCTACGCCCCGGCTCGTCGACCGGCGCCCGCTCCGCAGGTCGGACACCGGGGAGGGCCGGTATCCCGGTCCGGCCCCGTCAGGCCCGGGCAGGGGATCGGACAGGCGCAGCCGGCCATGGACCGCAGCGGCGGCCCGTTCCGTCCTTCGGGCGGACCGCGTCCGGGAAACGATCAACGCTTGGGCAACGGTCAACGCCCCAACGGTCCGCGCCCCGGCAACGGTCCTCGTCCGTCGGGCGGATCGCGCCCCAGCGTCTCGCGCCCCTCGGGCCAGACGTTCGCTCGCCTCCAGGGCGGCCATCAGGCCATGCCCGGTGAGCGACTCGCCAGGGCAGCTGAGCGACCTCGCTGACCTGACGCGGCCCGGCCCGTCTCGCGGGTCTGGTTTATCGTCGCCGCGTGACCGCGCCCGGGACGTCTTCGAACCCGCCGCCTCCGCACCTGCCAGCCAAGCCCGCCCGACCCGAGGAAGTCATCGCTGGCCGGTATCGGCTGGGCGCGCTCATCGGTCGCGGCGGGATGGCCACGATCCACGAGGCCACGGACCTCGAGACGGGTCGGATGATCGCCCTGAAGCGACTGCGCCCCGAGATCGCCGCGGACCGTGACCTCGCCCATCGGTTCCGGCGAGAAGCCCTCGCCGCGACCGTCCTGCGCCACCCGAACATCGTGGCCTGCCTCGGCGCCGGCACGGATGACGGCCTGCCGTTCCTGGTCATGGAACTGGTGGATGGGGAGGACCTGGCCGCCCGCCTGAGGCGAGAGGGTCCGCAGACGCCATGGCAGGTCGTTCGCATCGGGCTGGACGTGGCCCGAGCGCTCGGGGTCGCGCACCTCCGCGGCATCGTCCATCGCGACATCAAGCCAGGCAACATCCTGCTGGCCGCGGACGGTCGGGCCATGGTCGCGGACTTCGGCATCGCCCGGCTGGCGATGGATGCGGAAGGGGTCGTGCCCGGGACGACTCTCGGCTCGGTCCAGTATTTCAGCCCGGAACAGGCGCGCGGCACGACCACGACCCCGGCCTCCGACGTCTACGGCCTGGGGCTGGTGATGTATGAGGCACTGACCGGTCGACGCGCCTGGTCGGGGGCCACGTCCGACGCGGTCGCGCTCGCGCGGGTGGGTGCGACGGCTCCCTCGCCACGGGCCGTCCGACCGGAGATCCCCGCGGCGCTGGACGCGGTCGTCCGTCGCGCGCTTGCGCCGGAGGCCGCCGATCGATTCCCGAACGGCACCACGATGGCCGCAGCACTCGAGTTGATCGCTGCCTCGATGGACCCGTCGACCCCCGGCGTGCCCGTCGGTGCAGTCGGACGAAGGCCGGCCCGTCCACGGCGCCTCCGTCGACCGCGCCTCCGTCCACCACGACTCCGCCGAGGGAGGGTCCGGCCGGGCGCGAGGGTCGGGCTGCTCGTCGTCATCGGCCTCGTGGTCGGCGCGCTGCTGGTCGCGGCATTGGCGGGTGCCGCCGGACTGAGCACGCCGCGCCGTCCGGCCCCGTCCGTCGTCGCCGCGGCCCCGTCGCAGCTGGCGAGCACGAGGCGTCCGTCCGTCCGTCCCAGTCCAGCCTCCACCACGTCGCCGTCCCCGAGCGCACCGGACCGAACGACGTCGCCTGTGCCCACGCGACGCCCGACCAACGGCGCCGGAGCCCCGGACGTGTGCGAGATCTTCTTCGAGGTCCCGTGTGGACTCAGGGAAGGTCGATACTCGCCATCGCGTTTCCAGCCGCCGATCGAGTTCGATCTTGGACCGGGTTGGGCTCTCGCGACCCACGCGGCGGATCGAGTCACCCTGACCCGCGATGAGGGCCGCCTGATCCTCGTCTCCGGGGTGACCGACGTCTTCCGGAACGGGGAGGTCGAGACGACGCCCGGGCGGGCCCGGGACCTGATCGAGTCATTCACGATCACGAAGGGGCTGAGCGCGACCCGGCCCGTCCGGGTGCGGATCGACGGCCGACGCGGCTGGTCCGTGGACCTGACGCCGGCCGGCCCCGACGGTCCCGACAGCCCCGACGGCGCGGACCCCGTTCCGCTCTTCGCGATCGGCGGCGCGACCTACGCCCTGGAACCAGGCCGGACGGTGCGTCTCGTCGCGATCGATGACGCCGACGCGACGCTCGTCCTCGTGATCGAGCCGAGTGCGGATCGCGCGATCGAGGAGATCCTGGACACCGCCGATGGGGTGGCCGGCTCGATCCGGTACCGCTGACGCCGACCCGTCGTCGCAATCAGGCCGTCGCAATCAGGTCGTCGCGGCCTGACGCTCCGGTACCGGACGTTCCGGCACCGACCGCGCGGTTACGCTGTGCGGCCATGCCACTGCTGTCCACGCACGAACTCACGAAGCGCTATCCAGGGGGTGTCACCGCCCTGGATCGCCTCACCCTGGACCTGGAACCCGGGATCATCGGCCTGGTCGGGGCGAACGGTGCCGGCAAGAGCACCCTGCTCCGGATCCTGCTCGGCCTGTTGCCGGCCACTTCAGGTCGGGCCACGGTGCTGGGCTTCGACGCCCGCACGGAGGGCTCGGCGCTGCGGCGGTTGGTCGGCTACATGCCGGAATCGGATTGCCTGCCGCCGGACGTCAGCGCCACGGACTTCGTGAGTCACATGGGTCGGCTGTCCGGTCTGCCGGCCGCCGCGGCCCGCGAGCGCGCCGCGGAAGTCCTGCGCCACGTCGGCCTGTACGAGGAGCGCTACCGACCGATCGGCGGCTACTCGACCGGCATGAAGCAGCGGGTCAAGCTCGCCCAGGCGCTCGTCCACGACCCTCGGCTCCTGCTCCTGGACGAACCGACCAACGGCCTCGACCCGGCCGGGCGAGACGAGATGCTGACGCTCGTCCGGCGAACGGGCACGGAGTTCGGGATCGCGGTCATCGTGGCCAGTCACCTGTTAGGCGAGATCGAGCGTGTCTCGGATTTCCTCGTGGCAGTCGATGGTGGTCGGCTCATCCAGGCGGCGCCGCTGGGCACCTTCACGGAACGGACGGGGGTGCTGGCGGTGGAAGTCGAGGATGGCGCCGAGGCATTGACGGCGCGATTGACCGAGCGCGGGCTGACTGCCCGCACGAGCGGTCGACTCGTCCTCGTGGACCTTGACGATGAGCGGCCGTGGGACGTCGTTCGCGACGCCGTCGCCGACCTGGACCTGCCGCTCGTGCGGATCGAGCAGCGCCGACGCGGGCTGGAGGAACTCTTTCGGTGACGGCCCCGGGGAGCATCTTCGACCTCGGCTACCAGCGCTATGTCGGGCCCCGTCAGGGGCGTCTGGCCGTGGCGATCTCCCTGTTGCTGCACACGTTGCGGAGCGCGTACGGGATCGGACGTGGCGGGCGGGCCAAGGTCGTTCCGTTCGGCCTGCTCATCCTGGCCGTCGCGCCGGCCCTCCTGGCGGTCGGTATCCGGGCCCTCGCGACGCAGGCCGGGGCCGGAGACGCGTTCGACGAGGCGTCGCCCATCCGCCACGACACGTACCAAGGCCTGACCTCCACGCTGGTCATGATGTTCTGCGCGGCCCAGGCGCCGGAACTCTTCGGACGGGACCAGCGCTACGGGGTCCTGCCGCTCTACTTCTCGCGGGTGCTGACCCGGGCGGACTTCGCCGTTGCGCGGTTGGCCGGACTCTTCCTGGCGGTCCTCGTCGTGTGCCTGCTGCCCCAGCTCGTGCTGACGGTGGGCGGCGTGCTGGCGGCCACGGACCCGGCCACGGGTCTCGCGGGCGAGGCCGGGGACATCCCCCGGGCCGTCGCGATCAGCGTGCTTGCCGCCGGCCTGCTCGGGGGTGTCGCGGCGGTCGTGGCGGCCTGGACCCCACGCCGTGCCTACGCGACGGCCGGGATCATCGCGGTCTTCATCATCCCGCCCATCGTCGTCGGCATCGTGGCGGCGCGGGCACTCGGGGACGTCGCCGGACCACTCATCCTGGCGAGCCCGGGCGACATCCTCGATGGCGCGAACGCCGCGATCTTCGGCACGTTCCCGGACAGCCCGGCGGTCGCGGCGGCCGACATCGATGGCTGGATCTACGTCGTGGCGGCGGCTGTCGGCGTCGTCGCGACGCTCGGCATCGTCCTGCGCCGATACCTGCGGATCAGCCTGTGAGCGAGCTTCTGCCAGCCGTGTCCCGACCACCGATCGCGCTCGACCACGTTTCGCGCTGGTACGGCAACGTCGTCGCGGTCAACGACATCTCGTTCGCCCTGGGACCTGGCGTGACCGGCCTGCTGGGTCCGAATGGCGCAGGCAAGTCCACCCTGCTGCACCTGCTGGCCGGCCTGCTGGCCCCCTCGGCCGGGCAGGTCTGGGTCGCCGGGCGCCCGGCTTTCGGCGATCCGGCGGTCTATCGCGACGTGGGACTCGTGCCGGAGCGTGAGGCCGTGCCCGGCCATCTGAGCGGCCTCGAGTTCGCCCGGCTCAACGCGGACCTGCAGGGCGTGGCGGACCCGGGAGGAGCCGCGCACCGGGCGATCGCCACGGTCGAGCTGAGTGACGCCGCGGACCGGCCGATGCGGACCTACTCTAAGGGCATGCGCCAGCGGGCCAAGCTGGCCGCCGCGCTCGTGCACGAGCCGCGGATCCTCCTGCTCGACGAGCCCTTCAACGGACTCGACCCTCGCCAGCGACTGCACATGATCGGCCTGCTCCGCCAGATGGCGGCCGATGGACGGGTCATCCTGTTCTCGTCCCACATCCTCGAGGAGGTCGAGCGTCTCGCGGACGGCGTCCTCGTCGTCTACGCCGGGCGCCTGGCGGCCTCGGGCGACTTCCGATCGATCCGGCGGTTGATGACCGATCGACCGCACCGCTTCACGATCCGCTCATCGGACGACCGGGGTCTGGCGACGGCCCTGCTGGCCCAGCCGGCTATCTTCGGCGCGGAGCTGGTGGATGGCCTGCTGGCCGTTCGAACGTCCGATTTCGGTGCCTTCAGTCGGCTCGTGGCACCGACCGCCCGGGCTGCCGGCATCCGGCTGTTCGAGGTGACCCCGACCGACGACTCGCTCGAGAGCGTGTTCGGATACCTGGTCCGCCGATGAACGCCATGAGGGCCATCGCCATGACGACGTTGCGCGGCCTGCTCGGTCGACGGCGGATGATCCTGCTGCTCCTGCTTGCCGGCCTGCCCGTCCTGGTCGCGCTCCTGATCCGCATCGGGGGGGGTCGGGCGGACGCCACGGGGATCCTGGACACCCTGGGGATCCGGACGATCCTGCCGCTTGTCGCGCTCGTGGTCGGCACGGCCTCCATCGGGTCCGAGATCGAAGATGGGACGTTCCTGTATCAGCTCATCAAGCCGATCCCGCGCTGGCAGACCGCGCTGGCCAAGGTCGCCGTCGCGGTCGGGGTCACCGTCGTCCTCGCCGTACCGCCCCTGATCCTGACCGGCCTCCTCACCGCGGGGATCGGCCCGGCCTCACTCGGGGTCACGCTTGGGTTCGCCCTCGCCGCGATGGCCGGCGGTGCCGCCTACGCGGTGGCGTTCACGGCTCTCGGGGCCCTGACGACACGCGCACTCATCGCGGGGCTCGCCTACACCCTGCTCTGGGAAGGCGTGCTGGCGGGCCTGCTGGAGGGCACCCGGTTTCTGTCCATCCGCCAGGCAACGCTGGGTATCGCGGCCGTGCTCACGGGTCGCGAGGTCGGGGTCGACCCGCTTGATCCGGCGGTGTCGGGGGTCATGATCGGCCTCGTCCTGGTGCTGGGGTTCCTCCTGACCGTGGCTGCCCTGCGCCGCTTCCAGCTTCGCGCCGGCGACTGAGCCACAGGCCGACGACACCGACGCGAGCGCAAGGTACCGCCGTGGCCATCACGAGGACTGGGGACAGGGCGTCCCTCTGCGCCGGCGGTCCACGAGGGCTTGACCGTCTGGCTGGAGTTGGCTAGCATCGCCGTGACAAGCGACCTTGCTAAGAATGGTCATGGTGACCTGCGCATGTCGCTCAAGGTATAGGACGGGCCGTGACTGCCGCCTTCTTCCTGATGCTGCGCGAGGGCCTCGAAGCCGCCCTGATCGTCGGGATCATCGCCGCCTACCTCGTCAAGCTCGGTCGGTCCGATGCGCTGCGATCCATCTGGATCGGCGTCGGCGCCGCGCTGGCCCTTTCCGTCGGGACCGGATTGATCGTCGCACTGACGGTGGGGAGCCTCCCGCTCGCCATCCGCGCCTCGATCGAGGGAATCGCCGCACTCTCCGCGGTCGTCGTCCTGACCTGGATGTTGTTCTGGATGCGGCGGCAGGGACGGGCCATGAAAGGAGAGCTGGAACGCGGCGTGGATGTCGCCCTGGCCGTCGGGTCCACGAGCGCCCTTGCGGGCCTCGCCTTCATCGCGGTGATTCGCGAGGGGTTGGAGACCGTGCTCTTCCTGTTCGCGATCGGCTCATCGAGCGGTTCCATCGTGCCGCTGCTGGCCGCCTCACTGGCCGGTCTGGCCGTCGCGGTCGGGGTCGGTGTGGCCATCTTCGCAGCGGGCATCCGGATCGATCTTCGCCGCTTCTTCACGATCACCGGGGTCGTGCTCATCTTCGTGTCGGCCGGTCTCGTGACGTACGCGATCGCCGAATTCACCGAGGTCGGCCTCGTCCCGCCCACGGCCACGGTCTTCGACCTCAGCCCGATGCTGCCCGAGTCCAGCCTGCTCGGGTCGCTCCTGGCCGGACTGTTCGGCTATCGATCGGCGCCGACCGTCCTGGAGCTGATGGGCTACCTCACCTACCTGCTGCCGGTCCTGCTCCTGTTCGTGTTCGGGGGACGGGGCAGGAATCAGCGGCCGCGGATGGCGGCCACGGCGGCATCGACCCTGATCGTGGCGCTCGCACTCGCGCTCGTCGGGTGCGCCGGCGGTGGGGCCTCGAGCGCTCCGGCGAGCGTCGGCCCGCCCAGCACCGGCGCCATCGGTTCCAGCCCGGCGTCGACCAACGTGGTCGAGGTGAAGGCCTCCGAGTACGCCTTCGCCCCGGCGACGATCAAGGTCCCGGCGGGCTCCGTCTCGTTCCGCGTCAGCAATGGCGGGACGGAGGAGCACGAGTTCGAGATCTTCCAGGGCGAGACGGTCGTCGACGAGATCGAGGGCCTCGTGCCCGGGCTAGAACGCACCCTGACGGTGGACTTGGCTGCGGGCGAATACACCTACAAGTGCCTGCTCAACGGTCACGACCAGAAGGGCATGACCGGCACGCTGACCGTTACCGCGAGCTGACGCCGACGGGCATCCTGGGCTAGAACGGCAGGATGGCCTCGAGGTCCGGCAGGATCGCATCAAGGCCGAAGACGAAGACGAGACCCAGAGCGAGGCTGAAGACCCCCGCGACAGCCCCGACCGCCACGTAGATCCGCTCGCGCGTCTGGCTTGCCACGAAGCCGACCGAACTGACCACGACGATGGCGAAGTTGGAGATCAGCAGGCCGATCACGAAGGCGAACAGCATCGGGATGCCTAGCCCGGCGCTTGCCGCTCCGCCCACGGCTGCGATGAGCAGGACCTGCGTGCCGGTCTCCGCGCCGACACCATGGATCATCCCGACACCGAAGGCCGTGCGCACCCCATACGAACTCATCTCGAGCGGTTCCACGTGCTCGTGGCCATGGATCCTCGCCTGGAGCCGACGCCACCCTAATCGGGCGCCGTCGAAGACGAGCATCCAGCGGCTGCGCAGCTTGAACGACTCGCCCCCGAACGCGTATCGGTAAACGGAATACAAGACCCAGGCCCCGAGACCCACGAGGGTGAAACCGACCAGCCGTCCCATGATCGGATCCAGCCAATCGGGCAGAAGTGCGCCGAATGAGATGGCAGCGATCCCGAGCGCGATCACGACCGCTCCATGACCCAGGGCGTACAGCGTCCCGAGCCGTATGGCATCCCGCTGCTCGGACCCCAACCGGCGGCGCGCGATCGACCTCACCGCACCAGCGGGTGGGTCAAGCGTCGTCGCTTCGGAGCCCGCTCCGTGGGCTCGCATTTCGACCGACCCACCATGACCGTGATCGTGGTCAGAGTCTGCATCGTGCTGCGCGACGTGGGCCGCCTCCGCCGCGCTGGCGGCTGCCGTCGTACTCGTGATGTCCGTGATGGCGGCGATATGGTCCCAATCGATCCCGTGGCGGATCCCCAGGACCAGGCCCGTGAGCAGGACGCCAACGCCGGCCGGTGAGGCCGTGACCTGCGCGATCGACTCGAACACGATGTTGCCTCTTGACGCTGGACCGGAACGTCCGGTGCTGGCCGAGATACTATCGCAACGAGTTGCATCTAGGCAAATTCGGTGGTCGCTTCCTATACTTCGTCCCGTGTCTCGTTCTGGATCGCCCGCACCCGCAAGCAGCAAGGCGCACGAGCGGGCCGCCCCCTGGGCGGGGATCCCGGACCGATTACGAGCGAAGGGCCTGCGCTGGACGCCGCAGCGCCGGGTCCTGGTAGAGGTACTGGCCAGGACGGACGGCCATGTGACTGGCTCGGAGCTCGTGGAGCGATGCCGCGAGCGAGACCCGGGGACCATCCCCTCGACGGTCTATCGCACGCTCGACGTGCTCGAGGAGCTCGGGGTCCTGAGCCATAGCCACGCGGCCGACGGCCGCGAGGAGTTCCATGTCCTCCCGGAGGCCGAGCACGGTCACCTGTATTGCCGGCGGTGCGGGGGCCAGTGGGAGTTGAGTGGGGATGATCCGGCCGTGATCGCGGCGATCTCGGCGTTCGAGACGCGGCGGCAGTTCGAGATCGACATCTCGCACCTGACGCTGGTGGGCCTGTGCGCGATCTGCCGGGCGGCCGATCCGGCCAGCCGTTCAGCAGCTGATTCCGTAACGCCAGCCTGATTCCCATGGCGATCCTGCCCATCGTCCAGCTGGGCGACCCCGTCCTGCGCGTGCCGACCGTCCCGGTCCGGCACTTCGGCCGATTGCTGGGTCGGCTGCTGGACGACATGACGGACACGATGCGCGACGCCCCGGGCGTCGGTCTGGCCGCCAATCAGATCGGTCGCTCCGAGCGGGTCGCGGTCATCGAGGTCGAGGGTCGCCATATCGAGCTCGTCAACCCGATCCTGATCAGGGCGGACGGGACCCAGACGGATCTCGAGGGGTGCCTCTCCCTCGCCGGGTATCACGCGCCGACGACACGCGGTCTACGGGCCGTCGTCAGCTCCCTCGACCGGCGCGGCCGACCGATCCGCGTGTCCGGCAAGGACTTCCTGGCGCGTGCCCTCCAGCACGAACTGGACCACCTGGACGGCCGGGTCTACATCGACCGGCTCGAGTCGCTCGATGCCCTGCGGCGCGCCGGCGAGCATGACGACGACCCGGACGACGACGACTCGACCGACTGACGACTGGACCGACTGACGGCTCGCCGTCCGGCCATCTGAAACCCCCGCCGCTGCGAACCACGCACATGGACGATCGAACCACCGAGCCCCGCACCGAATTCGTGTGGGACTACCCGCGCCCGCCGCGAGTCGAGCCCGTGCCCCATCGGATCCGGGTCATCGTGGACGGGGTGACGATCGCCGACTCGACTCGGGCGATGCGCGTACTCGAGACGAGCCATCCACCGAATTACTACCTGCCGCCAGAGGATGTCCGGATGGACCTGCTGTCGGCGGGCCGTGGCCGGTCGGTGTGCGAGTGGAAGGGTTCCGCCGCGTACCACGACCTGCGGGTGGGGGAGCGCGTGCTCGAGGACGTTGCCTGGTCCTACGCGCGACCGGAGCCTGGCTTCGAGGCGATCGCCTCGTATCTCTCGTTCTACCCGGGTCGCGTGACGGAGGCGTGGGTCGGGGACGAGCGGGCGGTCGCGCAGGCCGGGGGCTTCTACGGCGGCTGGATCACGAGCTGGATCCGCGGGCCCTTCAAGGGTCAGCCGGGCACGACCGGCTGGTAGGACGAGCCGCGCTCAATCCTCGGTGGGCACGCCCAGGATGTTGAACCCGCCGTCCACGTACAGGACCTCTCCCGTGACCGCACTCGAGAGATCCGAGGCCAGGTAGACCGCGCTGCGACCGACATCCTCGGGCGTGATGTTGGCCCGCAACGGCGCGACCGCCGCGAACGCGCCATACATCTTCTTGAAGCCCGCGATCCCGCTCGCGCTGAGCGTTCGGACCGGACCGGCGCTGATCGCATTGACCCGCACGCCCTGGGGACCGAGATCGGCGGCGAGGTACCGGACCGACGCCTCCAGGGCCGCCTTGGCCACGCCCATCACGTTGTAATTGGCCACGACCTTCTCCGCTCCGTAGTAGCTCAGGGTGAGCACGGACGAGCCCGGCCGCAGGTGCGGACGCGCGGCGCGCGTCAGAGCAACCAGGGAGTAGGTCGAGACATCCATCGCCAGCGCGAAGCCATCGCGTGACGTGTCCACGAACCCGCCGGACAGGTCCTCGCGCTTGGCGAAGGCCAAGGCATGGACGAGGATGTCGAGGCCATCATGGATCTCGGCCCAGCGCGTGAAGACGCGCTCGATGTCGGCGTCGGACTGGACATCGCACGCCTCGACGAAGGTCGATCCGATCGATTCCGCTAGCGGGCGGACGCGCTTGTCGATCAGGCTCTCGATCGACGAGAAGCCGACCGTGGCGCCCTCCGCGTGGAGGGCCTGGGCGATGCCCCACGCGATCGAGTGGTCGTTCGCGACCCCGAAGATCAGTGCCGTCTTGCCCTCGAGCAGGCCCATGTCGTCCATCCTCCTCACGTCCGGTCGCGGGCCAGCCTACCATCGCCCGATGCCTGACCGACCCGCCGGCGGACCCGACGCCCTGCGGGCGGGGCTGCGTGGCGTTCGGGCGCTCCTGCTGGACCTCGACGGCGTCATCGTCGCCGCAGGTGAAGCCGTTCCTGGCGCCGCCGCCGCGATCGGCGAGCTGGGGCGGCGCGGGACCCCATATCGGATCGTGACCAACACTTCGGCGGTCAGCCGGGCCACCCTGTCGCGCTGGGCCGCGAAGCTGGGTGCCGCGATACCGCCCGAGCGGTTCCTGTCCGCCCTGTCGGCGTCAGCCGCCTGGGCGGCGCGGGTCCTGCCGGGCCAGCCGCTCTACGTACTTGCCTCCGAGGATGCCCGAACCGAGTTCGCCGGGCAGCACCTCCTGACCCACGAGACGGCCGGCGCCCGCGGTGCCCGGGCCGCGGCGGTCATCGTCGGCGACTCTCCCGAGGAGGCGACCTTCGACAACCTGAACCGGGCGTTTCGCCTCGTCCTGGCGGGCGCCCAGCTGGTCGGCATGCACCGCAACCCGTGGTGGCTGACGGCCGAGGGGCCGACGCTCGATTCGGGCGCATTCGTG
>JAABUN010003480.1_pt1 | contig 24288 bp, 24 predicted proteins | sample 5559311 | NCBI WGS metagenome assembly JAABUN01 (sample SAMN10711877, study PRJNA513370) | rock metagenome | isolation source: Antarctica rocks | place: Antarctica: Victoria Land, Siegfried Peak sud
CGGCGCGGGGGTGCCGTTGGGGTGGGGCGGCGTGACGGCGCGGGGGTGCCGTTGGACTGAGGCCCCGCAGGGCTCGCCCGTCGCGACGGGCCTTCCGTGCCATCGTCCCGGCTGAAGGCGGCGGCCACGAAGTCCGCCTACGCGGACTGGGGGGCGAGGTGGGGGGTGGGGCTATGGACGACAAGGGGGAAGCGGAGTAGGATGGGGGCGTAGGCGTGACAATGTGGGGTCGATCGCTGGCGAGCGCCAGGCGTGGTGAGTATGTGATCCGGGGGATCGCCCGCTGTGCGATGTGTCCGTTTGGTGCGCTGGCCGGGTGAACGGGATGTTGGAGGGGCGGGAGCGATGCGTCGTTGTAGCCGAACGCAATGCCGGGGGCGTGCGTTCACGTTGTTGTTCGTTCTTCTGATGGCCGCTGGCTGTGGCGGCGCAACCGGCACGACCGGCGGGGCCGTTGGTGGGGTCACGCCGACGGCGACGGCGGCTCCGCCCCCCGCGACCGCGCTCGTGACCGCGACCGGCCTGCCGCCGACCGCGCCCGCCCCGCCCGCGTCCACCAACACCCCGCTCGCGCCGACCGCGACCGCGCCCCCGCCGACGAGGACGCCGGTTCCGCCGACCGCGACGCCATTACCGGTGCTGGTCGAGACGCGCAACATCGTGACGACGAAGAGTTCGTCGGGGCAGCCCGTGATCATCGGCGAGATCGCGAACGTCGGGCAGGGCGAGGTCGGCGAGTTGAAGGTGATCCTGGCGGTCATCGATGGCGCGGGGAAGACGGTGGCCGTGCCGATCGCGGTGATCGCGGTCGAGTCGTTGGCTCCGGGCGAGAAGACGGTGTGGCAAGCGACCGTGGCGGAGAAGATCGACGTTGGCGCCATTAAAGAGGTGCAGGCGCAGGCGCAGGCCACGCGCGCCAGCGTGTCGCTGCGCGACCGTCTCTATAAAGAGGTCAAGGTCGAGGGGGTGAGCTTCTCCTCGCGTGCGGGGCAGCCGCCGACGGTCTGGGCCAATGGGCGCGTCCTGAACACCGGCACCGCCAGCGCGACGGTCGGGGTGTGGATGGCGGCGTATGGGGCTGATAGCAAACTCACGCATGTCGCCGCCGACAACGCGACACGGCTCGCCCAGCTCGCGCCGGGCAAGGAGCAGCCGTTCGTGATCGAATTGAGCGGCAGCAGCGACGCGCCCGTCAAATACGAGTTCTGGGTCCGGGCCAGCAAGCGCGACGCCGCTTTCAGCGCCACGATCGTCGATTTGCAGGCGCAGAAGGTGCAGGTGGTCAGAAGTTCCGGGGCCGCCCCGCTGGTTGTCGGCGAATTCGTCAATCCTGGCAACGCCGATGTCGCCGGTTTCAACGTCGCCATCGCCTTCATCGATGAGGGCGGGAAGACGGTCGGCGTCGGCAGCGGCTCGCTGGCGGCGAACCTGCTCACGCCGGGCGAGCGCACCGTGTTCAAGAGTTCGTTCTTCTCGGGCATGACCGACAAGACGGCGTACAAGGACGTGCGCGTGCAAGCCCAGGCCATGGTCGCCAGCGACGCCACCAAGTGGACGAGCGCCCGCGACCTCCGGGTCGAGGGCGAGTCCATTGCGCCGACCGGTGGGGTGGGGTCGTACGTGCGGGTTAACGGGCAAGTGGCGAACAAGGGGACCCAACCGACCCAGTCTGCGGTGGTATACATCGCGATCTACGGCGCCGACGGCGCGCTGCTGATGGTCGAGCAGGGGTTCTCGCCGGCGGGTGGGCAGATTCCTGCCGGTGGCAGTGTGCCGTTCACGATCAATCTGATCACGCTGAAGGAGTTGCCCGCGAAGTACGAGTTCTTCATCTCGGCGACGAGGTAGGCGCGCGCCAGTCGGTAGGCGGTAGGCGGTAGTCGGTAGAGGGGTCCGCCCGTTGGCGCAACGTCTGGCTACCATCGCCCAGCCAAAACGGCATATGAGACCCGTCGCAACGGGCGAGCCGCAGGCGGGGCCAACCGACTACCGACTCCCATGAAGAAGCTTCGGGCAAAGATGGGAGTGTTGTGCCAGAACAGGCGGACTACACGACGGACTATGTTCGCCCGCTCTTCCCGCTCGAACTCGGCTGCCAATTGCGTATGCGTATCAATGTAGGGCGCGGTCGTATAGCGGGGTTTGTGGTGCAGCTCGAGCTGGAGGTAGACGGCCAGATCTCTCCGGTGGTACGCTACGATTGCGCGCACGGCCAACCGCACCGGGATACCCTGAACCCGCGAGGCGTCGTGATTGCGAAGGAGTGGCTACCGCTCGACTATGACCGTGCGCTCGACCAGGCCACACGAGATGTTGTGGGCAATTGGCGGCGCTATCGAGAAGACTTCCTGGCGGGGATGGTATGAGCGCACAGCAGATACAGTCACTCTCCATTGAGCGGCTACCGCTCGATCGGCAGGTCGTGCGTGCGCTCTTGCCCACCTCGGCGGATGAGCGCGCCAATGCCATGAATCTGGCGCTCTTCCGGGCGACCTTCGAGCGACCGCATATGGTGGGGAGATTCATTCCGGGCGCGCTGATCGCGCTTTTGCCCGAACATGATCCCGAGGTGGGGGAACTTAATCTCGAGGCGGCACGTCGGGCACGTCGCGCCGGTCAGGCTGTGCATTTCCTCCTCGCGGACGTTACTGGCACCCCGAGCGAGGCGAGCGCGCTCGAGTTCACGATCGAGCTGCGCGATGACGTCTGGGGCTACGCGTCGCGTGCGGAGTTGAGCGGGCGCACCGCTGCAGAGCTGCGGACGCTCTTCCGCCATTTTGTGGCGATGTCGCAGCACGCTCGTCCGCTCAGGCTGCGCTACGAGAACGTCGTCATGCTGAACGGTGTTCGCATCTACATCGTCGATGAACCCGAGCCGGGTGTCTATGACTGTGTCGCGTTTGGTGGGGAGTAGGCGGTAGGCGGTAGAGGGGGCCGCCCGCTGTCGCAACGCCTGGCTACCATCGCCCAGCCGCTACCGACTGGCGCGCGCCTGACTCGCGTCGATGATCAGCAGGTAGTGGGCGGAGTGGGGGCCGGGGTTGGTGAAGGTGTGGGCGAGGTCGGCCTCGAAGAAGAGGGCGTCGCCTTCTTCGAGAAGGACGATGTGGCGGGTTGGCTCGTGCGCGCCGAGGGTGCAAGCGAGTTGGCCGGCGATGACGGTGAGCTGTTCGACGGTGCCGGGGCGGTGCGGCGGGAAGGTGCCGGTGGTCGCGCCGGGCGGGAGGTGGTAGCGCAGCACCTCGACGCCGCGCGCCGCGTAGGCGGGCGCGAGGCTCTGGCGGGTGACGCCCGAGTGCGGATCGAGCAGGGTTCGCTGCGCCGCGCGCCGCGTGACGTGCGGCGCGTGGGTGTCGGGGGGTGGGGTTTCGCCGAGCAGCGCCGAGATCGTCGTTTCCAATGCTTCGGCGATCTGGCCCGCGACGCGGATGGTCGGGTTCTTCACGCCGCGCTCGACCTCGGAGAGCATCGCCCGACTGACACCGCTCCGTCCGGCGAGCGCGTCGAGGGTCAGCCCGCGCGCCAAGCGCAGGGCTTTGATCGCTGTGCCGATTTCCATGACGCCTCCAGATCTATCCCGCCCAGATCTTCGCTATTGTAACAGGATTTTCGCTATAGTGGACAGCGGGCTAATCCACCGATATACTGCGACTCGGCGCGATGGGGCTGGGGCGTTGATGAGGGGCGGGGCGGGGATGGCGCGCGCGTATCCGGGCATTGTCGCGGCGATGCTTTTTCTGGCGACTGCGGCGGTGAATCTGGAGGTGCCGTTGTACCGCGCCTATGCTGAGCGCGCGGGGTATGGCACCGGCCCGACGGCGGTTGTCTTCGCGGCCTATGTCGGCGGCCTGTTGCCGGTCCTGATCGTGTGCGGCGGGATCTCCGATCGGGTCGGGCGGAAGCCGGTGGTCCTGGCGGGGTTGGCGGCGGCGGCACTGGCGACCGCGCTGATGATCGCGCGCCCGACGATGGAGATGCTGCTGGTCGCGCGCCTGTTGCAAGGGGTCGGGGTGGGGCTGAGTGTGGGGGCGGGGACGGCGTATCTGGCGGAGTTGCTCGGCGGCGCGCAGGGGCCGACGCGCGCGGCGGCGACCGTGGCGTTCACCACCTCGCTTGGCTTCGGCGGCGGCGCGCTCGCCACGACCATCGCCCTCGCGCTGCTGCCGGGGGACGCCGCGACGCCGCGCAGCTACCCGTTGCTCTTGCTCGCCACGGTCGTGTGCCTGGCAGTGGCGCTGGCGCTGCCCGCGACCACGCCGCCCGGCGGGCCGCTGCTGCGCCTCCCCAGCTATCCCGCCGGGACCGTGCCGCTGGGGCTGACGATCGCGGTGGCCTGGGCGGTGACTGGCCTGGTGATCGCGGTCGTGCCGACGCAACTGGCGCGTGCGGGGCTGGGCGGGTGGGTCGGCGCGGCGCTCTTCTGCGTGAATGGCACCGGGGCGTTGTGCCAGCCGCTGGCCCGGCGGCTGTCGCCGGGTCGCGCCCTGCGCGTCGGCTGCGCGCTGGTGCCGAGCGGCTATCTGATTCTGGTCGTGGGGGCCTGGCGCGGCTGGTTGCCGCTGGTGCTGGCGGGCGCGGCGCTGGCGGGCGCGGCCTGCTATGGCTTCACCTATCTCGGCGGGTTGGCGGCGGTGTCGCGGGCGGGCGGGGCCGAGCGGGCGCGGGCGGTGTCGGGCTATTTCCTCTGGGCGTATCTCGGTTTCGGCCTGCCGAGCGTCGCGCTCGGCTTCCTGGCCGATCGGGTGGGGGTGCTGCCCGCGCTGGTCGGCTTCGGAATCGTGGTGGTGCTGGCGAGCGGGGCGCTGGCGTCGCGGGTGGAGGGGGCGGGGGGCGTGGGCGGGACGGGGGGCTGAATCGCCTGCCGATCGAGGGGATAGCAGGAAGTCGAACACGCTCAGTGGCGGTCGATGGCGCGTCCAGCCTGCGCTGCGATGTGCCAGGTGGCGCTATGGAGGGAGGATAGCGGGGTGCCGACCCGATACTTGACGGGCTATGCTAGTATTGGTATGGGGGGGTCGATGGCGATATTAGCGGCGGATAGGCCCATTTTGTGGCTCGGTAGTAGTCTGGCGGACCTCCGCGAGTTTCCGGACGACGTCAAGAGTGTGATGGGCTATGCCCTGCGTTTCGCCCAGCAAGGGGGCAAGCACCCGGATGCTACACCGTTGAAGGGCTATCAAGGGGCGGGCGTCCTGGAGATAATCGACGACTTCATGGGAAACACGTATCGTGGCGTTTACACGATCAGATTCAGCGGTGTCGTGTACGTGTTGCACGCGTTCGAGAAGAAATCGAAGCAGGGTATTAAGACGCCCGCGAGCGAGATGCGCAAGGTCAATACACGCCTGCGGCAGGCCGAGGCGCATTATCTGGAGTGGACGCGGCAACAGGCAAAGGGAGTACAACCATGAGTGATACAGGCGTGATGGGCGAAGAATCCGTGGCTCAACCTGGCAGCGGCAACGTTTTTGCCGACCTTGAACTGCCCGAACCGGAGGAGGCGCTGACAAAGGCGACACTAGCGATGCGGATCGGTCAGCTCATCGCGCACCGGAGGCTCAGCCAGACCGAGGCGGCGCGGGTGATGGGGATCGACCAACCGAAGGTTTCCGCACTTGTGCGCGGCCGACTGACGATGTTCTCGACGGAGCGTCTGCTCTGTTTCCTCAACGCCTTGGATCAGGATGTGGAGATCGTGGTGAGACCGAAGCAGAATGTGGCGTCGAAGGCGATAATCCGCGTGACTATCTCGGACAATTCGATGCCAATCGCAGCCACGGGGGCGTTTGGGGGCGGCGATACCCGCATGTAAGTCTCTCGCAGTACGGTCAGCCGCGGATTGTCGATACGGAGGCCGTTCACGCCACGCGTTCGATGCGATAGTGGTTGCCCACGAGGCGTGAAGAGTAGCGCAGCGCGGCGAGGATGTCCTCGCGGCTCAGGCCGGGATAGGCGTCGAGCAGTTGCTCGATGCTGTCGCCGGCGCCCAGGAACTCCAGGACTGTCTGAACGCTGATACGGGTACCCCGGATGACCGGGCGACCATTGCAGATGTCCGGGTCGATCGCGATCCGCTGTTCCACGCGCGCCCCTTTCCTAGCTGTCCTTCCGCGTGTCCCCTGTCACGTCCCCAGGGCGCAGGGAGGCGTGGCGCAACGCGACTTCCACGCATATGCCGCGACATACGCCGCCGTATATGACGAGAATAGCATAGCCGATTGGGCGTGCATGTTCTCGTTTGCCGCGCCCGCCCTGACGACCGTGCGCCGGGGTCAGCGGCCGAGGGGGAGGCTGGCGAGGACGCCGCCGAGGGTGAGCCAGTAATGGAGGACGTAGGCCCCGGCGAGGAGGAGGAGGAGGGCGCTGAGGGGGGTGACGAGGCGTCCGAGGCGGCGGGCGCGGCGCACGATGGTCAGGCGAGCACAGGTGCTGAGGACGGTGAGGGCGGTGACGACGCTGCCCATGCCGAGGGCGTAGAGGAGGTAGCGTTGGAGGGCGGCGGCGATCCCGCCCGTCGCGAGGGAGCCGCCGACAACGCTGAGGAAGAGGGGCAGGGCGCAGCCGAGCGAGGCGAGGCCGTAGGCGAGGCCGTAGACGAACGGGCCGCGCAGGCCGGGCGCGCGGGTGTGGGGGGCGAGCCGAGTGGCGAGTCCGCCGCCCGCGAGGGGGGGCAGGCCCCCGCCGCCGAGCAGTCGCCCGCCGCCGAGCAGTCGCCCGCCCGCCACGATCAGCGCGACGCCGATCGCGACGCCGAGCCAGGGGAGGGCACGGGCGACGGTGGCGTAGGCGACCTGCACCGCCAGCCCCGCCCCGGCGAAGAGGAAGACGAAGCCGAGGGTGATCAGCAGGCTGACCTGGAGGGCGCGGGCGGCCTGGCGCGCGGCGTGGCGCGGCCCGCGCGCGGCGGTGTCCGGGGTGAGGGTGAGGCCGAGGTAGGCGGGGAGGAGGGCGAAGCCGCACGGGTTCACGGCGGCGACCATCCCCACGCCGAAGGCGTAACCGAGCGGCAGGGCGTCCGCGACCTGGCCAAGCCGTGTGGCGGCCCCGGCGGAGAGGGCGAGGACCCCGGCGGAGAGGGTGTCGGCCGTCGGGGGGGCCAGGCGGATGGTGAGCGCCACCGCGCCCATGGTGAGGGTGGCGGCGGCGGCGGCGATGGCGGCGGGGGGGAACAAGCGGCGGGTGCTGCCGGGCGCGACCGGATCGACGATCAGGCTGGCGTGCGCGGCGGGCGCGGCGTGGCGTCTCATGGCTGGCCGATCGGGGCGGCGAGGAGTTCCTGCACGGTCCGCCGCAGCACCGGCTCCGAGAAGCTGCCGTTTATCGATTTGAAGACCTTGCCATCGGCGGTGAAGAAGACGGTGATCGGGATCGTCCTGATGCGGTAATTCTCGCTCGGGTCGTCGGTGGCGTAGGCGACCGGGTAGTGGATGCCGGTGTCGCGGATCAGTTGCAGGGCCTCGGCCTGCCCGCCGAAGCCCGACGCGTAGGGGCTGAGATCGACGCCCAGGAAGAAGACTTGCCCGGCGAATTCGTCGGAGACGCGCTGGAATGCGGGCATTTCGGCGCGGCAGGGGGGGCACAACGGGGCCCAGAAGTTGACCACGACCGGCAGGCCATAGGTGAAGGCGTTCGAGAGGCGTGAGTCGCGCCCGCCGAGGCTGGCGTCGCCCTGATAGGCGGTCAGGCGGAAGTCGGCCAGGTTCGCCGCCGCACTCCCGATGGCGACCGGGGCCTGCGACACCGGGCGGGTGGCGGTCGGGGTGATGGCGCGCGTGGGGGTCGGGAGGGTGGCGGCGGCGGCGGTCGCGGCGCGTTCGGTGGCGCGGCGCTCGGCGGTGGCGGCGAGGTGGCCGGCCACCTGCGTTAACTGGGCGAGCTGGGTCTGGCGATCGGCGGCGGTGGGGGTGGGGGGGATGGTGGCGACGCCGCAGGCGGTCAGGCCAGCGAGCGCGCACCAGATGATGATTGCCAGCTGTCGCATGTGTCCTATGCCCTCGCCGGTGTGTCGAGAATACGCCGCTGACCTTTCTCAGCAGTATGGTGTGTGTGGGAGGTGGCGGGTATAGGACGTTATGGTTGTGTTGGGGGGTACTTTCGGGCTGGGGGCGAGGGCGCGGGGGTGCCGGTGGCGCGGTGGGCGGCGAGACGGCGCGGGGGTGCCGTTGGACTGAAGTCCCGGCTGAAGGCGCGGCCACGAAGTCCGCCTGCGCGGACTGGGGGGCGAGGCGGGTGGGGACGGCGGGCGTGGGTGAGGGCATGGATGGGGGCGGCGGGCGTGGGCGGGGGAAGGGGCGCGCGTGCAGGTGGCTTGGCGGGGTTGTGTAGAATATATGTTCTACATATGCTATAGTGCGGGCGGTATGATCGGGCGGAGCCCGGCGAGGAGCGATGCGAAAGGAGCGTCCCCGATGAGCAAGGCGAACGGCGCGCGGATCAATCCCCTCTCGCGGCGGCCACGGCAGCAGCGGCTGGTGGTGGCGGTGCGCGGCGCGGCCGGGACCGGCAAGAGCCATTTCGCGGCCAGCATGGCCGAGGCGGGCCTGGGGCGGCTCTGCTATTTCGATGTGGAGCGCAAGGCACGGCTGCTGCCCGGCAGTGATGGCAGCCGCTTCGATGCGCTGGAGATCCGGCACCCGGACGAGTTGCCGGAGTTCATCGACTGGGCGCTCGATGGCGAGGGGCGCGAGCAGGGGTACGGCTGCTATGTGCTCGATTCCTGGGCGATGTACTTCGGGCGCAAGCACCGCGAGACGTTGCTGGCGGTGCGCGAGCGCACGGGCGACCTGACCGCGCAGCCGAACGCCGACGAGTTGGCCGCCGATCAGATGGTCTTTCAGGAGGTGTTGCGGCGGCTCTGCGCGGACAGCGGCGCGTGCGTGGTGATCGTCGATCAGATCGGCGCGAAGGGCAAGGAGGAGCGCGAGGAGAACGAGCTGGGGCGGGTGCTGCCGATGACGACCGGTGGGCTGGAGTATTACGTGGATGTGATGATGGAGGCGTCGCTACGGCTCGATGGGCTGAGCGCGGTCCGCATCTTTCGCGTCGTCAAGAGCAACAGCGCGGTCTTTCCGATCGGCCTGGAATTGCCCGATCCGACCTTCGCGAGCGTTCTCGCGCGCCTGACCGAGGGTGGTGGGACGCTGCCGACGTACACCGCCACTGCGGCGACCGAGCCGGAGACGTTGGAGACGGCCCCGACGCTGACGATCGTCCCGCCCGCCGGGCCGACGCTGGATGCGCTGTTGGTGAAAGCCGATGAACTGGGCTTCTCCCGGGCCCAACTGGTGACCGCCGCGCGCCACTATTGCGGCGGCAAGGATGATCTGGCGCGGCTCACGTCGGAGGAATTGGCCGAGCTGGACCGTCGCCTGAGCGCGCACGCCGGTCGGCGGCAGGAGGTGACCCCCGAGTCGGCGGCGGAGACGGAACTCGCCGCCGCGAGTGGCGGGCGCGGGCGGCGCGGCCAGGGGTGACCCCTCCCCGCCGCCTGCGGGCGGCGACCCTCCCCTGAAAGGGAGGGAAGGGGAGAGGTGGGGGGTGCGCGGCGGGGCGGGGGGGACGGACCCCTCCCCGGCCCCGTTGCTCTCTGCCCTTGCTGCTGTGGCAGCGACCCTCCCCGACGCGGGGAGGGTGGGGACGAGGGATGACCCCAACGATTGGCCTACGCGAGGCTGTGTAGGAAATCAAGCAGGGCCCGATTTGTCGCGACCGGGGCCTCTTGTTGCGGCCAGTGCCCTACCTGGTCGAGTTCGACCGTTCCCCGCAGGCCCGGCAGCGAGGTGTGGAGGGTCTCCAGCGAGGAGTTTCCGACCACTTTGAGCCCGTCCACGTCGCCGCGCAGGAAGAATGACGGCTGCCGGATCATGGCATCCTTGAATGGTGCCGTCAGTTCGAAGCTGCGTTGGATCGACCGATACCAGTTCAGGCCGCCGTGGAAGCCAGTGCGCTCGAACTCGGCGATCGTGTGGGCGAGATCGTCCGGATCAATCCAGGGCGGCAGCACGTCCGGTGGCGCCGCGTGCAGCGGACGGGCGGGATTGAAGGGGTTCCAGCGATCACGCGGCGCGGGGCTGCCCGAGGCGTTGTAGAGCGCGGCGGGGATCGACCGGCTGGCGTCGGCCCAAGCCGTATCCGCTTCCGGACGCATCTGCCGGAACATGTAAAAGTCGTCTTCGCGACCGGCGGCGCGCAATTGCTCCAGGAGGCTGGTCTCGCCGCGCATCCGATAGACGACGCTGATACCGAACACCGCAGTGAAGCGATCCGGGCGGAAAAGCGCCGCATGCCACGCCGTCGTCGCGCCGAAATCGTGGCCCACGATCGTCACGGTCGGGAGGTTGAGGTGGTCGAGCAGCCCGACCAGATCGCCGACGACGTGGAACTGGGTGTACTCCGACGCATCCTCTGGAGCCGTGGTGCGCCCGTAGCCGCGCATGTCCACCGCGATCGCGCGATAGCCGACGTCGGCCAGGGCCACCATTTGATTCCGCCAGCCGCGCCAGGTGTCCGGGAAGCCGTGGCACAGGAGGACGGGCGTGCCAATACCATGCTCCACGACGTGCATCTCGATACCATTGGTGGGGATCATCGCGTGTTGCATTGCTGCTCCTTCTGCGGATCTGCCAGCGCGTTATTCGACGTATGGGTGCAAATGGGGATATACGAGGATAAACGAACGTGAATGACGCATATTCCCGACACACGCGCGACCGCAGCTGTTTAACGATGCCGCGTGGTCGGTTTCATCGATAGATGTAGGGGGGGTGCCGTTGCGGTGGCGGAGGGGCCACTTCCCGCCCGGTACGCTGATACGCGCCACGCCCCCGCGCTGCAGCATTTGCCGGGATGATGCCAGGATGATTTGGGCGCGAACGCGCCTCCTGCGACCCGCTGCGGCGATCAGGGACTTTTGTCCTGGATCGCCGGTCTGGGTTCATCCCTGGCAATGGCGTATACTCGTTCGTGGCCGCCGGTAATCAATTGTAGAAAGCCAGTATGGTCGCTTGTCCGAACCATGGAAAGGGAAGTTATGACCAAAATCCGCAATGGTATGCTCGTGATGATCGTGGCGGCGCTGCTCGCCGCGTGCGGTGGTGCCGAGGCGACCGAGCCGCCGCCAGCCGCCGCGACGGTGGCCCCCACAGCGGTGGTGGTCCCGACCGCGACGGTTGCACCGCCAACTGCGACGGTCGCACCGCCAACCGCGACGATCGTGCCAGCGACCGCGACGACCGCACCAGCCACGGCGACCACCGCGCCGCCGACTGCGACCGCCGCGCCAGCGACTCCGACGGCGCTGGCCCCGACCGCGAGCGCGACCGGCAATGTGGTAAAGGACGGTTCTGGTAAATGCCAGTTGACCGTTCCGCCGGTGTTCGTGGCGAACAGCGCCAACAAGGAAACCTATGCCACCGCCGACAATCTGGCGCTCCTCACCTTCACCGGCACCGACACGCCGGGGCTGGACCTGGCTGCGGCCACGGGGGCGTTCGTCGAGGGTTTCAAGTCGGTCGTGACGGGCTATGTGGAGACCGGGCGGCAGACGCTGAAAGAGGCGCGCGGCGATATTCAGATCGTCACCTTCGATGGCGCGGTCTCCGGCCAGCAGGCGAAGGGCGTCTTCTACTTCGTACAGAATGGCGGGGTGCTCTGCTCGTTGGTCGCGCTGGCGGTCCCGCCCGGCGACGACAAGTACGCCGACGCGGCGCAGCAGGCGGCGGCGAGTCTGCGCCTGGTGCAGGGCGGCACCAGCGTCGCCCCCCCGATCGCGCCGACCCGCGCCGCGACGACCGCAACGGTCGTGGCACCGGTGGCGCCGACCCGTGCGGTGACGACCGCAACGGTGGCAGCCCCGGTAGCGGGTGGCACCAAGGTGACGGACGTGACGGGCCTGTGCGGGGCGACGCTGCCCGCGAGTTTCAAATCCGACCCGAATACGCCGGGGAACTATAAGACGAGTGACAATCTCGCGATCGTGACGCTCAGCGGCTCGGAGAATGGGGTGCTGCCGCTCAAGGATGCGGCCAACCTCTACGTGGACGCCTTCAAGGCCATTATCGACGGGTATACGGAGACCGGACGACAGGGGAACAAGGTCAACAACGCCGAGGAGTTGACGGTCACATACAGTGGCACCCTCGCGGGGCAGCCGGTGAAGGGCGTGCTGTACTTCATCCAGGTCAACACGACGTTCTGCTCGATGAGCGGGATCGTGATCCCGCCGGGAGACACGAAGTACAATGCCGATTTGCAGGCGATCGTCGATAGCTTCCTGCCGGTGAAGCCGTAGCGCGGGCGGGTCGTGGCGGGTTGCAGCAGAGAGGGCGGGGGCCGCGACCGATATGGTCGCGGCCCCTGCGCTTGGGGCAGGGCCCTCAGGCCCCCAGGCCCCGCTGCGCTCTGCCTCTGCCCCGCAGGGCTCTGCCTTCAGTTTGGGGGGAGAAGACGAGGGGGTGGGGGGGATGGCGGGCGTGGGCGCCATACGACGTGGGGGCGTAGGCACTACGCCCCCATAGGCATCAAGCTAAGCGTTTCGCGCGCCAGCGCAGGCGAAAGCGCGCACCGCTGGGTCGTCCTGCGCCTCCTGACGCCTGCTGCTCGCTGGCCCGATCGGCCGAAGGGACGGCAAAATCCTTCGCTTGATGCCTATGGGGGCGTAGGCAATATGCCCCTACGGGGGCGCGGCCCGAAGGTGGTTGGGACGTCTGCCGTAGGGGCGTGGGGCGCGTTGTGCGGCAGGGATGGTCCGATCAATTGCCTGCGTGGGCATGAAGCGCCGATCGATGGAGCTTCTCGCGGCCGCGTGATCTGTCCTGGCCCATAGTTTTCTGGCACCCTTACAGGGTCTCGCGCAGGGTGGCGCGGATGGCGTCGCCCAGTTCACGGGTGGTGGCGGTGCCGCCGAGGTCGGGCGTGCGGATTTGCTGGGCGGCGGTCGTGCGCTCGACGGCGGCGAGTAGTGCGTCGGCGGCTTCGCGCTCGCCCAGGTACTCGAGCATCAGGCTGGCCGACCAGATCGCGCCGATCGGGTTGGCGATGCCCCGGCCCGCGATGTCCGGCGCGGAGCCGTGGACCGGCTCGAAGAGGGCGGGGCCGCGCCGCGCGGCGGGGTCGGGGTTAATGTTGACGCTGGGCGGGATGCCGAGGCCGCCCTGGATCGCGCCGCCGATGTCGGTGAGGATGTCGCCGAAGAGGTTGGAGGCGACGACGACCTGGAAGGTCTGCGGGTGGGTGATGAAGCGCGCTGCGAGGGCGTCGATGTGCCACTTCTCGGTGGCGATCTCGGGGTACTCGGCGGCGACGGCGGCGTGGACCTCGTCCCAGAGGACCGGGCCGTACTGCTGGGCGTTCGATTTGGTCGCGCTCGTGACTTTCGGGCGACCCTCGCGCCGGGCGAGTTCGAAGGCGTAACGGATGATCCGCTCGACCCCGCGCCGGGTGTAGACGCTGGTCTGGAGGGCGACTTCGTCGGGCGTGCCGCGCCGCACCCGCCCGCCGACCCCGGCGTATTCACCCTCGCTGTTCTCGCGGACGCAGATGAAGTTGATGTCGTCCGGGCCGCGCCCGCGCAGGGGGCTGACCAAGCCCGGCAGGAGGCGGATGGGGCGCTGGTTGACCCAGAGGTCGAAGTCCTGGCGAATCGGCAGCAGCATCTCCCAGAGGGAGACGTGGTCGGGGACGCCGGGGAAGCCGATCGCGCCGAGGTAGATGGCGTCGAATTCGGCGAGGACGCGCAGCCCGTCGGGCGGCATCATCGTGCCCTCGCGCAGGTATCGGGCGCAGCTCCAGTCGAACTCGTGGATGTCGAGGCGGAAGTCGCCGTGCGCCGCCGCCAGGAGGTGCAGCGCCTGGAGGCCCTCGGCGACCACTTCCGTGCCGATGCCGTCGCCCGGGATGACCGCGATCCGATAGTGTCGCATTGTTACTTGCTCCCCGTGTTGTCGCCGCCCGCGCGCGGGTGCGGTTCAAAAGTTTGCGCGGCGAAGGCTGAGGGCCGTTGGACCGAGGCCCCGCCGGGCTCTGCCATCGTCCCGGCTGGGGGCTGCGGCCACGAAGTCTACGGCAGAGCGCAGCGGGGCCCCCCTGCGGGGACTGGGGGGCGAGGCGGGTGCCACCGCGCGTCGGCGTCGGTCGCGCCCGCGCGCGCCACGACGCAAAATGTTGAATCGCGCCGCCCGCGCGCAGCGATCACGCGCCGGGGCATTATACGCGGCGCGTGGGGTGTCTGGGGAGAGGGGTGGGAGGGGTGGCGGACCTCTCCCCGGCCCCGCTTCGCGCGCCCGTTGCGACGGGCCTGACGTGCCCTTGCCACCTGCGGGCGGCGACCCTCCCCGACGCGGGGGGGTGGGGACGGGTCGTGGGGTGACCGCCGGGTTGTTGCGGATCGTGGCTCTGCCACCCGGAGGGCGATGGCCATTCGGGGAGCGGGGGCGGGTCCGACACTGTGGATGGCGCGGCGCGGCCTTACGCGGGGGGGCCGTTACGGCGGCGGAGGAGGGGGGGGAGCAGGAAGCCGCAGAAGCCTCCGAGGAGCGCGAGGCTGCCGGAGAGGGTTTGGAGGGGTCGCCAATCGGTCGCGCCGGGGGTGGTGCCGCGCTGCGCCGCTCCCGGGACGGCGAGTGGGGTCGCTGTCGGGAAGACGATCGGGATGCCGACGCCTTGCGCGGAGAGACACCCCTGTACCGGCTCATCGATGCACAAGGGGACCACCCCGCGCGTCGCCGCCTGAGCGGCGTTCGTGGGGACGGGGGTGTTGGCCGCGCCGTCGCCCAGGCCGAGGGTGACGGCGAAGATCAGCCCGGCCAGCGCGGTCGCCCAGCGGGTCGGCCAGAGCCAGCGCGGCGTGCGGCGCGGCAGGCGCGGCCCGCCGACGACGGCGGCGGCTTCCGGGGTCAGGATGAAGCTGCGGCGCGGCGCGATTTGCGGCAGGGTGTGCAGCATCGCCAGCGTCTCGGTCAGATCCGCAAGGTCGGCGCGACAGTCCGGGCAGCCCTGGAGATGGGCGGCGGCGTGGGCGCATGCGATCGGGGCGAGGCCGTTGGCGGTCCCGTCGAGATACGCGCTCAACGCCTCGTCATCGAGGTGTTCGACCTGTCCGGCCCGTTGCTGATTACGGTCGTTCATCGCTGCTCGCTGTCTCGGGCGGCGTGCGCGCGTGCGCGACGGCCCGAGTATATCGTGACACTGTGCAATGTATCCCGCCATTTATGCATGGCGCACATCGCAGCGGGCCGCATCGCCCGCAAGAAAAGCCCCGAACCGAGCGGACACGGCACCCCCTGGCGGGGAGTGTGCGCGTTGGCGGGGCTTTTCGTCACCACCTGCCTCATAAACGACGCTGATAGCGACCGAAAAGTTCCCCGGTATCCGGTGTGGCGCGCAGGATGTCGCGCAGGCGACCGCGCCCACGGCTGAGGCGCGACTTCACGGTGCCGAGCGAGACGTTGGTAATCGCCGCGATCTCGTCGTAGCTGTAGCCCTGCACGTCGCTGAGGATGACGACGAGGCGCTGATCGTCCTGCAATTGCCCTAGCGCGCCTTGCAGGGCGCGGGCCAGTTCGGTCCGCTCGGCCCGCTCCTGCGGCTCCTCGCCGACCGCGAGGCTGCTCCACTGGGGGCGCGGCTCGAAGGCCAATTCCTCGAAGGAATCGGCGGGGCGGCGCTGGCGGCGGCGCAACTCGTCGTAGCAGCGGTTGGTGGCGATGCGGAGGAGCCAGGCGCGGAAGAGGCCGCCCCGGAACTGGTGGAGCGACTTGTAGGCGAGGAGGAAGGTGTCCTGCGTCACATCCTCGGCGGTATCGGCCTGGCCGACCATCCGCAGGGCGACGTTGTAGACCTGGCGCTCGTGCAGCCGCACGAGGCGGTTGAAGGCGTCGATCGAGCCGCTTTGCGCCTCGGTCACCAGCAACTCGTCGTCGGTGTTCGGCGTGGTGGCGGGCGTGACAGCAGCGGCGCTCTCCCCCGTGGGGACGGCACCGCGCCCGGCGTCATTGGTCATTCGTAGCCGCTCACGACCGAACATGGCCCTCAGTCGTCCGCGCCCGCCCGGAGCCGCCTTCGCTCGAAGACGGCCGGGTTGGCGACGAAATGTGGACGCTCGCCACGGAGTACGGCCAGGATATGCTCCGCGCCCCGGCGACGTACCTCGGCGCGCGAGCGATCGGAATAGTACGCGCTGTGCGGCGTGAGGAGGAGATTCGGCAGCGACAGCAGCGGGCTGTCGGCCGCCGGCGGCTCGGGGTCGGTCACGTCGAGCGCGGCGGCGGCGATCTGCCCGCCACGCAGGGCGGCGACGAGCGCGTCGGGATCGACGATCGGGCCACGCGCGGTGTTGACCAGCACGGCGGTGGGCTTCATGCGCGCGAAGGCCGCCGCGTCGAGCAGGCCCTGGGTCCCGGCGTTGAGGAGGCAGTGGATCGTCACCATATCGGCCTCGGCGAGCAGGCGGTCGAGACTGGTCAGCTCCACCCCGTAGGACTCCCCGGCGTCGGGGGGGAGGTGGGGATCGTGCGCGAGGAGGCGCAGGCCGAAGCCGCGCGCCTTCTCGGCCACGACACGCCCGATCCGCCCGAAGCCGACGATGCCGAGCGTCTGGCCGCGCAGGGGGAGGGGCGGGCCGGGCACCTCCCCCGCGTGGAACGAGGCCGGACGACCACCGCCATAGACCGGGGCCTGCCCCCAGCGACCGGCCTTGATCGCGCCGTCGAGCCAGGGGACGCGGCGGTGCAGGGCGAGCAGGAGGGCCATGGCGTGGTCGGAGACCTCGTCGGTGCAGTAGTCGGGGACGTGGGTGACGACGATCCCGAGGTCGGCGGCGGCGTCGATGTCTACTTGATCGAAGCCGACAGCGGGCCGACTGATCACCTTAACGCGGTCGAGCTGTTCGAGGATACGCCGGGTGTAAGGCTCGTTCCCGGCGATCAGGCCATCGGCCTCGCGCGCCAAGGCGAGCCACGCCGCCGGGGGGGCGTCGCCGACGGCGGCGAAGGTCGCTTCGTCGCCCGCCGCGCGGATGACCGCCGCCTCGATGTCCCAGCCGACCCCCGGACTCGCCGCCAGAATCCGCCACGGCCCGCGTTGTCCCATCCCTATCGTCCCCCGCTATCGCGACTGAATCAGGCGATCGTGCCGATCGTGCAACAACACGCGTGCGCTTCTGGTGTGACTCTCGCGTAATCCTGCGGGTACTGCTATGGGAGATGCGATTCGGTACCAGCGTAGCACACGCGGGGCGACAGGAACAGCTATCCGTTCGGCGGATTTCGGGGCGGTGCGCGGGTGGATGGAGCAGGGGTGATGCGCCCGGCATCCCGCTGACGAGGCGTGCGCGGGAACATGCCTGAGTGGAATACACATGTCGCCGGGGGCGGCGCGGGACGATCGATCAGGGCGACACTCCGCCGAATGGGGGAGGCCACACCCGTCAAAGGGTTGACACGCCGGAAGCCCTATGCTATTCTGCGCGTGCGTTGACGCAGAGGTACGAAAGGCACTGATCGCCTTCCAATCGTGAATTTGTGATGGGGCGCAGCGCCCGCCAATAGCGCGGCGAGTCCATCCCGGCCACAGTGATCGTGGCGTCCCGCTCGACGAGTGAGCCAACGACGAGGGGACAACCTTCTTCGACCACGTTTTTGGGGAGCAATCGCATCGTTCCATGACCGCAGACGACCGGGTCCGGGATTCTGATCGCCCGTGTGTCGGCCCGCCAGCCGACAAGGGGCGACGGTGATCTTGCGCGTAGTAATGGGTTGGCACCAACCCCTACGGATGGACCCGTCACGCGACAGTCCGCTTCGCCAGCGGGATCGCACACCGAACGTGAATCAGGGCGCAGGAGGCAAACAGGTCTACGCATACTGCCCGACGACCTGCGGGTGGACCGGGTGCCCCGGACCAGTGATACGAGGAGGATGGTCTATTGAGAACGCTCGCCAAGAAAATGGCGGCGCTCTTGCTCATCACCGCCATGATGATGAGCAGTGTGCCGACTGTGCTCGCGGACACGGATCTGGAACTCGGGAGCCTCGCCATCGTCGTTAATACAGGCGGCGACTCCGTGTTGGTCCGTGCGGGAGCAGGTTACGACTACACCGTCCTCGCCACCGTCCCCGAGGGGGAAGGGGTGACGGTCCTCGACGGGCCCTTCGCCGGTGCTGACGGGAGCTATTGGTACGAGATTGACGCTGTCGGCACGGTCGGCTACATTTTTGCCCGCTTCCTCGCCCTGCCGGGCAATGCCCCGGCGATCACGGCTTCCTCGGGCGGCGCTTCTTCGGACAGCTACAGTTCGGTCATCTCCGGCACCGGCGGCGACGGCGCGCGTATGCGCGATGGCGCGAGCATCGGGGCGGCGATTGTTTTCGTCGTCGCCGAGAACGAGGCGGTGACGGTGCTCGATGGGCCGCTGAACAGCGATGGCTACGCCTGGTATCCGATCAGCTACCAGGGGGTGGTCGGTTACGTCGCGGGGGACTTCCTCGGCAGCGGCACCGCCGTGACGTTCGAGGCACAGACAACCCCGCGCAACACCCCCAGTTTCCAGTACGGGGCGCATGTCGAGGTCAGCGGCACTGGCGGCGACGATCTCCGCCTCCGCAGCGACTACGGCCTCGACAGCGACATCATCGGCCACGCCGCGCCCGGCACCGTCCTCGCCGTCACGGAGGGGCCGTATTGGGACAGTGCGGGCAACGGCTGGTACGGCGTGGACTTCGATGGGCAGTACGGCTACGTCGCCTCGGGCTATCTGGGGTGGACGAAGGCCGGGTTGAGCGCCCGCCACGCGCTTGTCGCCAACACCGCGCCCGCCGTGGCCGCGCCGACGGAGGTGCAGAAGCCGGCGGAGGTGCAGAAGGTGTCCGCCCCGGCCCCGGCTCCCCCCGCCGCGCCCGAGCCGCCATCAAGCGCGAGTCGCGGCCAAGCGATCGTGAACGTCGCGATGCGCTACCTGGGCTACGCGTATGTGTATGCCGGGGCCTCGCCCAGCGGCTTCGACTGCTCCGGATTCACGATGTACGTGACGAATCTGGCGATCGGGCGCGGGATCGGGCGCACGGTGGGGAGCCAGCTCGGCGCGGGCAGCGCGGTCGGCGCGAAGAACCTGGAGCCGGGCGACCTGGTTTTCTTCGAGAATACCTACCAGGCGGGTCTCTCCCATGTCGGTATCTACATTGGTGGCGGCCAGATGATCCACGCGGGCAGCGAGCGCACCGGCGTGGTGATCAGCAACATCTGGGATAGCTACTGGGGGCCGAAGTATGTGGGGGCGAGGAGGCTGTAGGGTCGCAGGTCGCAGGTCGCAGGTCGCAGGTTGAACGGGGGACGGGCTCTGGTGAGTCCGTCCCCCTTTCTTTGCGTTTGGTGGGTGGGGGCGTGAGACGTGAGTCGTGAGACGTGAGTCGTGAGGGGGACGGGGGCTGGTCGATGGGCGGGGGGAAGGTGGTGGTCAGTCGCGGGGGGTGGGGGGTTCGGTGCGGTGGAGGGCGAGGGCGTGCATCTTCGCGAGGTCGGGGCCGAAGGGGCCTGCGCCGGTGAGGAGGAGGGCGCGGATCTCTTCGACGGCGGACCAGGCGGTGGCGCGCAGTTGGGGGTCGTAGCCGTAATCGTTGGCCGCTTCCTGGAACTCGTCGTCATCGACGGTCACGATCGGCCCTGGCTCCACGTTCACGGCGAGGCCGAGTTCGACGAGCGAGACGATCTCGCCGACAACGGTGGGGGGGAGGCAGATCCGGCAGACGGCGCGCTCCAGCTCGCCGGATGGCGAGAGTTCGACTTCGACGGTGTAGCGGCGATCGAGCCAGGTCCAGCCGAGGTGGTGTCGCCGCAGGGGGGTGTTGAAGCCGCGGCGGGGATAGATGATCGGGGTGAGCGGGGGGACGTGCCAGATCAGGAGCTTGCTGCGGCGGCGCAATACTGCGGCGTCCCAGTAGGCCGCGAGATCGCCGTCGTAGGTGCGTCGCTCGATCCGTAGGTCCGTCGACTTCATGTCCCCTGTGTCCCACGCGATGGGTTGTGCTTGTCGGATGTCGCGTCAGTCTAGCATAGGTGTGTGGGGGGTGGTGGGGATGACCCCTCCCCGCTGCGGCGACCCTCCCTTTTAGGGGAGGGTCGCCGCAGCGGGCCAACCCGACACGTCTGTGTGAAACGCGGCACTCAGCGGTGGCGGAAGGCGGGATTGGCGCGGTAGTCGCGCAGGCTCGGGGCGGCGTTGTCGCGGTCGGAGAGGGTAGGGGTGGGGTTCGGCCAGGGGATGGCGAGTTCGGGGTCGTTCCAGGCGACCGTGCCTTCGGTGGCCGGGTCGTAATAGGTGGAGCATTTGTATTGGACTTCGGCGCTCGCGGAGAGGGTGAGGAAGCCGTGGCCGAAGCCGACCGGCACCCAGAGCTGACGCTTGTTCTCGGCGGACAATTCGACCTGCACCGCTTGGCCGAAGGTGGGCGAGCCGACGCGAAGATCGACCGCGACGTCGAGGATCGCGCCGACGGTGCAGCGGACGAGTTTGATCTGGGGGGTGGGTGGCCCCTGATAGTGCAGGCCGCGCAGGACGCCCTGCGCCGAGCGCGAGTGATTGTCCTGTACCAGTTCTTCGGTCAGGCCGTGGGCGACGTAGTTGGCGCGGTGATAGCTCTCGATGAAGAAGCCGCGCTCGTCCTGCGCGAACGCGGTTTCGATGATGACCACGCCATCGAGCGCGGTCGGGATGACGCGTATGTCCATGCTTTCGTGGTTGCTCCCTTCTGTTGTATGGCTTGTATGGCTGTGGGACGGACCTCTCCCCGCCGCCTGCGGGCGGCGACCCTCCCCTAAAGAGGGAGGGTGAAATGGCGAGTGCCGCGACGTTTGGCTGGCCTGATGGCGGAGCCCCGCGTTGCTGTCGCGGGCGATGGTGGCGGGAGGATAGCCGATTTGGGTGCTGGTGTCGCGCTTCCGTCGCGCTCAGGTGCGGTTCATACGCTTGCGTGGGTACAAAGGGCGGTGTGGCGGGCTTCCCCAAAGCTGTTGGCGCGGATGCTTCGCGGCGGCTCAGCATGACCGATCCAAGGTGACGGTTGCCCGCGCAAGTGGTGGCCACACCGAACGTCGGCGGTTGGCCACATGCGTACGGGTTTGTCATGTTGAGCCGCCGCGAAGCATCCGCGACCGCCGGTCCAGGGCCGTCTGCCATACTGCCCTTTTGCCCGTGCACGATGCTGAATCGCGCGATCACGCTTCACGCCGGTTTGCGCCCGACGAGGAGGATGGCGTGGCCGTGCTCGGTCGGGACGGTCTCCCAGCGCAGTGCGAGCGCGGAGGCGGGCGGGGCGGGGAAGGGCGCGGTGCGCCGCCCGTAAAGGAGGCGGTAGGCGGCGGCGCGCACGCGGCGACCGGGGCCGTGCGGGGCGAGTTCGCCGCCGAGGACGATCGCCACCACGCCGCCCGGTCGTAGCACGCGCGCGATCTCGGCCCAGGTGGCGGGCCGGGCGACCCAGCCGCTGGGGAAGGTCGCCACGACGGTGCCGAAGGTGTCGGGGGCGAAGGGGAGGGCTTCGGCTCGACCGCGCAGGAGGGGGAGGCGTCGACCGCTGCGGGCGTCGAGTTTTTGTCGCGCGCGCGCGATCATGCGTGGGGAGAGTTCCAGGCCGCAGGGGGCGAGGCCGTGTTCGGCCAGGATTGGCAGGAGGTCGCCGGTGCCGGGTCCGAGTTCCAGCGTCGGCCCGGTTTGCGCGAAGCGGAGGACCGTGCGCTGCCAGCGCGCCCACTCGCCCGCGAACCCGGCGCGGGCGACCCAATCGTAGAGGGGTACGGCGGGGCCATACAGCGCCTCGAAGGCGACGTTCGCCAGCCGCCCGAGTATCGCCCGGCTCATCGGGCACCCGGCTGTCCGGCGGCGGCGGCGAGGTCGGCCCAGATCGGGGAGGCGCGGTCGAGGCGGATGATCGTGCCGGCGCGCGAGAGGAAGACGTGTTCGCTACGCCCCTCGGCCAGCACGATCTCCGGCCCCGGCGCGGCGCGCAGGATACGGTAGGCGAAGGCGACGGTGGCGCGTGTCAGTCGCCCGACGGTCGCTTCGATGCGGATGACGTCGTCGTAGCGCGCGCTCTGGCGGTAGTCGCAGGAGACGTGGGTGACGGGGAGGAGGATGTCGCGCTCCTCCAATTCGCGGTAGGAGATGCCGTGGGCGCGGATCCATTCGGTGCGCCCCAACTCGAACCAGACCAGATAGTTGGCGTAGTAGACGACGCTCATCGCGTCGGTTTCGGCGTAGCGCACCCGCAGCGCGGTCGCGACCATCCTGCCCGCGTCCGCGCCCATCAGCGTCTCCCCATCGGCATCTCCCTGTCGGCGTCTCCCTGTCGGCGTCTCCCTGTCGGCGTGCATCCGGCGGCGCCTCCTGGCGGCGCCCCCCAGCGCTGCGCATCCATCCTGGCTCCGCGCGCGTAGATCGTGCGGAGGGGCATGATACCAGCCCGCCGACCGTTCGCGCCGCCGCACCGCGAACACCGCTGGCGCGCGAGGGTGGACGGGCAACGGGTGGGAATACCCTCCCCCATTCGTACCGCCGGGTATAGCCCGAACGGGCGTGGCGCGATCTGGACTTCTTGCCGATGGCCCGGGACTTGCATTAACGGTACAGTGATACGGACGAGGGCACATACGGGCATGTGCCATCACGACAGCGGAACGGGAGTACGAGCATGAACGATTTTGGTTTGGGCGAGCGGATCGAGCGGTTGTTCGCGGACGGCCTGCGGGTCGAGACGTCGCTGGGGATCGCCGCACGCCTCGGGGTGAGCGAGGACGCCGCGCTGGTGGAGTTGGTCGGGCTGGTGACCAGTGGCGCGCTGACGCTGGTCGAGGAAGGCAGCCTGCTGATCTTCCTGACCCCCGCTGTCGCGAACGAGCTGGAACCCGCCGCTTAAGGCGATCGGGGCCGACACGCAATGTACGTTTCCGGCGCTGCCGGGGCGGTGGTAATAGAGAACGGATGCGGCGCGTGATGGCGGCGCATCCGTTTTGCGTTGGGGGGCGTGAGACGTGAGTAGCGGTTCGCCGCTGGCGCAGTGCCGGGATACCACCGCGCAACCCCTCACGACTCACGTCTCACGCCTCGCCTACTGCGTCGGCCAGATGCCTTGCAAGAAGGTGACTTGCTCGCGAATCTGGTGCTGGCCGCCACCTTCGTGGTTGTTGTAGCGCCAGATGCGGAGGTCTTTGGGGCCGCCGAAGTGGTTGTAGGCGGCGAAGACGGTGGAAGGGGGGCAGATGGTGTCCATCAGGCCGACCGAGAAGAGGGCCTGCGCCCGCGCCCGCGCCGCGAAGTTGACGCCGTCGAAGTAGGCCAAGGTGGCGAAAACAGTGTCGATTTTGTCGCGGTGGACAACGCAGTAGCGGCTGATCTCGGCGTAGGGGTTGGTGTCCACGATCTCGGTCGCGCGGCGATAGTGGCAGAGGAACGGCACGTTGGGCAGCACCACCGGGACATCCGGCATGAGGCCGCTCGCCGCCAGCGCGACCCCGCCGCCCTGGCTGGTGCCGACGACCGCGACCCGTGCGGCGTCCACGGCGGGGTGTTCGCGCGCGACGCGGACGGCCCGCGCGGCGTCGGTGAAGAGGCGGCGGTAGTAGTATGTCTCGGGGCGCAGGATGCCGCGCGTCATGAAGCCGGGGTGGTGGGGATTGCTGCCCTCCGGCTCGGGGTCGGGGGTGTCGCCGTGCATCCCGCCGCTCCCCTGGCCGCGGGTGTCCATCACCAAGTGGGCGTAGCCCGCGCCGCTCCAGACGAGCCAGTTGTAGGGGAAGGCCCGCCCGCCGCCGTAGCCGATGTATTCCACGACGCACGGCAGCGGCTCGCTGCGCGCGCGCGGCAGCAGGAGCCAGCCCTTGACCTGCTGGCCGCCGTAGCCGGTGAAGGTCACGTCGAAGGTCTCGACCGTGCGCAGGCCGTAATCCACGGGCACGAACTGCGCGTCGAGCGGGCGCGCGTCGGCCTCGGCGAGGGTGCGCGCCCAGAAGGCGTCGAAATCGGCGGGTTCGTCGCGCGGCGGCAGGTAGTCGCGGAGGCGGTCGAGCGGGTAGTCGAAGAGGGGCATCGAGGGTTCCTTTCGTTGGGGGGGGCGGCGGCGGCGGGGCACCCTCACCCCGGCATCGCTGCGGCTCGCCACCCCTCTCCCCATCCGAGGGAGAGGGGAGGATGATACGACGACGATAGGGAGATATGGGCGTGAGGGGACGGACCTCTCCCCGCCGCCTGCGGGCGGCGACCCTCCCCGACGCGGGGAGGGTGGGGTCCCCTCCTTCCCCTCTCCC
>JAABUN010003481.1_pt1 | contig 24284 bp, 23 predicted proteins | sample 5559311 | NCBI WGS metagenome assembly JAABUN01 (sample SAMN10711877, study PRJNA513370) | rock metagenome | isolation source: Antarctica rocks | place: Antarctica: Victoria Land, Siegfried Peak sud
GAAATCGAAGCCACTGATTGCCCATCCAAATATTTCTTCACAGCTTGCTTTTTAAATTCCTGATCGTATTTTCTCATCCTCTCATTATACGAGAGTTTTCTGTGTCGTTTTATTAGACCATCTCAATATTTCATTGAACAAATTCAAGAAGATAAAATACCGATAGGTGAAAGAACAAACGATTCGGTTTATAAATGGGCATCCGAGCTTACGTTAATTAAGTTAATGAATTTTATAAACAGATTTCTCGAACAAATATCTTCAATAGAGAAAGAGATATTGCTCGACAGGTTTGGCGGCTCGAATAATGATAGAGTCTTGAAGTTTGAAGAAATTGCCAAAAAACATCAAATAACCAAAGAAGCCGCAGCTCAAAAGTTTTCTAAAGTTTACCAAAAGCTGAAGAACAGAATAGGACAAAGTGCAAATAGTTTGATAGAAAAATTGAAGAATGATTGTCTTGAAGCTGTTTGTCCACTTACACCTCAATTTTTAGTTTATTTAACAGATGATGAGTACAATTTGTTTTTATATCCACCGACTTTTTATGTTAGATTGATAGGAAAATTGTCGCCCGAAATTCCGATATTGCCAGAATATGAAAACAAAATTACATTTTTGAATGAGCGAACGGGGAAAATAGCGGAACAGATAAAAACATTTCTCAAAGATTCTTCCTTCCCTGCTTCTCTATCTGAAGTTTTTAGTTATGTAACATCTTCAAGTTTAACTGAAAAGGACTCAGCTAAACTTTTCCTTGAAGCTATTCAGTCCGCTAGATTTAATCTAATAAAAACTAACAACCCGAAAGAGATGTTTATAGAACTTCGTGAAAAAGATAAGTTCTGAACCGTAAATATAGATAAATTAAAACGTTGATTTCCGATTTTCTAATTACCAACACATTTCATTATAGGAGAGTTTGAATGACCGAGCGCGCAGGAAACTCAACCGCAGTTAAATCTTTAACTAAAACAGCCGGAGAAGCCGGAAAGCCTTACTTACGTCGGGCTGAAGTAGAAAGGCAAATCGCCGAAGTTTTATCGTTTGACGACCAGCGGATTTTTGTAATGCTGGAGAACCGGCAGCGCGACGCAGACGGTTACCTACTCGATGAAACGATTGTTTATCTGCTACGCGAGCGAAAGGATGATAAATTTTTCGCTGAAACTCTTTATACAGAATTAAATCGGCGCATCTGGAAATTGCTGCGGAAATTTTATACAAAGATTAACAATGCGGCGAATTTTGAAGACTTTGGACAGGCAGTAGAAATGACAATCATCAGAAATATTTTCAATGAAACAGCCGTAGGCGATTACGCACAATTTTATTTTGGCGATTTTGTTGTCAAGACGGCGACTTACGCTTGGTATGCGCGACTGAAAAACATCAAGCGTGAAGAAGCGATGTTTGAAACAGAGCGCTCCGATAGTGACGAAGAGGAAACTAAAACGGATGAGTATCGTTTTGTTTCAGCGGAAATCTCAACCGAAGATAAAATGATTTTACAGGCGCGTCTTGCCGAGTTGCCGGAAAACGTGCGCCATGCGGCGATTCTGCATTATCTGGATGGTTGGCAGATTGAAAGCAAAGACGCGCAAGCGCCGACGATTAGCAAATTATTTGGCGTCAGTTCGCGCACAATTAGAAATTGGCTCGGCTCGGCGCGGGAAATTTTAGCCGCGCAATAGTTGAACCACAGGAGAAATAAGAAGATGAACGAGATGAATTTAGCCGATGTTCTCGATAGTTACGCAATAGCAACCGTCGCGGGGAACGACCAAAAAATTCTGCACGAATGGATGGAAAAATATCCGCAGTACGCCGCCGCGATAATGGATTTTGCCGCTGCCCGCGCCTTCGTTCGTTACGCGCCCGATGTGGAATTGAGCGCAGGAGAAGAAACGCGCTATCAAGTAATTGGGCTACAAAATTTACGCTCGGTTTTAAGTGAAAACGCAGCTTCGCAAGCGGCTTTGCAAAGTTTGACGGAAGCGGCGAAGGCGAAAGGGTTAAATAAAAAAACATTTGCCGCCGCCGTCGGTTTAAGTGTCTCGCTCGTTCAATACTTAGAGAAAAGGCGGCTTGATTTTGCTTCGATTCCGCAAGCGGTAATTTCCAAAGTCGCGCAAATCTTAGAAACCGGCGAAGAAACAATTTCCGCTTACCTCAATCAACCGCCGGATTACGCGGCGCAGACGAGCTTTAAAACCAACACGCGAGCCGAAGAGATGCTGCCGAAGAATTTCGCCGAAGCCGTCAGCGAAGACCAAACTTTAACGCCGGAAGAAAAACGCCGTTGGCTGGAAGCGTGAATAAATTCGGTTCTCGAAATCCAAAATTAATATGTCTCACTGGCAAAAAATACGCAAAGCCGCCAACAACCTCAGACGCGACGTTTGTGCGGCATACAACCTCGATGCAAACGAACTTTACCGGGCGCAGGATTTACTTGAATGGGTTGAAAACCATCTGGAGCTTGCTTTTGTTCCCGAACATCCGAATTCGGGCAATCTGCGCCGCGCGCTTGCCGTCCTTGAAGACGACTGCATTTATTTTAATAACGATTTAAAACGCTGGTATAAATGGTTCTGCATCGCGCACGAAGTTGGACATTTTCGGCTTCATCACCAAAGCGTTCACTGCACGCGCGAAGAAATCGAAAGTTTCGCGGCAGACGGCGCAGAGGCAAATTCAGCGATTGAAAAACTTGTCGGTTACGGCGCAGGAGAACGGCGCGAACGCGAAGCTAATTTGTTTGCACTTGAATTGCTGCTGCCTTGCGCTGCGTTGAAAATCGCTTTTCTGGAGAAAAAAATGACGGCGCGGCAAATTGCCGATGCAGTCCAAATGCCGACGGAAGTCGTCGCCGGACAAATTGCACGTGCATTGCTTGTTCCGAGCGGAGCAGGCGAAGCATCACCTGTAGAACAAAAACAAATCGAACTCGACAACAGTCAAAGACGTGCTGCCGAAGAAGCCGTTTGCCCGACGCTGGTCGCCGCCGGTCCGGGAACGGGCAAAACACAGACGCTCACCCATCGCATCAAGCATTTAATTAACAAAGGCGTTCAGCCAAAACGCATTCTCGCGCTGACGTTTTCCAATAAAGCCGCCGAAGAAATGCGCGAGCGCATCGGCAAAACCAATGAGGAAGCTGCCGCGCAAATCAACGTGATGACGTTTCACGCTTACGGGCTGGATATTCTTCGCGCGTTTTGGGCGGAAGCCGGACTTGAAACCATCTCGAATCTGCTCGATAAAATTGACGCGGTGATTCATCTGGAAAATAACCTGAATTTTTTAGAGCTGGAGCATTATCAATTGCTGCACGAACCGACCAAGAATCTGACGGCGATTTTGAGTGCGATTTCTCGTGCTAAAGATGAGCTTTGCCCGCCGCTGGAATATAAAATCTTGGGCGAAAAAATGCTCGCCGAAGCCGAAGCAATCGGTGACGATGAATTAAAAACGAAAGCCGCGAAAGTCTTGGAAACGGCTCGTGTTTATGAATTTTACGAAAAATTTTTAGAAAGCGAGCAGCTTCTCGATTTCGGCGATTTGATTTTTCGCGCCGCGCGGCTTCTTCAGGAGAACGATAGCGTCCGGCGCGAAGTGCGCGCTCGCTATGACGCGATTTTGGTGGATGAATTTCAGGACGTTAACCGTGCCTGCGGGATGCTTTTAAAAGAAATTGCTGGCGACGGCAAAACCCTCTGGGCGGTCGGCGATTTGCGACAGTCAATTTACCGCTGGCGCGGCGCGTCGCCCGCCAATATCAATTTGTTTGCAACGGATTTTCCGAGTGCGGCAACCGTTTCTTTAGAAACGAATTACCGTTCGCACCCGGAGATTATCAAACTTTTTAGTCGTTTCGCCCGGCAGATGAAAGCTGCCGGAGAAAATTTCTTTCACGCCTGGGAAGCAAAGCGCGGCGCGGAATCTGCCGAAAACAAAATCGCCGTCCAGCTTGAAATCGCCGATTCAATTGAAACGGAAGCCGCGCAGATTGCCGAAAACATAAAAAGATATCACGCCGAAGGCTGGCGTTATAAAGACTGCGCCGTCATCTGCCGGACGCATAATCAGCTTAAAAAATTTGCCGAAGGTTTGACGGCGCAAGGCATTCCGATTTTTTATCTGGGCGATATTTTCGAGCGCGATGAAATCCGCGATTTGCTTGCGCTGCTTGATTTGAAGTTTTCCGCCAACGGTCATTCACTAATTCGCGTCGCGCGATTTCCCGAATATTCGATTCCTTTAACAGACGCGCGAAAAATAATCGCTCGGCAAAAGGAAGAGAGACAAACTTACGGCGAAGTTATAAGCGACGCGGAATTTGCCGCACAGCTTTCGGAAGCGGGAAAAACAGGCGCAACGAGATTGTCGCAGCATCTTTCGGCTTTTCCCGCAGAAGTTTCGGCGTGGAGTTTTCTCGCCGATTATCTATTTGCAACAAGCGAATTTCTGAAACCGTTTTTCGCATCGGATGACGTAAACAATCAATCGCGTCGTTTGGCGATATATCAATTTCTGCGTTTCGCGCAAAGCACCGAAGCGCGTTTTGCTGCAGACGCAGCGCCCGTCGCCGCGTTTTTGGAATACGTTAAAAAGCTCGCGTATTTTAATGAAGATAAAAATTACGCGCAGATTCCATTGGAAGCGGAAAACCTCGATGCCGTCCGGCTTTTAACCGTTCATTCGGCGAAAGGTCTGGAATTTCCGGTAGTTTTTTTGCCGCATCTCGGCGCTGGTAAATTTCCAAACAGCAACAGCGGACGAATAACTTGTCCTAATCCTGTCGGTATGATTGTCGGCGAAACCGATTTCCGCGAAGAAGAAGAAGAATGTTTATTTTTTGTGGCGATGTCGCGCGCCCGCGATTATCTGCATCTGTCACGGGCGACAAAATACGGCGATACAACCTCGAACGAATCGAAGTTTTTAACCGTTCTGAAAGAGTTTCTGCCGCTGGCACAACAAGTTGAATTTGCTGCTTCGACGGGAACGCAAAACAAATTCACTGAATCGGATGAGACGAGCGCATTGAAGAGATTTTATTCCGCCGACCTCAACCGTTATTTGGATTGTCCGCGCGATTACTTTTACACGAACGTTCTTGGATTAAAAGGCGCGGGTGAAAAGCCGATTTACCTAAAATTTCATTCGTGTGTTTACGATACCTTGCAGTCAATCCAGACGATGCGCCAGCTTGAAACCATCGAGCTGTCGGAAAACGCAGCGCTCGCACGTCTCGATGAATTCTGGCAGGCTGCGCAGGTTGACGCGCATCCCTACGCTGCAATTTACAAACAAAAAGCCCGCGAAATCGTCAGCCGGATGTGCCAAAAAATCCAAAATTCAAATGCTGAAATCATCAATCCGACTTACGAAGTCAGTCTTTCCAACGCGATTGTGCGCGTACGCCTCGACGCGCTCGAAATCGTCGAAAGCGGCGGCGAGAAAACTGCGGTCATCCGCAAATACAAAAGCGGTAAATCGCCAAAGGAGGTTAAAGTCGAAGATACTGACATATTGATGACAATCGCCGCGCAAAATGAATTTCCCGAAGCCAAACCAATACTATATAGAATTTATCTGAGCGATGACTCGGAAAAGTCGGTTCCTGTAACCGAGAAGCTAATCAAAAATCGTTTGAAAAAATACGAACAAGCGGTTGAAGGCATCAGAAACGGAAAGTTCGAGCCGTCGCCGTCCGACAACAATTGTCCGCATTGCCCGCATTTCTTCGTCTGTCCGAGCGGCGACGTTTAATTTTAACAACTCAAAAATAAAGTTTTAACGAGAAAGCCGAAAAGTTTTTTAATTTTTCGGCTTTCTCGTTTCCGATTCAGCAAAAAGCCGTTCATTTCTTTAACACGAGCGAAACAAATCGCCTGTAAGGAGAAAAAGAAATGACACAGCACAAATTAACCTTCAGTCAAATCATCGCCGGAGTTGAAAAAGACAACTCGGAAAAACTGATGAGCAAAGCGCGGCTTGCCAATCATCTGGCAAAGCGCTCGCGCGGGCTACAAAGACAGACCGCTTACTCAGTTAAATCCGGCGCTCTCGCTTCGCTTGTCCGTAAAATGCCTGCCCGCGTCTGTGTTCGTAAAGATATTATCTTGACCGATTTTGTCGTCGTCGAACTTAAAAACACAAATGTCGGACTGCATTTTCCGATTTCCGCACTTTAATCACATTTAATCACCAGGAACTTAAAATTATGAAAAAACGAATCATTACCATTGACATTGAAACGCTGCCGACAGAAGAGCCTTTTGAAAGCAAGCTTTTCTGGGAAACCGAAGAGCAGTACTGCAAAACCGCCTGCGACGCTAACCTCGGCAGAATTCTTTGCATCGGTTACAGCGAGCAGGACGAAACGGGCGCAGTTGTCCGGCACGGCTGTTTCGGTTACCGAACGGAAACCAAAGATTTCGAGCCGGACGAGCAAATGATTTTAGCTGAATTCTGGCAATACCTGCGCGGCTTTGATATAAATCGCGATTTGATAATCGGGCACAACATTCTGGATTTCGATTTGCCGTTTATCGTGCAGCGCTCGATTATCAAAAACGTGCGCCCGTCAGTTGATTTTTACTTCGGAAAATATAAAAATGCGCCGATTTTTGACACGATGCACGTTTGGGATTGCTGGAAATGGGGCGGGAAAACTTCACTGAAAAAACTTGCCTTCGCGCTTGGGTTAGAAAATCCGAAAACCGAGGATATCGACGGTTCTAAAATTTACGACGCTTTTTTGGAAGGCAGATTTGAAGAAATCTACAAATACTGTATGCGCGACGTGAAAACCACGCGCAACGCCTGGCGGAAAATGAATTTTAAGTTTCCGGCTGAAAAACCTCTGGCAATGGCTTTAGCGATTTGAATTTAAGCTGGTGCTTGAAGCGGCAATTCAAAGATTTTTACTTTTCCTCATCCTCACCAAACAGAGAGGTTTGGCAACCGGTCAAACCTCTCTGCATTAAAAATAAGCTCAATTTACAGACAAGGAGAAAATACTTTATGACAAACAAATCCGATTCTACAAACGGTTTTCAAAACCGAACGGTTCACAACTTGATAATCCTCGACGAAAGCGGCTCGATGCAGGCGATTAAACGCGCGACTAGTGCGGGCTTTAACGAAGTGGTGCAAACCATCAAAGGCGTGGAGAAACAGTTTCCCGAACAGAAACAATTTATCTCGCTCATAACTTTCAACAGTCTGGGAATAAAAACCAAATTGTTTAATAAAAAAGCCAAATCGCTCAAAGAAATAGACGAGAAAACTTTTCAGCCCGACGCTTCGACGCCGCTTTTCGACGCCATCGGTTTCAGCGTGGGTAAGCTCAGACGTGAAATCGAATCGGAAAAAGACAGCCCGGTTCTGGTAACGATTTTAACCGACGGCGAAGAAAACGCTTCGACTGAGTATACGGGTGCGGCGATAAAAAAACTCGTCGGCGAGATGAAAAAACAAGGCTGGACTTTTACTTATATCGGCGCCAATCACGATGTCGAACGAGTCGCTTTTTCCCTGGCGATTACGAACACACTAAAATTCGACGCCGACGAAGCTGGCGTGAAAAAAGTCTTTGAAACAGAAGAGAAAGCTCGCGGTATGTATGCCAGAAAAATGCGTCTCGGTGAAGATTTGCAGGCAAACTACTTTGAAGATGCGGAGAAAGAATCACCGGATTAAATTTTATTGATGCTGCAAAATAACCTGTGGCAAAGTGTAAGGGCGAGAAAAATCTTGCCCGACCATTCCCGCACCACTAAAATTTTTACCCGCAAACTTGGCTGAAGTTCCCTATGAAAATCAGTACCAAAAAGATATTTTCGGATTTTTTAAAAAATTTGATTTTGGAGGCTCGATACTTTTTTTTCGATTCTCGAAGACCGGATAAAAAAAAACAGCTTCCGGCGAATAGTGTTTTATTTCCTGAAAAGGTAGTTTTTCCCGAATCGCTGGCTCCTGTTTCGATGATGTCCGTCGCATTGGAAACGAAACATTTGAAGGGAAATTTTCAAAGCGAATTCGGATGCACCGAGTTGGAATGCCGGCTTAACCGCATTGCTTTAACAATCGAAAGCGACGAAATTCGTTGGAAATATGATTCTTTTGAGCGAAAAAATTACAAACATTCAACCCCTTAAAAAATATGCAAAGAGATTTTTATACAACACCTAAATCCGGCTGGCTGATGAGACTTTTTTGGAGCGCTTCGGGCGGCGATCGCTTTATTTTGGAACGCTCGACTTATTCGGATCAAATTAAATATATGTGTTTGGGCGGAATAATCGTTGCTACCGGTTTAATGGCGGCACTTGCCGGCGGTTACGCTTTTTACACTATTTTCGATGTCAGAGGTTCAGCGATCGAGTCCGGCTACAACCCGCTGACGCTCTCCATCTCGATTCTATTCGGCTGTCTCTGGGGATTGATGATTTTCAATCTCGACCGGTTTATCGTCTCCAGCACCGGCAAAGGCGACGGCACTGAAGCAATAACCTGGGAAGAAATCAAGGGCGCGATACCGCGAATTTTGATGGGTGCGATTATCGCTCTAACAATTTCAAAACCGATTGAGATAAGAATGTTCAAAACAGAGATTGACGCCAAACTGCACGAAGAACAATTGATGCTCAGAAAAGATTACGAAGGCAGAACGCGCGCCAATTACGAAGATCGGCTGAAACTGGTTGACGGCGAATTAAATAAATTTGAAGTCCAGAGAGACGCTTTAAAGTCAAGAATCGTTAAATCAGAACAGGAATTAACCGACCAATTACAGGGCAGAAGCGGCGCGGCTGCCGGTGACGGAAAACTGTCGCAGGCTTTGCGAGCCGTCAAAGATAATCTGGAAAACCAGATACTGAATCTCGACGAGAAAAATAAACCGCGAGTAGATGCGCTGATGTCGAGCAAAGACAAGTTGCTTGAGGAAATGGACAATGAACTCGGCAAAAACGAAATTGTCGCCAACGGACTGGACGGACTTCTTGAGCGCATAAAACTTTCGCACGAAATTGCAGGTCTTTGGATCTCGCTTTTTATCACCTTGCTTTTTATGTCAATCGAGCTGACGCCGATTTTCTTTAAATTGATGCTGACAAAATCGCCGTATGATTTTTTAAAGGACAACATCGAGGAGTTAATGAAAGCCGAGCAGGGAATCCACGTTGAATCGAATTATTACAAAGATAAAAAAGGACAGGCGCGTGATCTCATAACATATCTCGGAAAGGACAAGGCTATCTTGGAAAAAAAGGAATTGCACGAGGCTCAGAAGCGGCTCACTAAATATGCCGTCTCAAAATATGAAGAAGAAATGATGCGGAAAATAGACGCCAACCCTGAAAATTTTATTCGCGTGCAGCAACCGAGTCTGACTTCTTCAAATGACGCTTAAAAAATACTTATGCACATTGTCGGGGGACGATTACGGCATCATCAAGCAGTGCGGGCAGGATTTGCAAAACCGCTTCGCGATGATTGGAATGTTCGTTCTGTTTATTTTCTGCCTGTGTTTTGCGAGCAGCTATTTTACGTTTATAAAACTTTTCCCCGATTCGCGCGTCGGAATACCAATCGCCCTTTTCTTTGCCTGGATGATAACCAACATCTATCTGCTCTTGCTCTACACTTTGTCGAAAAATGTTCTACCGCATAAAAAGGACAAAAAAACAAAAATTCTCTCGATTGTCGTGCGAATAATTTTTATTTGTTTTATCGCCGTCGTCGTTTCAAAACCACTCGAGGCGCTTTTGTTTTCCGCGCCGCTCGGCGAAGAAATCGCTCAATATAAAAACGAAAAAATAAACAAATACAATGCGATAACGAATGAGTTTTTCGACGCCGAAACCGATCAGATAAAGCTGATGATCGAGAAGCGAAAAAAACTAAACGACGGCTCCGAAATCACGGAGATTGAAAAATACCGGCAGAATTTGATTAAAAAGGAAAATCAGAAACACGAATTGATTTCAAAAATGAGCAATCTCGTTCAAAACTCCAATTACTACGTGCGGAGCATCGGCATCTTAAATTCAAAATATCCCGCCTGCTGGTTGCTGACGCTGATTACCGTTTCGATATTTCTGACGCCGGCAGTCTTAAAGAACTTCGTTTCCGAAAAAAGCAATTACTACGATTTGAAAAGACGAATCGAGGTCGGCTTAATCAGCCAAGAGTATTTTCAGTTCAAAACAAAATACCGGCAAGTTTTTCAAGTTCGTTTCAATGTAGAGAAAATTTACAGCGAACTCTACACTGACGCTCCCTTTAATACCATTGGGATAATTGACCGCACCGAATTTTTGACCGAAAGCGATTTAATTTCAGAATTATACGATGGCTGAATTTGTCATAATCGAGGAAAAGATTGAACGACGAACTTACCTCAAAGGACGTTTTACCGGTAAGTTTATCGGTTACCTCGACGCGGAAAATTCGGACTTAAAGAATGAAAACTTTTACGATTTGGAAATCACGGAAGCGAAGGTTTTCGCCCGAAAAACCGATTTTCGCACCTGGCAGGAAGGCGATGAATTTGAAGAGTTTCAAAAAGCGGAAAGATTTTTAACGAAACTTCCTGATTTAGTCGATTGCGAAGTAACTTATGAAGATGGAAGCGTCAAACATTTTAACCTGCACATCAACGAGCCGAAATTAGAAAATTACAAACTTTTCAATCAGCTTTACGAACACAATAAATTATTCGCCGCTATCGAAGGAGATTTTTCAGGATACTTAAAGCATTTCGACACGGAAGAAAGAAGGGAAGAAATCACTCCGCCCGAACCGACAATTTACCCGGTAAACACAAAGATTTCTGGAATCGCCGCTTCGCGCGCCGAATCTGTTGGCAACGGGCAACCGGCATTAAACAATGGATGCGCCGCCGCAGTAAATTCAGGCTGTGCGCCGATAGGTATCTCTTCGCTGTCTAGCGGCTGTTTTTCGCTTCTCGCCATACTTTTTGCCGTGTATCTGGCAGCGGCGCTTATCCTTCTAATTTTGTCGCCACTGACAAAACTTTACACCGGAATCGGACTAATCATTCCGGCAGTTTTTTCAGTTGTCTTTCCGGTATTTTTTGTCGGAATTTTTCTGTACCTTTTCATTAAGCTGAAATCGAAGCTGTCTCCCGTTTGGATTTGGATTTTTCGCTTAATTATAGTTTTTCTCATTTTCTTCCTCTTTTTAAATTAAAAAACAGATAATTTTTATTAACCTGGAGGCATTATTTATAATGCCGAAAAACACTGCTGTAAAAACTCCCGCGTTCCGCGATTCGCCTGAAGAAAAATATTTCGTCCGTGATTTCCGATTTGCTCCAAAACAAATCATTTAATCAATTGAAGAGAACAAGCGAGACGTTTTCAAAAGGAAGAGTTTTACGCCTTGAAAAACAAAGGATTGGAAAAAGAATATGTCTCGTAACTTGATGCTTTACTGGCTGCCGGAAACAGTCGAAAGTCATTTGAACGAAAACTATTTATTAAACCACGCGGGCAGCAATCAATTAAACCGCGCGGCGGCAGGCGATGTGTTGTGGATTGTAACGACTGGGGAAGCCGATGAGCTCGGACTTGCGGGTAGATTGCAAGTCGGCGCGGTCGTGAGCCTCGCAGAAGCTAAAAGGCGGCTTGGCAGAAACGATTTGTGGGCGTCCGGCTGGCATGCGATTGCCGCCGCGGGGACTGCTCGCAGGATGTGCGGAATCAGTTTAATTGATGTCGCGCACCAATTGCAGTTCGTTGATACCGGTCCGACACATCTTTTTGTGTCTGCGCACGGCGGCGTCTCTTCCGACCAGCTACGCAGAATGCGCGAGCTTGATAGCGCCTCGAGCAGATTGCTCTCGAAGACATTCAATCAAAGCCTTTAGATTCAGACAAATTAAAAGAAGGTAAAAGCCTTCCCGGGATAATTTTAACTTATGAAACACATTACTTTACTTGGCGATTCAATTTTTGATAATAAAGTCTATGTTAAAGGCGGGCTTGATGTCGTATCGCACTTAAAGGAGCAAATGCCTGATGGATGGGAAGCTACTCTTCTGGCGATTGACGGAAGCCGCGCTCAGGATGTTTCCGCGCAGCTCGGTAAAATACCCGATAACGCAACGCATCTATTTGTCAGTGTAGGAGGCAACGATGCTCTTTACGAATCAGGCATTTTAGATATGAAAGTCTCTGCAAGCGCGGAGGTTTTTAATGAACTTTCCGATAGAGTTAGCGCGTTTGAAAATCGTTACAAGATGATGCTCGGCGCAGTTCTAAAGCTGAAAAACCCGACAACGCTTTGCACGATTTATTACCCCCGAATGGAGGAAGCATTTGCGCAAAAAATTGCAGTGTCCGCTTTATCCAGTTTTAACGATGTGATAATTAGGAGGGCTTTCCTTTCAAGGCTTCCCTTAATAGATTTGAGGCTTGTATGCAATGAGGATGCTGATTATGCTAATGCAATCGAACCTTCGGAAGCGGGCGGCGCGAAGATTGCCAAAACCATCCTCCAGGTTGCCGGCGAGCATAACTTTGAGGGAAATAGAACATCAGTCTATTTCTAAAATCTATACTAGGTTTGATGTCCTGACTACTGAAGCGTTTCTTTTTAAGGATATGGAAATGCTTAAAGGCAATAGAGTAGAAAAGCAATGCTTCCAAAAAAGATAGAAGTATCGGAGCAGAAACTTTATGCCCGTTCTATAAAAATTGAATTTATACTAATCGGGCAAACAACTACCGGCTGATAAAAAAACAAATTTGAATTTCCGATTTTGAATGTAAAAGGCTATTAACTAAGCGAAGACTTGTCAAAGCAAGAAAAATTTAATAAATCGAAATCTAAAAATAACGAAAAATGCTTTCAAACAAAAATATGAACTTTACTTTATTACCCGAAGCGATCAGAGCACTTAACGTCGGAGAACTGCATTTATCGCTGAGAACTTCTAATATTCTTGACGAACGCGGGATCCAAACGATAGGCGAGTTGATCAAATCAGTTAACAATCAATTTGACGGCGTCAAGTATTTAAGTCCGACGGCGATTTCGGATATAAATGAAACTTTGGCAATTTTTGCGGAATCATTAAACGCGGACGCTGAACCTGATTGGTTCGTTTTTTGGGAAAAAAAGAATGTCAGTATTTTGCCGTTAAATTTTATACGGGGCAGCTCGCCCGAAACGATTTTAGAATCTTTGACCAAAACGGTGAAAGATGTTTTAACCGTCGAGGAAGATTCGGACAAATACTGGCGGACAATTCAGCGCAGAGTCGGTTTGGACGGGTTAAGTAAATTGACGCTCGATGAAATAGGTCAAGCTTACGGCGTCACCAGAGAGAGAATAAGACAAATCGAAGAAAAGGCATTAAAAGCGTTAAAAGACGCGCTTCTGGAAAAGCGGTATTCCGGCAAAAGCTTTCACGTTCACCCCGAAATTATAAATTTTGTCCGCACGCTTTTTGAAGCCGTCGCGCGCGAAGCAAAAGGTTTCGTAACGGAAACAGAATTAATGATGCGCGTCGAATCAATTGTCAGAAGCGGCGCCGAAAAGCACCGGGATATTTTAAGACTTTTATTTAATTTGTTCGGGCTCCGTCCAGTTAACATTGAAGCATACGAGTCTGACCAAATTTGGGAATACGGCAAAACCGGTCAGGGCAAAATTTTGGAAGAATGCCTCAAGCAGATAGACAATTTGCTGAATTTTGAGCAAACCGAAGCGATTGACGAATTCGACATTCTGGTTAAAATCAATGCGCGGCTGCCGAAAAATAAGAAAATTGATTCGTTGCAGCTTCACAAGTTTCTTGAATTGTGCAGTTCAATCGAAAAAAGGGCGGATGGACTTTATCAGGGGAAATTTGAGTTTCTAAAATCCAGAAGCGTTCAGTTTGAAAGAGTCTTGAGAGAAGCCGGCAAGCCATTACATTTTGAAGATATAACCAGAGAGGTAAATAACAAACTGGTCAGTAAAGGCTTAAAGAAGATTGAATCGCGCAACATCGCAAACATAATGTCATCTGACAAGCGATTTGTTGCCGTCGGAAGTACGGGACTGCGAGGACTGAAAAGTTGGGAAAACGTCGAATTGGGCAACATTGTTGAGTTAATGGAAGAATGCTTGATTACGCTGAATCGCCCAGCCATTGAACAAGAAATTTACGATTACATCCGGAGGAAAAGACCGGTTTCCGCTAAATCAATATCAATTTACCTGAGCAATCAGGACCGCTTCCAAAAAACCGGTTTTAAGAAATGGGGTCTTTCAACTTGGGCTGAAACACGAAACGCCGTAACGTGGTCAAAACAGCAGGTCGCAGATTTTGTTACCAAATTCTTTCAGGAACAGAACTTAAAAGAATTAGAACTAAATTTTTTGACCGCAGGCTTAATGCAAACCGCAGGTATCAGCGAAAAGGAAGCAAAAGCGTTATTGAAATTTAACCCGGTCGTCAGAAGCCGTCGCCAGCACAACCCCTATAAAACATTTGCGGTTTTTAACCCGGATTATAAAACTGAATTAAAAACCTATGGGGTAAAACGAAATCGAACAAAAGAAACGAAATATCAGCGGGCGGAAAAAACAGTCAAAGAGTTATTACTCGCGGCGCCGGACAACGAGCTAGCACTTTCAAAAATTGTTAATGAGTTGACAATAAAAGCTAGCTTACTGGACAAAACCGCTTACCAATACATTTCGAAAATGAATTTCGTTGAAAAACGCGTTTTGCCCGAATCAAATACGACGGTTTGCCGGATCAAAAAAGATTTTCTGCAAAGCGTCTAAAGCTATCGCAAAAATTAAAAAACCAATTGTATTGAAATAGTATGGAAATTTCCAACCAAGAGTTGAAGGAAAGTGATATACCCATTGGTGAAGGCAAATGGTATGAATTTGCGCGGACCTTTGACGGTTATAAATACTGCGGGGGCAATTTGAATTGTGGCAATCTGGCAAATAAAACGGCAGAGGCTTTTCATAAGAATGGCGAGCTTCCGGATTTATCATTAAGCGATCTTCGCGCATGTTTGTTTTTTGAACAAAGGCGCGACTACTTCACGAGTGGCGATAGCGAGCCGGATATCAATTACATTAACGCGCTGCTAAATGCCATCCGCCGGGAGGTTCGAGCCGCTAATCAACAGGAGAATATAAATCAAGCGAAATCCATCTTGACACAAGCAATGCGCGTTTTGGTTTTAACCGGCGCAGGCGTCTCTGCCGAATCGGGCATGCCAACGTTTCGTGAAGGCGGCAATGCGACTGTTTGGCGCGGAATGCCGTTTGAACAGTTGTCTTCAGCGCGAATGGTCAATGAAAATCTGCCGCTCGTCTGGGAATGGTTTGATTACCGGCGAGGAATCGTCGGCAAATGCGAGCCTAACGCGGCGCATCGGACTTTAGCGGCGGTTCAGCGAGAAAAAACATTTGAAGAATTTTCCGTTGTAACGCAAAACATTGACGGGCTGCATCAAGCCGCCGGAACGAAAAACGTCATCGAATTGCACGGAAATATTTGGCAGGCGCTTTGTCTTTCGTGCAAAGCCAAACAAGATTTGCGCGAAATCCCCGAAGACGAGCGCCCGCCCGTGTGCCCCGAATGTTTTGATTCGATGCGACCGGACGTAATTCTTTTCGGCGAAACGATGCCGATGCAAGCCGTTTATGAGGCGCAGGAAAAAGCGCAAAAAGCGGATGTTTGTTTTGTCATTGGCACTTCCGCACTCGTTTACCCGGCGGCGGAACTGCCTTTAATTGCCAAACAAGCGAGCGCGAAAATCATAGAAATTAACCCGGAAGAAACCGCGCTATCTCTTCAAGCTGATATTTCCTTGCGCGGAAAAGCTGCAGAAATACTGCCTTTGATTTTCGCCAAAGATGATAGATCAAATCAGCAGCTTCCCGATGAAAAACTTATCAAATACGCAGCCGAGCAAACCGGAAAAGAAAAACAAACGGAAACCGGGGAAGCTAAAGAAAATCCTTCTCAAAACAACCCGGAACCGAAAATCAGTTTTATGACTTCCCGTACCCATCCGCTGCGCGTAGATTTTGTTCAAAGCGATCAATACCCGATCTTGAACCGCTTGGGGCTGACTTTCGCCCCGGGCAAAAAGCAGTTCGGCGCAGCAAGCGGAAATTGGGATCGCGATTTGGCGCTCGATTTAGCTCGCCTTCGGAAGTTTTATAAAGCCGACACGGTTGTCTCGCTCGTTGAAGACGGCGAACTTGCCGAACTCGGAATCAACGATTTTGAATATGAATGCTCTGTTCAAGGAATTGAGCTGATCAGATTTCCGCTTAAAGATGTTTCCGTTCCGCCCTCCTTTGAGAGTTTCGCCCGCCTCATTCGAGAAATCGTTAATCGTTTGAAGAAGAAAAAAACTGTCGTCGTTCACTGTAAGGGCGGACTCGGTCGCGCCGGATTAACCGCAGCTTGCACAACAGTCGCCGCGAGCGGGAATGAAATCAGCGGTGTTGATGCAGTAAAAACGGTTCGCGCCGCTCGGTCCGGCACGGTTGAAACGACCGAACAAGAAAAATATGTTTCCGATTTCGGTGAATACTGGCAATTGACCCAACGGCAAAGAAAGGAGCTTTCAGAGCGGCAAGAGGAAGCGGGGCAAAAAGAAAGAGTTTTAAGTGTCGGGTGGGAAGGCGGAGGAAAAGATTTGTTTCGTTTCAAAGCCGAAGACGGTAAATGGTATTTTTTCGCCGAAGGCTCAAGCATGACCTTTGATGAAAATGATGATGAAGACTGGATTTCGTGGCAAAGCGAGCCGGTCGAAACAATTGGCGAAGCAATCGAAAAGATAATCTCCGATTTCCAAATTTTTATGATGGTTCCGGCATTTGTTCACCCGGAATATCGAGCGCAGGTGAGAGCATATCTTGAAAATTTGTATGCGAATCTAACTGATGAAGAAAACGGAAAACTGATAAGGGCGCGCGATTTTGCCAGAAACCCCGACGAATGGCTGCGCGAAGCCGAATGGCGAATGGAGAAGAACGCAAGACGCGGCGAGAGAAAGAACAAAAAACAAACGGACAACCAACAGATATCGGACAAACATTTTCTGATTTACTGGCAGGAAAGAAATGTTGCAACGCACGAGGAATCAGGCTACCCGCTCGATGTTGTTTCAAGCCGGCAGTTAAAACGAGCCAAAGCCGGTGATACTTTATGGCTTATGACGATAGATCAAGCTGGTAAATTAGTTTTAGCGGGCAGATTAAAAATTGGCGAAATTGTCGATTACAAAACAGCCGTCAAAAAATTGAACGACACGAGCTTGTGGGACGGCGGATTTTACGCTCTGCCGAAAGAAAATGAAGCCGAATTTTTGCGCCCGATAAATTTAGGCGATACCGCGCTTGAATTGCGTTTCGCAAATACGCAAGCCGACCGTTTTGTTTTGAAAAACGGCAAAATCAACGCGCAGCAAATGCAGTCGATGCGCGAATTGACGCAAGAATCGGCTGAACTGCTCGCCCGCATTTGGGCAACGGAAAGTAAAGAAACGGACGATGATTTTACCAATAATTTCGAGGGATTGAATGAGGACGAAGACCGGGTTCAATTATTGGAAGACTTCAGGCAGCTTGCCCGCGAGCAGCCCGACGATGCCGAAGCGCATTACAATTTTGGCGTCGCTCTAGACGAAAACGATCTGCCCGAACAAGCAAATGCGGCTTATCTGAAAGCTATAGAACTCGGTCCAAATTACGTGGCAGCGCATTACAATCTGGGAGGAAATTATCTTCGCTCTGGCGAACTCGATAAAGCTGAACGTTCATTCAAGAATGCCATTCGTCTTACTCCCGAATTCGCTCCAGCCATTTTTATGCTCGGCGTGGTTTACGGTGAACAGGGAGATTTTGAAAAAGCAATCGCCACGACAAAAGAAGGATCGCAGCACGCGCCGGATGATCCGATGGCGTATTTTAATATCGGCAATTTTTATTCTCATCTCCGAGATTACGAAAAGGCTGCCGAATGGTTTGAAAAATCGGCGGAGATTGAACCAAACGCTCCGGATACATTTTACCGTCTCGGCAAATGTTATCGAGAATTAGGCGAAAAGAAAATGGAGTTTGACGCTTATCTAGATGCTGTTGAACTAAACCCCGATTTTGCAGACGCACTGTTTGCACTGGGATCCGCTTACGCGCATCTGACCGAAACGGCGGAAGAAGGCGAGCAAGTTCCTTATTTTGAAACGGGCGGCGAGTTGATTTTGAATGATCCGCGAGTTTCCTTTTATCTGGGTTTGGGGAATCTAGCGCTCGGAAATATTGATGAATCGCGGGAAAGTCAAGACGATTTGCGCAAAATGGATGAGCGTCTCGCAAACAATTTGCAGTTTTTTATTGACCGATACGAACCGGAAAATGAAGAAACAGAAGTCGCAGTGAAAAAAAGCGAGGCAAAAACTGCCGGACAAAAGCGGAAACCAATTAGGTTTTACATTAAATACGAATTTAACCACGAATATTTCCAGGCGAAGAACATTCCAGAAATGTACCAACAGGCTTTGGAATATCTGGTTGACGCTAGTTTGCTGGATGAAGTGTCCTTGCCCGTTGCAACAGGCAAAAAAAGATATATTTTAGCCAAAGAACCTATTCATCCGACGGGAAAGCCGTTTCTTGCTCCGGTCGCATACAAAGGCTTCTTTATGGAAGCTCACAATAACCAGGAGGCGGCAATCGCGCAGTTAGAAAAATTAATTGAAAGTGTCGGCTGCACATTCCATCACTACTCTCTCATTAAACTCGCGAATTACCTTATGGATGAATATGAGCTCGAAATACCTTATGGAGTGGTAGGGACATACATTTGGGATGAGTTGGATAGAGGCAACATATCGGATGTGGAACGTTTCGTTGAAGTAATTAAAGACAAGTTGACGGACGGGGATCGAAGGATGGCAGAGAAGTTGATTGCGGAAGCAAAGCGGAAGGCTAAGCGGAAAGCAAAACGGAAGTAAGAAGGCAAGAAGGTATGGCATGTGTAATGCACCCCGTTAATCAAGCTGATTGAGAGCGAGTAATTTGATTATTTTTGAACCACTCGTTTTCAAACGCACTCGGCGTTTTGTAGCCCAGAGCCGAATGCAAATAATTCTCGTTGAAATATTCGACGAACTTTTCCATCTCAATTTTCAATTCTTCAACCGACGACCATTGACGCAGCCAGCAAAGTTCTTCCTTGAGGGTGCGGATTAAACGTTCGGTATCGGCATTGCCTTTCGGGTTGGCATAAGCGGTGAACGCCTGCCTAATGTTAAGCGCGCGACACGTCCGCATAAGAACGTGCAGATAAATTGCTTTTATTTGTGTTTTTTGGATTAACTTATGGAATTATAAAGAAAATTTCCGATTCAGTCGGTCATCCCAAATTAAACGGTATTTACCAAAAAATCTTTGAAGCTCGCAAAGATTCTTTGAGTTACAAATTGTTAGAAGCGGCATTAAGGTTGGAACACTTCGAAGACCCACTCGCAGACAAAATTATAAAGCTAGGAACTCATTTGGAGAAAAACAATAAATTTGTCTGGGATATCCTGCAAAGATTGGTAGCCGATTACTTAAATTATAATTCTGGACGAAAAGGTGCTGACAGGCATAAATTAATAACCAAATTTAATTTGGAAAACAGACCGGGATTGTTAACCAATGAGGAGAAATCGGAGAGAAAATATACTCCTAAACTACGTCCAAAATTTAACCCGCCATTATTAAAAGAGTGATTTCAAAAGCAAATTTAAATAGAAACAGCCGGGCGGGATCTTGTTGCGGCACCCTACTTTTGAATAGCCCTCATTAACGGGTTATTGAAGTCTTTAAATCAATTCGATTGTGCATCTAACTTTTTTAATCCTTTCAGCAAATTCGGGGAAGGATTAAAAATTTTTACTCTATAAAATTTGGGAGGATTTTTTGGTGTCGACACCTATCAGAAAATTATATATTTGATTTTTTTTCTCTAAAAATTAATTCGCTCTACTCTACAGGGGCAATTTTACTTTCAACCGCGTATTTTAACCGCCTTCAAGTCTTAAAGACTTTTCTTCTGGACAAGCGAATCAAAGTGTCACCCTAAAAGGGCGCGAGTATTCATCAAATGTCTACAACTCATTGCAAAATATAAATTTGTTGCGGCAGTGACGTTTTCCAGAAATCTACAGCACCACTAAAACTAACCCTAAAATTTTCCCTTCTTTTATTAACCGAATATGCAAACAAACACAGAGCTTTCAAATTATCGTAGTCTACGATAAATATTTCAGAAGATACGGTTCCGCGATTAGCATTATCCATATATTTTTCCTACATATGAGACTACAAGGCAAATAAAATTTTCTTTATACGAAAATCGAAAAAACCCTTGCAGTAAATTATAGATTGAGGAAATAAAAAATATGGATGTAAATAAATTTATTAGATTTTATGAAGTCAAACGCAACGACCTAACGCTGGCAGAAGCTATCGAATACCTGGAGGTCACCCCCGCACAGTTTAATCGCCTGAGGAAATTAGAGCTTATTTCGCCTATTGAAGGAGGTGAAGAGGGAAGTACTAAGAAGCTTTACTTTCTGCACGATGACGTAGTAAATCTGTGGAATGAAATGCTTGAATTTGACAAGAACTTGTAAACAGTTCGAATCAACAACAAGCATAAAATAACAGCTTCGGATTCCGCGTAAACTTAATGCGGAAACCGAAACTGTTATTTTTATATTATCCTTATTTTCTACATAGTAGGCTTCAGGAGAATTTTCTAAAGCGTACTTGAAAATTACCGCCCTTGAAATTAGTTTGAGAACATGTTTTATTACGCCCCCATTAATTCAATTATTCTGCGCTTAACCGCCGGCGATATTTCAACCTGCGGTTTGGCTGGCTGTGGTTTCGGAATTTGAGTTAAAGTATGGGTATTAAACCATTCTATCGCATCTAGATTTCGGTAGATTCCATCCATTTTACCGGTTGTCATGGGCGCGAAATTGTTATTCTCGAGCCAGCACATCGCATCTGAATAGGTATCAAAAAAAGCGATCTCTTCGCAATTTTCCTCGCCCGAATCTTCGTAATAATCCGCGGCGATAATCCGGCAGGGACCAAGTGCATCGTCCGTCTGCTCGGGTACAATTTGAACATCAATCGGTTGAAGCTGCCTGAACGGGCGTGAAAATAATTTCATATTTTCAGAGTATTACAAAACTCCAGCAGACTCCAAACAAAGAAATTTCGGTAATAAAAGTTTCGGTGATTTTTATATTCTTTTAGATTTCAAGGCTTTTTATCAGCCGATTCTGTAAAGCGTGTTTCTGGGCGCCTGTTATTTGTTTCGCAGGCGCCTTTCTTGCTTATGTAACTTTTGTTCGATTCAAAATCTTTACGGTTGGCACAGCTATTTTACGCTTACTCTAAGAAAAAGCATCTTTTTAGTTTTGCCCTATAGCTTTTTTATTAACCTTCAACGGCGTAATTACGATTGAAAACAAACTCGCCCGTTTTGATTTTGACGTAAATAGAAAAACGTTTAACAGCGCCCGCCTCGCAGTCCGAGTCTTCGCATTGGCAGTAATGTTTCCGCAGCGTAAATTCCGCGACCGGAAGCAAGGCGCGCATCGCTTTTATCTGCTCCCACTGCTCGGCTGTTACCGAATCTTCGTCGTTTGTATTGCACGAGATCGAACAACCAGAATCGTAACTGCATCGGCAACTTTCGTCGCAGGAAGCGCGAACGTCCGAATCATCAATGCGTTCATACTCAAGAAAGCCGTCAAGCGGCGCAAACGTCTGATTTTTTATCGCATCGGCCACTTCGGCGACGGGAAGCAAACCGGTTTCAAATCGCTCTTTTTGGTTGGCGGTTCCGTGCTCTGAAACCCACTCGGCGATTTGCTGTTTTTTTACCGTTTCTCGGCGTTCTTCTTCTACTTTTCGCTCAGCTGCCGCTTTTTCCTCGCGCTCGCGCACACACTTTAAATTTGCCTCGTGCCGCCGCACGATTTCGATAAAAACCGGATTGCTTCCGGAAAAAGTATGCGAGTATCTTCCTTTGAGTACAACTGCGTTAGAATTAACATTAAAATATGGAAGTATCGCTGGGTCGGCTAAAAAGTTTTGCGCCAATTGCGCGCGTTCGGTTTTCGCTTCGGAAACAATAATTTGTTGCTCATCATAGATTTTAACGTAATCAGCCCACAACGATTCAAATGACTGCGGTTGATCATAAGTTTGCTTATCATAGTCCCAAATATTTTTATCTTCGGCTGGATTTATGCCGCTATGCGGGAGCTTGGTCGAACCATACGCAAAGCTGAATTTAGGGTCTGTAATTCCGGCTTGCGCATTTATTGTTCGCCCAATCCGCTTTGCATCTTTAAGCGTAATTTCGCCCGAAATCTTCTGCTCTTCGAGCCCATCCCCGCCTTGCAGAAGAGAGGCTTCGCGCCCGAGACTGCTAAGAAAATAAGTGAAAGTAAATGGAAAGAAAATTTCCTCTATTGTTTTTACAATTCGTTGTATCATTTGTTTTTTCTCCTTTGAGCCTAATCGCTCGATTTTTTTACGTTTATTGCCCGGAGCGTATCCGGCTTCTATGCGAGTTCGCCTAAAGCGTCTAATTACCCTCGCTTTAAAACGACCAGCTTAGACGTGGCTGGCATCAAATAGAATCTTCCTAAAAATGGTGATTCCGCGTTATTTAGCTCGTTAATGCTAATGTTTGTGTTAAACACGGTCATCACAGACACAGTTGTCGGTCGATTCGTTGCCTCATCTCAAAAAATATTTTTACTTTTTATTTTGGGTGGTTTGATCAATGAGAGCCGTGGAGATTTTCTGTTTTAGGGAAAGCTAAATGACACAGCGGATTTCTCTCGTGTAGATGGCGACTTAAATCTTCAACAAACTAATTTTTCGTTGATGAAATACTTATTGGAAGGAAAGGATCAGACGTTAGAAGTTAAAACAGGCATTTAGAGTTTTATGCGGCATCTGTTGTTCGCGCCCGTTAAAATAACGGAGCGATTAAACCGGCAGCGCGAAAAGCGTTTCGGCTTGGTGCAGAACTTTTCTATCGCTCGTTTTTCTGGAGCGGGTGGGTATTTGTATTTTTGCAGAATTCTTTTGGCAATAAAAAGGTAGGCGCCCTTATGGGGTTCGCGAACAGATCCTGAATCTCGCTCTTCTTCTCCGCAAAGTTTTATAATTACTTTTCAAAATCTTTTGACTTTTTATTTATAAATTCACGAATGTTTTCAGCCGAAACGTCCAGCTTATTCAAAAACTTCACATCTATATTTAAATGGTATCCCATATCTACTAAATCACGGATTTCCCGTTCAATTTCATCAAGTTTTGTATAAAATTTTGAAAATTTTATAAGGTTTGGTTTTTCCATGCTCGAAATCTTAACTCTTCGGCAATCAGTAGAGCAAGTGAAATCAATAAAATGCCTGGCGGCTGGGAGCGTAAGACTGGTTTGAAGGCGAAATCAAAACTATGTACCAGAGTATTGTAGTTCAAAATTTTCGTGCTATCCATCTGGGTAATTCGCCAGACAATAGGTTGTATGACCGAGTGGTATTACTGTTTCATATGGCGCGAAATACATTTTCGGCGCGAACTTTAGTAGCTTAGAAAACCGCCGGTACTAAAACCTTTTTTATTAAGATGTTGCAGTATTTTTAAATTTTGATTTATCAAGCCATTTCCGCATAAGCCGGGCTTCGTAATTTATCGAGTCAGCAAGTTTTAACAAAAATGAATTTTCCAAGATGTTTTCGCCCAACTTTGTTTCGTTTAGAATAAATTCGCCGACATTTTCATCTAAGGCTTATTTTTATTTTGTCTTATAAACCGTCTGATGCGGTCTCTTTTTTTAATGCGCAAAACTTTTGGGTTTATTTATGCGGCGGCGGCTGCAAGCTGGCGATACTCCTGTAAAACTTTTCTGTAGGTATCTAAATGCCCGCAGGGGTTATCCCATTTATCAACGCTGAACCACTCGCCGTCTTCGCAGAAATGGTAGTTGTACGGCGTTCCGCGCTTCTCGCCGCACTGTGGGCAGTTGTCGGCAATGTGAACGGTTATCGGGTAGCTAGTCCACCCGTCGCCGCCGTCAAAATTGTTTCGATACATAATTGTTACGCGCATAATTTTTCTCTGCTCCCGATTTATTTTCTAAAGGGCAATTTCTCGTGCTTTGCCCGAAGGTAACGCAGATAGGAGAT
>JAABUN010003482.1_pt1 | contig 24281 bp, 20 predicted proteins | sample 5559311 | NCBI WGS metagenome assembly JAABUN01 (sample SAMN10711877, study PRJNA513370) | rock metagenome | isolation source: Antarctica rocks | place: Antarctica: Victoria Land, Siegfried Peak sud
TCAGCGCGTCCCCGCCCCGCTCGGTGAGCTCGGCGCTCAGGACCACGGCCAGCTCGAGGACGGCCGCCGCCCGCACCGCCGCCGGCTCGCCGTCGTCCACCCCGTCCCCGGTGTCCAGGGCGAGCTGACCCTTGTCCACAGCGGGACCTTCGGCACCGCCAGCACCGTCCAGGCGGAGCTCGCGCTTGAGGTGACGCACCGACAGGTCGGCCAGGTCGTAGGAGCGCTGGTCGGGGCGCGAGAGGTAGGCAGCCAGCGCGGTGTCACCGGCGAGGCCCCGCACCGGCAGCCCGGCCGCGCTCAACGAGTGCAGGGACGGCTTGGCGTCGTGCAGCATCTTGGGGACGCCGGCGTCGGCGAGCCACGACCGCAACGCCGCAACCGTGGCCTCGTCGGCTGTGACGAGGTCGAACCAGGCGAGGGCGCCGTCAGGGGTGGCCACGGCGATCCCGCGCGCCGCCTGGCCGATGCCCAGGCCCGCGGCGGAGCCGACCTGACCGACGACCCCGAGGGCTCCCCCTTCGCGCGCGTGCTCGGTCAGCCAGGTCGTGGCCGCGGCCCCGGTAGGGCGCTCCAGCAGCAGGTCGAAGCCGTGCTCAGCCTCGGGCTCGGGCGTCTTCAGCGAGGCGAACAGCCGCTCACGGAGCACCCTGAACTCGAGACCGTCGAAGACCGTGTGCACCTCCTCGCGGTCCCAGGCCTGCACCGCGAGGTCGTCGATGGTCACCGGCAGCTCGAGATCGCGGACGAGCGCGTTCAGGCGGCGGTTGCGCAGCACCAGGTCGAGGTGGTCGCGCAGGCTCTGGCCCGCCTTGCCGCTGATCTTGTCGACGTCGGCGACCACGCCGTCGAGGCCGTCGTAGGTGGTGATCCACTTCGCTGCCGTCTTCGGCCCGACGCCGGGCACCCCCGGGAGGTTGTCGCTGGACTCACCCACCAGGGCAGCAAGGTCCGGGTACCGCTCCGGCGGTATCCCGTACCTGTCCTGGACGACCTGCGGGGTCATCCGGGTGAGCTCGGAGACCCCACGCACCGGGTAAAGCAGGGTCGAGCGGTCGGTGACGAGCTGGATGGAGTCGCGGTCGCCCGAGCAGATGAGCACATCGATGTTCTGCTCCAGCGCCTGGGTGGTCAGGGTGGCGATGACGTCGTCCGCCTCGTAGCCCTCCTTCTCCACCATCACCACGCGCAGCGCCGCCAGCACCTCCTTGACCAGGTCGACCTGGCCGCGGAACTCGTCCGGGCTCGTGGAGCGGTTCGCCTTGTACTCGGCGTACTCCTGCATGCGGAAGGTCTGGCGGGAGATGTCGAAAGCCACCGCGACGTGGGTGGGCTGCTCGTCGCGCAGCACGTTGATCAGCATCGAGGTGAAGCCGTACACCGCGTTCGTGGCCTGGCCCGTGGTGGTGGAGAAGTTCTCGACCGGCAGGGCGAAGAAGGCCCGGTAGGCGAGCGAGTGCCCGTCGACCAGCAGCAGCCGCGGGCGTGCGGAGCGCTTGGCGGACGTCGGGACCTGGCCGGTGCGGGTGGGTGTCGAGCTCACCCGCTCACACTAGGGCTCGGCTCTGACGCCCGGCACGCTGCTCCAGACGGCGTCGCGCCAGCACCTGGTCCAGGCTGGTGCGCTTGCGGGCCCGTCCGCCGTCCGGGGCAGTGTCGGTCGCCAGCCGCCGCAGCAGCGTGGCCACGGGAACGACACGGTGCGAGACCAGCGGCACGAAACCCAGCCGGGCCAGGAACCTGTGCGCCTCACGACCGGTGGGCGGCACCGAGCACACGACGTCGCCCAGTCCCGACTGCTCGCCGATGGTGGCGGCGCAGCGCAGCAGGGCCCGCGCCACGCCACGCCGGCGGTGGTCCGGGCGCACCCACAGCTGCTCCACGTGTACCGCCTCAGAACCGGTCAGCGGGACGAGGTCACCGCGCCGCAGCACCAGGACCCCCACCAGCTGGGGCTGGGGCTTCAGCGACCCGGGCGCCTCCGCCAGCAGGAGCTGCACGTCCGGGCGGTCCATCACCAGGGTGATGCGGTCCTGGTCGATGACAGGGAGCGCGCGCCGCTGCGCCCCCTCCTGGTCACGGACAGCGCCCGCCAGCTCCAGGAGTGCCGGGATGTCCTGCGGCACAGCCGTCCTCACCGTCACCGATGCGCGTGCCACAGTGTCCTCCAGCGTCTCTCGAACGGGACCGGTCCGGTCGTGGGCCTGCAGCGCGGACCCGGCATGCACCTCTCGGACCCAGGAGCCCGAGCGGGGCGGCGCGAGCAGGACTGTAGGAGACAAGCGGGCCAAGTGGAACAGGGGTCAACCAGTTGGTCCAACCGGCCCGGCCGCGAATTTTCTTGCCTTCGCGCGCCCGTCAGCCCCGAAAGACCTCGGGACCGGCCTCGGCACGGCTATGCTCGCGCAGCCCGATGGGTGCCGACGGATCGCCGCGAGGCTGCCCGCAACCCCCTGTCAAGCCCGTAAGGTGCGGTCAGCGTCGACCGCAACACCCGACCTTGGAGGTACCGCAGTGCCCGCTGGTACCCGCGCCCGGAGGGCGTCCGCCCTTCTGGCCGGCCTCGTCCTCGCTCTCCTGTGCGTCATGGGCGCGTCCGCCGCCGCGCAGGCCTCCACCACCACCCCGCTGCCTTCCGTACCTGTCGCGACCGAGTCGGCGCCAGCCACCGCCGAGTCGATCCGGGTGCTGGTGCGCCTCGACAGGGCCGGCGTCCCCGACGTCGCCGTGACGGTGCAGCAGGCCGGGACCGACATCGGCACCGGTACGACCGACGCCGAAGGCGTCGCCCTCATCCCGGTGCCCGCCCCCGGGGAGTACCAGATCATCCTCGACACCGAGTCGCTGCCCGAGGGGACCAGCCTCCGGGACGCCGCGCGCAACCCCGCGACCACGATGGTGAATCCGCAGCAGACCAAGCCCGCGGCCTTCCCGATCGTCGAGGGCGAGTCCCTGGTGCCTGCCGAGGAGGGGGCCTCCGGAGGCATCCCCTTCGGCGATATCCCCCAGCTGCTGGCGAGCGGGCTGCGCTTCGGCCTCATCATCGCCCTGGCGGCCATCGGGCTGTCGGTCATCTTCGGCACCACCGGGCTGACCAACTTCGCGCACGGGGACCTTGTCACCTTCGGTGCGCTGATGGCCTTCTTCTTCCACGTCGTGCTCGGTCTGCCGCTGATCGTGGGGGCGATCCTGGCCGTGGTCGCAGGCGGTCTCGGTGGCCTGGTCAACGACCTGGTGATCTGGCAACCGCTGCGCCGGCGCGGGACCGGCCTGGTGGCGATGATGATCGTCTCGATCGGCCTGGGGCTGGTGCTGCGCTACTTCTTCAGCCTCAGCTTCATGTGGGGCACCGGCTCGCTCTTCTACCAGGACTTCCAGGGCCAGCGCGGCATCGACTTCGGGTCCTTCCTGCTGCGACCCATCGACCTGTTCTCCATGGCGCTGGCGGTGGTGGTGCTGGTGGCGGTGAGCATCGCGCTGCTCAAGACGCGGATAGGCAAGGCCACCCGGGCGGTCGCCGACAACCCGGCGCTGGCTGCAGCCTCGGGGATCAACGTCGACGCGGTGATCCGGACGGTCTGGATCACCGGGGGCGCGCTGGCGGCGCTGTCAGGGATCCTGCTGGCGCTCGGGCAGGGCATGAACTTCCAGCTCGGGCTGCAGATCCTGCTGCTGATCTTCGCCGCAGTGACCCTGGGCGGCCTGGGTACCGCCTTCGGGGCGCTGGTGGGTGCTCTCATCACCGGTGTCTTCATCGAGATCAGCACGCTCGTGCTGCCCAACGAGCTCAAGTACGTCGGCGCACTCTTCGTGTTGATCGTGGTCCTGCTCGTGCGGCCCCAGGGGATCCTGGGCCGCGCGGAGCGGGTCGGGTGAAGGGGCTGTCATGGACTTCCTGAACATTCTCGAGAACGCTGCGCGGGCGTTCGTCGGCCTGGACACCATCGTCTTCGCGCTGGCCGCCATCGGCCTGAACGTCCACTTCGGCTACGCGGGGCTGCTGAACTTCGGCCAGGCGGCGTTCGTGGCCATCGGTGCCTACGGCATCGGGATCACGGTCGCGATCCTGGACCTGTCCCTGTGGCTCGGCCTGCTGATCGGACTGGTCGCTGCGGTCCTCCTGGCGCTGCTGCTGGGTATCCCCACGCTGCGGCTGCGGGCGGACTACCTCGCCATCGCCACCATCGCCGCCGCCGAGATCGTCCGGCTGCTGGTGCGCTCCGCCTCGTTGCGGGAGTACACCGGCGGCTCCAACGGCGTCAACGGATACAACGGCGGCTTCTACGAGGCCAACCCGTACCCGGAAGCCAGCTACGGCTTCGGTCCGTGGGTCTACAGCGAACGCGGCGCGTGGATCCTCACCGTCGGGTGGTTGACCGTCGCGCTGATGTGCGTCCTGATCTTCCTGCTGATGCGCTCGCCGTGGGGCCGGGTGCTCAAGGGCATCCGCGAGGACGAGGACGCCGTGCGCAGCCTGGGCAAGAACGTCTACGCGTTCAAGATGCAGGCCCTGGTGATCGGCGGCGTCATCGGCGCGACCGCCGGCTTCATCTCGGCCCTGGGCAAGGGTGCGGTCCAGCCCGACAACTACTCCACCGAGTTCACGTTCTACGCCTACACGGTGCTGCTGCTCGGTGGCGCGGCACGGGTGCTGGGGCCCGTCATCGGCGCGGCCATCTTCTGGTCCGTCCTCTCCCTGTCGGACACCGTGCTCCGACAGGCGATCTCGGCGGACTACCTGCCGTTCCTGCAGAGCAACGACGCAGGGCCGCTGCGGTTCATGATCGTCGGTGGCGCGCTGATGGCGCTGATGATCTTCCGGCCACAGGGGATCTTCGGAGACAAGAGGGAGATCGCGATCAATGCCCGCTGACCTCGCCAAGCCCGGTGCCGGGAACGGCCACGCGAACCGGAAGGACGCCGCGACCGCTGCCTTCTCAGACGTGCAGGCCGTACCAGGGTCGGCCAAGCCGGACCCGATCCTCATCGCTGACGGGGTGCAGCGTGTCTTCGGCGGCCTGCGCGCCGTCGACGTCGACCACGTCGAGGTCCAGCGTGGTGCCATCACGGCACTGATCGGACCCAACGGGGCCGGCAAGACCACGTTCTTCAACCTGCTCACAGGCTTCGACAAGCCGCAGCAGGGCGACTGGACGTTCAACGGCCGCAAGCTCGCTGGCGTCCCCGCGCACCGCGTGGCCAGGGGCGGGATGGTGCGCACGTTCCAGCTGACCAAGGCGCTTTCGCGCATGACCGTGCTGGAGAACATGCGGCTGGGAGCGACCGGACAGAAGGGCGAGCGCCTGTCCGCGTCCCTGTTCTCCGGCATGTGGGGCAAGCAGGAGAAGGACATCACCGAACGTGCCTTGGACCTGCTCGAGCGGTTCAAGCTGGACACCAAGAAGGACGACTTCGCGGGCTCGCTGTCCGGCGGGCAGCGCAAGCTGCTGGAGATGGCCAGGGCGCTGATGAGCGAGCCTGAGATGGTGATGCTCGACGAGCCGATGGCCGGGGTGAACCCGGCGCTGACGCAGTCGCTGCTCGGCCACGTCAAGGACCTGCGCGAGGAGGGCATGACCGTGCTCTTCGTCGAGCACGACATGGACATGGTGCGTGACATCTCGGACTGGGTCGTGGTCATGGCCCAGGGGACGGTGGTGGCCGAGGGGTCGCCCACCGCGGTGATGGCGAACCCCGCCGTCATCGACGCCTACCTCGGTGGGCACCACGACGCGCCCCTGAGCGCGGACGACGAGGCCGCGCAGCTGGCGGCCGCCAAGGAGTCCTTGCGGGCCGAGCGCGCGCAGGGGAAGGAGAGATGATGGCGAGCAGGGTCCAGGACACCGGGTCCAGCAACGCTGAGCGTCGCGCTCACCTGAGCGGGTCGAAGAACGCCCTGCTGCGCGCCGACGACCTGATCGCCGGCTACCTGCCGGGGGTGAACATCCTCAACGGCGCCGACCTGTACGTCAACGACGGCGAGCTGGTGGGGATCATCGGGCCCAATGGCGCGGGCAAGTCCACGTTGCTGAAGGCCCTGTTCGGCCTGGTCAACGTCACCAGCGGCAAGGTCACGCTGCGCGGGAAGGACATCACCGGCCTCAAGGCCAATCAGCTGGTGGCACAGGGTGTCGGGTTCGTGCCGCAGAACAACAACGTGTTCCCCTCGCTCACCATCGAGGAGAACCTGCAGATGGGCGTGTACCAGGCGCCCTCCACGTTCCGCGAGCGCTTCGACTTCGTGGCAGGGCTATTTCCTGCTCTGGCTGACCGCCGGGCCCAGCGTGCCGGTTCGTTGTCGGGCGGTGAGCGGCAGATGGTCGCCATGGGCCGTGCGCTGATGATGGATCCCTCGGTGCTGCTGCTCGACGAGCCGTCTGCGGGCCTGTCCCCGGCCCTGCAGGACGAGGTGTTCATCCGCACCCGTCAGATCAACCGGGCCGGCGTCTCGGTCGTCATGGTCGAGCAGAACGCACGCCGTTGCCTGCAGATCGTGGACCGCGGGTACGTGCTCGACCAGGGTCGCAACGCCTACAGCGGCACCGGCAAGTCCCTGGCGAAGGACCCCAAGGTCATCGAGCTCTACCTCGGTACGCTCGCCCAGGCCTGACCACCCCCGTCCAGTACCGCACCTGGTCCGGGTCTTGCCGCCACGACGGGTCGTTTGACGACAAGACCCGGAGCAAGTGCAAAGGTTCGGGGGTGGACGCGGAAGGGCCCGGCCGAGGTGGCCGGGCCCTTCGCGTCTGGCTGGGAACGCTGGATCAGAGCTCGCCGCTCACGTACTCCACGTTGGTGTACGTGTTCTCAGCGCCGTACTCGTAGATCCCGATGGTGGCCTGGGTGGGGTCACCTGCGTCGCTGAACTCGATCGGGCCGGAGACGCCGTCGTAGTCGATGTCCGTCCCTGCCTCGAGCATCTCCGAGCAGTCGGCGAAGGTGGTGCACTTCTCGCCGCCCCTGCTGACGTCCGGCAGGGCCTCGCCGATGGCCTCGCCCGAATCGTCCCCTGCCGCGATGGCAGCCAGCGCGATCAGGACGGTGGCGTCGTAGGACTCAGGCGCGTAGCTGAAGTCCTTCAGCGACGGGTCCACCTCGAGCAGCTGGGCCTGGAACTCCTCGCCGGCCTCAGCGCCGGGGAGGGTGCCCTTGACGCCCTCGAGGGTGCCGGGCTGGAAGGAGTCGCTGTAGTCGGCCAGGTTGCCGTCGACGAAGTAGAGCGGGACCTGATCCGGGCCGATGCCCTGCGCCTGCAGCTCGGGGACGATCTTCTTGGTCTCCTCGAAGCCGACCAGCACGATCGCCTCGGGGTCGGCACCCTTGAGCTGCGTCACCTCGGCCGAGAAGCTGGACGCCTTGGGGTCGTAGATGATCGCGTCACCACCAGCGATCTCACCGCCGCCGCCCTCGAGGGACAGCTTGATGTTCTCGGCGAGGCCGGTGCCGTACGGGTCGTCCAGAGCGATGACGCCTACGCTGAGGAAGCCGTCGTTGATGAGGAGGTCCCCCATCACCCGACCCTGCAGCACGTCCGAGGGAGCGGTGCGGAAGTACAGGCCGTTGTCTTCGTAGTCGGTGAAGTCGGGCGAGGTGTTGGCCGGCGAGAAGTGCACGATGCCGCCGCCGGTGATCTTGTCGATCACGGTCATCGAGACCCCGGAGGAGGCGGCGCCGACGATCGCGTCCACGTCCTGGCTGATCAGCCGGTCCACCGACTGGGAGGCGATGTCGGTGGAGGTGTCGCCGGAGTCGGAGTCCACCTTGACGACGTCCTTGCCCAGGACGCCACCGGCCGCGTTGATGTCGTCGATCGCGAGCTGCACACCAGCGAACTCCGGCGGGCCGAGGAAGGCAAGGCTGCCCGTCTGCGGCAGCAGGGTGCCGATGACGAGTTCGCCGTCACCCTCACCACCGCCGGCGGCCGCGCTCTCCGACGGCTCGTCGGTGGTCGGGTTGGGCTCGTCGCCGCCACAGGCCGACAGGGCCAGGGCGCTGACGCCGAGGACCGCCGCCGTGCGCCACGCACGCGAGGAACGGATCATGAACTATCTCCTTCGTCTGGCTGGGCACTGAGACGGCCCAGCACCGCTGGTGGAGCGAAATTACCGGACATCGGCGCCGTACCGCAGGGGCATGAGCGATCCGGCCCGGGTTGTTGTGGCATCGTGACCTGACCACAGACTGAGACGGACGCTCACCCAGGGGTCTAGCGGCGCCCCTTGCCGACGACCTTGGACGCCTGGGTGACCACCACGTCGGCCACCTCGCGCATGCTGAGCCGGCGGTCCATGGAGGTCTTCTGGATCCAGCGAAACGCCTCCGGCTCGCTCAGCCCCATGCTCTGCATCAGCAGGCCCTTGGCGCGCTCGACCTGCTTGCGGGTCTCGAACCGGTCGGTGATGTCGGCGACCTCCTCCTCCAGCGCGAGGAGCTCGGCGTACCGGCTGATGGCGATCTCCACGGCCGGTAGCAGCGCCGTCGCGCTGAAGGGCTTGACCACGTAGGCCATCGCTCCCGCGTCACGGGCCCGCTCCACCAGCTCGGCCTGGGAGAAGGCCGTCAGCAGCACGACCGGCGCGAGCCGGGCCTTGGCGATCCGCTCCGCGGCCGAGATCCCGTCCAGCACCGGCATCTTCACGTCCATGACGACGAGGTCCGGTCGCGTCTCCTCGACGAGCCGCACGGCTGCCTCGCCGTCGCCGGCCTCCCCCACCACGTCGAAGCCTGCCTCTCGCAGGATCTCCACGACGTCGAGGCGGATGATCGCCTCGTCCTCGGCGACCACGACCCGTCGGCGACGTGCTGGAGCCGTGGGGATCGCTGCGGGCTGCTGCTCGGCGCTGGCTCTCACGTCGACTAGCCTAGTGGCCGCCTCGAGATTCGTGGGCAGGCCGGGTTGGCGGAACGGCAGACGCGGGGCACTCAAAATGCTCTGTCCGAGAGGGCGTGCGGGTTCGATTCCCGCACCCGGCACCCTTGCTCGCACCAGCGTGGTGGGCACGTCAGCCCATCCTGTAGGCCTCGGCGGCACCGTCGACGGCGTCTCCCATCTCGTGCACCCGCATGGCGTTGGTGGAGCCGGGGATGCCGGGCGGGGAGCCGGCAACGATCATCACCAGTTCTCCCCTGGACACCCGTCCGATGCTGAGCAGGGCCTGGTCGACCTGCAGGACCATCTCGTCGGTGTGCTTGACGTACGGTGCCAGGAAAGTCTCGATACCCCAGCTGAGCGCGAGCTGGGAGCGGACCCGCGGCTCAGGGGTGAAGGCCAGCACGGGGATGCGCGAGCGCAGCCGCGACATGCGCTTGGCGGAGTCTCCCGACTGGGTGAACGTCACCAGGCACTTCACGTCCAGCAGCTCGCCCACCTGCGAGGCGGCCCAGGTGATCGCACCCCCCTTGGTGCTCGGGGCGGTGCCCAGCGGACGGATCCGGTCCAGGCCGTGGTCCTCGGTGTTCTCGATGATCCGGGCCATGGTGCGGACCGTCTCGAACGGGTAGTCGCCCACGCTCGTCTCACCCGAGAGCATCAGCGCGTCTGCCCCGTCGAGCACCGCGTTCGCCGCGTCCGAGGCTTCAGCCCTGGTCGGTCGCGGGGCGGTGATCATCGACTCCAGCACCTGGGTGGCCACGATGACCGGCTTGGCGTTCCGGCGCGCCGCCTCGACGGCGAGCTTCTGGACCAGCGGCACCTGCTCCAGCGGAAGCTCCACGCCCAGGTCTCCGCGGGCAACCATGATCGCGTCGAACGCGACCACGATCTCCTGGAGGTTCTCGACCGCCTGCGGCTTCTCGATCTTGGCGATGACGGGGACCCGGATGTCCATCTCGTCCATGATCGCGCGGACGTCGTCGACGTCGGCGGCAGAGCGCACGAACGACAGCGCCACCATGTCGACGCCGGTGCGCAGCGCCCACCGCAGGTCGTCGGTGTCCTTCTCCGACAGCGCCGGCACGCTGACCGCCACGCCGGGGAGGTTGAGCCCCTTGTTGTTGCTCACCTGGCCCGGCACGGCGACCTCGGTCACCACGTCGCAGCCCTGCACCGCCAGCACCCGGACGCTGACCTTCCCGTCGTCGATGAGGATGTGGTCCCCCGGCGCGACGTCACCGGGCAGGCCGGCGTAGGTGGTCGAGACGCGTCCTGCGGTGCCAGGGGTCTGCTCGGTCGTGATGGTGAACCGGGCCCCCTTGACCAGCACGACCGGTCCGTCAGCGAAGGTGCCGAGCCTGATCTTGGGCCCCTGCAGATCGGCGAAGATGCAGACGGCGCGCCCTGTCTCGTCGCTCGCACGGCGTACGTGCTGGTAGGCCTTCAGGTGGTCCGAGTACGCGCCGTGGCTGAGATTCAGCCTGGCCACGTCCATCCCGGCGTGCACCAGCTCGAGGACGTCCTCATAGCTGGACGTCGCCGGACCAAGGGTGCAGACGATCTTCGCTCGACGCATGGGGCAACCCTAGGGTCTCGAGGGAACCGCAGACGCATCTCGTCCACGGCCGGACGGTTCGTGCAGGTGCTGTCGTCAGACGGTCAGCGGTCTGGCGGTCGGAGGGATCGGCGCCGGCAGGATCGTGGAGCCGGTCAGGTAGCGGTCGACTCCCGCTGCGCAGGCGCGCCCCTCGGCGATCGCCCACACGATCAGGGACTGTCCCCGGCCCGCGTCGCCGGCGACGAAGACCCCTGGGCGAGAGGACATGTACTCCGGCCCACGCACGATGTTCGCGCGCCCGTCCAGCTCTACCCCCAGCTGCTCCACCAGCCCTGCACGCTGCGGCCCGGTGAAGCCCATCGCCAGCAGCACGAGCTGGGCCGGCAGGTCGCGCCGAGCACCCGGCACGGGGGCGAAGCGACCCTCCACCAGCTCCACCTCCTCCAGCCGCAGCCCGGCCACCTGGCCGGTACCGTCGTCCAGCAGCTCGGTGGTGTTGACGGCGTAGACCCGTTCGCCGCCCTCCTCGTGCGCGCTGGTCACCCGGTACAGCATCGGGTAGGTGGGCCAGGGGTGCGCTCCGGCCCGCTCCTGCGCCGGCCGCGGCATGATCTCCAGCTGGGTGACCGACCGGGCCTGCTGGCGCAGCGAGGTGCCCAGGCAGTCGGCGCCGGTGTCACCCCCGCCGATGATGACGACGTCCTTGCCGTGGGCGGTGACCTGCTCGTGCACCTGCTCCCCGGCGGCGACCCGGTTCGCCGGCGGCAGGAAGTCCATCGCCTGCAGGACCCCACCGAGCCCGCGTCCGGGAACGGCCAGCTCGCGGGGCACCGTCGCCCCGATGGCCAGCACCACGGCGTCGTAGCGCTCCATCAGCGCTGGGCCGCTCAGGTCCCCCTCCGCGGTCCCGCCGATGTCGGTCCCCGGCCGGAAACGGGTTCCCTCCGCAGCCATCTGCTCCAGCCTGCGGTCCAGGTACGCCTTCTCCATCTTGAACTCCGGGATGCCGTACCGCAGCAGCCCACCGATCTTGTCCGCCCGCTCGAACACAGCCACCGTGTGGCCGGCCCGGGTCAGCTGCTGGGCGGCAGCCAGCCCGGCAGGCCCGGACCCCACCACCGCGACGGTGCGCCCGGTCAGCCGGTCCGGCGGCTGCGGCAGGACCGTCCCACGCGCGAAGGCCTCCTCGATGATGGTGACCTCGACCTGCTTGATCGTCACCGCGGGCTGGTTGATGCCCAGCACGCACGAGGTCTCGCACGGAGCCGGGCACAGCCGGCCGGTGAACTCAGGGAAGTTGTTCGTCGCGTGCAGCCGCTCGATCGCCTCGTCCCAGTTCCCGCGCCAGGTCAGGTCGTTCCACTCCGGGATCAGGTTCCCCAGCGGGCACCCGTCGTGGCAGAACGGGATGCCGCAGTCCATGCAGCGCCCCGCCTGACGCTGCAGCTGCGCAGACTCCTGGGCCTCGTACACCTCGCGCCAGTCCATCAGCCGCACGGGGACAGGACGTCGGGCGGGCAGCTCCCGGTCACGGTGGTTCAGAAAGCCCCTCGGGTCAGCCACGGGTGTCCTCCATGATCCGGGACCACACGACGTCGCCGTCAGGGTCGAGTCCTTCCGCCGCCGCCTGGGCACGCACCGTCAGCACCCTGGAGTACTCGCTCGGCATCAGCTTGGTGAACCTGCTTGCGAGCGCGGCAGGGTCCTGCAGCAGCTCCCAGGCGAGGGTGGACGAGGTGTGCTCGCGGTGCCGGGCGAGCAGGTCGGTGACGACCTCGACGTCCTGCTCCCCCAGTGCTGCTGGTACCAGCTCGCCAGAGCGGACGGCCTGCGGGTTCAGTCGTCGTTCGTCCAGGTCCAGCACGTAGGCCACGCCGCCGGACATGCCGGCGCCGAAGTTGCGGCCGGTGCGGCCCAGCACCAGCACGGTGCCACCGGTCATGTACTCGCAGCCGTGGTCCCCCACCCCCTCGACCACCGCGGTGGCCCCGGAGTTGCGCACGCAGAAGCGCTCACCCACCAGACCGCGCAGGTACAGCTCGCCGGAGGTGGCCCCGTAGCCGATCACGTTGCCCGCCACCACGTTCTGCTCGGGCGCGAACGTTCCGGCCGGGTCGGGGGCCACCACGATGGTGCCTCCGCACAGGCCCTTGCCGACGTAGTCGTTGGCGTCTCCGACCAGCCGCAGCGTCACCCCACGAGGCAGAAAGGCCCCGAACGACTGCCCGGCAGAGCCGGTCAGGACCAGGTCGATCGTCCCGGTCGGAAGTCCCTTCTCGCCGTGCCGCCTGGTCACCTCGTGGCCGAGCATCGTCCCCACGGTCCGGTTCACGTTCCTGACCGCGATCTTCCCGTGCACCTGCACCCCGTGCTCGAGGGCGTCGGCCGACATGGCGATCAGCGCGTGGTCCAGCGCCTTCTCCAGTCCGTGGTCCTGGCTCACCGTGCGGGTGCGGGAGGCGCCCTGCGCCAGCGGTGGCAGGTGCAGGATGGGCGCCAGGTCCAGGCCGGACGCCTTCCAGTGCTCCACTGCCGAGCGCGTGTCGAGCATCTCCACCTGCCCGATGGCCTCCTGGAGCGAACGGAAGCCGAGCTCGGACAGGTACTCGCGCACCTCCTGGGCCAGGAACTCGAAGAAGTTGACGATGTACTCCGGCTTGCCCGAGAACCGTTGCCGCAGCTCGGGGTTCTGGGTGGCCACACCCACCGGGCAGGTGTCCAGGTGGCAGACCCGCATCATGATGCATCCCGAGACCACCAGGGGCGCCGTGGCGAACCCGTACTCCTCGGCGCCGAGCAGCGCCGCCACCACCACGTCGCGCCCGCTCTTGAGCTGGCCGTCCGCCTGCACCACGATGCGGTCGCGCAGGCCGTTCAGCAGCAGCGTCTGCTGGGTCTCGGCCAGCCCGAGCTCCCACGGGGCGCCGGCGTGCTTGAGCGAGGTCAGCGGGCTGGCGCCCGTCCCGCCGTCGTGGCCGGAGATCAGCACCACGTCGGCGTGTGCCTTGGACACCCCCGCCGCCACCGTACCGACGCCGACCTCGCTGACCAGCTTGACGTGGATGCGGGCCGAGGGGTTCGCGTTCTTCAGGTCGTGGATGAGCTGGGCGAGGTCCTCGATGGAGTAGATGTCGTGGTGCGGCGGGGGTGAGATCAGCCCCACCCCCGGCGTGGAGTGCCGGGTCCGGGCGACCCAGGGATAGACCTTGGCGCCGGGAAGCTGGCCTCCCTCACCGGGCTTGGCGCCCTGGGCCATCTTGATCTGGATGTCGTCGGCGTGGGTCAGGTACATGCTGGTGACCCCGAACCGGCCGGAGGCGACCTGCTTGATGGCGCTGCGACGCTCGGGGTCCAGGAGCCGGTCGACATCCTCCCCGCCCTCACCGGTGTTGGACTTGCCCCCGAGCCGGTTCATCGCGATCGCCAGCGTCTCGTGGGCCTCGGCCGAGATGGAGCCGTAGCTCATCGCGCCGGTGGAGAACCGCTTCACGATCTCGCTGACCGGCTCCACCTCCTCCAGCGGGACGGGCGGACGGGTGCCGGTCCGCAGCTCGAACATGCCGCGCAGCGTCATCAACCGCTCGGACTGGCCGTCCACGGCAGCCGTGTACTGCTTGAAGATGTCGTACCTGCCCGCGCGGGTGGAGTGCTGCAGCCGGAACACGGTCGTCGGGTCGAACAGGTGCGGCTCGCCCTCGCGCCGCCACTGGTACTCCCCTCCCACGTCCAGGCGCCGGTGGGCCGGGCGCAGGCCGTTGGTCGGATAGGCGGTGGCGTGCCGGGCTGCGACCTCGGCGGCCACCACCTCCAGGCCGATGCCGCCGAGCTGGGTGGTGGTGCCGGTGAAGTAGTCGTCCACCACCTGCTGGGACAGGCCGATCGCCTCGAACACCTGCGCCCCCCGGTAGGAGGCCACCGTCGAGATCCCCATCTTGCTCATGACCTTGAGCACGCCCTTGCCCAGGGCGTAGATGAGCCGTCGGACGGCCTGCTCCGGCTCGATGCCCTCGATCTGCTCGCTGCGGCACAGGTCCTCGACCGACTCCATCGCCAGGTAGGGGTTCACGGCAGCCGCCCCGTACCCGACCAGGAGCGCGACGTGGTGCACCTCGCGCACGTCTCCGGCCTCGACGACCAGACCCACCTGCGTGCGGGTCTTCTCCCGGATGAGGTGGTGGTGCACGGCGCTGGTGAGCAGCAGCGAGGGGATGGGTGCCAGGTCCGCGTCGGAGTCCCGGTCGGACAGCACCACGAACCGGGCCCCTGCGGCGATGGCTGCCGAGACCTCCTGGCAGACCTGTGCCAGGCGCGCGGCCAGAGCCGGGCCGCCGCCGTCCACGCGGTACAGCCCCCGGACCCGCACGGTGGCGAAGCCCGGCAGGTCCCCGTCGGAGTTGATGTGCAGGATCTTGGCCAGCTCGTCGTTGTCGATGACCGGGAAGTCCAGCACCACCTGGCGGGCGTGCGCCGGGCCGGCCGAGAGCAGGTTGCCCTCCGGGCCCATCACCGTGCCCAACGAGGTGACGAGCTCTTCGCGGATCGAGTCCAGGGGCGGGTTGGTGACCTGGGCGAACAGCTGGGTGAAGTAGTCGAAGAGCAGCCGGGGCCGGGCGGACAGCACGGCGATCGGGGTGTCGGTGCCCATCGAGCCCAGCGGCTCCGCCGCCGCCCGCGCCATCGGCGCCACCAGCAGCCGCAGCTCCTCCTGGGTGTAGCCGAAGGTCTGCTGGCGCCGGGCGACCGAGGAGTGGGTGTGGACGATGTGCTCGCGCTCGGGCAGGTCGGCCAGCCGCACCAGGCCGGCGTGCAGCCACTCGTCGTAGGGGTGCTGCCCGGCCAGGTCGGACTTGACCTGCTCGTCGTCGACCAGGGTGCCGGCGTCGGTGTCGACCAGGAACATCCGGCCGGGCTGCAACCGGCCCTTGCGCACGACGCTGGACTGGTCGAGGTCCAGCACCCCGGCCTCGCTGGCCAGGACCACCAGGCCGTCGGCGGTCACCCAGTACCGGGAGGGACGCAGGCCGTTGCGGTCCAGCACCGCCCCGACCAGCGACCCGTCGGTGAAGACCAGGTCGGCGGGCCCGTCCCAGGGCTCCATGAACATCGAGTGGAACTCGTAGAAGGCACGCCTGCTCGGGTCCATCTCGGTGTGGTTCTCCCACGCCTCCGGGATCATCATCAGCACGGCATGGGGCAGCGAGCGGCCGCCCATGTGGAGCAGCTCGAGCACCTCGTCGAAGGAGGCGGAGTCGCTGGCGTGCGGGGCGCAGACCGGGAACAGCCGGGACAGGTCGCCCGGGATGAGCTCGCTGGTCAGCTGGCTCTCCCGGGCGTTCATCCAGTTGCGGTTCCCGCGCACCGTGTTGATCTCGCCGTTGTGGGCGATGTACCGGTAGGGGTGTGCCAGCGGCCAGGACGGGAAGGTGTTCGTGGAGAACCGGGAGTGCACCACGGCCAGCGTGGTGGCGTACCGGCGATCGGACAGGTCCGGGAAGAAGGGCTCGAGCTGGCCGGTGGTGAGCATCCCCTTGTAGAGCAGGGTGCGGCTCGACAGCGAGGCCACGTACACCCCGGCCTCGTGCTCCATCCGCTTGCGGGCGCAGAACGCGAGCCGGTCCAGTGCGAGCCCGCGCAGGGGCAAGGAGGCTGCGGCCACGAACAGCTGCCGGAACCGAGGCATGCACGAGCGCGCCACCGAGCCGACGAGGGACGCGGCCACCGGAACATCGCGCCAACCCAGGACGCGCAGCCCCTCCTGGTTGCAGATCCCCTCGACCAGCTCGACGGCGGCGGCATCCTCGGTGTCGTCGTCGGGAAGGAAGACCGTGCCCACCGCGTACGCACCGGCGCCCGGCAGCGCGAAGCCGGTCACCGCGCGCAGGAACGCGTCGGGGACCTGGGTGAGGATGCCGGCCCCGTCGCCCGAGCCCGGCTCGGCGCCCACGGCCCCCCGGTGGTCGAGGTTGCGCAGCGCGGTCAACGCGTGCTCGACGATGTCGTGGCCCGGCTCGCCCCGCAGGGTCGCCACGAACGCCACGCCGCACGCGTCGTGCTCGTTCGCCCCGTCGTACAGCCCTTGTGCTGCGGGCTGGCTGGAGAAGCGCGTAAAGGGCGAGAGCATCGGGCACCGTCCTGTGGTCGGCCGCTGACGAGCCGCAGCGATGACGTGGATCCGCCGCGAGACCGCCCACCGGCAGACGCGAACGGGAAGGGAACGGCATTGGCCCCTCGTCAGACGAAGATACACGAACGAAACGTCCCGCGGGGTGCACGAATCCGTTCTGCATCCCACGGATCGAGATGATTGGTCCTGATGGCTGGGACGAAAATGGCAGCGTGTGCGAGCCCGGGGATGGCACGCCACCCCGCACCGGGGACCGGGCCCCGCCAACCGGTAAGGTCCGCGCAGGGGAGGCAGCATGTCGGTGATCGGCACGTTCGCGTTCTGCCTGCTGAGCGCCTTTGCGCCCGTCTTCAACGCGGAGGCCTACCTCCTGGTCGCAGCCGGCACCATGAGCACCCCGCTGGTGCTGCTGGCGCTGGCCGCGGCCACCGGCCAGGTACTGGGCAAGATGGCGTTCTACCTGGTGGGGTACGGCGCGGTGCGCAGCACGTGGTTGCAGCGGCGGGCGGACAGCAAGAGCAAGAGCCGGTTCGTGAGGTGGATGCGCGCCCTCAGCGAGTGGTGCCAGGTGCACCCGGGCCGTGCGTTCGGAGTGGTGGCCATCAGCGCGTCCGTCGGGGTACCGCCCATCGCCGCGACCTCAGTGCTGGCGGGGAGCCTGCGGATGCGGTGGTGGGTGTTCGCCCTCACCGCGTGGGCCGGTCGCTTCCTGCGGTTCCTGCTCGTCCTGCACGTCCCCGGGCTCTTCGGCTACGAGCCCGCCTGAGGTCGGCGCCGCACTGCCGTCACGGCTCGACCACACGCCCTCTTCGCGGCCGGGGTGGCGCCGGGCGCTGACCACCAGAAAGGCGACAGCCAGCGCGAACACGGCGAGCGAGGTCCAGATGTTCAGCCGCAGACCCAGGACCAGCTCGGCGTCGTCGATGCGCAGCGCCTCGATCCACAGCCGGCCGGCCGTGTACAGCGCCACATAGGCCCAGAACACCCGGCCGTGGCCCATCCGGTAGCGGCGGTCCAGGTAGAGCAGGAGCGCTGCTGCGGCGACGTTCCACAGCAGCTCGTACAAGAACGTGGGGTGAAAGGTGGCGAACTGCTCGTACCCCTGCGGCCGGAACTGCGGGTCGATCGCCAGCGCCCACGGCAGCTGCGTCGGCCCACCGAACAGCTCCTGGTTGAACCAGTTGCCGAGCCGGCCCACGGCCTGGGCGAGCAGCACGCCCGGCGCGACCGCGTCCGCGAACGTAGACACCCGCAGCCCCCGCCGGCGGCAAGCGATCGCGGCGCCCACGGCTCCCAGCGCGATACCGCCCCAGATGCCCAGCCCGCCCTCCCAGATGCGGAAGGCCTTCATCGGCTCACCCTCGGGGCCGAAGTAGGCGTCCGGGGACGACACCACGTGGTACAGCCTGGCCCCGACGATGCCGAACGGGACGGCCCACACGGCCACGTCCGCCACCGCGCCTTCGGGCCCCCCGCGCGCGACCAGGCGCTTGTTGCCCAGCCAGATGGCCAGCACGACGCCGGCGAGGATGCACAAGGCGTAGGCACGCACCGGGAAGGGCCCCAGCTGCCACACGCCCTGCGCCGGGCTGGGGATGACCGCCAGCACGCTCACACCGGCTCCCGGGCACCGCGGCCGGCGCGCACCGCCGCGACGAGCGCGGCTGCCACCTCCGCCAGCCGGGAACGCCCGGCCGCCGCGTCCTCGCCTGCGTCCAGCAGGCAGCGCACCAGGGCCGAGCCGACGATGACGCCGTCGGCGTAGCGCGCCACCTCGGCCGCCTGCTCGGGGGTGGAGACGCCGAGGCCGACGCACACGTGCTCCGGACCGCCGGTCAGTGCCGCGGCCTCTCGCGCCCGCGTCACCAGGAGCTGCGCCTGGTCGCCCACGCTGGCCCGCTCCCCCGTCACGCCCATCAGGGACGCCGCGTAGACGAAGCCCCGGCACGCGGCGACCGTGTCGGCGAGCCGCTGCTGGGTCGAGGACGGCGCCACCAGGAACACCTTGTCCAGGTCGTTCGCATCAGCGGTCCGCACCCACGCGGGACCGGAGTCCGGAGTCAGGTCCGGGGTGATCAGCCCCGCGCCGCCGGCGGAGACCAGGTCACGGGCGAACGCGTCGACCCCGTAGCGCAGCACAGGGTTCCAGTACGTCATCACCAGCACGGCCGTCCCGCTGGAGTAGGAGGCCACCTGCTCGACGGTGGCCAGCACGTCGCGGATGCGGACACCCGAGCGCAGCGCCTGGTCCACGGCGCGCTGGATGACCGGCCCGTCCATGGAGGGATCGGAGTAGGGCAGCCCGAGCTCGACCACGTCGGTGCCTGCGTCGATCAGCACCTTGGCCGCGTCCACCGCCCCCTGCACGCTCGGGAAGCCCGCCGGCAGGTAGCCGACCAGGGCCGCGCGACCGGACTGGTGGGCACGGGTCAGGACGTCCCCCGTGAGGGTGCGCGGCACAGACCCGCTGGCATCCGACCCGCTCACACCTGTCCCCCGGGCAGCTGCCCAGCCTCCTCGGGGTCGAGCAGGCGGAACCAGCGGGCTGCGGTGTCGACGTCCTTGTCCCCCCGGCCGGAGAGGTTGACCAGGATCACGCTGTCCGGTCCGCGCCGCCTGCCCTCCTTCAGCACCCCGGCCAGCGCATGGGCGCTCTCGATCGCGGGGATGATGCCCTCGGTGCGGCTGAGCAGCGCCATCGCGTCCATCGCCTCGGTGTCGGTGATGCCCACGTACGTCGCCCGGCCGGTGTCGTGCAGCCACGCGTGCTCCGGGCCGACACCGGGGTAGTCCAGGCCCGCGGAGATCGAGTGCGACTCGACCGTCTGACCGTCCTCGTCCTGCAGCACGTAGGTGAGGCTCCCGTGCAGCACACCCGGATCGCCGCCGCTGATCGAAGCGGCGTGCCGGCCGGTGTCGACCCCGTCCCCGGCGGCCTCGAGCCCGAGCAGGTCGACGCCCTCGTCGTCGTAGAAGGCATGGAAGATGCCGATCGCGTTGGACCCTCCTCCGACGCACGCCGCGACCAGGTCCGGCAGCCGGCCGGTGAGGTCGAGCACCTGCTGGCGCGCCTCTACGCCGATCACCCGTTGGAAGTCGCGCACCATGGCCGGGAACGGGTGCGGCCCGGCCGCGGTGCCGAAGAGGTAGAACGTGTCCTCCACGTTGGCGACCCAGTCCCGGAACGCCTCGTTGATGGCGTCCTTGAGGGTGCGCGACCCGGCCCTGACGGTCACCACCTCCGCGCCGAGCAGACGCATCCGGGCGACGTTGAGGGCCTGACGTCGGGTGTCCTGCTCGCCCATGTACACCGTGCAGCTCATGCCCATCAGAGCTGCCGCGGTGGCGCTGGCCACGCCGTGCTGGCCGGCGCCCGTCTCGGCGATGACGCGGGTCTTGCCCATCCTCCTGGCCAGCAGCGCCTGCCCGAGCACGTTGTTGATCTTGTGAGATCCCGTGTGGTTCAGGTCTTCTCGCTTCAGGATGACGCGGGCGCCACCAGCGTGCTCTGCGAACCGGGGCACCTCGGTGATGATGCTGGGCCGGCCGGAGTAGGTGCGGTGCAGGTGCGCGAGCTCGTCCCCGAAGACGGGGTCGAGCGCGGCCTTGGCGTAGGAGTCGGCCACCTCGTCGATGACCGCGACCAGGGCCTCGGGCACGAAGCGGCCACCGAAGTCCCCGAACCATGGCCCGGGCTGGGCCGGGATCGGGGGCCGGGCGGTCATCGCCGCGCCATCCGCACCGCAGGGTGCGACCCGGCGCTGACCAGGTCTGCGACCGCGCCACGCGGATCTCCCCCGGTCACCAGGGCCTCTCCCACCAGCACCGCATCCGCACCGGCACGCGCGTACTCCAGCACGTCATGCGGCCCCCGGACCCCGGACTCGGCCACCCGCACCGTGCCGTCGGGGATGGCCGGCGCCAGCCGGCCGAAGGTGGCGCGGTCGACCTCGAGGGTCTTGAGGTTCCGGGCGTTCACGCCGATCACACGTGCTCCCGCGTCCACGGCCCGTCCGACCTCGTCCAGGTCGTGGCACTCGACCAGCGCCGTCATCCCCAGGGAGTGGATCCGCTCGGTGAGGGAGACCAGCGCGGGCTGCTCCAGCGCCGCCACGATCAGCAGCACCAGGTCGGCTCCGTGCGCCCGCGCCTCCCACACCTGGTAGGAGGAGACCACGAAGTCCTTGCGCAGCACCGGCACGTCGACCGCCGACCTGACGCTGGACAGGTCGTCCAGGCTGCCGCCGAAGCAGCGGCGCTCGGTGAGCACGCTGATGATGCTGGCGCCGCCGTGCTCGTAGTCCCGCGCCAGTCCCGCCGGGTCCGCGATCGCAGCCAGGGCGCCCTTGCTGGGGCTGGACCGCTTGACCTCGGCGATCACCTTGACCGAGCGGCCGTCCTCGGTGGCCGGGCCCCAGAGCGCACCGACGGCGTCCAGCGGGGGCGGCTGCTGGCGCGCCTTCTCCTTGACCTGGTCCAGCGAGGCAGCGGCCTCGCGCTCGGCCAGGTCCTCACGGGCTCCGGCGACGATGTCGTCCAGGACGCTCACGACTGGTGCAACTCCCTGCGGCCGAGGGCCGGACCCCGTCGGACCGGCCTCACGATGCTAACCGCTGCGGAGTCGCCCCCTGAACATGCCCCGCACGGGCGAGGGCGGTCCGCTCACCTGGCCGTCCCCTACGGTGGACGCGAATGGGGCGGGTACGTCCCTCTGCTGCGGGAGTCACTGTGAGCACCGATCCGAACGACCCGTACCAGCCAGGTGGGCAGGAGCCGCCGCCGACAGGGCCTTCCTACGGCAGCGCGGAGCCCTCCTACGGCCCCGATCTGGCCAAGCACCCCGACCACGGCCAGCCTTCCGGACCGTCCTACGGCTCCGTCGAGCCCGGCGGGTACGGCAACGCCCAACCGTCCTACGGCTCCCAGACCCCGCCCGGCTACGGCGCGACCGCTGCGCAAGCCGGTTACGGGGCCGGACCTGGCTACGGCGGTGGACCGCCCGGCTACGCCCCGGGCGGGATGGGACAGCCCTCCAAGGTGCTCGCCATCGTGTCCATGGCCTGCGGCATCCTCGGGAGCTTCTTCTTCTGGTGCGGGTTCATCTCGACCCCGCTAGGCATCGCCGCGCTCGTGACGGGCCTCATCGCCCTGTCCAAGATCAAGCAAGGGCAGGCGGACGGCCATGGTCTCGCCCTGACCGGAGTGATCACCGGTGGCGTGGCCGTCCTCCTGACGATCCTGTGGATCGCCAATATGGTACTGGGCAGCGGCTTCTACAGCTACTGAGACCGCACGAACCTCTATCCGCTACGGCGGCGTGCTGCCCGGGGCTGAGTGCCGACTTCCAGTACGGTTCGCTACGACATAGGACCAAAGCGTCCAAGACCGACAGGGGAGAAACTCGTGAGCAGCACACCGAACGACCCGAACCAGCCCGGCGGCTACGGCAACGACCCGAACCAGCCCGGCGGCTACGGCGGAGCACCGTCCTACGGCAACAGCCCGGCCGGCGGCAACCGCAGCAACCCGATGGCCGTGGTGGCCCTGGTCCTCGGCATCCTGTCGATCCTGGCGTGCCTGTTCTGGTTCATCTCCGCCCCGCTGGCGATCGCTGCGATCGTGCTGGGTGTTCTCGGCAGCCGCAAGGCGAAGGCCGGGGCCGGCCAGGGTGGCCTGGCCAAGGCCGGCCTCATCACCGGCATCATCGGGCTCCTCCTGTCCATCGCGGTGGCGGTAGCGACGATCGCGGGCCTGAACTTCCTGGAGAACTCCGGCTGCGACGCTGAGACGATGAGCCAGACCGAGCTCGAGCAGTGCCTCGAGGACGAGCTCACCTCCTGAGCCTGGTGCACAGCAGAGGGTCCGCGCCGAGCGATCGGTGCGGACCCTCTGTCGTCCCGATAGGCGAAAGGTTCGGTGTCGCACAGACACCGGACTCTTCGCGCACAGGCCGCCGCTTCGTCGCTCTAGGGTGTGAGTGAGGCTAAAAGAGTGGTGTTGCGCAGCACCGAGAAGATGCCCATGGACCCCAGCAGCAGGTAGGCGTTCAGCGGGGTGATCCAGCGGTCCCAGGCCACGGGTCGCCCCGTCGCCTGGCTGCGGGCCCAGGCGGCCCAGATGAGGGCCGTCAGCACCGCGAGCACCACCGCGAAGACGTTGGACGACAGCGCCGCCACAAGGTCGAGGTGCGCCAGGTCGTTGACGGCTCGAAGGCCGCCGCAGCCGGGGCAGTACAGGCCCGTGGCCTGCAGAAAGACGCAGTTGCCCCAGCTGCCCGGCACATGCGGATCGCGAACGACCAAGGCCGCCACCCCGGCGGCGCCGGAGGCAGCCACGGCCGCCGGCCCGAGCAACCTGACGATCGGGTCCGCGCGGCCGGCACCGGTTCGCAGCAATGTCATGTCGGTCAGCGGATCATGAGTGAGGGTGCTCGCCGAAGCCCATCGCCGTCAGCACCTTGCCGGTGATGACCCCTGCCAGGACGACCACCAGGCCGGCCCAGAACAACCACGGCGTCGCGACCACGACGGCGATGCAGCTGACCAGAGAGCCCACCAGGATGATGCCTACCGCGATCCAGGCCGCGGGGCTGTTGCCGTGCCCCACGGCGTTGCCGGCATGGTCGTCGGCCGGTGACGCCTTGCCTGTCTCGTCCACCGACGCCTGGTTCGCGTCCGCCGAGGACCGGTGCGGACCGGGCGCGGGATGCTGGGTGGCCATCTGGGTCCTCCGTGGATCGGTCGTCGTGCGCTGGAAGGCCGGAGCCCTCGGAACGGCCATTCTGTCAGCCCTGACCCTCTCCGTGCGCGCGGCCCCGCGTCGGGTCCTCGCCGCGGGTCAGCGCGTCCCAGTCCTGCGCCGTGTCGCCGCGCGCGGGCGCAGGCGGCCGAGCCGCATCGCCCGGGGCGGGCTCAGGTTGCTGCTCGAAGCGGCGCGCCCCCGGCCAGGAGCGGCAGGTCGCCAGCGCCCAGCCGTTCAAGAGCACCAGCAGGGCGCCGAGCACCGCGGTGGCCCAGACCCACGCTGTGGCGCCCGCCTCGATCGCTTCGGCTCCCAACGAGCCAGGCGTCAGGGCCGCGGCGCCCGCCAACGCTGGGCGCGCCGACGCAGCGGGGTCCTCGAGCACGCCGACAGACCCGAGCACGACCCCCACGGACGCAGCTGCCGCCAGGAGCAGGACCAACCGACGGGTCCGTGGGCCGGCGACGGTGAGTGCGCCGGCGCAGGCGAGCGCCACCAGGGCGGTCGAGGTGACCAACGGAGCCGCCTGGCCCCCCAGCACGTTCAGGGTGGTCAGGGCGCTCACCCCTGCGCGCGCGCCGAGCGAGGCCTGCACCCACGGCTGCGACGTGCAGGCCAGGACGCCGACCGACAGGAGCACCGATACGAGCACCACGCTCGTGCGCCCCGAGCGCGAGCGGCGCGAACCCGTTTCAGCCGGATCGCCCGGGTCAGCCGGATCAGGCACGGACGTCTGCGTCGCCGTGCGGCCCCGGAGCGACGGCGGACGCACCGGCCGGGCGCAGGGTGCACGCGGCTGCCACCGCGCGGAGCACCGCGGCTGCCTTGGCCCGGCACTCCGCGTCCTCGCTCTCGGGCACCGACTCGGCGACGATCCCGGCCCCGGCCTGCACGTGCGCTATCCCGTTGCGCAGCACGGCCGTCCGGATCGCGATGGCCATGTCGAGGTCGCCCGCGAAGTCGAGGTAGCCGACCGCGCCGCCGTA
>JAABUN010003483.1_pt1 | contig 24281 bp, 24 predicted proteins | sample 5559311 | NCBI WGS metagenome assembly JAABUN01 (sample SAMN10711877, study PRJNA513370) | rock metagenome | isolation source: Antarctica rocks | place: Antarctica: Victoria Land, Siegfried Peak sud
TCGCCCACCCTCATCCTGTGGGGCGACCGGGATGATTTGTTGACCCGCGGACACCAGGAAGACCTCGCCCGTGCCATTCCTGGCTCACAAATGACCATCTACGCCGACACCGGCCACCTCGTCCTCTGGGAACAACCCAAACGAATCGCGACTGACCTCATGGCCTTCATAGACACCCTTCCCATCGAACTGCACTCAGAGGCGAACCGGCCACCGGCCCTGACCGGGATGAAAACCCCAGGATCCTGCCGTCAGCCCAGAATACGGAGACGAATCCAAATCTCAGAGGCGCGCCGAAAGTGCGTCAATCCGCCACGCAAGAAGCGCCCGGTGCAACCGACCTCGCGGAAGCACTTGCCCAGCATTACGTAGCGAGGTCGGCCGCTCTGGACTCGCGCGAAGGGGATCCGAAGAGAAATGAGCCACATGGGCGATAGATTGGTTTGCCGACCGACGAGCACGACCTCACCCCAGCTCAGCTCTGAGGCGCGCTTTCCCGCCCTTGAGAGTCGGAACTGTCGGCCGTCAGGCCGGGATCAAGGCGCAGAACATGTACGCGGACGTGCTCGGAGGCCGAGTCATCCAACCACTCAACGTCCAAGGCCTGCCCGGCGTAGCGGAGTTGATTGCGTGCCCAGTCCGTGAGATCCCCTTCCAATTCGTTCTCGCCAACAACCCAGTCATCGAAGGAGCCGTCGACAAACTCCATGTAACCGTGTGGCACCTCGAATGGCTGAGATCATCGCGTCCGCCAGAGATGCCCACTCCTCTGGGTCCACCACGTCTCAACACGCACGAAAAGGGTCGCGGTTACCTCGCCATGGACGCTCAGGATCGCGGCACGCTCTCGATAGGGATCGAGGCGGGCGTCGCGGCCCCGAGAGTCCTTCTCGAACGTAGGTCGCCACGACATGAATGGCACCCTCGCACAAGCGCGTGGATCGGCAACCTGAACGGCCGCAACTGTCAAGATTCATGCGTTCCCCAGGGCGGGTCTTTCCACCGCGAGTCGCCGCAGTCGAGCGGTGGGTCCTACCGCTGCGCACCACCCAGTGCGACCTGCGAATCTGCGAGGGGCCGGAAGTCCGCAGGCGCCGAGTATAGGACGGCTACGCTCGTCCGCCTTGCCTCGTGCGGGTGCTTCACGCTCGTGCCGACGAGCCGGTGGCTAAAGTCGGTGCTGCTTGGCAGCATAAACGTATGAAGAGCCGTCATATCAGCCGTGTCATATCGGCGTCGCCAGAGTCCGTCTACGAGTTCGCGTGCAACCCCGACAATCTGCCGAGGTGGGCCGCTGGCCTGGCCAGTAGCGAGGTTGTCCGTGAGGGTGATGTCCTGCGGGTCGATTCCCCCATGGGCAAGGTCACCGTGCGCTTCGTGCCCCAGAACGAGTACGGAGTGATTGACCATGATGTGACTCTGCCGTCCGGCACGACCGTGAGGAACCCGGTACGGATCCTCAGCCACCCAACGGGCTCGGAGATCGTCTTCACGATCCGCCAAATTGACCTCACCGACGACGAGTTCGATCGCGATACCAGTTTGGTCGAGCAGGACCTCGAACGGCTGAAGCAACTTCTGGAGAAGCGCACCTGAGCTTCCTGTCCTACCGCGTTCGGCGCTGTCCATCGCCCTGCCGACCCAAGCTCAGCCTGACGGATGTTTACCTTGCTGGATGGAGGTTGTCATCGTTGATGGAGCCAATGTCATGGGCAGTCGACCCGACGGCTGGTGGCGTGATCGAGCGGGCGTTGCCCGGCGGCTTCACGATCAGCTCTCAGCCACTGATGTGGCCGACGCGGACCAGGACGAGATCGTGCTGGTCCTGGAGGGCGACGCGAGGCGTGGCCGCCGCGCTGGCCAAGAGGGACAGGTACGTACCGTTCACGCCGCAAGGTCAGGCGACGACGCGATCGTTGACGAGGCGCACAGTCAGATCGCCCTCGCCGACGGGCGTGGTGTCACCGTGGTGACGGCGGACCGGGCGCTGCGCGACCGGGTCAACGCGGCCGGCGCCGGCAGCAGAAGCCCCCGGTGGCTTCTCGACCAACTCTAATCAGCCAGCCGACCGGACAAGTACTTCCTGGCCGCACCGTGCAACCGCCAAGACGTCCGCAAGTGCAGGGCACCTGGGGCGGCGGCGGCAGCGATTTCTCAGCTGCCCTGGCCCATGCTCCACATCGCCCAGTGTTGCGTCCGCATCTCGCGTGGCTGCTGCAGCGTGGTGACGACCGCGTGGGCGACCATCTCCGGGCGCAGATAGTCCGCGAGCGACGGATCACCCTCAGTGCGGCCCCTGCCGATCGCGAACTCGGTCTCGACTCCGGCAGGGTTGATCGTCGTTACGCGGATCCCTCTTTCTCGAAGCTCGCGATCTATGGAACCAGCGAAGCCCTGCTGGGCGAACTTTGTACCGGCGTACACGGCCTCATCAGGCCCTCCTCGGAAACTCGCCACAGACGCGACGATGACGACGTCCCCGGCACCGGCCTTAAGCATCGGCGGCAGGGCGGCGCGTACCGTGAAGACGGTGCCGGTGAAGTTGGTGTCGACCATGATGCGGACGTCCTCGTCGCTGCCGTCCAGGACGGAGCCGTAGGAGCCGATGCCTGTGTTGGCCACCACGGAGTCCAGCCGGTCCCACGTGTCCAGCGCCGCCTGCACGAGGCGGGCGTTGTCGGCGGGGTTACGCACGTCCATCTGCACCGGCACGACCCGATCGCTGCCCAGCTCCTCGGCGAGCTCGGTGAGACGCTCGAGTCGGCGAGCCCCGACGATGACGTTGGCGCCCGCAGCGACCAAGGCCTCTGTGGTGGCACGGCCGATGCCGGCGGAGGCACCGGTGACGGCGACGACGGTCCCACTCAGGTCACGGGGCTGCATAAGGGTCATGCTGGCGAGGCTAGCCAACCGTGGCGGGTGATGCACGGCAGCGGTGCGGACCTGGCCCTAGACGGCGCGCTCGACCGGAGACCTGCGTGCGTCGGCGAACGCGGTAGAGACGATGTACCGGTGGCCCTGGACCGTGACATGCCAACGCACGGTCAAGCCGCGATCAGTGCATCATCCCACCGCCTGCGGACGCGGACGCGACAAGTGGAACGGGGGTAGCGTCGGTGCGGTCCGGGTGCTTGGCCGCGCGGGCAACGGCGAGCACATCACCACGGATACCTTCGTGTTCTGCCGCGCACTCAGCGGTCGAACACCAGCCGAAGGACTACTGAACACCCACGCGCCATTTTAAGCGGCGGTGACGATGGACCTCGACCTGTCGTCGCGGCCACGACATATCCCTTCGACCACTACGCTCGAGCCTTCTCATCATCATGTGGTCCACTCAACCAGCACACCTGGATGCGCCTTAAGCCATACCGCCCCGTCACGCCGTCGAGATCGCAGCGTGTCCCGAACACGCTGCTTAGCGCCCCGAAAGACGCACACGGGTCCCGCACGCTGCTCAGGAGGCGGCCCAGTAGCGCCGGCACGGCGGCTCCCACTACCCGATGGGCATCGAGGCGCGCCTCAGCCGGGGTGGAGCAGGTAGGCACGCTCGCGCTGGCCGATGACGGATGGTCCTGAGGAAGCGAAGGAGGTCAAAAGCCTCACCCTGTCTATACCAACTCTTCACTTACTCCTTGCTTCCTGTTTACTCTTTGGTAATCCAGCGCGGGGTGCCTGCGCAGGGCGAATGCGCAGGAGGCCTCATGTTTAAACGGTTCACCACCAGGGCTGCGGGGCTGCTCCTCGCCACGGCACTGTGCAACGGTGGCCTGCTCGCTGCTTCCCCTGGCACTACTGTCGGCCCTCGCGCGGCCGCGGCGGCAACCAACACCTGCCCGACGCCGTCCTCCACCGTCTTGACCTCGGTGCCGGCGCGGGTCTCGCGCAACGTGGCGTTGACCTTCGACGACGGGCCTAGCCCCAAGTGGACACCGCAGGTGCTAGACACCCTCAAGGCCAACCGGGTGCATGCCACCTTCTTCATGACCGGAGCCAACGCCCGCGCCTACCCTTCGCTGGTGCGCCGGGTGGTCGCCGAGGGCCACACGATCGGCAACCACTCCTACAGCCACGCAAAGATGACCTCGCTCAGCAGCACCGGCCAGGCCTCGCAGATGGACAGCGCCGCTAAGTGGATCTCCGCGGCCATCTCAGGGAGCTACAAGCCCTGCTTCTTCCGCCCGCCTTACGGGGCCTACAACAGCTCCACGGTGAGCCTGGCCCGCACGCGGGGAATGAGCACCACGATGTGGTCTCGAGACACCCGCGACTGCGAAACACCGCTCTACCTCAGCAGTTCTTTCCAGCGCTCCATCGTCAGCCGCGCGACTAGCCCGGTGTCCTACCACCCGAACGTGCTCATGCACGACGGCAGTCCGGGCAACTATCGACAGAACACGGTCAACAGCGTCCAGCGGATCATCACTTTCTACAAGGACCGCGGCTACGCCTTCACCAACCCGGCGGGACGCTGAGCCGTTGCGCAGCTGGCTAGCGGGCTGTGGCTACACGGGACGCGGCCTTCACCGCGCCCGTCATCGATGCACGACAAGCGCATCTCCTCGCCGGGCCGCCGCGTTCACAGGGCGGTCGTTCGTCTGATCGGGCGTGGCAGGACATCAACTCAGGCCGCGCTGAGGATGGCTTCGCTCGTTCCATATTCCGGGGCATCGAGGGCCGGTAATGATTCTTGTGACGGGCGTGTGTCGTGACCGAGCGCTCGGCGATCGTCGGCGACTCCGGAATAGCCCCCAGCCCCATCGGCGTTGATTCGCCGACGAGGAAAAGGTGAGGCGTAGTGATGAATGCGGGTTATAGCGGGGGACCGGTCTTCCGGATGTTCGGCAAGGACAGAAGCGTCACCAAGCAGACGCTGTCAGAAGGTACCGCTCGTCGCGTGCTGACCTACGGGGCGGCGTTCAAGCGAGAGATCATCATCTTCTTGATCTTGACCTTGGTCGGTGCCTCGCTCGTCGTGGCAACTCCCTTGTTGCTCGGCCGCATCATCGATGAAGGTGTGCTTAAAGAGGACCGTGGGGTGGTCATCTCGCTCGGCTCAGTGGTTGCCGTGCTCGCAGTATTCGGAGCGTTCCTGGTCGTCTTCACGCGATGGTTCTCCTCACGCATCGGTGAGGGCCTGATCTACAACCTCCGCACCCAGGTCTTCGGCCATGTGCTGCGCCAACCAATCGCCTTCTTCACCCGCGCCCAAACCGGTGCCCTTGTTAATCGCCTCAACACTGACGTCATTGGCGCGCAAACGGCCTTCACCTCGGTCTTGTCGGGTGTCTTCAGTAACGCGGTGACGCTGGTCATTGTGCTCATCACCCTGCTGAGCCTCTCGTGGCAGATCACGCTCCTAGCCCTGCTGCTGCTGCCGATCTTCTTGGTGCCGGCCTCCTTCATGGGGCGCAGGCTCTCAACCCTGACCCGCAGTCAGATGAACCTCAACTCCGAGCTCGCCTCCCGCATGACCGAGCGCTTCAACGTCGCCGGCGCCATGCTGGTTCGCCTCTTCGGACGACCACAGACCGAGGCCGATGAGTATGCCGAGCGCGCCAGGGGAGTGCGCGACGCCGGAATCTCCATCTCGGTGAACCGGGTCATCTTCGCGGCTGGTCTCGGATTAGTGGCGGCGTTGGCAACGGCTCTGGTCTACGGGCTCGGGGGAGTGTTGGCCATCTCTAGTCCGACGTTCTCCGTGGGCAAACTCGTCGCGATGGCGGCGCTTCTGGGGTCGCTCTACGGCCCACTGACCGCCCTGTCGAACGCTCGTGTCGACATCATGACGGCGCTGGTGTCGTTCGAGCGGATCTTTGAGATCCTCGACCTCCAGCCCCTCGTTGCCGAAAAGGACGAGACTCAAGCGATCCCGGCGGGGACAGTCGGCATACGGCTGGACAACGTGTCGTTCACCTACCCGGCAGCGGACGAGGTGGCTATCAGCTCACTGGCATTGCGGCCCGAGGCCGAGTCCCTTGACCGGCGTCAAGTGCTCTTCGACATCGATCTCGACATCGAGCCCGGCTCGATGGTTGCTCTGGTCGGACCCAGTGGCGCCGGAAAGTCCACGCTCACCACGTTGGTCTCACGGCTCTACGACCCGTCCGAAGGAAGCCTGTCAATTGGCGGCGTCAATCTCCGCGACACATCGTTCGATTCACTTCGCGAGACCGTCGGTGTGGTGACCCAAGAGGCGCACATGTTCAACGACACCATCCGCGCCAACCTGCTGTATGCCGCCCCGTCGGCCACCTCCGAGCAGATGGAGGAAGCTCTTCGCGGGGCTCAGATCTGGAACCTCGTCGATGGGCTACCTGATCGACTCGAGACTGTGCTCGGCGATCGAGGGCACCGCCTGTCCGGCGGCGAGAAGCAGCGTCTGGCCATCGCCCGCCTACTGCTGAAATCGCCATCCGTGGTCGTGCTCGACGAGGCCACCGCCCACCTGGACAGTGAGTCAGAGGTTGCCGTTCAGCGTGCCCTCGACGGAGCTCTCGCGGGTCGGACCTCGCTGGTCATCGCCCACCGGCTCTCCACGGTCCGTGACGCCGACACCATCGTGGTGCTCGATCGCGGACGCGTCGTGCAACAGGGCACCCACGACGAGCTGCTAGAAGCAGGCGGGATGTATCGGATGCTCTACGAAACCCAATTCTCCCGCGGAGGCGCACCGAACCTCGCGTGACTGCTCATGTCTGGGAGACGCAATCTTGCGCCGAATTCGCTAGATGAGCGATGTTGGACTTCGGGAACTCCAGCAAGACACTCGTGATCTAGTGCAACGGGCTAGTGCTGGCGAGGAATTCATGATCGTTGTCGATAGATGTCCACGTGCTCGACTTCGCACCCTCTCAGCAATGGTCTTCCTACTCAGAGATAGCCGACCTATTCACAGATCCGCCGGAGGCTGGACGAGACGCAGGTTGTGACGGCGACCGCGCAACAGAAGACTAGAAGTCTTCGTCGTCCCAGATGCGCTTCTTCTTGGCTCCGACCTTCTCTTTCACTGGAGTAGGGCGGCCGGGGGAATCAAGGTCGGCGTCTTCGGCGTCCCGGACCTCGCGGCGGGCCATCAGCACCACCAGCACCAGGCCGATGGGGGAGAAGATCCACCATTGGAGTGCGTAGGCGAAGTTGACTCCGAGCCCGGTGTCCGGCCTATCCGCAGGTGCAGGCCGATCTTCGGGAGCGGTTCCGGTTTCGTCCTGCAACTCGAGGTACGCGTCATACAACGGCAATCCAGCAGCCGACTCGGCCACAGTCGCATTGATCGACGCCACTTGGCCAGCAGGCAAATCACGACCTAGGTCCTCCTCGGAAGGCCGCAGCCAACCGGTGACGGTCACCGTGCCGCCGGGGGCTGCAGGGACATCAGGCAGAGTTGCGGCGCTGCTCGCGTTGGGCACCCACCCGCGATCAATAAGCAAGTCAGCCGATCTATAGGTGCCATCGACCTCAAACGGCACCAGCACCTCATACCCGTAGACACTGCGGTAGGGGCGGTTCCGCACGAGCAACTGGTCCTCGAGCCGGTAACGACCCGTGACCTCCACTCGAGTCCAGTCCTGATGAGCAGCCAGGGGTTCATCAGCCGTCTGGAGCACGCTGCCAAGTGATACGGGACTAGCGTCGTAGTTGGCGTTGATGGTGTCGCGCCGCTCGACCTTCCCCTCGTGGCGTGAGTACTGCCAGTTGCCGAGAAGCACCGCGACGACGGCAAAAAGCACCGCTAAGGCCAAGTAACTCAGCCAGCGAGGGTGAAGGAGGTAACGCACCACGGAGTGATTATCCGTCGCGGCTGGGGTCAAGTTCCTCCATCGGGATGACTTCGATCAAGAATCCGCGCAAATCCACAAAGGTACGCAGACTCTCGCGGTGCTCATCGCAAGTCACCCACACCTTGCGACGGGTAGGCGTATGCACCTTCGGGTTGTTCCACACCACTGCGTGTCGCGCCATGGTGCGGCACCCCTTGGCACTGCATACAACAGGGGTAACGGGGTCGCTCACAAGTCGTCGTGGCGCGGTGCCGGGGGTAGTGCGCGCACCGGCGACACAGGGCCAGCGCTGGCGTGACGGTGATCGGGATTGTTGGCGATCATCACTGCGAACGACGGCAGAAGAATGGCGGCGGCCGCCAGAATGCAGCCGATCACGATGTGTCCAGACAGCAGAGCCCAGACCGACAAGGGGAAAGAGGCGATCCGGATACTCATCGCAATAAGGTAGGCACGCATGCGTCCGTCACGGTCTTCTCGCCGTGAGCGCGGCGCCGACGTCACGGCCTGGGGGCGGCGTTCAGTGGGCATTATTCAATGATACGGCTACGGTATGCGGGTGAATCAGGCAGCCCCCACCTCCGCTTCCACGCAACCTAAGGCGGTGTTGGTCACCGGCGGTAATCGCGGTATCGGTCTGGCCATCGCCCGTACCTTCGCGGCCCAGGGTGACGACGTGGTCATCACCCACCGCAGTGGCGAGCCGCCGGACGGCCTGCGCGGAGTGCTGTGTCACGTTGACGATTCGGCGAGCGTTGACGCCGCGTTCACTGCCGCCGAGGGGATGCTGGGGCGCAGCATCGACGTCGTGGTAGCCAACGCGGGCATCACCCGCGACACCTTGCTAATGCGGATGAGCGACGAAGACTTCTCCGATGTGCTCGACACCAACCTCACCGGGGCCTTCCGCTGCGCCCGCCGCGCGTCCAAGGGCATGATCAAAGCCCGCCACGGACGCATTATCTTGGTGTCCTCGATCGTCGGTTTGTATGGCGCGCCGGGGCAGTCCAACTACGCGGCCTCGAAAGCGGGTCTCGTCGGCCTGGCTCGCTCCATCACGCGTGAGCTCGGTAGCCGCGGCATCACGGCCAACGTGGTCGCCCCCGGCTTCATCGAGACCGAGATGACTGCTGCCCTTCCTGACGAACGCCGCAAGGCTTACCTCTCGGCCATCCCGGCCGGGCGGTTCGCACAACCCCAGGAAGTTGCCGACGCCGTCGTCTTCCTCGCCAGCCCTAGTGCGGCATACATCTCCGGTGCTGTCATTCCCGTTGATGGCGGCATGGGAATGGGACACTGACACCACCGACCGCTTCGAAGGGCCACCCATGCTGCTAGAAAATAAGAAACTCCTGATCACAGGGGTCCTCACGGACCGCTCGATCGCCTTCCACGTGGCCAAATTGGCCCAAGAGCAAGGCGCCGAAGTGGTGCTGACCTCGTTCGGTCGCACCATGAAGATCACGCAGGCCATCTCGCGCCGTTTGCCGGAGCCGGTCAAGATCGTCGAACTGGACGTGGCTAACACCGAGCATCTCGACACCCTCGCCGAGCGCTTGGGCGAGCACGTCGACCACATCGACGGCGTCTTGCACTCCATCGGCTTCGCCCCCAAGGGCGCGTTCCACTTCATGAACGCACCGTGGGAAGACGTCGCGACGGCGGTCCAGATCTCGGCATACTCCTTAAAGTCCCTCACCGCGGCAGCCCTGCCGTTGATGGGTCCCGGCGGCAGCGTTGTCGGTCTGACCTTCGACGCGAGCTACGCCTGGCCGATGTATGACTGGATGGGCGTTGCTAAGTCAGCGTTCGAGTCCACGAGTCGCTACTTGGCTCGCGACCTCGGCGCTCAGGGCATCCGCAGCAACCTTGTCGCCGCTGGCCCGCTGTCCACCACCGCCGCCAACTCGATCCCCGAGTTCGAGCAGTTCGCCAAATGGACCGATCACGCACCCTTGGGCTGGGACGTGCGGGACCCCACGCCAGCAGCCAAAGCGTGTTGCGCGCTGTTCTCTGACTGGTTCCCCAGCACCACCGGCGAGATCGTGCACGTCGACGGTGGCTTCCACGCGATGGGCTTCTAAGACCGAAACCCACCGCGTGCTGACACTCCACGCTCGTTAGATGGCCGGGTCAATCTCCTCAGTGTTGACCGAGCCCCCGGGCGCTTCGATCACGACGCCCTTGCCGATGACGACCAGACCAGAGTCGGTCACGGTGAACCCGCGAGCCCGGTCATGGTCGTGGTCGACACCGATGGACGTGCCCTCGGGGATCACCACGCCCTTGTCGATGATGGCCTTGTTGATGGTGCAGTGCCGGTTGACGATGACGCCGTCCAACAGCACGGAGCCCTTCACCGTGCTGAAGCTGTGCACCTTGACGCGAGGTGAGAGCACCGAACCCGTGACGGTGGCACCACTGACAACGACGCCGGGGGAGATCGCCGAGTCGATGGCGGTGCCGACACGATTTTCCGAGCCGTGCACGAACTTCGCGGGGGCAGCGCAGCCGTAGTTGGTCAAGATCGGCCACTCTTCGTTGTACATATTGAAGATGGGGTGGACCGAGATCAGGTCGAGGTGAGCGTCGTAGTAGGAGTCCATGGTCCCGACGTCGCGCCAGTAGCCGCGGTCCCGATCGGTGGACCCAGGCACGTCGTTGTCCTTGAAGTCGTAGACCCAGCCCTCGCCACGCTCGACGAACGCAGGCACGATGTCGCCGCCCATGTCGTGCTTGGAGCCCTCCAAGTCAGCGTCGTCCTTGACCGCCTTCTCCAGCACGTCGGCGTTGAAGACGTAGTTGCCCATGGATGCCAAGACCTCGTCGGGGGAATCCGGCAAACCCGGCGCGTCGGTCGGCTTCTCCAAGAACTGGCCGATCCGCCTCGGGTCGTCCGCGTCGACATCGATGACACCGAATTGGTAGGCCTCGGCGCGGGGCTGACGGATCGCCGCCACCGTCACGCCTGCACCAGTGTCGATGTGCTGCTGCACCATCTGCGAGAAGTCCATCCGATAGACGTGGTCGGCGCCCACCACCACCACGATGTCCGGCTTCTCATCGTGGATCAGGTTCATGCTCTGGTGGATCGCGTCCGCGCTGCCGGAGAACCAGTGCTTGCCCAACCGCTGCTGCGCGGGAACGGGTGCGACGTAGTTGCCCAGAAGCGTCGACATACGCCAGGTCTTGGTCACGTGGGCGTCGAGGCTGTGCGATTTGTATTGAGTCAGCACGACCACGCGCAGGTAGCCCGAGTTGACGATGTTGGACAGCGCAAAGTCGATGAGGCGGTAGATGCCACCAAAGGGAACGGCAGGCTTAGCTCGGTCAGCGGTCAGCGGCAGCAACCGCTTGCCCTCCCCGCCAGCCAACACGATCGCAAGAACTTTGGGGCGCTTGTTTGGGGAGTTCACCATGGACACAACCTAGGCCAGATCGAGGGAGTTGCGCGAGAAGTGGTGCGCTCGTTCCTCGCATTCGATAGCGTGAACGGGTGCTCATCGACATCCTGACCCGCGAATACCCACCGAACATCTATGGCGGCGCGGGGGTGCACGTTGCTGAGTTGAGTCGTGCGCTGCGTGCTCGGTCCGACTTGGAGGTGAACGTGCGCGCCTTCGACGACCCCGTCGATGAAGCAGACACCTACGGATATCCGGCGCTAGAGGCACTGGCGGAGGCAAACCCAGCGTTGCGCACTCTCGGCGTCGACCTGACGATGGCCTCCGACGTCATCGCCGCCAACCCCGACATCGTGCACAGCCACACCTGGTACGCGAACTACGCCGGCCACGTCGCGTCCCTCGTCGGCGGTATGCCGCACATCGTCTCGGCCCACTCCCTGGAGCCCATGCGCCCCTGGAAGGCTGAGCAGCTCGGTGGCGGCTACCGCCTGTCGAGTTATATCGAGAAGACCTCGTATGAGGCAGCGGCCACCGTCATTGCCGTCTCGGACGGGATGCGCAAGGACGTGCTGCGCAGCTATCCCGACTTGAACCCGGACAAGGTCAAAGTGGTGCACAACGGCATCGACTCCGAGCTGTGGCAGCCCGACACCAGCGACGAAGCCAAGGCAGTGCTGACCGACCACGGCATCGATCCCGACAAGCCGAGCGTGGTCTTTCTGGGGCGGATCACCCGGCAGAAAGGTCTGCCCTACCTGCTGAAGTCGCTGCGCCAGATCCCCGAAGAGACCCAAATCGTGCTGCTGGCCGGAGCGCCAGACACGCCCGAAATCAAAAACGAGGTCGTGGCCCTGGTCGACGAAGTGCGCGGCGAGCGCAGCGGCGCGACCATCTGGATCGCCGAAATGCTGCCCCGCAATAAGGTCGTCGCGATCCTGTCGCACGCAACGGTGTTCATGTGCCCCTCGGTCTACGAACCTCTCGGCATCGTGAACCTCGAGGCCATGGCCTGCGGCGCAGCCGTGGTCGCCACCGCAACGGGCGGCATCCCAGAGGTTGTGGTGCACGGTGAGACCGGTTGGTTGGTGCCGATCGAGCAGAAGACCGACGGCACCGGAACCCCGGTTGACGAAGACCAGTACGTCAACGACTTCGCCAACGCCCTCAACGAGGCCCTCAGTGACCCTGCGCGATGCCGCTCGATGGGCGAAAAAGGGCGGACGCGCGCGATCGGCGACTTCTCCTGGGAGTCCATCGCCGAGCGCACCATGAAGGTGTACTCCGCCGTCCTCGACTAGCCCCAGCCGGCGAACGACATAGCGGCGGCGTTGGTGGCGGTTGTTAACGCTGCGGTGGCTTCGTCGCGAAGCCGCCGCAGCAGCACTTCGCGGCCGACCGTGCTCGAGGAGTCGACGGACTGCATACCGTCGGCGAGCCCGATGTCGGCCAGCGTCATGACCGAGCCCGCTAACTCGATGACACGCGAGGCGCGCTTGGGCACACCGGACGGCATACCCCACTGGGTGCTGACGCTGCGCCGCGCGAAGACTTCCGCGGCCGCGCTGGCCATCGTTGATCCAGGGGTCAGCGCGAGATTTTCGGTCAGGTCGGCCAGGGTCGTGCGCAGCCGCAACTCGACGTCGGCCACGCTGATCGCCTGCACCACGTGCTGCGGCATCGGGTCGCTGGGGTATGCCGTCCAGGCGGCACTCCATCCCGGCTCACTACTCGACCCGTAGGGGGCGATCTCTGGCACCAACGCACCCCCCAACTGCGGGACGAACGCCATCTCCTCGGCGTGGTGAGCGGCGGCGATCATGTTGGCCGGACCCGACGGCATACCCGCGAGGTGACCCGGCCGGGGCAACGCGACAAGCACGAACGGCTCCGCGACATCTCGCCACAGGCGCAACGTCGGGGTGAGGCCGCTGATGTCGTCGATATCCGGCAACGCCACGCGAGCCACGGCGTCTACGTCCGCCTGACCGTTGAGCGCCGCCGATGCCCAGAGGGCGACGCGCACGCTCGCAGGCAACTCAGGCATGGAAGTCATCGTAGAACCGCTGCGGCAACTACCCTTGGCCGACATGAGCGATGTTCTGGAGTTTGCCGGGGTGGGTGTGACCCGTGGGGGCAATCAGTTGCTCCACGACATCACGTGGTCAATCGAAGAGGGAGAACGCTGGGTCGTGCTCGGCCCCAACGGCGCCGGCAAGACCACGCTGCTCCAGTTGGCGGCCGCTCGCATCCACCCCACCGACGGCGTCGCGGGGGTGCTCGGGGAAGTCCTGGGCGCGGTCGATGTGTTTGAGTTGCGACCCCGGATCGGCGTATCGAGCGCGGCCATTGCCGATCGTCTGCCGGCCGCCGAGCGCGTGCTCGACGTTGTGGTCACTGCCTCGTGGTCGGTCGTAGGGCGTCACCGCGAGGAGTACGACCCCATGGACGAGGAGCGAGCTCTGGAGTTGCTCGGAGCCCTCGGCGTGGGGCCTCTGGCTTCCCGGCTCTACGGCACGCTGAGCGAGGGGGAGCGCAAGCGTGTGCAGATCGCTCGGGCGCTGATGACCGACCCAGAGTTGATGCTGCTCGATGAGCCCGCAGCCGGTTTGGACCTGCGCGGTCGCGAAGACCTCGTCAGCAGGTTGCAGGTGCTCGCCGAAGACCTCGAGGCACCGGCCATGGTGCTGGTGACGCACCACGTGGAGGAGATTCCGCCCGGGTTCACCGACATCATGCTGATGCGCGAAGGCTCCATCGTCGCCGCCGGCCCGATGGAAGTGACGCTGACCGCGGAGAACCTGTCGGCGACGTTCGGCTTGCCCCTAGTGGTCGAGAAGCACGGCCCGCGGTGGGCTGCTCGCGCTGCAGACCCGGCGACGGCGACCGCGACGGCGACCGCGACGGCGACCGCGAAAGACGCTGCTGCATTGTGACGTTGCTGGAGGCATTGGGCATCGCGCTCGCGGGCCTGGCCGCAGGGACCATCAACACCATCGTGGGCTCTGGAACGCTGATCACCTTCCCGACGCTGCTCTTTTTCGGGTATGCGCCGGTCACCGCGAACGTGTCCAACACGATGGGTTTGGTCGCCGGGGGAGTGAGCGGTGCCTGGGGCTATCGGGCAGAACTGGCGGGGCTGCGGTCGATGCTGTTGCGGTTGCTGCCAACGTCGCTGCTCGGCGGCATCGTTGGGGCCGTGCTGCTGCTCGTGCTGCCCGAATCGGCCTTCGAGGCCATCGTCCCAGCGTTGATTGCCCTGGCGTTAGTCCTGGTGGTGGTCGGTCCACGGCTCAATCGCTGGGCGGCAGGGCGTCGAGGTGTGACATCCGCACCCGTGTCGGCATCGGACTCGCTGAGCGCCGGTCGCTGGATCGCCCTAGTGATCGGAGTCTTTGGTGCGGGGGTCTACGGCGGCTACTTCGGCGCCGCACAAGGGGTGCTGCTCGTTGGCATCATGGGGGCGCTGCTGCCCCTGACGCTGCAACAGATCAACGGCGCGAAGAACGTGCTGGCCCTGGTGGTCAATCTGATTGCTGCCGTGATCTTCCTCATCGTGGCTCCTGACCAGATCAACTGGGCTGTCGCGGGTCTGATCGCTGCAGGCTCGACGGTGGGCGGGGTGCTCGGAGCCAAGATCGGCCGTCGTATGCCGCCATGGTTGTTGCGAGGAATCATCGTGCTGATCGGGTCGATCGCCATCGCGGTGCTGCTCCTGTGAGTTTTGATGCTCCACCCACCGGGCCGGGCAGACCTGACGGATCGGCTCTTCCGGAAGGTGTCATCTGGATCGAAGCGGCCGACGACCCCCGCGTGCGCGACTACTTCTCCCTGACCGACGTCGCACTACGCCGGGTGCTCGAACCTCGGGAGGGTTTGTATATCGCGGAAGGCTTCAAGGTCATCGCGAGGGCCCTGGACGCCGGGCACCAGATGCGCTCGTTGCTCATGGCGGCCCGCTGGCTCGACGACGGGTATGCCGACCTTGTCGCACAGTGCCACGGCGACGGCATACCCGTGTTTGTCGCCTCTGCTGAGGTCATCGAGTCCATGACGGGCTATCACCTGCACCGGGGCGCTCTGGCGGCGATGCACCGGCCGCAGGTGCAGGACCCCACCGCGCTGGTCGCCGACGCGAAGCGGGTCGTGGTGCTCGAAGATCTCGTGGACCACACCAATGTGGGTGCGGTGTTCCGCTCGGCCGCGGCGCTGGGCGTCGACGCAGTTTTCGTCACGCAGCGATGCGCCGACCCCCTCTACCGGCGGTCGATCCGTGTCTCGATGGGCACCGTTTTCCAGGTGCCGTGGACCCGCATCCACAACGGGCAGTCTGGGGCGGCACTCCTGCGCGAAGCCGGGTTCGTCGTCGCGGCCTGCGCGCTGGGCAACGACGCCGTGTCGCTGGACGACCTCGCCGCCTCCCCGCCGCAACGACTGGCGCTGATGCTCGGCACGGAGGGGGACGGTCTGACCGCACGGACGATCGAAGCGGCCGACCTGAGCGTCCGGATACCGATGGCACCTGGGGTGGACTCGCTCAACGTGGCCGCCGCCAGCGCCGTCATGTTTTGGGCGCTGCGACCGCGATGAGCAGCGTCGGCAGCCCCCTCTCGTCGGCGATTTCCGTCACGGTCGGGGTGCGGCGCAATGCCTGAGCGAGTCCTTCTGCCTTGAGCGCGCGTTCGGGCCGCAACTCTTGAAGCCTGCGCGGGGGCGGATGGCCCAGAGATAGTCGCGCATGTGGTGGCGTAACTCGCCGAGCTTGGTGGGGACGGCGTATCCGCCGAAGGGCGTGCCGTGTCCAGGGTCGAATCGGTGCGCAGCCACGACCAATCCCACCCGCGCAACGTGGACCAGATCCTCGATGGACTCCCCGCGCCCCGCATACCGCGTCGCTAGACTGTGCGCCAAGTCCAAATGCCCGGCAATCAAGCAGGTCACACATTCGCACGGCACCGATGACCCTGAGGCCGCGTGCGTATCAAGAGGGGATGCGGGAACTCTGGAGAACACGGCGGTAGGCCTCATGGGCGTTAAAGCCCTAGGGGAGTGGCGACCTGCTGGACCACGGAAACTATGCGCTAAAAGAGACGCTTGGCTGAGGGCGAGTTTATGCCCTTGATCAGGCGAGAAGCGAGCATCGTGCACGTCGATTTAGACGCATTCTTTGCCGCAGTCGAGCAACGGGACAAACCGTCCTTACGAGGCAAACCCGTGGTCGTCGGCGGGGCCGGCGGACGCGGCGTGGTGGCTACTGCCTCGTATGAGGCCAGGCGCTTCGGAGCGCGCTCGGCTATGCCGACGGCTGAGGCCCGCCGCCGGTGCCCGTCGGGGACGGCGTTCCTACGAGGGCGATTCTCGGCATACCGCATCAGCTCCGAAGTCGTGATGGAGGTGCTGCGGGACGTCACCCCCGTCATCGAGCAGGTGTCGGTCGATGAGGCTTTCTTGGATCTTGCGGGCGCGGGGGAGCGCAACCCGTTGCTGACGATGACCCCTGAAGAGTTCGGGACGTCGCTACTGGCACAGATCAGCGAGGCGACCGGCGGCCTGACTGCCTCCGTAGGCCTGGCGACCACCAAAATGATGGCCAAGATCGGCAGCGAACTCAACAAGCCGGCAGGCGTCAGCGTCATCGCCCCCGGCACCGAGCGACAAGTGTTGGACCCGATGCCGGTGCGGGCGATCTCTGGGGTGGGCCCGGCGACGGCGCGGACGCTGCGCGGGTTCGGCGTCGAGACCGTGGCCGACCTGGCCCGCGTGTCTCAGCCTGACCTTCTTTCCATCTTCGGGACCGCTCACGGCAACGGCTTGTATGCCCTCGCTCGCGCCCAAGACGAGCGGGAAGTCAGCACGGGGCGGGCCGCGAAGAGCATCTCCAACGAGGAGACGTTCGCCACCGACATCGCCGACCCTGCGGCGCTGGCCGTCGAGGTCGAACACCTCGCGGCGCGGGTAACGGCACGCCTGGGCGAGGGCACCGGATTTGCCCGCACCATCACGATCAAGGCGCGATGGCACGACTTCCGCACCGTCACCCGGTCGGGGTCGTTGCCGTTTGCGACCGCCGACCCTGCGGTCATCACTCGCGAGGCCATCCGACTGCTGCGGACCATCGACGTCGCCGATGGGCTGCGGTTGCTCGGGGTGGGCGTCAGTGGGCTGACCTCGCACGCACAGGGGGAGCTCGATCTGGCCGGTGACCCGTTGCTGCTGGGCGGCCCGGCAGCAACAGGTCACCAAGATGTCGCCTCCGCCAGTCCCGTTCCCGAGCGCGAGCCAGGGCCCGCAGCGAGCCCGGTCGAGGGCAACGACCCTAAGGAATGGCTGACCGGCGAAGACGTCACCCACAATGAGCATGGCCCAGGCTGGGTATGGGGCAGCGGGTCGGGGGTGGTGACCGTGCGGTTCGAGGGGCCCAGGACCAAGCCGGGGCCGGTGCGATCCTTCAAGGTCGAGGACCCCGCACTAGCCGTGGCACCTCCTCCGGACTGGCGGTTGGAGCCCAGCGCCTGAGCGGGCTTTTGGCGGCCTAGTGCGTGCTAATCTTGCTCGTCGTTGCCCGGTGAATGTATTCGCTGGGTCACCTGAGTCCGGGTGGCGGAATGGCAGACGCGCTAGCTTGAGGTGCTAGTGCCCTTAATGGGCGTGGGGGTTCAAGTCCCCCTCCGGACACGCGGCTTTGTTGTCGTTCAGAGGTCAAAGAGGTTTGGGGGCTGACCCGAGGCGAGGCGAATCGTCCTCGCGCGGCCTCACATGTATCGGTGCGCTTGCGTGATGGCAATCGAGATCGCCTGAAACCGCGTCAAGCCAGTTCTGCTCCACCCACTCAACCATTCCGTTGAACCTAGCAGCCCGACTTGCCAGGGCAGGCCCTTCGTAACCCGCTGGCCACACTCGCCTGAGAATCACACTCCAGGGTCTTGGTCAGAACGGCTTCACCTGCAAGGGTAGGCGTGGCTTGCAAAGCCGCCGCAGGGTTGAAAGTCCCTCCCGACATTCTGGTGATGGAGAGCTCTTGGCCACAACGACGTCGACTGAAGAGACAACGCGCCCTGCCGCGGCGCCGGTGCACCACCACAGCATCCGCAGAGTGCGGCTGGACGCCTGGGGATCGGTCGCTGACGCATCTCGGAGGCTGGCTGAGCTGGCCCGCTCCTCGCAGGTCGGCCGGGAAGACAAGGCGCAATTCTTCGACCTGCTGGATCAGGTCGCCCCGTTGGAGACCTACTGGGCCAACCCCGGCTCAGCGCGAGTCCAGGAGTTGCGAGCGTTGGTCCGGTCTCACGACTTCACCAAACTGGCCGAAGCGACGCAGTCCATCGCCCAAGGCGTAGTGCAAGACGCCTCATCCACCGAGCAGACACGGCCGAGCTTCGAGGTGCTGGTCGTCGCCGATAGCCTCTCACCCGATGAAGCGCTAGCCGCCCAATTAGGTCGTCAGCGTCGTCGGGACGACACCTTCGACTACGAATTGGTCTTCGTCCCTAGCTTGGAGGACGCGCTCATCGCGGTGGCCGTCAACGCCAACGTGCAGGCCGTGTTGATCCGGCCCTCGTTCGAGGTGCGTTCCCGCTTGCGAGGCCAGGTCGATTTGTCGTCGATCGTTGACCTCTTGCCCACTCTCGATCAGAGCGTGGACGGTATGACGGCGGCCGAGCGGATCGAGATGCTCACCGACGGCATACACGCACTTCGTCCCGAGCTCGACCTCTACCTGGTGGGGCACGTCGCGCTAGAGGCCATCGCCAGCGACGCCTTCCAGGGCTTTCGTCGGGTGTTCCTGCGGCAGGACCCGGTGGAGTTGCACGTGTCCATCCTGCGCGGCGTCGGCGAGCGCTATCAGACACCCTTCTTCAGCGCCTTGCGCAAATACAGCCGCGAACCGACCGGCGTCTTCCACGCGCTGCCGATCTCGCGCGGGAAGTCCATCGTGGGCTCGCCGTGGGTGACCGACATGGTCGAGTTCTACGGGATGAATATCTTCATGGCCGAAACCTCATCGACCTCCGGCGGGTTGGACTCTCTGCTCGACCCCGTCGGTCCCATCAAGAAGGCACAGGAACTGGCCGCGCGAGCCTTCGGGTCGCACCGCACCTACTTCGTGACCAACGGCACCTCGACGGCCAACAAGATCGTCACCCAATCCATCGTCACTCCCAGCGACATCGTCTTGGTGGACCGGGACTGCCACAAATCCCACCACTACGCACTCATGCTCGCCGGGGCATTGACGAACTACCTTGACGCATACCCGCTCGACGAATTTTCGATGTATGGCGCGGTGCCGCTAGCGTCTATCAAGGAACAGTTGCTGGCCTATCGCCGCGCGGGACGCCTCGACGAGGTGAAGATGTTGGCGCTGACCAACTGCACCTTCGACGGCATCGTCTCCGACGTCGAACGCATCATGGAGGAGTGCCTGGCGATCAAGCCCGACCTCGTCTTCCTCTGGGACGAGGCGTGGTTTGCCTTCGCGGCCTTCCACCCGACCTACCGACGTCGCACCGCCATGGACACGGCCAAGCGACTGCGACGGCACTACCGCGACCCGGCATACCGAGATCTCTTTGAAGCCCAGCAGACGGAGTTGGCGGGTGCCGACGACGAGACCTGGCTGCGCACCCGGCTGATCCCGGACCCGGACAAGGTCCGCCTGCGCGTGTATGCGACTCAGTCGACGCACAAAACCCTCACCGCGTTGCGGCAGGGCTCAATGATCCACGTCTTCGACGACCAATTCGGCTATCGCAACGAAGAGGCGTTCCGCGAGGCCTACATGACGCACACCTCTACCTCGCCGAACTACCAGATCCTCGCCTCGCTCGATGTGGGCCGTCGGCAGGTCGAGCTCGAGGGCTTCAAACTCGTCCAACAACAGATCGAGTCGGCCAAGATGTTGCGCCGGGTGATCTCCAGCCATCCGCTACTGCGCAAGCGCTTCCGGGTGCTGACCGGGGCCGACCTCATCCCCGCGGAGTATCGAGGTCTCGGTGAGGACGGAGGCGAGGTAGCGGACTCAACGACCTTGTCTCCGCAGAGCTGGGAGAACGACGAGTTCGTCCTAGACCCGAGCCGCGTGACGATCTGCATTGCTCAGACCGGCGTCGACGGCGACACCTTCAAGCACGAATACCTCATGCGCAGGCACGGCATTCAGGTCAACAAGACGTCCCGTAACACGGTCCTGTTCATGACCAATATCGGCACGACCAACAGCTCGGTCGCCTACCTGGTCGAGGTGCTGCTCAAACTTGCGCAGGAGATCGATGACGAGGTCGACCGGATGGGTCCGATGGATCTGCGGGCTCACCAACGCAAGGTCGAAGCGGCCCAGGGCCGTCCATCGCTGCCCGACTTCTCGAGTTTCCACACGCGCTTTCGTGGCGACCCGGGCGGAGACACACCCGAGGGCAACTTGCGGGAGGCGTTCTTCCTCGCCTACGACGAGCACAAGTGCGAGTACGTCAGCACGGACGCCGCCATCGCGAGAATCGATCAGGGCCGCGACGTCGTCTCGGCGACGTTCGTCATCCCCTACCCGCCAGGCTTCCCGATCCTCGTTCCCGGCCAGACGGTGAGCCGGGACATTCTCGACTACGTCAGCGCCCTGGACACTCGCGAAATTCACGGCTACGCCGCCGGCTTGGGCTACCGAGTCTTCACCGAGGAAGCGCTCGCGTAGCCGCCCCGATAGCCTGCATATGTGGCTGATTCCGAGAGCACCCAAGTCCCTGCGCCCACCGACGAGGTCGTGAAGATCTGTCGTGAGCTGATCCAGATCGACACCAGCAACTACGGCGAGGCCGACGGGCCGGGGGAGCGCGCAGCTGCCGAGTACGTCATGGGTTTGCTGACCGAGGTCGGTCTGGACCCCCAGCTGACGGAGTCCGAGAAGGGACGGGCCAGCGTCGTCGTGCGCACCGAAGGCAAGGACTCTTCGCGCCCCGGGCTGGTCATGCACGGTCACCTGGACGTCGTGCCCGCCCAGGCCAGCGACTGGCTGGTCGATCCGTTCGGGGCCGAAGAGCGAGACGGGTGCATCTGGGGGCGAGGTGCCGTGGACATGAAGGACATGGACGCGATGCTGCTGGCCAACCTCCGCTCGCTGGCGCGCAGCGGTGAGAAGCCGCCGCGCGACATCGTCTGGGCCTTCTTCGCCGACGAAGAGGCCGGGGGAGTCAAAGGGGCAGGCCACGTCGTGGCGAACCATCCCGACTGGTTCGAGGGATGCACCGAAGCGATCAGCGAGGTCGGCGGCTTTTCCGTCACGTTGCCGGACGCTGCTACGGGCGCCGCGACCCGGGCATACCTGCTGCAAACTGCTGAGAAGGGCATCGCCTGGCTCCGGCTGCGCGCGCACGGTCGCGCTGGCCACGGATCGGTCCCCAATAGCGAGAACGCGGTCGTCCGGTTGGCCGAGGCCATCGCCCGGATCAACGCGCACCACTGGCCGCGCACCTATATCGCGTCCGTCGGTCAACTCTTCGACGACGTCGCGGGGATCACCGGCAAGTCTCTCGACCGCGACGATCCCGAAGAGTTCTTGGCGATGCTGCGCGGGGCGCGGCCGTTCGTGGAGGCCACGTTGGCCGACACGTCCAACTTCACGATGTTGGACTCGGGCTATAAGCACAACGTGATCCCGCAGACCGCCACGGCCTCGCTGGACTGCCGCTTCCTGCCCGGTCACGGCGACGACCTGATGGAGACCATCACGCGGCTCGCCGGAGAGTTCGTGGACATCGAGATCGTACACAAAGACGTGGCGCTCGAGGCTCCGTTCGAAGCAGACCTCGTGGACGCCATGAAGCACGCCCTGCTCAAGGAAGACCCCGGTGCGCACGTGCTGCCCTATTGCCTGTCCGGTGGCACCGACAACAAGCACCTCTCACGGCTCGGCATCACCGGCTACGGGTTTGCCCCGCTGCGACTTCCCGAAGACCTCGATTTTGTGGCAATGTTCCACGGGATCGACGAACGGGTGCCGATTGACGCACTCGAATTTGGGACACGAGTGCTTCAGCGGCTGATCGCCGACTGCTGAAGGCGGACCCGCCTTCCAAGCGAGCCCCCTTTCTAACCCGACCTTCGGCATACCTCTGGCCCTGTCGCTCGCGGACGGCTCCAACGCCACCTGATCGAGTATGCCGACGACACGCCCGCCGTGAGCGGCTACCGGGTGCACGTGAACGCTGTGGCCGATTTCGACGGGCCTGTCGTCGGGACATTCGGCACCGGGTCCAGACCGCCGGCGAAGGTGGGTCAGGCGGTGCGCTGAACCCGGATGATCTTGCGGCGCATCGAGGCGAGCCGCTTGCCGCCGAGATAGACCCGAACGCGGTGCAACTCCCAGTGGCCATGCTCAGCCTGGTCGGTCAATACGGCACGAACGTAGGAGCGGCTGTCGTCGCGGGTGAAGGTCACCGTGCGGTATTCATACTCAACCATGGAAGGACGATCGTCGGACATCAGTTGGCGCATGTCCAGCGCAGACCACAGCCCAAACTATTTCGGTGCCGCTGCAGCCCGATCCGAGATACGGTCAGTGCTATGACTTCCAACCCGCGCGCGGCGTTACGAGACTTGGTGGCCGCCCTAGAACGTCACCTCGAAATGGCAGCCGACAGCCCGGACAAGGACGACCCAAAACTCATCGCCGCCTATCAGCGGATTGCCAATGCCTTCGTCGACTACGACGATGCGCTGTTGGAGGTCTACGGCGAGGTCACCCCGCTCGACGTCTACCGCGAGGACGATGACGATGACGATGACGATGATGACGACCGTAACGACGATGATTATGACGAAGACGATCTGGACGCTGAAGACCACGACGGCGTCGACGTAGAGAACCTCGATAGCGACAACGGAGACGACGACACTTCGGACGACGACGAGGATGACGACGACTCAGATGATGGGTCGTCGCGCCGAGCGAAGTCGTGAAACTCGGTCTGAGCTGCGGATTCTGGGGGCAGGGCGGCAACCGCGACGATGACAACCTGGCGTTGGTCCAGCGCGCAGAGGCGCTCGGGATTGACGTCGTCTGGGTCTCGGAGGCCTACGGTCCCGACGCAGCCACCGTGCTCGCCTGGATCGGCTCGCGCACCACACGCATCCACCTTGGAGCGGGCGTCTTCCAAATCCCCGGTCGCACCCCGACCATGACCACCATGACAGCCGCCAGTTTGGACAGCCTCTCCGGCGGCCGATTCCGACTCGGCCTGGGAGTCAGCGGCCCTCAAGTCTCTGAGGGGTGGCACGGCGTCCCGTTCGCATCGCCACTAGGCCGGACCCGTGAGTACGTCGAGATCGTACGGATGGGGCTGGGCCGCCGCCCGGTCGCCCACGAGGGCAAGCACTTCACGTTGCCGCTTCCTGACGGGGCCGGGAAGAGCCTGAGGCTGAACATTTCGGGCCCGCGACGCGACGTGCCGATCTACTTGGCTGCAGTGGGCCCTAAGAACCTTGAGCTCGCCGGCGAGATCGGCGATGGATGGCTGGGAGTGTTCTCCTCGCCGGACTATTTGCACGAGCAACGTGAGGCCATCGAGCGCGGCCGAGCTCGCCGCATACCTAGCGATGGTGACGCGCTGCCGTTTGAGATGGATACCACCGTCCCCGTGGCGGTCGGTGACGATGTCGAGCGGTGCGCGGCGACCATCGCCCCCTACGCCGCGTTGTATGTCGGCGGGATGGGCTCCCGTGAGCACAACTTCTACAACGCGCTCGCCGGCCGCATGGGATATCCCGAGGCCGCGAAGAAGGTCCAGGACCTCTACCTCGATAAGCAATGGCGTGAGGCGGCAGCGGCCGTGCCGACCCAGTTCGTCGACGACACCTCACTGCTAGGCCCAGCGACGCGACTGCACGTTCGCATGCAGCGGTATGCCGATGCCGGGGTGACCACGCTGACCCTGGCGCCGTGGGGCGATGACCTAGCAGTGAGAATGGAGTCGTTGGAGGCTGCCGTCGAGGCAGCCTCCCGGGTTCACTAGCTGTACTGACCACGGAGGTTGGTGACACGGGGTGATGTGCTGGACATGGTGAGAACCTCCGGGTGGGGTGGGGCTATCTGACGGCTCACATCACA
>JAABUN010003484.1_pt1 | contig 24267 bp, 28 predicted proteins | sample 5559311 | NCBI WGS metagenome assembly JAABUN01 (sample SAMN10711877, study PRJNA513370) | rock metagenome | isolation source: Antarctica rocks | place: Antarctica: Victoria Land, Siegfried Peak sud
ATCGCCGGCTCGCTGGGCTACTGGGCGTTCGACAATGCCGTGCTCTGGGCTTGCTTCAAGGCGTTCGGTGAATCCCCGGCTCTGACGCTGGTTTTGATGGGCTACCTGCTCGGGCAGCTCGGGGGGCTTCTGCCGATCCCGGGCGGCATCGGCGGCATCGACGGCGGGCTGATCGGGGCCCTCATCGTCTACGGGCTTCCCGCGGCGCCCGTCGCCGCGGCCGTGCTCGCCTATCGCTTCGTCCTCTTCTGGGTCCCGCTTCCCTTGGGCGCGGCCGGCTACGCAGCACTGCGCAGGGGCCTGAACGATCCTGACCGTCCGGACCTCTGCGACCCGCTCAGGCGAGTCGCGCGGCCCGCGGCGGCTTGAGTCGACTGTTTTCCTAAGGCCCGTGCCGGGCCTCTCGTATGGACGCCGACGCTGCGCGACCGAGCTCGCTCGACGTGGTGTCCTCGGGCCAGCGGCCGCCGTTCTCCCAGTAGTGGCGGATGTCGTCGAGCTGGCGGCCCTTGGTCTCGGGGGCGAGCTTGTACACGAAGAAGAAGCCGGCCGCGGCCAACACGCCGAAGCTGCCGGCTCCGCCCAGGGTGTTCAAGACACTCAGGAACACCGCCGCGACGATCGCGTTGGCGTAGAGGTTGGCGGTGAGCATCGCCCCGCCCCCAGCGAGCGCAGCCGGGCGGGGAAGCTCTCCCCGGCGTAGACCCACACGAGTGCCCCCAACCCGAAGGTGAAGCCGACCGTGAAGAGGAGGATGCCGAGGAAGCCGAGGACGGTCAGCACGCCGCCGAAGTCCCCGCCGACGAGGAACACCACGATGAGCAGGGCGTTGGCGAAGATCATCGTGCCGATGCCCGTGAGCAGTATGGGCCGTCGGCCGCGGCGGTCGACCTGGGTGAGCGACACGATGACGGCGGCCAAGGCGCCGACCTGCACCAGGGCGGGCAGGATCAGGAGCGAGAAGTTGCCCTCGAAGCCCATCGCCTCGAAGATGCGCGGACTGTAAGAGACGATCGCGTTGATGCCGGTGATCTGGATGAAGAAGCCGAGACCGATCACGAAGACGGTGGCTCGCCGGTAGGGAGGGTTGAGCATCTCGTCCAGGGCGCCGCCGTGCTCCTCCTGCAGCGCCCGCTCGATGTCGTCGAGCTCCGCCTCGACGTCGGCGTCAGGCTCGATCGAGGAGAGGACGCTCTCTGCCTCGGCCCGGCGGCCCTTCAGCATGTACCAGCGCGCCGTGTCGGGGAGCCGCAGGAGCAGCATGAAGATGGCGGCGGCCGGGACCGCTGCGAGGCCCAGCATCCAGCGCCAGTTCTCGGAGCCCGCCAGCGCGTAGGCGACGAGGTAGCCGAGGATGATTCCCACCACAGTGGCGACCTGGTAGAGCACGAGCAGCGCACCGCGGACCTTCGCGGGCGCCGACTCGGCGACGAACACCGGCACGACGACCACCGAGACTCCGATTGTCAGCCCGAGCAGGAAGCGTCCGATGAGCAGCATCGGCACGGACACGGCGGCGCCGGAGAAGATCGCGAAGACGGCGTAGCACGCTGCGACGAGGAGCATGACCCTCTTGCGGCCCAGGACGGTGGCCAGCCATCCAGCCCATCAGCGCGCCGACGATCTCTCCCAGCACCACCATCGTGGTCACGAGTTCCTGCTGGTGGGTGGACAGGTCGAACTCGTCCTCGATGAACAGCAGGGCGCCGGCGATGTTCGACAGGTCCTAGCCGTAGATGACACCCAGCGTGGCGGCGGCACCTGCCACGAGCAGCCCGAGTCGCGACGTCCCCTTCAGATCATCGATGATGCTGGCATGCTGGCTCCCCTCCCTGGCTCCGACGGCCTGGGTGACCCCCCGACACACCAGACGCGGCCGGAGCATAGACCGCGGCCTAGACGGAGCGAGCTCGAACCTTCGACCGAGGAGAGATCGTGAGCCAGGACGAGGCTTCGCCCGGCGTTCTGATGGCCGCCGAGATCGCCGAACAGCCCGCGATTTGGAGACGCGTGCTCGCCGGCCGGGACGCCATCGCGCAGGTCGCCTCCACGCTGGCCACCCGGCAGCCGCGATTCGTCCTGCTCGTCGCTCGAGGGACGTCAGACCACGCGGCGCTCTACGCGAAGTACCTCGTCGAGATCGTCCTCGGGCTCCCGGCGGGACTCGCGTCGCCTTCGACGCTCACCGCCTACGGCGCCCGGCCGGACCTCCGCGACGTCCTCATGATCGGTGTGAGCCAGTCCGGCGGTTCTCCCGACCTGGTCGAGAGCCTGCGTGTGGGCCGGGAGCAGGGGGCGCAGACCCTGGCGGTCACCAACAACGCCGAGTCGCCTCTCGCGCGCGCCGCCGAACTGCACCTCGACGTGCTCGCCGGCCCGGAGCGGGCGGTCGCGGCGACGAAGTCGTATACGGCGCAGCTGCTCACCCTCTACCTGCTGCTGGACGCCGCTCGCGGGGGTGGCGGGGCAGCCGCGAGCCGGCTCCCGGACTGGGGGGAGCAACTCGTCGGGCATGGCGATCGGCTCGTCGACGCCGCGCAGCGCTATCGATTCGCGCAGCGTCTGGTCGTCACGGGGCGCGGCTATTCCTATTCGACGGCGCGGGAGGCCGCCCTCAAGCTGATGGAGACATCCTACCTCTCCGCCCAGGCCTTCTCAGGGGCCGATCTGCTGCACGGGCCGATGGCCATGGTGGATCCGCAGGTCCCGGTCCTGGCCGTGATGGCCCACGGTGTGGGCGGCCACGCCCTACGGCAGGTGCTTCCGCGCTTGCGCGACGCGCGGGCCGACGTGTTCTGCGTCGGATCCGCGGACGCCGTCGCCGAGGCCACCCTCGGGGTAGCGCTTCCGGACGGTGTGCCCGAGGAGGTCTCGCCGATCCTCGAGATCCTTCCCTTCCAGCAGCTCGCGCTGCACCTGGCCGTCGCTCGCGGCGAGAACCCGGACGCCCCCCGCGGCCTGCGGAAGGTCACCGAGACGCTGTGACGGTCATCTCGGCACCCCGGCTGCTCGTCGACCGCCGGCTCACCGGCCCGGGAGCGGTCGTCGTGGACGGCGGACACATCGCGGCGGTGTTGGACGAGGTGCCGGCTCCCGGCGTGCACCACCTCAGGTTGGAACACGGGGTGCTCACTCCGGGCCTGCTCGATCTGCACAACAACGGTGCCTTCGGGGTGGACTTCGCCGAGGCCACCCCTGCGCAGTGGGGGCAGGTCCTGGCCGATCTCGCCTCACGGGGGGTGACCGGAGTGCAGCCGACGGTCATCACCGCCCCGCCGGCCGAGCTGACCGCCGCGGCCCACCGTTGCCGGGCGGCGGCGCGCGCCCAGGCCGGGCGCCCCGTGGCCCGCATCCTCGGCGTCCACTTCGAGGGACCCTTCATCAGCGAGACGCGCCGGGGGGCGCACCGGCCCGACTACATGCTCGACCCGGATGCCCAAGTGCTCGACGCGCTCCTACGCGATCCGGCGACCGCGGAGATGCTCGCGACCATCACGCTCGCCCCGGAGCGTCCACACGCTCTGGACGCCACCCGCAGGTTGGTCGCCGCCGGCGTCGTGGTCGCCGTCGGGCACTCCGACGCGACCGCCGGGCAGGTCCGGGAGGCCGCTGACGCGGGCGCCACCATGATCACCCACGTGTTCAACGCCCAGCGGCCGTTCGCGCACCGCGATCCCGGCGTCCCGGGTGCCGCCCTGACCGACGATCGCCTGTTCGTCGGGCTCATCGTCGACGGCCGGCACGTCGATCCACTCGCGTGCGACGTCGTCTTCCGTGCCGCCCGCGGGCGTGTGGTCGCCGTCACCGACTCCATCCTCACCGCCGGTCTCCCCGACGGCACTCCTCTCATCTTCGGCGGGCAGCCGGTCACCAACGACGCCACGGGCGTGGGCCGCCGCCCCGACGGCACGATCGCAGGCGCCGGGATCGTCCTCGATGAGGGCGTGCGCCGGATGGTCGCCGCCGGGCTCGATCCGGCCATGGTGCTCACCGCAGCCACCGAGACCCCCGCGCGCGCCCTCGGGCGTACGGACCTCGGTCGGCTCGAGCCCGGCGCCCACGCCGATCTGGTCTGGTGGGACGGTGGACTTCACCCACGCAGGACGTGGATCGACGGCACAGAGGTCGCCGGCTGACGTGGGTCCTTCCGCTCGGTCCGGCCGGAAGCGCGGAACCTATGCGCATCGTCGCGCCGACGCGCCCGCTGGGTCATCGACGCGCGACGGCGGGCTCAGGAGCCGCGCGTCGAGCGACGAGTGCGACGAAGCGCTCGAGAATCGAGCCGCCGAGTTCCATCTGCAGGGGAAGCCGCCGGAGCGCCTCCTCGCGGAAGCCGTCGATCGTGTAACCGGCAGCCGTGATGTTGCCGCGCTCGGTCGGATCGTCGAGCAGCGCCGCCAGCATGTCGGGGCCCATCTCCACGTGTATCTGGCTGCCCCATGCACAGGAGCCGACGCGGAACACCGAGCACGCGGGCACGGGGGTCTGGGCCAGGCGGTCGGCGTCAGGCCCCAGGACGACCGCGTCGTTGTGCCACTCGAGCACCTCCACCTCCGGGCCCAGCCCGCCGAGCAGTGGATCTTCGCTGCCGGCCGGTTCCCAGTGAAGGGCCTGCCAGGCGACGACGGGCTCGACCAGCCGTTGCACCCGACCCCCGGTCGCGAGGGCCAGAAGCTGCGCTCCCAGGCAGAGACCGAGCACCGGCGTTCCGATGCGCACCGCGTCGCGGATGAAGTCGATCTCCCACCGCAGGAACGGCTCGCGCTCGAGGGCGAGCAGACTCTGCTGGCCGCCCAGGGAGATGACACCGGCAACTTCGCCGGGACCCGGGTGTGCGGTGGCCGTCTGGGAATCGAGCCGGCGCAGCCGCAGGCCCACACCGGCAATCGCGGGCTCGATCATTTCGAGCTGCGGGAACGGCATGTGGCTGACGACGAGGATCTCCGGCCGGCTGTCGGTCCCGGTGTGTGCAAACGGCATCTCACGCTCGAGCGTAACGGTCGATCAGGTGTCCGGAGGTAGGTACGCGGCCTCCCACTCGAGCCTGGCGCAACCGACGCCTCCAAGCCGACCGATGCCTTAGGAGGTCAGGCTGCGGCCGGCAACTTGTGCTTGGCCGCCCGAGCGGCGACCCTGCGGAGGTGCCGCTTCGTCACTCGCTGCTCGCCGTCTCGATCGCCGTCGCCTGGGGCGTGAACTTCGTGGTGATCGACGTCGGCCTTGACACGTTCCCTCCGTTGCTGTTCGCCGCTCTGCGGTTCGTCCTCACCGTGCTCCCCGCAATCTTCCTCGTCGGACCTCCGATGACGAGCTGGCGGGCGGTGGTGGGCGTGGGCCTCTTCATGTCGGCTGGGCAGTTCGGCCTGCTCTTCGTGGCCATCGATCATGGCCTGCCCGCCGGCCTCGCGTCGCTCGTCCTGCAGGTGCAGGCGGTCTTCACCATTCTCCTCGCCGTCGTCGTGCTCGACGAGCGGCCCGCCGCCCGCCAGCTCGCGGGCGCGGGCTTGGCGGTCGCCGGGATCGCGATCGTCGCGCTCGGCCGCGGCGGCGCAGTTCCGCTGCTCTCCCTCCTGGCCTGCGTCGCCGCGGGCGCCTCTTGGGGGGCGGGGAACGTCATCATGCGCCGTGCGCGGCCACCCGCCCCACTGGCGCTGATCGTCTGGTCGAGCCTCGTGCCGCCGATTCCGCTCGCCGCCGTCTCGCTGGGCCTTGAGGGTCCCGGCGCCTGGGCCGACGCATTCGGGGGCCTGGAGGCAGCCGGTCTGCTCGCTCTCGCCTATGTCATCGTCGTCGCGACCTTCTTCGGCTATGGAAGCTGGACCTGGCTCATGGCGCGTCACCCTGCTTCGACGGTCGCGCCGTTCACATTGCTGGTCCCGATCGTCGGTATCGCCGCCGCGTGGGTGGCTCTGGGCGAGGTCCCGGGCGTCCTCGAGCTGCTCGGCGCCTGTGTGGTCCTCATCGGGCTCGCCCTCGTCACCGGGCTGGTGGAGCTGGCCCGGGGAGGAAGACCGGCGCCGGCCCCCGCGCCGATCTGATCCGCCCTGCGGCGCCCGACCGTCCGGCGGATTGGGCAAGCTGGTCGCGCGCCTGCGCGGACTGGCCCGGGACACACGGGCGTAGGAGGAGCGAAGGGCGTTCCGGGGCGTCACCAGGCCACGGTGCCGTCCCGGTCGACGAATCCTCCCGTTGGACCATCCTGTCCGATCAAGGCCATCTCGACGACGATCCGCGCCGCATCGTTCGCGGTCGTCGGCGCCGCCGCGCGGTTGTCCGGGCCGCCCAGATCCGTCTGCACCCACCCGGGGCAGATCGAGTTGACCTTGATCGGCGTGTCGGAGAGCGCCTTGGCGAGGGCCACGGTGAGCCCGTTGAGCGCTGCCTTCGAGGTCTGGTAGGCCGGGACGACCAGGCCGTGGTAGGGCGATGCGGGATCGCTCTGGTCCGCAAGCGATCCCATCGTGCTGGAGACGTTGACGATGCGGCCGGAGTCGGACCTGCGCAGCAGCGGCAGGAACTCCTTCGTCACCGACACCGCGCCGAAGAGGTGGTTTCGAACGTCTCCCTGAACAGGCGCAGGTCCAGCGGCCGATCGGAGTCGCCCGCCGTTGCCTCCGGCAGGACTCCGGCGTTGTTGACGAGGATGTCGATTCGGCCGTGGCGCTGCTCGACGCGCTTGACCGCGGCCTGGATGCTCGCCGTCGAACTGACGTCGAGAGCGAGCGAATCGGCGTCGAGGCCGTCGCTGCGCAGCGCCGCGGCAGCTTCCTCGCCTCGTGCGCCGTCGCGCGCTCCGACGATCACCTTCGCGCCCGAGCGGCCGAGCCCGCGGGCGGTCGCGAAGCCGAGCCCGCGGTTCGCGCCCGTGATCACAGCTACCTTCGTCATGGCTGCCTCCTGTCGGTCCGATGGCGTGGCGGCCCATGCGGCCACGCAGTCGTGCAACGCCGCGCGGGCCGGCAACGTGAGCGGCGCGGTGCTCCCGCCCGTCGGGTCAGAAGCAGCGCTTGGAGCCCACATCACCGATCGTGCTTTCGCTCGGCGGCTCGGAGTGCTTCAGTGACGCGTGATGCCGGACGTATCCATGGATCGCCGTGCGTGGATGCTCTTCGCGGCCGTCTCGGTCGTGTGGGGCGTGCCGTACTTCTTCATCCGAGTGGCGGTCGACGCGGGATTGTCGCCGGGTGTGGTGGCCTTCTCACGCGTCGCGCTCGGCTTTCTGGTCCTGCTCCCCTTCGCGCTGCGCCGACGGGCGCTGAGCGGCCTGCGGGAACGGTGGCGCTGGGTGGCCGCCTACACGGTGTTCGAGATCGCGCTTCCGTTCCCGCTCATCGCCTGGGGTGAGCAGCGGGTCTCCTCGTCCTTGGCCGCCATCCTCGTCGCTTCGCTGCCGCTGATGATCGCGGTTCTGCTCTCCCGCCTGGAGCCGAGTGAGCGCCCGCGGGGGCTGCGCCTGATCGGCCTCTTCGTCGGCTTCGCGGGCGTGGTGACGCTGCTGGGCCTCGACGTTGCCGGGCGACCGCGGGAGCTGCTCGGCGCGGTCGCCGTCCTGCTGGCCACCGGCGGCTATGCCGTTGGGCCACTCATCATCCGGCGGCAGCTGGCCGATCTGGACCCGCTCGGCCCGATCTGCGCATCGCTCGGTTTCGCGACGCTGCTCCTGGCGCCGCTGGCCGCAGCGACTCCGCCCGGCGGGCTGCCCGCCGACGCGTTGGCCAGCATCATCGTTCTCGGGACGGTGTGCAGCGCGCTGGCCTTCCTGCTCTTTTTCGCGCTCATCGCCCAGATCGGCCCGAGCCGAGCGTCCGTCATCACCTACCTCAACCCGCTCGTGGCGGTCATCCTCGGTGTCGCGGTGCTAGGAGAGCGGCCGGGGCCCGCGGCCGTGGCGGGGCTCCTGCTGGTCCTGGCCGGTTCCTGGTTCGCGACCGGCGGCGGGCTGCCGCCCGGCGCGGCGCGCGCCGCCGCGAGACTCCGCCGCCCGCGCCCAGCGCTCACCTGAGAAGCCCTAGAAGGCCATGGGATCCGCGAACCAGGCTTCTCTGATCGCCTGGACGTGGCGGAAGTCGGTTCCGCAGCACCCACCCAGCACGTTGAGCGATGGAAGCTCCGCCTTCAGGTTCACATAGCGGGCCGCGAGGTCGGCGGGATCTCCGTCGTCGAGCTCGGTGGCCTCGTCGAGCTCTGCGTGGCTCCGGGTCGAGGCGTTGGCTCGCACGCCGCGGATCCGCTCGCGCCACGGCTCGTCCGCCGCGAGCGTGTCTTCGAAGTGCGTCGGGTGCGCGCAATTGATCATGTAGTACACGGGCGCGGCGCTCGTCTCGTACTCGACCTGCTCGATCGCCTCGCCGAGTGACTGACCGCTCGGCAGGCGACCGTTCGTCTCAAGCGTGAACGAGATCACCACGGGCAACTGGTGCTCCACCGCTGCCTGGGTGACACCGACCGCTTCGGCGGCATAGGTGATCGTCAGCGCGGTCACCATGTCCGCGGCCGTGTCCGCGAAGGTCGCGATCTGCGACGAGTGGTAGTCGCGAGCCGCGGTGGCGGTGAGCTTCGTGACCGGGTTGTATCCGTCATCGTGCGGTCCGAGGCAACCGCTGATGACGAAGGGAGCGCCTTCGGCCTCGTAGTCCGTCCGCAGATGCTCCATCAGCGCGATCGCCTTCCGGTTGACCTGGTCGAGCTCAGGCTCGCCATAGCCGATCTGCGCGGCCCAGCGTGGGCTTGCCCTCCACGTCGGGCTCTCCAGCACGAAGCCGAGGCCGTGGTCACGGGCCAGCGCGGCGTACGGCTCGTAGTACCGGCGCAGCGCTTGTGTCCCGGCTTCGTCCTTGAGTAGGTCGAACGCCGCAAAGGCCGGCAGCTCGAGCCCCTCGTGGAAGATGAGCACGGTCTCGAGCCCGGCATCGGTTAGAAAGACGCCGCCGGCGTCTAGTTGGGGAAGGTGCTCGCGGTAGCGCACCGGGTCCTTTCGTGTCTGGCTCCGGGGATGACGGTCTCGTCAACTGAACCGGAAACGCCGAGCCGGTGATGACCAAGGATGCAAATCGGCTGAAGCCGAAGATCCTCGAGTACAAGTTCTTTGCCCGCGGAGTAGGCCCCGTGCTGGCGATCGGGGTGTCCGGCGGCAGTGACCGCGACGAGCTCCTGAGCTTCCGGCGGAAAGTGATCGCTCGGGCGAATTCAGACGGCCGCGTGCGCTGAACGTTGCCGTCTGACCTCGCGCAGCGCGGTGGCGGCGGCTTGCAGCTCGGTCGCAGGCGACGACCTCGAGCAGGCAGAGGCTGAGCGGGTGCTCACATACGCCCGCGGGTTCCCCAGCCGGCGAGCAGGTCCTGGCGGCTCTGGCGCTGAACCACCTCGTAGTTGTTCGCCCGGGTGTGTGGGCGGCGACGATCGAGCTGAGGAACTCGAGCGTCTCGAGCGTCCCGGAGTCGAACACGTGGCCGCGGAGAGAACACCTTGAGCACTCCGACCGACTCGTCGCGGTGGATGATCGGCACGGAGACCATCCGACAACGCCCCGACCCCTGCTTCGAGTCCCTCAGGGCCGGCGGCCCGGTACACCATCTCCCCGCCCTCGACTATCCCCAACACGGCAGACCTGGCCAACCAGGTCAGCAACCGGTCTCTCGGGTACGGTTGCCCGCACCGGGAAGGAGGAGGTACCTCCGCTGTGTGGGCGCGCTCCAGGGCGGAGCATGAGCCGCATGCCCGGTTCATCGATCTACGAAGCGCCCCGCGCCTACTCCGCCCGCGTGTCCCACGGCTCGGCGCTCACCTTCGAAACCCTTCCCGAAGCGCCCGTGCCGCCGCGCCGACACGCGCGTGAGGACACGCTGTTGCGCGTCATCGATGGGAGGGTCTCAATAACGCTGGGTGAAGACGATCAGGTTCTCGACGCGGGCGACGAGGTCATCATCCCGGCGGGGACGGGCCATCGGCTCTCGAGCGTGCGCGGCTCACGGGTCGTCATGGGCTTCCGTCCCGTGCCCCGCTGATCGCGTCGACGAGGCCGCACCAGCCGTCGCGGAGTCGCTCCATCGACCAGCCCAACCCCCTCCGGGCCCGCAGGTGATGCCCGGGCGCGAGTGTCGCCAGGAGCGCCTGGGCCGTGAATTCAGGGTCCACTCGGGGCGCTGCCTCGCGCAGGAGGATCGTGAGGTGCGTGGCGTAGACCTGGTAGGGCCCGTCGGCGTCGCGGCCGGGGGGCGCGGCAATGGTCATCAGGTCCCCATGGCGCTCGAGGAGTTCGAGGTACGCCATGCCAAAGGCCCGGAGTCGCTCGACCGCCGAAATGCCCGGGCCGAGCGGAGGTGGGCCGTGGATCAATGCGTTCTGAAACGACCGGGAGTGCTCGTCGAGGAGGGCGAGGGCCAAGCCCGCTCTATCGCCGAAGCGGCGATAGAGCGTGCCCGCGCCCACGCTCGCCGCGCGTGCGACATCATCCATGGAGACCCGATCGATGCCCCGCTCATCGACGAGGCCCGCGGCCGCGGCGAGTATGCGCCGCCGGTTGCGGGCGGCGTCGGCCCGCTCAGAGGCGGTGCGGTCGGCGTCGAACAGCGGGAGATCCTGCACCCACGCGATCATGCCGACTGCTCGACGGGCGCGCTCACCTCCCGGTGCAGGTCGCCGAGCAGATCGCCGAGCCGCGCGGCGAGCTCCGGGTCCAGCAGGTGGTCGTCGTCGTCAAAGGCGCTGTCGGCCATGCCGACCGGCAGCTCTCCCTCGAGGACGTGGGCACCGCTCGCCTTGAGCACCTTACGAGTGTCCGCCTGGGCCCAGACGGCGCCGAACACTCCAGTGCTCGCGCCCATCACGGCCACGGGCTTGTCGCGCAGGACGTTGTCGGGAAACGGGCGCGACGCCCAGTCGAGCGCGTTCTTGAGCGCGCCCGGGAACGATGCGTTGTACTCGGGCGTCGCGATCAGTAGCGCGTCCGCCGACTCGATGGCGTCGAGGAGATCGCGGACGGATTCGTCGGGCGAGTTCTCCTCGTCCTCGTCGAACGCCGGCAGGCGCGCCAGGCCGTCCCACTCGACCAGGTCGGCCCCGGGCGGGAGCGCGTTCTCCGCCGCCCGGAGCAGCCTGCGGTTGTGGGACCCACGGCGCAGGCTGCCCGATATGCCGAGGATCCGCACGGAGCTACGCCTGCTCGATCAGTGACAGCTCGACCGTCACCGTCACGTCGTTGCCGAGTGCCTGGCCGCCGGAGGGCAGCGCGATGTTCCAGTGCATCTCGAATTCCGTGCGATCGACGACCGCCTCGAGCTGCACGTGAGCGCGGGTGTTCCCGAAGGCGTCGGCAGCCGGCGCCGTCCAAGCTCCCTTGGCTTCCACGGGCCGGGTGATGCCCTTGATCGTCAGGTCACCTGATGCGGTCGCGACGCCGTTCTCGCCGAGCTCGAGCTGCGAGGAGACGAAGCGCACTTCAGGGTGACTGGCGGCGTCGAAGAACTCGTCACCCAGCACGTGGGCGCGAAACGGCTCCGGCGTGCGAATGGAGATGGACTCGACCTTGGCAGTCCCTTCGAGACGCCCATCCGCCAAACGTGCCTCGACGTCTTCGAGCGCTCCGCGGAAGATCGAGACCCCCTGGTAGCGCACGGCGAAGCCGAAGCTCGAGTGGACGGGATCAGCGACGTATGTGCCGTTGAGAGAGGTGGTCGCGGTGCTCATGTTTGCATCTCCTGGTCGGATAACCGGAGGGCGTTCCGGTTAAGTCCCCGGGATGGTAGCGCACACTGATTGCAGATGCAACTAATACGGCGACCCGGACCCCGCAGATTCATGCGGACGTGCCACGATGCGGATGTGTCTGCCTCGACGTCTACGTGGACCGGGCTCCCGTCGCACCGGGCTTGGCTCGAGCTGGAGGGCGCCCGGCTGCTCGAGTTCGCGCGAGGAGCACAAGTCGAGCGCGGTTTCGCGTGGCTCGATGCCAACGGCGTGCCCGAACTGGTTCGACCGCTGCAGCTCTGGATCACCACGCGGATGACGCATGTCTTCGCTCTGGGGCATCTGGTGGGCCACCCAGGGTGCGGGCCGCTCGTCGACCACGGCGTCGCGGCGATCCGGGGCGCCTTCGCGGATTCAGAGCACGGGGGCTGGTTCTCCTCGTGGTCGGCTGACGAGCGCGTCGGCTCGGACAAGGAGGCCTACCCGCACGCGTTCGTCCTGCTTGCCGCGGCGGGCGCGGCGATGGCGGAGCGGGCGGGTGGGGAGGGGCTGCTCGACGAGGCGATGGCCGTCGTGGAGCGGCGCTTCTGGTCGGAGGAAGAGGGCGGGTGTGTCGAGGCCTGGAGCCGCGAGTGGCGTCAGCTCGAGCCTTACCGGGGAGCCAACGCGAACATGCACATGGTCGAGGCCCTGCTCGCGGCCGGCGACGTCACGGGCGATCAGGTCTGGGTGGAGCGCGCGTTGCGCATCGCGGACCGGCTCGTGCACCGGGTAGCCCGCGCGAACGAGTGGCGAATCGTCGAGCACTTCGACGCGAGCTGGCGCCCACTTCCCGAATACAACGCCGATCAGCCGCGACATCCGTTCCGGCCGTTCGGGGTGACGCCCGGGCACGGCCTGGAATGGTCGCGCCTCCTCCTCCAGATCCGGGCCGGCCTGCCGAAGCCGCCCGAATGGCTGGTCGAATCTGCCGAGGGGCTGTTCAGCCGAGCCGTCGCTGATGCCTGGATCGAGGGCGGAGGCTTTGTCTACACGACGGGTCTCGACGGGCGGCCGGTCGTCGGTGACCGTCTGCACTGGGTGGTCGCCGAGGCCATCGCAGCTGCCGCCGCGCTTCACGCCATAACGGAGAAGGCGGTATACGAGCGCTCCTACCGTGCCTTCTGGGACTTCGCAGCGGCCCATCTTCTCGATCGTGAGCACGGAAGCTGGCATCACGAGCTCGACGAGAGCCTGCGGCCGAGCATGCGGACGTGGGAAGGCAAGCCCGACGTGTATCACGCCCTGCAGGCCACGCTGATCCCGCGGCTGCCGGTCACGCCGAGCATCGCCGGCGCGCTCCGGAACGGCCTGATCTCCTGACGCGCACGTGTCCGCATGACCCAGCGCGTCGTGGTCGGCTCGACTTAAAGACGTGAGGCCGCCGCGGGGGTGCGCGACGGCCTCGAGGTGCTCAGTGCCCGAGACCGCCGGGGAGAGGGTGAGGCGGTCAGAGGGGCCGAGTCGGGGGACTCCTTCCTTGGAGTAGCTATTTGGTGTCCGCGGCCATCCTGCCGCGGGGCGAGAGCCCGCGACATACGGCAGCCCGGCCAACCGGGGTGCGGCCAGCCACACCTCCGAGCGTGTATGAGTCCGGCATGGGCTCGAACATCGCCGGCATCGTCCCGGCTTCGGCGGCGCGCCACGCCGGGCGAACGGCGCTGCGGCTCGGCGACGCGGAGATCAGCTACGCATCGCTCGATGACGCCGTCGCACAGGTCGCGGGCCTGTTGCGGGAGCGTGGGGTCGGGGCGGGCGATCGGGTCGCCGTGATGCTGCCCAATCTCCCGCCCTTCGCGTTCGCCTACTACGGCGCCCTGCGGCTAGGTGCGGTCGTCCAGCCGATGAACGTGCTGCTCAAGCGGCGCGAGGTGTCGTTCCTGCTCAACGACGCGGGGGCGAAGGTCATCTTCGCCTTCGAAGGGCTCCACGAGCACGCGGCGGCCGGCGCCGCGACGACGGGAGCGCAGCTCATCCTCGTCGCCTTCGACGGCTTCGACGCCGTCCTCGAGCAGGCCGATCCGGTCACCGAGGTGGTCTCCCGTCGGGGCGACGACACGGCCGTGCTGCTCTACACGTCAGGTACGACGGGCAGCCCGAAGGGAGCCGAGCTCACGCACGACAACCTCCGCCGCAATTTCGAGATCTCCGCCGGGCTGTTCGACATCGGCCCAGACGACGTCACGCTCGGTGTCCTGCCGCTGTTTCACTCCTTCGGCCAGACCTGCGGCCTGAACACCGCCATCAGCTCCGGTGCGTGCCTGACACTGCTGCCGCGCTTCGATCCGGGTCAGGCCCTCGAGATGCTGGAGGCGCACCGGGTTACGATCTGCGAAGGCGTTCCGACGATGTACGCGGCCATGGTCGACCACCCGGACGCGCAGGTGAGGGACTTCTCCCGGCTGAAGGTCTGCATCTCCGGCGGCTCAGCGATGCCGGTCGCGGTGCTGCACGCCTGCGAGGAGCGCTTCAGCTGCCCGCTCCTCGAGGGCTACGGGCTGAGTGAGACCTCGCCGGTGGCATCCTTCAACCAGCCGGGGCTCGTCCGGAAGCCCGGTTCCATCGGCACGCCGATCGAGGACGTCGAGATGCGCGTGGTGGACGAGCACGATCGCGAGGTGCCCGTCGGCGAGGTGGGGGAGATCCTCATCCGTGGCCACAACGTGATGAAGGGCTACTGGCATGAACCCCAGGCATCAGCTCATGAGCTGCGCGGCGGCTGGATGCACACGGGCGACCTGGCGCGCGTCGACGAGGACGGCTACTACTTCATCGTCGACCGCAAGAAGGACATGATCATCCGCGGCGGGCTGAACGTCTACCCGCGCGAGGTCGAGGAGGTCCTCTACGAGCACCCGGCGGTCTCAGAAGCCGCCGTGGTCGCCGTCCCGCATGCGCTGCTCGGGGAGGACGTCGGCGCCGCCGTCGTGCTCAAGGCCGGCGCCCAGGTCTCCGAACGGGAGCTGCGGACCTTCGTCCGGGACCAGATCGCCGTCTACAAGCACCCACGCCACCTCTGGTTCGTCGAAGAGCTGCCCAAGGGCCCGACGGGCAAGATCCTCAAGCGCTCGATCGACGTCCCTGACATCCTCGCTACGCCGACTCGGAGATCTCCCGCACCATGATGAGGTTGGTGGCGCCCGCTCGCCCCGTCGAAGGCCCGGCCGTGATCACCACGCGCGATCCCGCCGGGAGGCTGGCGATCTCCGTCGCCGCCTCGAGGGAGCTGTTGACGAGGTCGTCGGTGGACGTCATCGCGGTCATGAGCCGCGGATGTACGCCCCACTCGAGCGCGAGCTGGTTGGCCACCCGTGGGTGATGGGCGAGGGCGATGATGAGCCGCCGAGGACGGTACTTGGCACAGGCTCGCGGCGTCCCTCCCGTGGAAGTGGGAATGATGAGCGCGGCGGCGTCCACGTCGGCGCTGAGCGCCACTGCCGCGAACATGACCGCAGCGTCGGGCTCGATCGGCTCGACGGCGTGCGTGGCGGAGAAGATCTCCGACGCCTCCTCGGCCACTTCGGCGAACTCGGCCATCGCGCGTACGGCCTCGACCGGATAGGCGCCGACGCTGGTCTCGGCAGACAGCATCACCGCCGAAGTGCCGTCGATCACGGCGTTGGCCACGTCGGTGGCCTCCGCCCGCGTGGGCTCGGGCGCCACGATCATCGACTCGAGCATCTGGGTGGCGGTGATCACGAGCTTGCCGGCCTGGGTGGCGCGTTTGATCGTGCTCTTCTGCATGAGCGGCACCCGCGCGAGTCCGGCTTCGACGCCGTAGTCGCCGCGAGCCACCATCACCCCGTCGGAAGCTTCGAGGATGCTGTCTAGGTTCTCGAAGGCCTCGACCTTCTCGATCTTCGCGATCACCCTGGCTTCGCAGCCGAGGCTCGAGAGGCGCTCGCGAATCTGTCCCACGTCCTCGGCGGTGCGCACGAAGGAGAGGGCCACGAAGTCCGCCCCGCACTCTGCTGCCACCTCGAGGTCGCTGAGGTCCTTCTCGGTCAGGGCGGGCAGCGTGGGCTGGGCATGTGTGACGTTGACGCCCTTGCGCGGGCCCACCCGACCGGCCGAGCTCACGGTCGTCAGGACCTCGGTGGCCCCCCGCTGCAGGACGATGAACCGAGGAGTGCCATCCCCGACGACGATCTGCGAGCGCTCGGTGAGCAGCGGGATGAAGTCGGTGAAGGCCACCCGCAACAGCACCGAATCGTGGTCAACGTCCTCGGGGATGCTCCCAGCCGGACCGGCGGCGAAGCGGACCTGCTCGCCCATCACAAGGTCGCGCTCTGGGGTCTCGGCCACCAGCCGGATCTTCGGCCCCTGGAGGTCGAACATCAGGGCGATGGGTCGCCCCGCGCGCTCCGCCGCCTCGCGTACCATCACGCTCCGACGGCGCAGGTCGTCGGCTTCTCCGTGGGAGCAGTTGAGCCGGGCGGCGTCCATGCCCGCCCGGGCGAGCGCGTCGAGAAGCTCGGGTGTGTCGGTCGCCGGACCGAGCGTGCACACGATCTTCGTGCGCCGACGCGTCTCGACGGGGACAAAGGTCCGGTGCGCCTGGGCGGCGGGGTCCTGGACGGCATTCATTGATCGGTCATCCCAGTCGAGGTCGAGGTGAGGGGCGCGGCGAGAGCCGTCGCTCAGATCATCGCGCACCCTCTGGCGCGACGCGAGACTTTTCGGAGATCCCGACTCGGCGTCGTCTGCTTGGATGCCGGCTCGCATGCCCGACCTGCTCGTACTCGTCCGCCACGGAGAATCCACCTGGAACGCTGCGCACCGGCTCCAGGGCCAACTCGACCCGCCGCTCTCGGCCCTCGGGCGGGCGCAGGCTCTGGCTCTTACCCCGGTGATCGCCCAGGCGGCGTGGCCCGCCGGGCACGTGATCTGCTCCGATCTCGGACGCGCGAGGGAGACCGCTCAGCTGCTCGGCCTGGCGCCCGGCCGCCACGACCCGGCGTGGCGGGAGATCGACGTCGGGGAGTGGGGAGGGCGCCCGGCGGCGGAGGTGGACGGGGAGGACGAAACCCTGACGAACTGGCGCGGCGGCCCCCGCACGGCGCCCGGAGGTGAGAAGTGGGTGGACTTCGGGCAGCGGGTCGCCCGGGCAACGGACGAGCTCATCGCCGCCGGCGGCTCCTGGCTGGTCGTCTGTCACGGCGGTTGCGTGCGGGCAGCGAGCGCTCACCTCGTCGGAGCCGACGCGCTCGCCTTCGGCTCGCCACCGAACGCCAGCGTCACCACCCTCGAGCTCGGAGCTCGTCCCCGGCTGCGCACCTACGGCGTCACCCCCGGCGCTGAGCTGCCGACGGGCTTGTACTGACCCAGCCGGCCGGCGCTCACCAGCCAGTGCGGATACGTTGACGAGGTGAGCCAGCCCGAAGGCATCGACGCCGAGCGGGTCGAGGGGTGGTTCGCCGGCCACGTGCCGGGTGCCAGGCCGCCTCTGCGGTTCGAGCGCATCACCGGCGGGCGCTCGAACCTCACCTACCGCGTCACCGACGAGGCCGGTGGCGCTTGGGCGCTGCGGCGACCGCCGCTCTCGGGAGGGTTGGGCTCCGCCCACGACATGAGCCGCGAGTACCGGATCATCTCGGCGCTCACGAACACCGACGTGCCGGTTCCAAGGGCGACCGGCTTCTGCGGCGATGAATCCGTCAACGGCTCGGACTTCTACGTGATGGACTTCGTCGAAGGTACTGTCGTGCGCGACGCGGACGCTGCCCAGGTCGCCTTCCCGCAAGGGGAACGCCGAAGGATCGGCGAATACGTCGTCGACGCGCTCGTCGCCATCCACGCCGTGGACCCCGACGAAGCGGGGCTAGGTGAGCTCGGGCGCAGGGACGGCTACGTGGCGCGCCAGCTACGGCGCTGGAAGGGGCAGTGGGACGCGTCGAAGACGCGGGAGCTGCCGGCCATGGACGAGACGCACAGCCGCCTGTCCGGGCGCGTACCCGGGCAGCAGGGGATGTCGATCGTCCACGGTGACTTCCGGCTCGACAACACGATCCTCACCGCCGACGGCGAGATCGCGGCGGTGGTCGACTGGGAGCTGTCCACGCTCGGCGATCCGCTCGCGGATCTCGGCCTGCTGCTCGTCTACTGGGCCGAGCCCGGCGACCAGGTGGTGCCCCTGGCGAACGCGCCGACGCTGGCTCCCGGCTTTCCGAGCCGTAGCGATATGGCCGCCCGGTACGCGCTCAAGACCGGTCGCGATCTGTCGGAGCTCGACTTCTACGTGGCGCTCGGCTACTGGAAGCTCGCTGCCATCCTCGAAGGCGTCTACGCTCGCTATTCCTCGGGCTCCTACGGCGAGACCGCCGACGATTTCCGGCAGTTCGAGGTGGTCGTGGAGCAGCTCGCCGACGCGGCAGCCGAGAGCGCGGCGCGCCTCGGCTGAGCCACCGGCGTTTCGGGTCTCAGGGCTTGAGCAGGATCTTGAAGGCGTTGTCCTGCTTCTTCTGGAAGATCTCATAGGCCCGCGGGGCCTGGTCCAGCGGCAGATGATGGGTTGCGAAGCTCTCGACCCCGAGCGGGTCGTCGTCGCCCGTGAGCAGCGGCATGATCGTGTCGACCCAGCGCTTGACGTTCGCCTGGCCCATGCGCAGGTTGATCTGCTTGTCGAACATCTGGATAAGCGGCATCGGGCTCGCGGCTCCGCCGTAGACGCCTGAGAGGGAGATCGTGCCGCCACGCTGGACGAGCTCGATCGCCAGATGCAGGGCGCTCATGCGGTCGATGCCGGCTGTCTCGATCGCCTTCCGCGCGATCGCGTCGGGGAGGAACCCGGTGAGGCGTTGGGCGAGCTTGCCGACCGGGGCGCCGTGCGCCTCCATCCCGACGGCATCGATGACCGAATCGGGCCCGCGGCCGCTGGTCTGCTCACGGACGACCTCGGCTAGGTCGTCGTGCTCGGTCAGATCGATCGCCTGAACTCCGTGACTGCGCGCGCGCTCCAGGCGCTCGGGCACCAGGTCGATCGCCATGACGTGCTCCACACCGCGGTGCTGCGCGATCCGGCAGCACATCTCTCCGATCGGGCCGAGGCCGAGCACGAGGACGCTGCCGCCGGCTGGAACGTCGGCGTACTCGACGGCTTGCCACGCGGTGGGAAGCACGTCGGAGAGAAAGACGAAGCGGTCGTCGGAGGGTCCCACGGGAACCTTGATCGGGCCGAAGTGTGCCTGTGGGACGCGCAGGAACTCAGCCTGCCCACCCGGAACCTGGCCGTAGAGCTTCGTGTAGCCGAGGAAGGCCGCGCCCGTGTCGTACTCGCGGACCTGGGTGGTCTCGCACTGCGACATGAGGCCCTTGTCGCACATGAAGCAGTGCCCGCAGGAGATGTTGAAGGGGATGACCACGCGGTCACCCGGCCTGATGTCGCTCACCTGTGCACCCACTTCCTCGACGATCCCCATCGGCTCGTGGCCGAGGATGTCTCCCGCGTCGAGGTAGGGACCCAGCACCTCGTAGAGATGAAGATCCGAACCGCACACGCCCGACGAGGTGACGCGAATGATCGCGTCCGTCGGCTGCTCGATCGTCGGGTCCGGGACCGTGTCGACGCGGACGTCATGCGTTCCGTGCCAGGCGACTGCCTTCATGTGTGCTCGTCCTCTGCGGTTCGGCGGGATCTCGGTGAGAGGCGGCGCCTACCCCGGTTCGGCCGCCGGCGAACTGGACGTATTCGCGTCTCTTCCCACGCCTACGATGGCCCGATGCGCGCGCTCCTGCTCAACTGCACCTTGAAACGCTCCCCGGACGAGTCAAACGCCGGATCGCTCGGCGAGGTCGTCATGTCCGCCTTGCGTGAGGAAGGTGTTCAGACCGACGAGATCCGGCTCGCCGACCATAGGGTGGACCCGGGGGTCATCTCTGAAGCGGTGACCGACGGAGACGAGTGGCCCGAGATCCGCACGCGCATCCTGGGCGCTGACATCCTCGTGATGGCGGTTCCGACCTGGCTCGGGCAACCCTCGAGCGTCTCCAAGCAGGCGCTCGAGCGCATGGACGCCTTTCTCTCCGAGACGCGCGAGGATGGCAAGACCCCCGTCGCCTACAACCGCGTGGCGGGCGTCGTCGTCGTCGGCAACGAGGACGGCGCGCACCACGTGATCGCGGAAGTCAACGGAGCGCTCAACGACATCGGATACACGCTGCCGGGTCAGAACTGGACCTACTGGAACAAGGGACCAGGGCCGGGCGAGGAGGAATGGCTCACCACCCAGGAGCGGGACTGGACGATCTCCACCGCCAGAACGTGCGCGCAGAACCTGCTCGCCGTGGCCCGCGCGCTCGCGTCGGCCCCCATCCCCCCGCCGCCGCAGTCCTAGGTGCTTGCGCCGCCCTGGGCCTGGGCGTTGCGAAGCCTTTCCACGGCCGCGTGGTAGTGGCGCTCGAGATCGCGGAACTCGGCGGGGTCGGTTGGCCGGGGCCCGTACATCTTGGCGCGGTAGAGGTCGTAGCGCTCCCGCGCGTGACGGGCCTCCGCTTCGAGCTCGCGGAGCCGGTGAGCGTCCATGGGCCGGACGCTACTCTTCATCGGCGTTTGCCTAGGGGAAGCATCCAGCCATCTGAGTGGCGCGCAGCTCGATTGGGCGGGAGCACGCGATGGATGTGTTCGCCTGACGCAGCTCGATCTGCTGAACAAGACACCGCCCCGGTTCCGGCGAAGTCGGCGTCGTATCCGGATGCTTGGGGTAGAATCCCAATTTATGGACGATTATCCAATCACGGACGATCGGTCGGTTGTCACCGGGCTGACGCGCGCTCGGCTGTTCGGTCGAGTCGCCCTCTTGGGCGGAGCGCTGTTGGGCGGGGCGGTCGCGGTTGGGGGCGTTCCGTCACCGGCGGCTTCGGCAACCTCCGCAGGGCAGGATGAGCAGACGCTCAAGTACCTCCTCGAGCTGGAGGATCTGCAAGCCGCCTTCTACGAGCAGGCGCTCAAAGAGGGAAAGCTCGAAGGAGAGATGCGCGAGTTCGCGCGGGTGGTCGGTGGCCATGAGCGTGAGCACGTCGCTTATCTGCGCAAGGCGCTGGGCCAGGGAGCCGCCAAATCCGCCGCCTTCGACTTCGGAGACGCCACGAGCGATGCGGACAAGTTTCTGGAGAACGCCATCGCGCTCGAAGAGACCGGCTTGGGCGCATATACGGGAGCCGCGGTCAATCTGAGCGCCGGGACGCTTCGCGACGCCGCCAAGATCGTGTCGGTGGAAGCCAGGCATACCGCATGGGCGCGCGATCTGGCCGGTGAGAATCCGGCACCCCGGCCGACGGACAAGCCGAGCTCGGAGGCCGACGTCCGGGCGGCTGTCGAGAAGACCGGCTTCGTGAAGTCCGCCTGAAAGGCTTGAGCGAAATGGCAACGGAGTTCACGGATGACAGCTTGAAGGACCTCGAGTTCGGAGAGCTCGATCAGGACGGTGCCATCGCCGAAGCCGTCGGACAGGTGTGGGGCGACTCCCGGGCCGACTTCCTGCGCAAGGCGGTGTTCGGCAGCGGCGTCCTGTTGAGCGGATTGTCGGCGGCTGCCTCGCCGGCGCAAGCGAAGGTTGGAAAGACCGACAAGTCGATCCTCAACTACGCCCTGGTCCTCGAATACCTGCAAGCCGACTTCTACTCAGAAGCCGAGCGCCTCAAGACCCTCAAGGGCCAGACCGCCCGCCAGGCCCGGGTCGTGGGCGCTCATGAGCGGTCCCACGTCAAGGCCTTGCGCGGCGTGCTCGGTCGTGACGCGGTCAAGCGGCCGTCCTTCAACTTCCGTGGAGTCACGGAGAGCCCCGGTGCGTTCCGCCGCACTGCGGTCGCCTTCGAGGACTTGAGCGTCGCAGCGTACGCCGGTCAGGCGCCGCGCATCGAGTCAAAGCCGTATCTCGTGGCGGCGCTCGGCATCCTCTCGGTCGAAGCGCGGCACGCGAGTTGGATTCGCCGGATCGCCGGACGTGAGCCGGCGGCGCGTGCCTTCGACGAGCCGCGTCCCAAGTCGGAGGTCCTCAAACTCGTCCGCGCCACGCGCTTTGTCTCCTCTGGAGCCAGGACGACGGGCAAGAGGAGCCCGCGATACACAGGGTGACGGGGCGGTCACGTCGTCTCGCCGCCGCGGCGGCGCTGTCCCTCGTGGTCGCAGTCACCTTCGCCCTCGTGCTCACCGTGACCCAGACTTCATCCTCCTCTTCTCCTTCGCCGCCTGCCTCAGGCTCTCGCGAGCGTGTGCTGCCGGCCGGTCCCAAGGCAGCCTTCACGATCCCCGAACCGACGCCACTCGAGGCCGCCGGCGTGTCACGGTGGGCGACGGTAGAGCGATCAGCGGTGGCTCGCCGGACTCCTGGTGGCCGACACGTCGCCTCTTTGTCCGCCACGACGCCCGAAGGGACCTCCAATCTCGTGACGGTGCTCGGCCGGGCGAAGCGACTCTCCGGGGCTCTATGGGTCCGGGTCAGACTGCCCGTACTCCCCAACAACTCGACGGGTTGGGTGCCACGACGGGCCCTGGGCGGATATCGAACCGTCGACACCCGTCTCGTCGTTGACCGGCGCCGGCTCAAGGCGGAGCTGTTCAAGGGCGACAGGCGGATCTTCAGCACCGGCGTGGGGGTCGGTCGCCCGCAATGGCCGACACCGGCGGGGCGCTTCTACATCCGTGTGAAGCTCACGAGCTACAAGAGCCCGTTCTACGGACCCCTCGCGTTCGGTACGAGCGCGCGCTCGGCGGTCCTGACCGACTGGCCGGCCGGCGGCTTCGTCGGGATCCACGGCACCGACCAGCCCGAGATCCTGCCCGGGCGCGTCTCACACGGGTGCGTCCGCATGGCCAACGAGGCGATCCTGAAACTGGGAAGACTCATGCCCGTCGGAACGCCGGTGACCATCACATGAGGCGAGTGCCACTGACAGCGACGCTTCTGATCTTCGCGATGCTGTTCATGATGGGTGCCGCGTCGGCTCGAGGGTCAGGCCCGCCGCTTGCGCAGGCACCCGCCGATACCGGCGTCGGCGACCTGTGGGACGAGTTCCCCCTCGAGGACGGTAGTCCCGTTCCCGGGGGTCAGGGCGGGGGCCTCACAGATGCGGATGGGCGCGTCAAGCCACGCGCTCAACCGAAGTCCGAGACGCTGCAGACACCGACGACCAAGGTGCCGGCCCCCACGGTGTCACCGTCTCCGGCGCAGGCACCGGCGGCGCAGGCGACCGGCAACGGCGGAGGTGACGACGGCCGTTCGTTGAGCTCGATCTGGATCGTCCTACTGATCGTCTTGTTGCTCGTAGTCGACATCCTGATCTTCCTGCGGGTCCGCCGAGCCCGTCGGCGCCGGCAGCGCGAGAGCGCGTATCCCGTGTGGGGACACAGCAGCAACGTCTATGCGGAGGGCTCGACCGACCGAGATGAGATCGGCGCGTTCCAAGGCTTCGTCTACGCGATGGGATCAGACTCCGGTACGGAGGCCGACCGGATGCTGTGTGTCCATGACCCAAGTCGCGACGAGCCGATCTGGGTCCGCCGCTCCGAAGTGACCTCGCTGAGCAGCGGAAGTATCACCCGGCCGTCCGATCGGGCGGGTCAGGCGAGCTCGAAGCCGGCGGCACGACTGTCCCCAGGGTAGCCTCGCCGACGGCTTCGATCTGTTACAAGCCGGCGGGGTGGCGCACCGTATAACCCGCGGTGGACCGCCGGGTCCACTGCCAGCGCGACCCCGTCGCGCCTCGACCGCTCGTGTCGTACCGGCGTCCGCGGACGACCATGTACATGTGACCGGGCTTGGCGTAGATCGTGATCCACCGGCCCCGCCCGCTCGAGCCCCAGCTCATGAAGCTGCCCGAAGCCAGTGGCCTGCGAAGCAGCCCGCCGCCGTGGAGAGCGTAAGAGACCGAGCCCGAGCAGTCATAGCCCGAATCCCTGAAGGACGCGTGCCCGCCGCCATAGCGATACGGGGCATGGGCGATCCGGTTGCCCGCCGCTATCACCCGGCGCACGGTCCGCGGCATGGAGGAGCGCGAACGCGACGGCCGGCGCCGCTTGAGGACCCTGCGGATTCGTGGATGGCCCAGGGCTCGCCACGTCGATGGCCCAGCGACGCCATCTGTCGTCAAGCCTCGACGCCGCTGAAAGCGCTTGAGTGCGCGAAAGGTCGCAGGCCCGAAGACGCCGTCGGCGGCGAGCCCGAGCTCACGTTGCAGTAGAGCCACCCGGCCGCGCGCAGTCGCCCGCTTCGGCGAGCCGCGGCGGTCCGACCGGCGAGTGCTGTGGCGGCGGAAGATGGCTCGCCATGTGGCCCGTCCCACGACGCCGTCGGCGGTGAGCCCACGACGACGCTGGAAGCGCTTGACGGCACGCACGGTGGCGGGACCGAAGACCCGGTCGGCGGGGAGCCCGAGTGCGCGCTGGAGCTTCGCGACGCGCTTGCCCTCCACGCCGCGCTCGAGCGGTTTGGCTTGCGCGCCGGAGGCTGGTAGCGCAAAGCTGACGGCCGTCAGGACGAACAGGCTCGCGCGCAATCCGCTCCGGAGGGGTTGGGTGAACACTTCTGAGTCGATCCTTCTCGTCGC
>JAABUN010003485.1_pt1 | contig 24252 bp, 39 predicted proteins | sample 5559311 | NCBI WGS metagenome assembly JAABUN01 (sample SAMN10711877, study PRJNA513370) | rock metagenome | isolation source: Antarctica rocks | place: Antarctica: Victoria Land, Siegfried Peak sud
CGGGGGACAACATCGAGCTAGACGTCGAACTGATCAAACCCATTGCGATGGAAGAGGGCTTGCGCTTTGCCATTCGTGAAGGGGGCAGAACCGTTGGGGCTGGCGTTGTGAGTCAGGTGACCAAGTAATGGCGTCGCCCCGTATTCGGATCAAGCTCCGGGCGTTTGACCACCGCAGCTTGGACTCGTCGGCGACTAAAATCGTCGATACGGTCAAGCGTACCGGTGCGAAGGTCGCAGGCCCGGTGCCACTGCCGACTCGTATCCGCCGTTTCTGCGTGCTCCGCAGCCCGTTTGTCAATAAAGACTCACGTGAGCACTTTGAAATTCGTACCCACAACCGGCTGATCGATATTAAAGCTCCAACCAAAAGCACCATCGACAGCCTGATGCATTTAGACCTCCCGACGGGGGTCGATATCGAGATCAAGACGGTCGGAGGCCGGTAGTGAAAGGAATTCTGGGCACCAAGGTGGGGATGACGCAAGTATGGCAGGGCGACAGGTTGATTCCTGTTACCGTCGTACTCGCGGGTCCCTGCCCGGTCGTGCAACGTAAAACACCGGCGACGGACGGCTACAGCGCCGTTCAGCTCGGCTGGTCGGAAAAACGTACGAAGGTTGCCAACAAACCCGAACTCGGTCACGCCAAAAAAGCAGGTGTAGGCGCGCAGAGAACACTGCTCGAGTTTCGTGACTACGCGCCGGAAGATAACAACGTTACAGTTGACGTTTTCGAGGCGGGTCAAAAGGTCGATGTCACCGGCACGACTAAAGGGCGTGGGATGACCGGCGTCATGAAGCGTTGGAATTTTGCCGGGATGCCTGCCTCGCACGGGGTTAAGAAAAAGCACCGCGCGCCGGGGTCGATCGGTCAGCGCAAATTTCCGGGCCGCGTTTATAAGGGTAAAAAGATGGCCGGACAGTATGGTAACGAACGGGTTACGACGGTCGGCCTCGAGTTACTCGAGATTCGCCCCGACGAAAACCTACTCTTAATTAAAGGTGCGATTCCCGGAGCCAACGGTGGGCTCATTATCGTTAAAGATTCGCAGAGGAGGGCGTCGTAATGGCCTTTACCCTCGACGTAATCGGGTCGGAGCGGAAAGTGACGCTCGACTTGCCCGAACCCAAAGAAGCTGTGTTACACGAGGTCGTCTCGTGGCAACTTTCCAAACGCCGCCGCGGAACCGCCGCGACCAAAACGCGCGGTACCGTTTCTGGCACAACCGCGAAAAGCCGTCCGCAAAAAGGGACCGGCGCAGCGCGTCACGGCTCGTATAAAGCGCCGATCTTCGTCGGCGGCGGCACCGCTTTTGGGCCGCACCCCCGTGACTACGGTTATTCGCTGCCCAAGCGCGTCCGCCGTTTGGGGCTTGGTATGGCGCTCGCCGCCCGCGCCAACGACAGCAAGCTTACGCTCGTCGAGTCGTTTGATATCGGTGGTAAAACCAAAGAGTTCGTCTCTTGGGCCAAAGATAACGGCTTTAGTGGTGCGGAGCGCGTGCTGCTCGTAACCGACAACGAACTCGTCCGCCGCGCCGCGCGCAACTTGCCGTGGGTCGGCGTGCTGCCGGGACGTGGGCTTAACGTCTACGACATCTTACGTTACGACCACGTCGTTGCCGACGCCGCTATCTTTGGTGAGATGCAAGCTGAGGAGGCCGAATGAACCCCCATGACGTCATCTTGCGCCCGGTCTTAAGCGAAAAAGCGCTGACCGGCATCGAAAGCAGTAAATACGTCTTCTACGTTCATCCGAACGCCAACCGTACCCAGATCAAAGACGCGGTAGAACTCGTCTTTGGCGTTCAGGTCGTAAAACTCAACCTTTCAAACGTGCGCGGCAAAGAAAAAACGATGGGCCGTTACCGCGGCGTGCGCCCGCAACGTAAAAAGGCGATGGTGACGCTGCGCGCAGGCCAAAAGATTCAGCAGCTTGAAGGGCTGGTGTAAAGGTGCCAACCAAAAAGTACCGTCCGTATACCCCCTCGAGGCGTTTTATGACGACCTCGGACTTTGCTGAAGTTACGACCAGCACGCCGGAGAAGTCGCTGCTCGAGACCCAAAAACGCACCGGAGGTCGCAACAACCGGGGCCGCATCACCTCGCGGTTTCGGGGTGGCGGTCACAAGCGCCGCTACCGCGTGATTGATTTTCGCCGCCGCGATAAAGAAGGTGTACCCGCCAAGGTTGCGACGGTCGAATACGACCCGAACCGGAGCGCCCGCATCGCACTGCTACACTACGTGGACGGCGAAAAACGTTATATCCTCGCGCCGGAAAACCTGACCATCGGCAGCCGCATCGTCGCCGGTCCCGAAGCCGAGCCGGTTTTAGGGAACGCCTTGCCCCTCCGTTTTATCCCGGTCGGTACGGTTGTTCACAACGTCGAACTCGTCCCCGGTAAAGGCGCGCAGCTGTCGCGTAGCGCCGGAACGAGCGTACAGCTTCAGGGGCGTGACGGCAACTACGTGACGCTGCGTTTGCCCTCAGGTGAGCTGCGCCGGATTCACGGTGAATGCTACGCGACGGTCGGCACCGTCGGTAACGCCGAGCATAAAAACGTGATCTACGGTAAAGCCGGTCGCACCCGCTGGATGGGCCGCAAACCGCACCAGCGTGGCCGCGCGATGAACCCGGTTGACCACCCGCACGGTGGCGGGGAAGGGCGCTCGAGCAGCGGTCGTCCGCCGGTCAGCCCGTGGGGTCAGCAGGCTAAAGGTCTTAAAACCCGTACCAAACGCAAGGTGTCGTCACGCTTTATCGTGCGCCGCCGGAAGGGAAGCTAGCTATGGGACGCAGCATGAAAAAAGGTCCGTTCGTTGACGACCATCTGCTCGATAAGATCGACGTGGCGAACGACAAAAACGACCGCAAAGTCATCCGCACCTGGAGCCGCCGCAGCACCGTCGTCCCGGAGATGATCGGGCACACCATCGGCGTGCATAACGGCAAGCAGCACGTGCCGGTCTTTATCCAAGAAAACATGGTCGGGCACAAGCTCGGGGAGTTTTCGCCGACCCGTACCTTCCGTATTCACGCCGGGAACCGCAAATAATGGAAGCGAAGGCCCACCTTTCGACGCTCCGCGTAACGCCGCAAAAAACGCGTCTCGTGGCCAACCTGATCCGTGGTAAAGCGGTTACAGAAGCCGAGAGCATCTTGCGGTTTACCCCGCGCAGCTCGGCTGCGCCGATGCTCAAGCTGCTCCGCAGCGCCAAAGCGAACGCGGTCAACAACCACGACATGTTTGAAGACAGTCTTTTCGTCTCGAAGATTATGATCGACGAAGGCCCGGTGATCAAACGTTACTTGCCGCGCGCCCGTGGTCGCGCCGACCTGCTGCGTAAACGTACAAGTCACATCACCATCGTGTTGGAGGAAAAGTGAGCTATGGGGAATAAGATCAATCCCGTCGGCTTCCGCTTGGGCGTTAATAAGGTGCCCTCAGCCAAGTGGTACGCGAACACCAAAACGTACCCGAAGCTGTTAGCCGAAGACGACATTATCCGCAAAACCGTACTAGCTGACGTGGGTCATTCTGGCGTCGCCCGTATCGACATCGAGCGTGCCGCGCACAACATCAATATTACGATTCACACTGCCAAACCGGGTGTGGTAATCGGTCGTGGCGGAGAATCGATTAAGGTGCTGCGCAGTAAACTCGACAGCCTTATCGAAGGCACGATTGCTGTTAACGTGCAAGAGGTCGCCAACCCGAACACGAACGGGGCGCTTATTGCCCAGCGTATTGCCGAACAGCTCGAGCGCCGCTTCGCCTTTCGCCGCGCGATGAAACAAGCGATTCAGCGCACGATGGAGTCGGGCGCACAGGGTGTTAAAATCCGCTGCTCGGGTCGTTTGGGTGGTTCCGAACAAGCGCGCCCCGAGTCATACATGGACGGGCGTGTCCCGCTGCAAACGCTCCGCGCCGACATCGACTACGGGACCGCCAGAGCGAGCACCACCTACGGCGTCATCGGCGTTAAAGCGTGGGTGTTTCACGGTGAGATCGTCGGCGACAAACAGCGCCGCGCCGCCAACTTACCCCGCCCCCGCCAAGACGAAGACAAAAACCGCCGCCGCCGCCGTCCACAAGCGCGCCGCCGCCCTGAAGGTGGCCCCGGTGCCGGGCGTGGCGGCAGTAGTAGCAGTAGCAGTGACCGGCCTGGACGCAGCCGACCGGCTGAGAGGAAAGAGCGTAAGTAATGCTGTTACCTAAACGCGTAAAATATCGTAAGCAGATGCGCGGGCGGATGTCCGGCGATACCAAAGGCGGCGACTACGTAGCCTTCGGTGACTACGGCCTCGTTGCGATGGAACCGGCGTGGATCAAGTCAAACCAGATCGAAGCGTGCCGCATCACCATGAGCCGCTTTTTCCGCCGTGGCGGGAAGATCTATATCCGCATCTTCCCGGACAAACCCGTGACCAAAAAACCTGCCGAAACCCGCATGGGTAAAGGTAAAGGCGCAGTCGAATACTGGGTGTCGGTCGTTAAACCGGGCCGCATCATCTTCGAGGTCGCCAACGTAACCGAGGCGCAAGCGAAAGAAGCGTTTCGTCTGGCCGGACACAAGCTGCCGATCAAAACCAAGATGGTTAAACGTGAGGTCTACGATGAAGCCCAGTGAGCTGCGTAAACTAAGCGACGCCGAACTCAGCACCGAAGTCGGTAAACGCCGTAAAGAACTGCTCGACTTGCGGATTCAGGCGTCGGTTGGTCAGGCGACAAATCCACGCCGTATCCGTACGGCGAAGCGCGAAATCGCTCAGCTGCTGACTATCGCCGCCGAGAAAGGAAATGCATGAAAAAGACGCTTCAGGGGCGCGTGGTTAGCGACAAGGCTGAAAAAACTGTAACGGTTTCCGTCGAACGCCGCTTCAAGCACCCGCTTTACGGTAAGGTCGTCGCGGTATCGAAAAAATACCTTGCGCACGACGAGAATAATGAATACAACGAGGGCGATCTGGTGGAGATCATCACGCGCCGTCCGATCAGCAAACGCAAGCGGTTTGCGGTGACGAAACTCTTAGAGAAAGCCAGAGGCTAGGCCGTGATTCAGCAAGAGTCTTACCTCGACGTGGCGGACAACTCAGGCGCACGCCGCATCCAGTGCATCCGCGTTTTGGGTACCGGATCACAGTTCGTCGGCGGCGTCGGCGACGTGATCGTCGCAGCAGTTAAAGACGCGATTCCCCGCGCCGGTGTTAAAAAAGGCGATGTGGTGAGAGCTGTTATCGTCCGCACCGCCAAAGAGATCAGCCGTAGTGACGGGAGCAGCATCCGCTTCGACAACAATGCGGCTGTCATTATCAACAACCAGAACGAACCACGTGGTACCCGCGTTTTCGGGCCGGTGGCCCGCGAACTGCGCGAACGGCGCTTTATGCGTATTGTCTCGCTCGCGCCCGAAGTCCTTTAAGGGAGGTGCTTTAATGAAACAGGAAAAAACGCGTATCCGCCTGCGTAACGGCGACCAGGTACGCGTGATGACTGGTAAAAACCGTGGCGCTGAAGGTGAAATTATCGCTGTGATGCCCGAGAAAAACCGGGTTGTAGTTAAAGGCGTCAATTTGACCAAGAAAACGCGCCGTCCGACGCAGGAAAACCCGCGCGGCGGTTTCGACGAACGTGAAGCGCCGATTCACGCGTCGAACGTTCAGCTTCTGGACCCAAAAACAGGTACCCCGACGCGCGTCGGCACCGAGTTCGACGGTGAGCGCAAACGCCGGATCAGCCGCAAAAGCGGTGTGCGCTTAGGCGAGTAGGGAGAGGTATGAGTAAGGTAGCTGTAGCGCTTAAAACGCGTTACCAAAACGAAGTCCGGCAGAGTATGCAGGAGCGGCACAACTATTCAAATGTGATGGCGGTGCCTAAGCTCGAGAAGGTCGTCATCAACATCGGCCTCGGTGAAGCCCGCGACGATTCGAAAGTCATCGAGCGCGCCTCGCGTGAGTTAGCCCAGATTGCGTTGCAACGCCCCGTCGTGACCAAAGCCAAAAAATCGGTCTCGAACTTTAAGCTTCGCGCCGGGATGCCCATTGGCCTTAAGGTCACGCTCCGGGGCGAACGGATGTGGGTCTTTTTAGAAAAACTCATCAACGTCGCGTTGCCGCGTGTGCGCGACTTTCGCGGGGTGAACCCCAACGCTTTTGACGGTCGTGGCAACTACACGCTCGGGTTACGCGAACAGCTCGTGTTCCCGGAAATCTCAATTGACCAAGTGGACGCGACGCGGGGGCTGGACATCTCTGTGGTGACGACCGCTCAAACCGACGAAGAAGCCCGGAGCCTCCTAGAGCTGCTTGGGATGCCCTTCAGAAAGTAGAGGAACAGGATGGCTACAAAAGCACACATCGCCAAATCGAAACGGACGCCCAAGTTTGAAGTGCGTCAGGTCAACCGCTGCGCCCGTTGCGGCCGCTCACGCAGTTACTTGCGCGACTTCAACTTGTGCCGCATCTGTGTTCGTGAAATGGCTCATCAGGGGTTCTTGCCCGGTATCCGCAAGGCCAGCTGGTAAACCTAAATAAGAAACGTTTTTTTACGAGGTGATGGTTAGCGCGTTTGCGCTAAGACCAACCTCGGCGAAGGAGATACAGGAGACTCATGTATACGGATCCAATTGCTGACATGCTGACGCGCATCCGCAACGGTGCTGCTATCGTTGCTGCAACCGTCGATGTACCGGCGAGCAAATTTAAGAAGTCGCTGGCCGACGTCCTCGTCAAAGAGGGCTATCTCAAATCCGTCGAGCAGACCAAAGTCGATGGCAAATCGGTGCTGCGTATCGGGCTCAAGTATGGCCCAAAGCGTTCGTCAATCATCAACGAACTTAAACGGGTTTCAAAACCTGGTCGGCGCGCCTACGCCAAAGCGACCCATATTCCGGTCGTTCGCGGTGGGCTCGGGGTCGCCGTGATTTCAACGCCGCAAGGTCTGCTTGTTGACCGTGACGCCCGTCGTCACCACGTCGGCGGCGAAGTCGTTTGCGAGGTGTGGTAGTGAGCCGTATCGGACGTACCCCCATCACGCTGCCCAAAGGCGTCGAGATCAGCGCGGCGAAAACCTCGGTGACGGTTAGAGGCCCTAAAGGTCAACTCGTCGTACCGTTTAATCCGCGTCTCAAACTCAAGCAAGAAGAGGGTGTGTTGACCCTCGAGCGACCCTCCGACGCCCCCCGTGACCGCGCCCAGCACGGCCTTACCCGCAGCTTGTTAAACAACGCGGTGCAGGGCGTAACCGAGGGCTACTCGCGCAACCTGCAGATTCAAGGGGTCGGCTACCGCTGCGCGATGAGGGGCAAAAACTTGGAGCTTCAGCTCGGCTTTTCGCACCCGGTCGTGTTCGAGCCGCCTGAAGGTATTACGATTGCCGCGCCGCAACCGACTGCAATTACGATCTCAGGTATCGACAAACAGCTTGTCGGTCAGGTCGCTGCCAATATTCGCGAAGTTCGTCCACCCGACTCGTACCACGGCAAAGGTGTCCGGTACGAAGGGGAACAGGTCCGCCTCAAGCCCGGCAAAACCGCAGCCCGCTAGGAGTTAGCATGACTGTCTTGCATACCAAAGAGCGTCGCCGCTTTCGCACCCGCCGGAGGCTGCAGCGTCAGGTCGCGACCGACCGCCTCCGTTTAACAGTATTTCGGAGCGCTAAACATATCTACGCTCAAGTTATCGACACCGCTGCGGGGCGCACCGTCGCCGAAGCCAACAGCAAGAGTTTAGGGCTCAGCGGTAACAAAACCGAACAAGCCGCTGCGGTCGGTAAGACGATTGCCGAACGTGCAACCGGCGCAGGTGCCAAACGGGTCGTCTTCGACCGTGGCGCTTACCGTTACCACGGCCGTATCAAGGCGCTCGCCGAGAGCGCGCGTAAAGGAGGACTCGAGTTCTAATGGCTGAAGAGTTTGAAGATAAGGTTATCTATATTCGCCGCACGGCTAAAACCTATCAAGGCGGTCGCCGTTTCCGGTTTGGCGCGATGGTCGCTATTGGCGACCGTAACGGCCGCGTCGGAATCGGCCTCGGCAAGGCCAAAGAGGTACCGATCGCCGTGCAAAAAGGTCAGTACGTCGCGCGCCGCAACCTCATCGAAGTCCCTATCGAAGAACCCGGTACGATTCCGCACGAGGTTTTAGGGACACACAGCACGAGCCGCGTGATGCTTAAACCGGCGGGCGCGGGTACGGGCGTCATCGCCGGTAGTGTCCCGCGCGCAATTATCGAGCTGGCAGGGTTTCGTAACTTGCTTACCAAAGAGCTTGGCTCGCGCAACCAGACCAACGTCGCTTACGCCGTAATCGATGGCCTTAAGCAGCTTAAAACCTTTGAAGAGTCGAAACAAGAGCGGCAGGCCGCTAAATGAAGGCGACTCTGGTTCGCTCTTTGATCGGCGTTAAAAAAGACCAAAAGGCCACGGTTCGTGCGCTCGGTTTCAAAAAAACCGGAGACACCCGTGAACTTAAAGATACCCCCGACGTTCGCGGCATGGTGAACAAGGTTTCGTATCTCTTTAAGGTGGAAGGATAAGGATGAAACTTAACGACTTAAAACCTGCCCCCGGTGCGAAGAAAAATCGCCGCCGGGTCGGGCGGGGTCTAGGGAGTGGACACGGCAAAACGGCGGGTCGTGGTCAGAAAGGCCAGTCGAGCCGTTCCGGATTTTCGCAGGGTTCCGGTTGGGAAGGGGGGCGCTCGAGGCTCGTGATGCGTCTGCCCAAACGCGGCTTCGTTCATCACAATACGGACTATCAGATTATCAACTTGGATACGCTCAACAGTTTTGAAGCGGGCGCGACCATCAACGCCCAAACGCTTCGCAACATAGGCGCGGTGCGGCATCAGGACCGTCCGATCAAACTTTTAGGAAACGGCGAAGTAACCGTGCAAAACCTAACCGTCGAAATTGACGCCTACAGCCGTAGCGCGGTTCAGGCTTTGCAAAGCGTGGGTGGCACCGTTCGCGGCGACGCTGCTGCGAACGTCAACTCGGCAGAACCCACCACGGAATTCGACCAAGCGCAGGGCGAAGGGCCGAACTAGATGCTCTCCGCTTTCGGAAACGCTTTTCGTATCCCTGACTTGCGAGCCAAACTGCTCATCGTAATCGGGCTTCTGTCGGTCTACCGGTTAGGCGTTTTTATCCCGACGCCGGGGGTTGACGCGCAGGCGCTCCAGGGTCAGCTTAACAGCGGCGTCTTCGAACTGCTGGGGTTTATCTCGGGTGGCAACATCAAGCAGTTCTCGGTGTTTGCGCTTGGCGTGATTCCGTACATTACCGCGAGCATCATCTTTCAGCTCTTGACGTCGATCTATCCGCCGCTCGAGAAACTCTCCAAAGAGGGTGAAGAGGGGCGGCGGAAGATCACGCAGTACACCCGTTACGCGGCCCTCGGGCTCGGCGCGGTGCAGGGGCTCTTTCTAGCTACGGCCGTGATCGGGCCTTCCGGGGCGCTCCGCGTCGGTTGGAGCAATGGGCCGTTTTTCTGGCTGACCGTGCTGATTACCCAGATTGCAGGGATCGCCGTCGTAATGTACTTAGGCGAAAAGATTACCGAATACGGTATCGGGAACGGCATCTCGCTGATCATCTACGCGGGTATCGTTGCGGCCTACCCTCAAGCAATTGCGCAGAACATCGCGCTGGTCGGTACCGGTGAATCGAACCTGATCGGGATTATCATCTTTTTTGCGCTTCTAATCGTCGCAGTCGCCGGGATGGTGCTGATTCAACAGGCCGAGCGGCGGATTCCCGTGCAGTACGCCCGAAAGGTCGTCGGTCGGCGCGTCATGGGTGGTCAGAGTACCTATATCCCAATGCGCCTGAACGCTGCCGGAGTCATCCCCGTGATCTTCGCGGTGTCGGTCCTCGTCATTCCGACAACCCTTATCTCAGCGTTTCCCAACGTCGTTTGGTTGCAGTCGGCGAGCGTCTGGTTTAATCCGTCGAACTGGCAGGGGCTGATCGTCAGCACGCTTTTGATCGTTGCGTTTACCTACTTCTACACGCAAATCTCGTTCGACCCCAAACGCATCTCGGAGAACCTGCGCGAGTACGGCGGCTTCGTACCGGGCGTACGGCCCGGTCAGCAGACGACCGAACACCTGACGCGAATCACCAACCGCATCACCTTGTGGGGCGCGCTGTTTTTAGGTTTGGTCAACGCCTTGCCGCAGATTTTAGGCTGGATTACCGGTCAAGGCCAACTCTCACTGGTCTTTTCGGGGATCGGCCTGCTTATCGTCGTCGGCGTCGCGCTCGACACGTTGCGGCAGCTCGAGTCCCAACTTAAAATGCGTCACTACGACGGCTTTGTCAGCAAGGGCCGGATTCGCGGGCGCGGGCGGCGTTTTTAATGACGTCTGAGGTCTTGTTGCTCGTCGGCCCACCCGGGGCCGGTAAAGGCACGCAAGCTGAAAAGCTGGCGCGGGCGCGCCGCTTAACCAAGCTTTCCACCGGCGATATGCTCCGCGACCACGTCCGGCGGGAGACCGAACTCGGCCTGGCTGCCAGACAGGTGATGGAAGCGGGTCAGCTCGTTTCGGACGACCTGATCGTAGCGATGGTCCGGAACGAACTCGGGGGCAACGCTACCGTACGGGTGCTGCTCGACGGCTTTCCGCGTACGGCGGTGCAGGCTGAAGCGCTAGACGCGCTGCTGCAAGAACTCGGTACGGCGATCACAGCGGTGGTGCTGCTCGAGGTTGACGCCGATGAACTCGTCGCCCGTTTGCTAGGACGCGCCGCCGAACAAGACCGCACTGACGACAACGAAGCGACGATTCGCACCCGGATGCAGGTCTACACCGAACAGACTGCGCCGCTTTTAGAGTATTACGAAGCGCGCGGCAAACTCCGCCGCGTCGCCGGGACCGGCTCCGCCGAAGAGGTTTTCGCCCGTATCTCCGAGGTTTTACCGTGATCTTAAAACGTGCACGCGAGATCGACGTGATGGTCGAAGCAGCGGTGATCAACCGTGAGGCTTTAGAGTCGATTGAACCGCTCATCCGTCCGGGAGCGACGACCGCCGAACTCAACGCTGCGGCGGAAGCCTTTATCCTTTCAAGAGGCGCGACTCCGGCGTTTAAGGGCTACCGGGGTTCAACGGCCTCGACCGTTCCTTTTCCCGGTACGCTCTGCACCTCGGTCAACGACGTCGTGGTTCACGGGATTCCCGACCGCAAGCCGTTAAGAGAAGGCGACATCGTTTCGGTCGATATTGGTCTATTCTATAAAGGCTACGCTGCGGATATGGCGAAAACTTACGCCGTCGGCAGTGTTTCCGGACGTATTCAAGCGCTACTCGACGCGACCGAACGCTCGCTCTACGCGGGTATCGAAGCTGCGCAACCGGGCGGTCGTTTAGGTGACGTCGCCGCCGCTGTTCAGCGTACCGTCGAAGCTGCAGGCTTCTGGGTGGTACGTGAATTCGTCGGTCACGGGATCGGCAGCGCTTTTCACGAGTCGCCGGACGTGCCGAACTACGGTCGCGCCGGAACCGGGCCGAAACTTAGGCCGGGGCTCGTTTTGGCGATTGAACCGATGGTCACCGAATCCGAAACCGAGATCAAGATTCTCGGCGACGGCTGGACAGCGCCGACCAAAAACGGCTCGAGAGCTGCACATTTTGAACATACGGTAGCCATTACCGAAGCGGGGCCGCGCGTGCTGACCTTAGCAGGCGCGCCCATTTACGAAGGAGGTGTACGTGGCGCGTAGTAGATCAGGCGGAGGCCGCAGAGGTCCACCCAAAGAGCGCCCCGAGCGCCCCGAAGAGACGACGCAAGACACCATTCGCACTGAAGGGGTGGTGCTCGAGGCGCGTCCCAACACGACGTTTTTAGTTCAGCTCGACGCTGGGCCGGAAATCTTAGCTCACGTCGGCGGCAAGATGCGTAGGCACTATATTCGCATCCTCCCCGGCGACCGCGTCGTTTTAGAAATCAGTACCTACGACCCTGAAAAGGGCCGGATCGTTTACCGGAAGTAAAAGGAGAACTATGAAAGTACGTGCGTCCGTCAAGCCGATCTGCGACAAATGCAAAGTCATTCGTCGCCACGGCAAAGTGTTCGTGATCTGCTCGGTCAACCCGAAGCATAAGCAAAGGCAGGGATAAAGATGGCGCGAATTGCCGGTATCGACCTTCCTCGTGACAAGCGCATCGAGTACGCGCTCCCTTATATCTTCGGCATCGGTTTAACCCGCTCGCAGCAGGTCTTGGCCGAGGCCGGTGTCAGCCCCGACACGCGTGTTAAAGACCTCGCCGAGACGGAAGTCGCGCGCCTGCGTGAAATCGTCGAAAAGACCTATAAAGTCGAAGGCGACCTCCGCCGCGAAATCCAGCTCAACATCAAACGGCTGATGGATATCGGCTGCTACCGTGGTCTGCGGCACCGACGCGGTCTGCCGGTTCGCGGTCAATCGACCAAAACGAACGCCCGCACCCGTAAAGGGCCGCGCCGCACCGTCGCAGGTAAAAAGAAAGCTGCGAAGAAGTAAGGGGATCCCATGAGCAGACAAGCCGCGAGAAACAAAACCAAAAAGCGCGTCAGACGTAACCTCGCCGAAGGCAAGGTTTATATCCACGCGTCGTACAACAACACCATTGTGACGATTACCGACATGGACGGCAACACCGTGGCGTGGTCGAGTTCGGGCAGCATCGGCTATAAGGGCTCGAAAAAAGGTACACCTTACGCTGCGCAGCTCGCCGCCGCCGACGCCACCCGCAAAGCGCAAAACATGGGCGTCAGCCAGCTCGATATCGTCATTCGCGGTACCGGTTCGGGCCGTGAGCAGGCGATCCGCTCGATTCAGGCAACGGGTGTGAATGTACGTTCGATCATCGACGCGACGCCGGTCGCCCACAACGGCTGCCGCCTCACCAAGCGCCAGCGCCTGAAATAAGCTAGTTGCGTCTACCAGACTAAAGGAGAAACATGGGTCGTCAGAGAGAACCGATCGTCAAGTTGAGTCGCCGCGAAGGGGTCAACCTCGCGGAGACGCCGAAAGTACAAAAATATATGGAGCGCCGCCCTTACCCTCCGGGACAACACGGGCAACGCCGGGGCCGGAAGATTTCGGACTACGGCGTCCGTCTGCGTGAAAAGCAGAAGCTGCGCCGCCTGTACAACATGAGTGAAAAGCAGTTCCGTACCCTGTTTGGTGAGGCTGTAAAACAAGAAGGGGCAACGGGCGCGGTATTTTTGCAGCTCTTAGAGTCCCGCTTAGACAACGTCGTATTCCGTCTGGGAATTGCGCATACCCGCCGTCAAGGGCGTCAGCTCGTCTCGCACAAGCATATTACCGTCAACGGCAAGCCCGTTGACGTCCCGTCATACCGCGTGAAGCCCGGTGACGAGATCGCCGTCGCCACCCGGAGCCGTTCAAACGAGATCATCAAAGGCAACGTCGAGGCGCGCAAACGGGGGCGGCTCAGCCCGTGGCTCGAGTTCGACGCAGAATCCCTCAAAGGTAAGTTTCAGCGCCTGCCCGCCCGCGAAGACCTGAGCGTTCCCGTCAACGAACTTCAGGTCATCGAGTACTACTCGAGATAGCGCCTAGACTTGATAAGAACAGGAGTTTACGGTGCAGATTACACCTGAATTTAAGGCCCGCGTAGGCGAGCAGTACGGCGAGTTTACCGTCGAACCGCTGCCACGCGGTTACGGCGTCACCATCGGCAACCCGCTCCGGCGGATTTTGCTTTCGTCGGTCTCCGGCACTGCCGTGACGAGCGTCTATATCGAAGACGTGCTGCACGAGTTTTCGACCATCGAGGGGATGAAAGAGGACGTCATGCAGCTCATCCTCAACCTCAAAGAGCTGGTCGTGAAGCTGCACGACAACGAACCGGTGACGCTGACCCTCCGCGCCGAACGTGCGGGGCCGGTGACTGCCGGAGACTTTGAAGTGCCGATGGGCGCGTCCGTGGTCAATCCCGACCTTTATTTGGCAACGCTGACCGAAGGTGGCAAGCTGGTGATGGAAGTGCGGGTCGAACCGGGCATCGGTTACGTTCCGGCGGAGATTCACGCGACCAAAGACCGGATCAATTCGATTCCGGTGGACGCCGTGTTCACCCCTGTACGCCGCGTCGCCTACCGCGTTGAAGACACCCGCGTCGGACAAAAAACCGACCTCGACCGTCTCGTTTTGCGCGTCTGGACGGACGGCAGCATTTCACCCAAAGAGGCGCTCGAGAGCGCAGTTGACACCTTGCGTAACCAGCTCTCGGTGTTTAGCGGCGGCGAATTCGAAGAGCCAGTACCGGTGATGGCCGCGCCGACAACCTCGAGCGCCGCTGCTTCGGAACCCGCCGCCGTAGGCCGGGGCGAGAACACGCAGATCACGCTGGAAAACCTCGACCTCTCGAGCCGCGTCTTGCACTCGTTGCAAGAAGAAGGGATCGACTCGGTCGATGCACTTTTGGCGCTGTCCGAACGCGACCTTAAAAAAGTCGGCGGCGTCGGCGACAAGTCGCTCGAGGAGATTAAAGAGCGCCTGCAAGCGCAGGGCTTCGAACTCAAGGAGTAAAACGGCTTTCGGTGAATACGGCGCAAACCAACCTCGCGTCTACGCCGTATTCACCGAAGCTGCAGTTATTTCCACTCGCTACATTCGGGTTGGTTGGAAAAACCAACCGGAAAGGATATATCTTGTGAGACATATGTCTAGTGGCCGTAAGCTCGGCCGCAACAGCAGCCACCGCATCGCCCTCGCCCGATCACAAGCGACGTCGCTGTTTCGCCACGGCCGCATCAAAACAACGGTCGCCAAGGCCAAAAACCTGCGCCCGTACGTTGAAAAACTCATTACCACCGCCAAAGGCGGCAACCTGCACGCGCGTCGGCTCGTGCTTAAAGAAATTCACGACGTGGTGATCGTTCGTAAATTGATGGATGAAATCGCGCCTTCGTTCAGCACGCGTCCGGGTGGCTATACCCGGATTTACCGCCTCGAGACCCGCCGTGGTGACGGAGCCCAAGAAGCGTTGATCGAACTCGTGACGGACGCCGCCTAAACGTCACTTTCCAACTGGTATTTTAGCTCTCAGTGTCTAGCTGGGAGCTTTTCCATTGAGATTTGCCCGTGTTCAAACGGTATTGGTAACACTGCTGTTGTTCGGCCTGACGCCGGTTCGGGCCGACCACGGTGCGCCCGCGCCGCAACTCGGCGGCGTGACCCTTTGCGCCGAATCGTCGTCGGTACAGCTCGAGACCGAAGGTGTGGCGCTTTCCCGAAAGGCAAGCCGAAGCGTACGCCAAACGATCTTCAGCGCTTTGCAAAGGCAGCTCGAGACTCAAAACATTCCTTACACCTCGGACTGTAATACTGCCAAAAATTACACGCTGATAAGCCTCTATGTCCGTTTTTTAGACCCGCAGACCTATGTCGGCTTTCCAAAAAACTCTTATACCTACGTGACGACCGCGCAGGTCGGGAGCTTTGTCGGGAACGCCGACGCTGAAACGGTGCTCCCGGAGCGTGTCTACAGCGCCTCGGCCAGCGACATCTTTCAAGCAGAGACGCCAGAAAAACTCGAGCAGCGCCTCGTCAGCTTGGGGGAAACCGAGGGGGCGGCGCTGACACAAACGTGGGTCGAGGCTAATGCGGTGCGGCCCGGCAGCTATTTGCTTTTTGCCGCGCTCGGGTTGTCGTTCGCCTTGTTACGCGTTCTGCCGCGCGTCTTACGTTAGCCGTTTAATTGGGGAGTGAAGCTCGAGCCGTCTCCCGCCCACGCGACCTCTAAAAGCTCGGCAACGGTCGCGCCTACATCGGCAAAACTAGCGCGCGTTCCTAAAGCTTGACCTGCTACGTCAGGACTGTAGGCCAGCAACAACCCGTACTCGCGGGTGTGGTCGGTGCCGCCGTGGGTCGGGTCGTTGCCGTGGTCGGAAACGAACAGCAGCCAGTCACCGGGTTCGACAGCCTCCAAAAGTTCGGGTAAACGGGCGTCGGTGGCCTCGAGTGCGCCCGCGTACCCTTCCGGGTCGCGGCGATGCCCGTAAAGCGAATCGAACTCGACCAAATTGCAAAAGACCAGCCCGTCGGGACGTTTACGCATCGCCTCGAGCGTTTTGCTGATGCCGTCATCGTTTGAGTGGGTGTGAACCTCTTCGGTAAAACCCAGATGGTTATAGATGTCCGGGATTTTACCGATCCCGATGACCGTTTTACCCGCCGCTTTAAGCACGTCGAGCACGGTGTCGTGAGGCGGCGTCAACGAGTAGTCGCGCCGCGCTTCGCCCAGCCGCTCGAAATGCCCGGGTGTGCCGGTAAACGGGCGCGCGATTACCCGGGCGACGGCGTGCTCGCCCTGAAGTAAACGCCGCGCCCCTTCACACCACTCGTAAAGGGTCTCGAGCGGCACTTTATCTATATGTGTCGCAATTTGAAACACGCTGTTGGCGCTTGTATAGACGATAGGTTCACCCGTTTGCAGGTGGGTTTCGCCCAGCTCGTCCAGGATGGCGGTACCCGACGCCGGACGGTTGCCGAGATGTCCGCACCCGGTCAGCGCGTCAAACGCGTTCATCACCTCGTCGGGAAACCTGGAGAACGTCTTAAACGCGTGTGAGAGCGTGACGCCCATAAACTCCCAGTGACCGGTCGAGGTGTCTTTGCCAGGGGATACTTCGGCAAGCCGTCCGTAAGAGGCCAGCGGCGTTTCCGGTTCAGGTAGCGCGTCCACACCCTGAATCCGCCCCAGCCCTAAGGCCGTAAAGTTCGGCAGTGCTACGCCGGTTTTTCGTAAGGTGTGCTCGAGCGTATGTGCGCCGCTGTCACCAAAAGCGGCGGCGTCGGGTAGTGCGCCGACCCCTACGGAGTCGAGCACGATCAAGGTAACGGTCATGGCCCGAGTATAGCTTTTGGACGAAGCGCGACATAATAAGAGCATGACGTTGGACGATACGGTTCTCGCCGCTCTCGAGCAGCTTGCGCCGGGGGCCGAAACGCTGCTGATAGCGGTTTCCGGTGGGGGAGACTCGGTGGCGCTGTTGCGGCTTTTGGAAGGCGGCCCGTACCGACTCGAGGTCGCCCACTTCGACCACGCCTTGCGAGCGGCTTCAGGGGACGACGCCCGGTTTGTCAAACGGTTGGCCGAAGGGTTGGGGCTGCCGTATCACAGTACTAGAGTCGAGGTCGCCCGCGTTGCCAAAGAACGAGGCTGGAACCTCGAGGACACGGCCCGCCGTCTCCGCTACAGTTTTTTAACCCGCACTGCTAAACACATAGGCGCGGACGCCATCCTGACCGCCCACACTCAGGACGACCAGGCGGAGACCGTCTTGATGCAACTTTTACGCGGCGCGGCCTGCGCGACGGGCATCCCGGCGCAGCGGGGTCAGATCGTACGGCCTCTGCTCGGCGTCTCTCGCCAAAAACTCAGAGCGTACCTTAAAACCTTAAACCAGCCTTTTTTAGACGATGAAACGAATACTGACACGGCGTGCACCCGGGCTTGGCTCCGCCATGAGGTGTTGCCCTTACTGGCACGACGTTACCCTGCAGTTCAGAAAAAGCTGGCCCAATTTGCCGAGTTGCAACGCGACCAGGTAGAGGTTTTGCAGGCTCAAGCCGAGCGTTTCTTTCGTGACGGGGGGCTCGAGCTGACCCGTCTGCACCTGCAACCGCCCGCTGTACAACGTGCTGCACTCGCGGCGCTGCTGCAACACGCCGACCTTGCTCCCGACCTGGCGCATATCGAAACGCTCCGCCGCAGCCTGGGCACGACCAAACCCACCCGAATTTCGCTACCGAAAGATAAACAAGCGCGCCTCGCTTACGGACGGCTCGAGGTCGTCACGCCCACGCGGGCGACTTTACCCGACTTTACCGACCTAGACATTGCTACGCTGCACCCTGAACTCGATCCGGCAAAGCTGGTGGCGTTTCCGGCACTACACTTTCGCACCCCCGTACCCGGCGACCGTATCCGCCTTTCAGGTGGGAGCAAAAAAGTGTCCGACCTGCTGATCGACCGGAAGGTTCCACGCGAACGCCGCGCTTCGCTCACGGTCTTAGCGACCGACCCGGTGGGGCCGTCCGAGGTGCTGTGGCTCGAGGGCGTCGCCGTTGACGTTCGGTTTGCACTCAACATGCCCGACCCGGACATCACCTGGATGCGTCAGGCGCTAGCCCAAGCTGAGCAAGCCGCAGACGCCGGTGAAGTACCTGTCGGCGCGGTCGTCGTGCGGGGTCAAGAACTCTTAGCCGTTGCTGCCAACACCACCCGTGCAGATACCGACCCGACTGCTCACGCTGAAATGAAGGCATTACGCGAAGCCGCCGGGGTGCTCGGCGACTGGCGTTTGACGGGGTGTACGCTTTACGTAACGCTCGAGCCCTGCCCTATGTGTCTAGGCGCAGCGCTAACGGCGCACCTGTCCCGCATCGTCTACGGCGCAGTCAATAGCCGCAACGGGGCTTTGGGCGGCGTTGCCGACCTGTTGGAACACTCTTGGAAACGGGGGCTCGCGGTTCGTTCAGGCGTGTTGGCCCGCGACGCCGAACGGTTGCTGCAAGACTTTTTTGCCGCGCGGCGGGGCGAGCGCCGCGTGACAAAGCCCGCCCTATAAGGTATACTCTCCTTTGCCGCATTTTGGAGAGGTGCCAGAGCGGTTGAATGGGACGGTCTCGAAAACCGTTGTGGGGGCTTCCCTCACCGTGGGTTCGAATCCCACCCTCTCCGCCAAAGATGCAGAAGACGTCCCCGGCTCTTGACCAGGGGCGTTTTTCGCGAAAAGGTCTCGAGCAAGCTTCTGTAATTATGTCGTATACCTCTAGGGTGCCTCGAGAACAAAAGCGTTTGAGACGCGCTGCTCGAGTGGCAACAGCCCGTCCGTAGCGATACCCTCGTCATCTACGTTCGATACAAGCTCCAAAACAATGCGGTTAACACCCGGTTCTATATCGGTGCCGAGAAAGGGATAGCCGTAGTTCTCAGGCGTGCGAGAGGTGTAAACATCTAAAATCAAGTCACTACTGAAGCTTTCACCCGGTTTGATTTCGGTAGCTGGTAGATTTCCCGGCCCTGTCCGGCAGATAGGGCGATAATTAAATGCCCACTTTTCTGTATCGAAGTGCTCGAGCTGATAGTCGGGTGGCGGGGGCACCTTGCTACAAGGGACGAGATAGACGCTGGTGGCGTTGGCGTTTGTATAGCTGACGTTAATAGTATATCGCACATAGTCACCGTGGTCGCTAGAAACTTCGGGAACATAACGCTTTTGATCAGTCGCTACAGGTGCACTGTCATCAACGGGTAGCTGCACTTCAGTACCCCCTTGGCGACATGCGCCTAGCACTGTCATAACTGCGACCGCCAGCCCGATTCTTCCTTGTTTTTGCCAAATCATAAACCCACCCGAATCCTTTCTTTGCGGGAATGTACTCTAACCAAACGAGCCTAAACAAGATTAAGCAAATTTTAACAGTATATGCCCTTCTCAAAGCAGTTGACTCGAGCCCAGCGGTGATGGGTCGCTCAGCGGCTCCGCTTCAGGCTCGTTGTGTGGACGCCCGCCCGGTTCGTCACCCCAGGTATCGGGAAAATCGTCCTCAGCACCCGAGATGCCCGGAACCTCATCAGCGTCCGGTGGTCTAGGTTTCGGTGTATCGTCGCTCATAACGTTGTGCTCCCTTCTTGCCTTTGTCAGCCTATGAAAAACCGGGCCGAACCGTAATTCGACCCTGCTTTCGTCCTGCCTCTACAACCCGGCTTGCTGAAACGCGCCCCGCACGATCTCCTGCGCCTCGCTTTGAATCTTCTCGAGGTGCGCGTCGCCCTTAAACGATTCGGCGTAGATTTTGTAAATCTCTTCGGTACCCGACGGCCGCGCTGCGAACCAGCCTGAACCCGTCACGACCTTAAGGCCACCAATCGCCGCGCCGTTTGCCGGAGCTTGGGTCAGCTTGGCGGTGATGGCGTCGCCTGCTAGCGTATCGGCTGTGACCTGTTCGGGGGAGAGGTTGGCAAGCACCTTTTTCTGCTCAGTGTCGGCGGGGGCGTCCGTGCGGGCGTAAACCGGTGCGCCGAACTCGACTTCTAAATCGCGGTAGTGTTCGCCGGGGTCGCGGCCTGTTTTGGCCAAAATTTCAGCCGCCAACAGGTCCATGATGAGGCCGTCTTTATCGGTCGTCCAGACCGTGCCGTCGCGCCGCAAAAACGACGCGCCCGCCGATTCTTCACCGCCGAAACCGTAAGAGCCGTCCAGCAGGCCCGAAACAAAGTATTTGAAGCCGACCGGGACTTCCTCGAGCTTTCGCCCCAGCCGCCCCGCCACCCGGTCGATCATCGAACTCGAGACCAGCGTCTTACCAACGGCTGCGTTACTTTTCCACCCCGGACGGTTTTGAAAAAGGTAATCGATGGCTACCGCGAGGTAGTGGTTCGGGTTTAAGAGTCCGCTGCTTTTAGTGACGATGCCGTGCCGGTCGGCGTCGGGGTCATTGCCGAACGCGAGGTCGAAGTCGTCTTTGAGCCCAATCAGCCCCGCCATCGCGTAAGGGGACGAGCAGTCCATCCGGATTTTACCGTCTTTATCGACGCTCATAAACGCGAACCTTGGATCGACGCGGCGGTTGACGACGTTCAAATCGACGCCGTAACGCTCCGCAATCGGGTCCCAGTAGCTGACGCTCGCGCCGCCCAAAGGATCGACGCCGAGTTTAAGACCTGCGTTCGCCACCGCGTCCATATCGATGATGTTGCCTAAGTCGTCTACATAGGGCGCGATGAAGTCAAACATATGCGTGGTGTCAGCCGCTAGTGCCTGCTTGAAGGCGACACGTTTAGTTCCCTTCAAGCCGTCCCGCAAAAGCTCGTTGGCTCTTGTCTCGATCTTTTTGGTGATGTCCGTGTCGGCGGGGCCGCCCGAGGGTGGGTTGTACTTAAAGCCGCCGTCTTCGGGCGGGTTGTGCGACGGGGTGATGACGATACCGTCGGCGAGGCCGTCTTTGCGCTCCCGGTTGTAGCCTAAAATCGCGTGCGAAACCGCCGGGGTCGGGGTGTAGCCGAGCCCTTCTTGCAGCATCACCGTGACCCCGTTGGCAGCGAGCACTTCGGTCGCGGTAATCAGCGCAGGTTCAGAAAGCGCGTGTGTGTCCATGCCGACGAACATCGGCCCGTTGACGCCTGCCTCGACCCGGTATTCGCAGAGCGCCTGCGTGACCGCTAAGATATGTGCTTCGTTAAAACTGCCAGAGGGCGAGGTACCACGGTGTCCGGAAGTTCCGAACGAAACGCGCTGTGCGGGATTTTCAGGATCGGGTTGCGTCGTGTAATACGCCGCGACGAGGCGCGGAATGTTCGCGAGAAGCTCGTCCGGGGCTGCTTGGCCGGCAAATTGCGTCATAAAACCTCCATTTAGGCCCTATCATACCGAGGCGTCCGCGACAAGCGTGCAGATGCTCAGTAAACGGCGCTGCCTCAACGGTGTAAATTTGCCGGGTTGGGGCGGGCGTCACACCATCTCGTCTTGCCAAATGATGATTTCAGGATGTTCCGGGCCACCTGTGACCACCACGAGGACGACGTTGCCCTCTTGCATTTCGGTTTGCAAAAGGTTGTAACGCGCCACTTCGGGGTCGTCGTCGGGCAAGATGCACAGGGCCGCTCCCGCCGGAACCTGAGCGGAAAGTTCAGGCTCGAGGCCGATACGTTCAGCAATTTTGTCCGACCACCACGCTGCACGCTCACTTGTCGTCCCGAAAGGTAAGTCTGAAATTGCCTTGCCTCCGCTTGCTGGAGTAGGAGCCGATACCGGAGCGGGCCACTACACCGCCTGAGTGCCTAGCTTACCTGAACCAACAAGCGGGGCGACAGGATTTATGTCACGGGTTGCCTAGGGGTGTAGCTGTGGGCGCAGCTAGCGCTCTTTGCTCATAATTCGGCCCCAAGTCGGGGGCAGCTCGAGCCTCGTACCTGAAGTTTCACCGGGGTTTAAGAGGTCTGTCCAGGTGCTGCCCGCTAGAACCGGTAGCTCGAGCGCGACCGTTTCACAGCTCGCGTTGACGGCGACCAGAACCGTCTCATCCTCCCAGGTGCGGGTAAAGACGAGCTGTTCGGAAGCTGCGTGCTGTTCGTAATAGTCGCCGCAGCCCAGCGCCGGTAGCTCACGGCGTAACTTGATGAGTTCCTGAACGACCGGGAAGAGGTCGGGGTGCCGACCTACGCTCTCCAACGTTTCAGGCGTCAGCGGCGGGCGGAGCGGGGCGTCGCTCGTAGGGGCTTTTTCGCCCGTGACGCCCCACTCGCTGCCGTAGTAAAGGGACGGCGCGCCGGGCATCGTCAAAAGCAGGATGTGAAGCGGGTGGAGGTGCGCGGGCTCGTTTAGGGTGCTGGCGACGCGGGGCACGTCGTGGTTGTCGGCGAAGGTGTAGAGTTGCAGGTCGCGGTAGATTCCGCCCTCTCCAAACTGACGTTTTAAGGTGTGCGCCAACTCGAAATAGTTGCGGTCGTTGTGGCTCGAGTAGAGCCCTTTGTAAAGCTCATAGTTGGTCGTCGTGTCGAGCTTCTCAGGACCGGCCCACTCGCGGTAATCGCCGTGAATCACCTCACCCAAAAGCCAACAATCTGGTTTCGCCTCGTGGCAAACCCCGGCCAGGTCGCGCTGAAACTCGCGGTCGAGCACGTCCGCCGCGTCGAGCCGTAGACCGTCCGCGTCGAAGTCTTGTAACCACAACCGCGCCGCGCTGAAGAGGTGTTCACGCACCTCCGGGTGCGCGGTGTTGAGTTTAACCAGATCGAAGTGCCCGTTCCAGCCCTCGTAAGAGAAGGCATCACCGGCAGGGTTGGGGGCGGAAAAGTCGAGAAAAAACCAGTCGTGGTACGGGCTCGCCGCGCCGAGCTTTTGCACGTCCCGAAACGCCCAGAAGTCGCGTCCGACGTGATTGAACACAGCGTCGAGCATAACTTTTAAGCCGCGCGCGTGACACGCTGCAATCAACGCCTTGAGGTCGCCATTGGTACCGAGCCGCCGGTCAACTGTAAAGAGGTCGGCGGTGTCGTAACCGTGGCTGCGGGACTCGAGCACCGGCCCGAGCAGCAGCGTGTTGACGCCCAGCTCGCCTAGATACGGCAGCCAGTCGTGCAAGGTGTTCAGGCGCTCACTCAGCTCGCTCACAAAATCGTTACATTCCGGTGCGTCTGTGCTGCCGAGAGGGAAGAGGTGATAGGTGATCGCGTTTTTTGCCCAGGTATTCATTGGTCTCCTTTACTTACCGTTCGGTATAACGGTAAGCCAAAAAATAGAAAGTGCCAGCAGGATTGGCGTCTAAGAATAGATGCCGTAGCTGAACTGTTTAACGATGTCGTATTTGAGTGTGTCGTCGGGGGTGATTTCGCCGGAGAGGATGAGCCGCAAGTAGGTATGGACCAAGCCGATAAAGCTCGTGGCGTAGCGCCGCGCGCGGCCCCGCATGTTGCCGTGGTCGCGGCTCGCCGCCTCAAAAAGCGTCTCGACAAGCGCGTGTTGTTTACGCCCTATCGGATACGCCAACCGGTACGACCGACTTTCCGGTGGCGCTACCACGCACGCGGAGAGCAGACGGTAAAAGCTCGTCTGCGTTGTAGCAAAGGCTAAATACGTTTCGACGATGGCGAGCAGGTTGAGGGTTAGGTCTCTTTGATAGTGGGTTGCGGCCTCGAGCTTTGTTAGCAGCAACCGACCGTCGCGGGCGATGAGCGCTTCTAAAACGCCCTCTTTGTTGCCAAAATGATGGTAGAGCGTAGGTTTGGTAACGCCCGCCGCGAGAACGAGTTCCTGCACGCCTACGGCGTCGTACCCCCGAGCGGAGAACAGCTCGAGGGCGTGCGTAAGAATGAGGTCGGGTGTACTCACGGCTATACCGAACGGTAGTATACCAATAAGTATACCGTTGTCAACAGCTGGTTTCGCCAGATAAAGGTGACGCGTCGAGAACGTCTCAGCGCTAGCATCTCTCGGCTTGCAACCAGCGACGCCGAACCTGGAAGAGAAACGCGTTTCAGTCATAGGAAATGTCTCTCTGCCAAATCTACCTTACGGATTTCGCCGCTGGATTCTGCTGCTTAACGACCGGCTCGAGCTGCTGTTAAGGGCTGCGCTACCGGCAAAGTGCGTGTTTTGGTATTAAATCATCTGCGAAATAGCATCGAAGGAGACAAGGGACTAAACTAGCAGAATGAAAGCGAGCCGCTTAAAGAGGAAGCCGAAGCAGCTAGATAACTTCACAGGTCTAAGTGTTGAACAGTTCG
>JAABUN010003486.1_pt1 | contig 24251 bp, 22 predicted proteins | sample 5559311 | NCBI WGS metagenome assembly JAABUN01 (sample SAMN10711877, study PRJNA513370) | rock metagenome | isolation source: Antarctica rocks | place: Antarctica: Victoria Land, Siegfried Peak sud
GGGAGCGTATCTGACGTTCTGACTCTTCGATTGGTCATAACTCAATCCCGGCTTCACCGTCACCCTTTTGTTGCTGCCAAAGTTTGCGGCTTTGACAGACACCTGTCAACATACAAATTCAATCGTTCGGCAGATTCTCGTTGCTCTTTGACAGTTCGGTAATTGAGCGAATCAAATGCTACAATCGCTTTGGAGATAATTTTATGGTGACAATTACTTTTCCAGACCGCGAAACAGAAAAACGAGCTTTGGGATTTTTGCTCGGACGTTTTTCCGGGCGCGTCTTAAAATCAGGCGAGCATCTTGTTCCCGAAGCGGCACTCGAAGCACTCGCCGACCAAAACGTTTCCTTTACCGTTCAAGGCAAATCAACTTATGAACAACAGATTGCGGCGGTTCGAGATACTGCTCCCGCTACAATTTAACGACGGGCGCGAAGTTCCGCCTGAGTGGTTAGCTGACGCAGTTCTGGAAATTGTCGAACATTTTGACGCGGCGAGTTACGAAACGCAAAAGGTTGAAGGTCATTGGCGACATCACGGTATTTTGTATCGGGACAATCTGGTAAAAATCGTCATCGATGCGGCAGACGAAGAAGCAAACCGCGAATGGATGCGTGAGTATAAAGCGCGTTGGAAGCAAAAACTTGAGCAGCTTGAGTTATGGCTGGTCAGTTATACAATTGATATAGATTAAAACGCCTTTCCTAATGCCACATCTGCCGAACAAATCATTGGACGTGAGGGCGAAACAGCGACTTTGTTATCGAAGTTTTTGGTGAACTCAAACGGGCTTGGTGGCGGTTTCGCCCCACGTCAATTCGGTCATTAGACCCTTTATAGTTTCAACGAAACACATACAAATTTAGCAACAAAGAATTTTGCTTATGCGTAGAAAATCAATCTTAAAGCCACTATTAAATAGGAATAATTCTAAATCCACTAAATAGGAATAATTCTAAATCCACGAACCAAGAGGCTTCGGGAATTTTTGGGCTTCGCGCAACCATTTCTGCCAAGCAGACTATAACAACGACACAAACAGCAATGCTTAAACAGGAATTTTCGTTTATGGAGTCTTGTTTGCCAAAAACGATGAGTATTGCAGAACCGTCAGAAAAATTACTATTTCCGCTTTTACGTTACTTTCCCAAAGTTTGGTCTTTTGCTGACAAAGTTTTAGTTTTGCTAGCACCAAATTTTAGAGCAGATGTCAGAAAGTATTAGTTGGGTGTTGGGAAGAGTATGATAAAAATGCTAAAGAACCCCCAAGTTGGGAGCTTAGACAACTCACTAGCGCACGACTTAACAATACTTTTGGAAACAATTAAGCAAAAGAATGAAAGAGTGTATAAATCACGACGGGTCTAAGAGCCTGTTTGGAAATTATAATTTAAGGCGTTTGAGCATCAAAATTGACACGATTGAAATGATTTCCTGAACGCGGGGTTTCCCATACGTTGCGCCACCGGTTTTAACTTCGAGGTTAGGCAAAATCCGCGCCGCGCCCGCGCCGTGCGTATGACCGCACAAAACGGTCATTTGTTTGTCAGGATATTCAATCATCGTTTGTTGCAGAACTTCCCCAACCGCGTGGCAAGTGAAATGCGGCAACCAATCATCACCGGATATTTCGCCTTCGTGCCAGCAGGCTTCCTTAAATGGCGGGACGTGAACCAGGACAATTAGATGCTGAAAACGTGCGAGCGCGGCGGGCAGTTGTTGTTTAAAGTAACCGGCGGCTTCGTCTCCCAAATCGCCAAGGGTTTTAAACAAATTACGGCTCTCGCGCAGTTCTTTAATCAGCATAAAATCATTGAGAAAGATCGGTGATTTCGCTCCCGCTCCCGAACGCCCGTCCGCCCAGGTGTCGTGTCCGAGCAATCCCGTTTGAGGTGTCAATTCAACGACTCCGGTCTGCGGCAGCCATTTCCTTGCCGTAAATTTCAAATCGGTGAAGATGAACATTATGCCAATCAAAAGCAGTCTGTAAAATGTAATGCAGATCGGCGATTGAATAATCGCCCGGCACAAGCAGCCGTCGCCAAATCAGCGGACTAATGCCTTCAAGGATTACTCGCAATTGGTAAATGACATCTTCACCGCCATCTTCCATCACGGCATCTTACTACGAATTGTCAAAAATCTCCCCGCTTTTTTCTGCTCTCCTATTATTACTTTCTAATGGAAGGTGGTTTGATTTTTGATAATGTTTCAATGATTACTTGGGGTTTGGCGCGTTTTTTGTAGTCGGATTCGAGAAAGGCGTAAACGATTTCGCCTTTTTGATTGACGATGTAAATTGCTGAAAGCGGCAGTTCCGCCTTTTCCATCTCGTTGTGTTCGGCGACGTTCAAACCGCGCGATTTATAAAGCTCGTCGGTTTCCTTCGGCATTTGATAAACGATGCCGAATTTTCGGGCGACCGTCAGATTCAGGTCGCTTAAAACCGTAAAATCGAGTTCGTTTTTCTTGGCGACGCTCAAGCTGTTGTCCGGGTTTTCGACCGAAACGGCAACCAGATTTCCGCCCGCCGCTTTAATCTGCGCGAGATTTTTCTGCAAACTTCGCAAATAAAGATTGCAGAACGGACACCACGAGCCGCGATAAAAAACAATGACGAGATTCGCCTGTTTGAGCAAATCGCCGCTTTCGATTGTTTTGCCGTTTGAGTCCTTCAAATTGAACGAAGGCATTTTCGCGCCGACGTTTAAGGCGTTTTTAGTTGCGTCGTCGGCAGACACAATTTTATTATCGTCAAGCGTTTTCGCGCCTTTCATAACGGTTTCCTGCGAACGGGCATTAAAAGACAAAGCGCAAGCGAGCAGTGCTAAAGCAAAAATTTTAGTGAACATAAGTTTTATTTCGAGACATATAAATCGGGAAACCGCTTTCGCAGATTTTTCACTTTCGGCTGGTCGTGCATCACGATATACGGCTCATTCGGATGACGAACCAGATAATCCTGATGATAATCTTCCGCCTGATAAAACGCTTCGAGCCGGGCGATTTGCGTCACAATCGGTTTGGTAAAAGTTTTCGTTTTGGTTAATTCGGCGACGTAGTTTTCGGCAAGACGTTTTTGCTCATCGTTGGCATAAAAAATCGCCGAACGATACTGCGTTCCCGTGTCGGGTCCTTGCCGATTTAATTCGGTCGGGTCGTGCGCGACGGCAAAAAAGACTTTCAGCAGTTGTTCGTATGAAATTTGCGCCGGGTCGTAAGTGATTTTTACGGCTTCGGCGTGTCTGGTTTCGCCGCCGCTCACGGTTTCGTAATCAGCCGTTTGCTTCGCGCCGCCCGAATAGCCGCTCGTCACAACGCGGACTCCTTTGATATGTTCAAACACGGCTTCCACGCCCCAGAAACAGCCGCCCGCAAAAACGGCGGTTTGCTCGCCTTTGGCAGTCTTGATAGGCGTTGCCGATACGATTGGCGGCGTGTCGGCGGGATTGTCCCTGGTTTCCGCCGCCACGGTTTCAATCGCATTGCCGACTCGACTGCACGAAACTGCCGTCAGCAATGCGATTCCAATTAAAAGAACTGTGAAAATTTTAGAACAGTAAATTGACATAAAACTATTTTTCCTTATGAACAAGAGCCTTATCGCGTCTTGATTTCAAAATTTACCCGATTTGCCTTTCGACAACCATTTCAAGTTATTTTTTCTTTTTAAAATTGAGCGCGACTGAATTCATACAATACCGTAATCCGGTCGGTTTCGGACCGTCGTCGAAAACGTGACCTAAATGTGATTGACAACGACTGCACAAGACTTCGGTGCGCGATGAGCCGAAACTGTTATCCGTTTCTTCCGTGACGTTTAGGGCGGCAATCGGCTGGTAGAAACTAGGCCAGCCCGTGCCGGATTCAAATTTAGCGTCCGAGCTGAATAATTTCAAACCGCATGCCGCGCAAACGTAATCGCCGTGTTCGTGATTGTCGTTGAGTTTGCCGGTATAGGCGCGTTCAGTGCCTTTTTCGCGCAAAACGTAAAATTCTTCTTTGGTCAATTGTTTGCGCCATTCGGCTTCGGTTCTCACGATTTTCTCTCCTTTATATTCTCCCGTTTTCAAATCTGCGGTTTTAGTTTCGCTCTCATTGAGCAGCGTCTTGATAACTTTTTCCTGCACGTCGTATGCGCCTTCGCCGATGTGCGTGTAGCGGACGCGCCCTTGTTTGTCGAGAATTACCACGGTAGGCCACGCTTCGATGCCGAATGCGCGCCACGTCTCGCCGTCCGTGTCTGTTACGACCGGATATTTAATCGCGTTGCGCTTTACGGCATCTTGAATTTTATCGAGTTTCTTTTCGTAATCGGATTCGGGCGTGTGAACGCCGACGATAGTTAAGCCTTTATCACGATAAGCCGCGTCAAACTTCTTTAACGTCGGCAGAGTGTTGCGGCAGTTGTAGCAGCCGAACGTCCAGAAATCCACCAGCACGACGCGCCCGCGCAGATTTTCGAGCGTCGTCGGCTCGGAATTTATCCACTGCCCGTTTGAAAGCGCGGGCGCGGTTTTCGCCTTGCCAGCCGCAATCAGTACGTCTCTGGCATTCGCGTCAGCATTGTCGTCGGCGACCAGCGGCACAAACGAGTCTTCTTCGCCTTTCGACACGGATTTACTAACACCGGAATCATTAGTTACGGCAAGCGTCGGCTCGCTCGTTTGTCTGGACGCGATTGAGCGCGTGCAGCCGAGAACGATTAAAGCCGATGTGATTAAAAGTGCGATTAAAAAAAGCGTAATTTTGTAGTTCATAATACTTTAGGAGTTACGCAGTTGAAACATTGTTGAACGGAGGCTTGTTGAAAATAAAAGACTTATAGCAATCTGCATTTATCAAAAAGGCTCGTAAGTTGCTGATTTTTCGTTCAACTGCGTAAGTCCTATACTTTTCCCCGACAGTTATTTATAAATTTTATTTCTGCCTTCAATTAAGAATGCTGAAAAGACGCGCGTTTATTCCCGCTTAATCCAAACTCCTCAATGTCCCGAATACCAATCGTAACCGCGTTCCGCCCAGAAATCCGCCGGTCGCTCGTCGGTAAATTCGATGCGCCCGATGCGTTTGATTTGTTTGATACCGTATTTGGTCGTCGTCACCAAGCGCAGCGGCGCGCCGTGAATCGGGGTCAAAGGCGAGCCGTTCATTTCGTATGCGAGCAGCGTTTGCGGATGCAGAATGCTCGGCATATCCCAGCCGACGTAATAGCCGCGGTCGGGCGTGACGAGCGAAACGTATTTCGTGTTCGCGGGCGGCGCGAATTTGGCGGCGAAATCGGAAAATCTCGCGCCCGTCCAATTGCAAATCACGCTCCAGCCTTCGATACATTTCAGTTCGGTCGTCATCTCGACGCGCGGCAGAGCTTTGATTTCCTCTAAATCAATCAGCAATCCGGCGACCGGATTATTCGGCGCGGGCGGCTCGTCCATTTTTCGCGGCGCGTTATCGTCGCCGCCAAAAGTAATGTCCGGGAAAAATTGCGGATAACTTGCCGCGCTTGCCGCGCCGACAAGCTGCAACTGCCAATCCGCCGCGTCGAAATCTTCGCCCAAACCGATGTCGCCGTTCGCCCGCGACGAGGCGCGTTCCGGCGAAAATTCCGGCGCGAGGTCGGTTTTTTCAAAAGTCGTTTGGCTGAGATTTTCGTTGAATCGAAAACCGCGCTCGAAAATCCAAGAGTTTTCCGGCTTCCTGAGCCAACTGTAACCGAAAACTCCGGCAATCGCCGCCGCGCCGCCGACTAAAAAACCGCGCCGCGAACGTTTGGACATTTCGCTTTTCGCTTCCGTGTCGCTCAAAGGCTCGCTCAAATCGCGCTTTTCATTCAAGATTACAGCGGTGTTGTCGCGGTCGAGATTCGGCGCGTCGGAATTTTCGGCTTTCAATTTTGCCCGTTCGATTTCACGAACCTTTTCGAGCAAAACTTCGGATTCGACTTCAGTAGATTTTTTTTCCTGTTCGTTCATACTGCCACTCCTTCCTTTTCATTCAGCGACGATTCGGGAATTTTCGTCTTAGTATCAACGGCTTCGTAACCCGTTATCATCGAGCGAAAATTGCTCCAGCCGGCGATGGCGACCTGCGCGACGTGAACGATAAAAAAGCCGACGAAGGCAATCATCAGCCAGAAATGTTCCCACCGCGCCCATTCGTAACCGCCCAAAAGACTGGTCAGCCAAGACAATTGCAGCGGTTTATAAATCGCCAAACCCGTAACAACCGAAGCCGCGCCCATCAGAATTACGCCTGAATATGCGATGCGCTGCGCGTCGTTGTATTTGCCTTGCGCCGGAAGTTTTTTAACAATGTGCAAATCGTGAAGCGTCACCAAAGCGGCGCGTTTGAGCGAACCGGGAACAGGCAGAATCGCCCGCCATTCGCCGGAGAAAGCTAAGTAAAGCACGTAGATTACCCCGTTGACGAGAAAAAACCACATAAAGAAAAAATGCAGTTGCAGACCTTCGGCGAGACGAAACGGAATGCTTAAAGTTTCATAAAATCCGGCGGGAAAGAAATGAAACAATTCGTAGCCGAAAATTTTCACGCCGTAAATCGCGTTCGCCCAGTAAATTAAAATTCCGCTCCAAATCATCAACGTCAAAAGCGGAAAACTTAGCCAGTGCAGCCAGCGAATCGCCAGCGGATGTTTTTTTTCTAATTGTTTCGCCATAGCTTTATTTTGTTTTAGGTTTATCAAACAAGAATTTTTAGCCACAGATTTACGCAGATTAACTCAGATATTTTTTGATAAAAACAAATCCTGATTTCAATCTGTTCTTATCTCGTGTTCATCCGTGTAAATCTGTGGCTAAAAATTCTTGTTTCATTTTGTCTGTTCACTTATTTCACGCTCCCGCTCGTTCGATATGACGGCGAACGGCGGGCAACAGCTTTTGCGCGATAGTGACATTTTCCGTCGCCGTCAAATCGGAGATGACGAAAACGGCGTGACGAGCCGTGCGAAAACGTGCCGCCAACATTCCTCCGTTCGCTTCGCTGAAAATTTCTCTATCGCCCGCGCCCGGCAGATTTGCTTCCGTGACCAGCACGGAAATTCGGCGATTTCGATAAAGCAAGATGACGTGCGCGAATCGCTTTCCTTGAAAAACACACGAATGCGCTTCGTAAAATTGAACTTTGTCGGCTGTGCCGCCCGTCTGTTTTTCGGCGAAAATTTCGTTCAAAGACGCGGCGACGGTTTTGTCCAAATCTTTATTGAATCGCCCGTATTTTTCGGCGGCTTTCGCTAAAGTTATCGGTTCTTCCTCAAGCCGAAAATCAAGGGCGCAGTTTTTGTGATCGCCGATGGCTTTATGCGTTAATTCTTGCCACGCGGCGCGGACAACTTCGACAATCGGCGATTCGGCGGGACTCGGAATTTCGCTTGCTCGATTCGATTGATTGTTTTCCGCAATCGTCGTTTCATTCGATGAAGAACGACTCAGCCAAAGCGCGCCGACAAGCGCGACGATTAAAAGTGAAGCGGCGAAAGCCAGAGCTTTAGGATTAAAAAATTCGCCGACGCGGATTTTTTCCCAAACGGTCGGACGCTCGAGAGCCGCCGCACACAAATTTGTCTGCAAACGCGCGGCGAAGGCGGGATTGATTTGCGTTTCCGGCGAACTTTTAACCGCCGAACGAACACGCGCCCGCAATTCGCGCCGGGCGGCGAGTTCGCTGCGGCAAGCCGCACAGCTTTCCAGATGCCGCAAGACTTCGTGATTCGTTTCGACGAGCAGTTCGTCGCTCAAATACGAATCCGTCATTTCTCTAAATTCCTGACAACGCATAACAATTCCTGACAACTGATAATTTTTCCTTTAACCTTCGGCGGCAATCCCGAAACTGCGGGCGTATTCGGTTAATTGCTGGCGCAATAACTTTCGCCCGCGATGCAAGCGCGACATCACCGTTCCAATCGGAATCTGCAAAAACTCGGCGACTTCTTTGTAAGAAAATTCTTCGACATCGGTTAAAATGACAACATCGCGGAACGCCGGCGGTATTTTTTCGAGAGCCTGCAAAATTTCTTCGTCCTGCAAATTTTCCGGTATCGGCGGCACAAAGGCGACGGTCTGCGCGATTTGTTCTTCCGCGTCTTCGACGAGTTTAAGCTGCCCCAACTTATGCCGCCGCTTGCTGTTCAAATGATACAGAATCGTTACTAACCAAGCGCGGCAATTCGTGTCGGGCGTGTAGCGATGAAAAGATTTCAACGCCTGCGCGAAAGTTTCCTGCGTCAAATCTTCGGCAATCTCGCGGTCTCGCGCCAGATAATTCGCCACGCGAAAAACATCCGGCATCAAAGGCAGTGCCTCCACCTCAAACGCCGCCCATTCCTTTTCAAGTTGCTCTTTACTGCCGCCGATGCCGAACATATTTAATTTTCGTCTCGAAACCCCGCGCCCGACATCAATGTAATGTTTCGCACTCCGCATTTTATTCCTTCGCCCGCAATAAATCTTTTGCGAAAAACCAATTTGCAAATCAGTTTTCTTCGGATTTTCCAGCGACTTTTTCGATTAATTTTCCAATAGCGAAAACGCCCGCCACGGCGATTCCGGCGACGACGAGCGGTTTGGCGACGGTTAAAACCTGACGCGCCCGCGTGCCGTATTCGAGATTGTGCTGTCCCCAGCGCTGAAGCCGCTCGTAAGCCATAATCGTCTGACCGCCGACATTGGCATCCGCGCCCAAACCTTTCAATAATCCGGTCATCGCGTCGCGCAAAACCGGATGCCCTTTGACGAAATGAACCCGCGCGTCGTTTTTATATTCCGGTCGCGCCGCGTCGTCGAAAACCAGATACGGACCTTCTTTCAAATGTTCTTCAAACTGCGAATCTTCGATGCTTCCGATCATAATCGTCGGCGTTCCCTTGAGCCAGATGAGATTGTTCAAATCGTTGCGCCGCAGCATCGAATCAATCGCGCTTTTCACGTGACCGATTGTTCCCCCGATCGACACGCCCGTGCCGACCAGAAAATTTATCGGCAGATAATCGAAACCTTCGTGACCGCCCCACGCCGGAATTTTCACTTCGTCAATCTGCCGCCCGACATATTCGATATTCGTGCGCGTTCCCAAACCTTGCCGTTCGGCTTCGGCGGCGTATTTAAAGTTGATTTTCGATTTTTCCTGACTCAAAAGACGCGCCATCGAAACGTCAATCGCCACCGGGTCGGTTGACGCGAGAATACAGCCGCACCAATGCGGCTGGTTGGCAATCGGTCCGTCGCCTTCGCCCGCAATCAGCGCGTCCACGACGTTCAAATCCGGTTTTCGATACCGCATAATTTCGACAAATCGAGCAATCGAATCGTCGTCGCCGTGATGAATTTGCCGCCAGTTTTGATTGCACGTTCCCATCCAATTTTTGAGCGCGCCGGAAACGGGTTCGTAGTGATGCGTTTTCGCTTTCGGAACATTGATAATCACGTCCGCGTCGAGCAGAGGCACAGGACGCGGAACAATCTCGCCGCCCGGCAATTTGACGTTTCGATTCGGCGTTTCGTCGCTTCCCAAGTCAATCGTTTCCGCGCCTTCGCGCTCGGCAACCGCCGCCACGCCCGTTATTTTCATACATTGAATCGAATCGAAAAACTCGCCGCTCGATTCGCCGACAATCACCCGTTTCGCGCCTGCTTCTTTCGCCAGCAGAACAAGCGCGCCGACCACCAAAGGGTCGGTCGTGCAGCCTTCTTCCGCCGAATAAAAAACGGTCAGATTCGGCTTGAGCAAAACCGTGTCGCCCGTTTTGACAAACTTTTTCATTCCGCCCAACAGGTCAATCGCTTCGCGGACGACTTGCAGAACTCTTTCCGACGAGCGATGTTTTTCACTTGTATGCGCGATGGCAACGATTGATTTTTCTAAATTTTCCATAATTTCTTATGGGTCTATGGTAGCAAAGCAATTCTGAAATAGAGTTAAACTTCTGCATCCAGAAAATTTAGGCTGACAAAATTCGTTCCCAAATTTCGAGATTGATTTAACCAAAAAGTAATTTTTCAGAATCCCGATTTTCGTTAAAGAAAAGTGCAAATCTTCAACAAGAAAATACGTTTTTTGATTAGCTTAACTACCATAGACCCAAAATTAATTATCCTTTCGGCTTTAGCCGAATGAGGCTAAAGCCAGTCGGAAATTTCAAAACAAAAGTTTGGCTAAAGCCGCAACTTTGTTGCTTTGCGTCCACTAGCTAAAGCTAGCGGCAATTTATCAAACATTACTTTTAGTTCATTGCCTTTTTATTACTTGCTATTCTCTTTTGCGGCATCGGCGGCGTGATGCAAAAAATCAGAAACGGTCGCGGCGGCGAAAACTCCGGCGACGAGGCGCGTCGCTCGCGGCTGAAAGACCAAACCGAAAGCTAAACCGGCGGCAACCCACGGACTCAAACACCACGGGCAAGTCAGCAAATCGCCGACAGCGCGCTGCATTCCCGTTCCGCGAACTTTTTCCTTTACTTCGCTTTGTCCAGCCGGTTCGACGTATTCGGTAAAAGGAGCGCGCAGCGGACTCGTTACGCGGTCTTTAGCGATAATGCGGCTCAATTTGTGCGTCGCCGCGCCGAGCAATAATAAATCGGAGAAATTAAATTTTTCGGGCAGTTTATCTTCCGAATTCTGTGCCGCCGCGAGCAGCGCGATGAACGCCGCGTTGTAAATTCCGACCAAAGCCGCGTATCCGGCGAGCGGCATTTCTTCGCCGCCCTGGTAGCCCGCGAAAATTTCTTTAGCCGATTGCCGTTTTTCGATTGATTTTTCGCTTCCCTGTTTCGCCATAAAATTTACTTTCCTCAAGTTTGTTTTTCTTGGAAGTTTGTTGGTCATCAGCGCGATTTTCGCAATGTCGCCGAATCAAATCCGCAATCTTTTCGGGAGCTTCGAGCGGCAATAAATGTTTGACTTCGGGGACGACAATCAGGCTGGCATTTTTAACGCGGCGAACAATTTCGTTTTTGAGAAGTTTCGGTGTCATCGTTTCATCTTTTTCGCCCGCCGCGACCAGAACCGGAACATTTATTTTTTTAACTTCAGATGAAATATCTTCGCGGTTACCACTTTCGAGCCACCATTTCCACGCTGATTCAGACGTTCGCAAATTGTCATTTGTCGCGCGGGCGAAAACTTCGCCGGGCAATCGTCCGCCGGCAGCTTGGCAAACAGTCTCCGTTGCCACGCAACGATTGCCGTGAGCGGCGAGTTGTTTTTCGCGTTCCGATTCTTTTATCGGTTCGGGTGTCGTCGGCGACGGCGCGAGCAAAATCAGAGACTGCAAATTTTTCGGCTTTCGAGCGGCAAACGCGAGCGCGATTTTGCCGCCCATCGAATGACCAATCAAAACGTAATTTTCGATTGTTAAAATTGAAATCAAATCCGCCACATCGTCGGCGTAATCTTTGACCGCGCAATTTTCGGGCAAAGCGTCCGACGCCCCGAAGCCGCGCAAATCCGGCGCGACGCAATGATAATCCGTTGCCAATTTTTCGATGACTTCCGTCCACGCGAGCGATGAACCGCCGAAATAATGCAGAAAAACGAGCGACGGGCGCGACTTATTATAATTTTCTACGCCTGCCTCGAAGACGTTCAAAATTGTATTGTTAATTTTGAATTTCATTTGAAAAATCATCCACGAAGGACACGAAGGCTGCACAAAGTTTTTAAAATGCTTTCTTTGTGTCTTCTTCGTGTTTCTTCGTGGATAAACATTCCTTTAAACCTCGACCTTCAGACGCGCCGGATTGTCGGTGACTTCAAACAATTCGCCGTGCGGCACGATGGTTATTTGCCCGAACTCTTCGAGCAGAGCGCGATAAGCGTTTCCGACCGGACGAATCTTGCGCTGCAAATCGTAAAGTCCGCACTCGTTCACCTTGCCGGTTTTTTTGGCGAGTCCTGTGTCCCAATCAATCTGGTCAATCAAGCTATACCAGGTAAAACCGAGAACCGGAACGCCGTCTTTCCGCATCCGCAAAACATTTATCCATTGTTTCCAGAGCCAGTTCGACGCTTCGTTCGGGTCGAAATGGTTGGTCTCGGTGTGCATCACCGGCTTTTTGTAACGTTCGTAATATTCCTTCGTAATTTGATACCAGCCCATCACGTCTTCGCCGGTGCAGGTCGTGCCGTCAGGCAGCAGAATCTTTTCGTTGCGCCCGTAATAATCGTTGCCCATAATTTGATAGCCGGGCGGCTCGCCCTTCATAAACCAATTGTATTCCTCGCGCGTCAATCCGTTGTCGAGCATATATTGATAAGCGTCGGCATCCGGCTGATGCGCGTAAAGCAGGTCGAGCGAGAGCAAGCGTTTTTTATTGTCGAGCGCGACTTGCGGCGATTGTTCCGAGCGCGCTTCGTGCATATATTCGGCGGATTCCGATTGGACGATAACGCAGTCCGGGCGCCGCTGCGAGATGGCGTGATTGGCGAGAATGCTAGCGGCGACCGTGTGTTTCAGAGCTGTCACAAAACCTTTATCAGTCTTCAACTGCTCGTTCCAGATGCCGTCCTTCGCGCTCATTTTCGCCGTCACGTAAATCTCGTTGACCGGCGTGTAATAACGCACCCACGGATATCGCTCGGCAACTGCGTCGGCGTATTCGGCGAACAGCACGGGCAGTTCGGGATTCTGAAAATCGCCGATCCAATTCGGCACGCCGAAATGCAGCAAATCCAGAATCGGCGTAATGTTCAAACGCTGCATCTCGTTCATCGCTTCGTCGGCGAAACTCCAATCGAATTTGCCGCGACTTTTATGAATTTTGTAATACGGCAGACCGTAGCGCAGAACCTTCAAACCCATTTCCTGCACCAGCCGTAAATCTTCTTTGTAATGCTCGTAATGCCCGCATTCTTTCAATTGGTCGCGCCTGGTTTTGCCGTTGTGAATCGTCGGGTAAGAACATTCAATGCCGGTGGCGAACATAAAATTTCCGGGAAAGCCGTCGGGCAAGCCTCTGCCGGACATTCCCGCCGCGCCGCCGTACTGGTCGCCCGAATAATTACTATCGCCTTTTTCTTTTTTTACAATGTCGAGAAATCCTTTTTTCATAAGTTCAAAGTTCAAGGTTCAAAGTTCAAGGTTCAAAGTTCAAGCGTCGAATAAATCAACTTTGAACTTCTAAAAATTTATCCGCCGTTCGCAAAGCCAAAGCCATAATCGTCAACGCCGGATTGACCGATAACGCCGACGGAAAAATTGAATTGTCGCAGATGTATAAATTCGGAATGTCAAACGAGCGACAATTTTCATTGACTACCGCGTCGCCCGCATCAGTTCCCATCCGGCAAGTGCCGATGATGTGCGCGTTGCGTTGAAACGTCCACATTTTTTTCGCGCCTGCTTCCGTCCAGATTTCTTTCATCAACCGTTCGGCGTGTGCGCTCATCCGGTTTTCATTCTCGCCGTGCGAAAAATAAACGCGCGGTTTCGCCAATCCGCGAGCGTCCTTTTCGTCGGCAAGTTCCATAAAATTATTTTCAGACGGCAGACAATCGCCCAGAATGTTGATGCCCGCCGTATGGTTGTAATCGTTCATCCAACCGCCGAGTTCTTCGCCGAAAATCTTCTCGCCGCGAGCCAGTTGCGAAACGTAAGTAACGGGCATCACGCCGATTGATTGGAGCAGATAACCGCCCGCAAAATCCGCATCTTTCGGGCGATGCGTGTCCTCGGAAATCAAGCCGCCGGGAATCCCTTTGTGCGGATAAATCGCTTCATCGAAAACGCCCCAGATTTGAACTCCCGTGTGCGCCATAAAATTTTTGCCGACTTGCCCGCTTGAATTTGCCAGATTGTTGAGCAGCAAAAGACGCGGCGTTTCGATTCCGCCCGCGCACAAGAAAACATTTTTGCACGGCTGTTTTTTCATCTCGCCATTTTGCGAATAGACAACCGATTTGATTTTCCCGTGTTCATCGAATTCAAATTCGGTAACGAAACATTCGGGGCGAATTTCCGCGCCATATCGAACGGCAAACGGCAAAAAAGTTACGTCCATCGAGCCTTTTGCGCCGGTCGAGCAACCAGCTTGGCAAAAACCGCGATTCGTGCAGGCGTGTCGCAGACCAATTTTTTCTTGAAAGTAATCTTGTGAAAGCGCGGCGTTCGGCGCGGACGCGGTTTTGATATTCAATTTTTCGCAAGCCGTCTGCATCAACCGCGCCGCGCCGTTTAATGAAAGCGGCGGAAGCGGATAACCACGCTTGCGCGGCTTGCCCCACGGATACGGCGACGCGCCCGAAATTCCCAGAAACCATTCCAACTCGTCAAAATAAGTCTCTAAATCTTCGTAACTTAAACACCAATCTCTGCCAACGCCAAACTCGCTGTAAATCCGAAAATCGTCCGCCTGCGGGCGCGGCGTGTAAGCCGTAAAATGCAGGGTCGAACCGCCGACACCGCAACCCGAATTATTACTTCCGAACGCCACCGGATTTTCGCCCGCGCTCAATCTTTCATCAGTCCAAAACAGTCTGCTTTGAGCGCGTTCGTCGGTCGCAAACTTCGTGTAATCAAAATTTTTTCCCGCTTCAAGGGCGACAACTTTTAATCCGGCTTGCGCGAGTCTCGCCAGAATCGGCGCGCCGCCCGCGCCCGTTCCAATCACAACAGCATCAACTTGATTTTGGATTTTAGATTTTGGAATTTGGATTTTATTTTCTCGTAATTCGTAATTCGTAATTCGTAATTCGTTTTCTTGACTTTGAACTTTGAATTTTGAACTTTGAACTCCCAAGTCCCAGCCGCGCTTGTCGGCGAAACCGATGTATCCGATTTCTTCGAGCGCGAGCGGATGAGAATAGAAAATCTCGGCGTATTCAGCGCAGAGTTCGTCGAGAAAACGCGCGGGCGCAAAATTCGTCTGTGCTTTAAATTCGGCTTTGCCGAACGAACAGCGTTTGAGAATGTCGCGGCGTTTTTCTGTTTCAAGCGTGGTGAAATCCGCCTGAAAAATATCTTTTGCCAAATCGTCTAAAATTTTCAAACCTATCCGATAAACGTCTTCGTCGGGCGGCATTTCCGCGTAACGCCAGCCGTTTCCCGTGTTTTCCGACAGCCGCTTGTCAATTTCCTGCGCGACGAACCAGCGCGGCACAACACTCGAAGGCGCGAGCGCTTCGCAGACGGCTTTCAAAATCTCGAACTCGCGCTCGTCGAAAAATCGCGGCGCGGTTTCCTCGGCGTTTAATCTTTCCTGCAAAACGCGGCGCGTCTCAATGGTGACGAAATCGCTTTCGAGCAGTTCGAGGAATTCTTTTTTCGGAGAATCTTTCATCAATCTTCTTTCGGATAATTCGGCAATTCTTTATCAATAATGCTCGAAAGAGCCGTCTTCTTTGTTCGCACGAAAATCTCCGCCGCGAGCAGCATCGCAACAGGCGGCGCGACGAAATAAATCCACAAATGCTCCCATTTGTTCGCCGCAAAAGCCGCCGCGAACGAACGCGCCGGATTGAGACTCATACCGGAAAACGGAAGCTCAACAATTAAATAAAACGCAATCAAAACGCCGGTCATAATCGCCGCATATTTTTCCAATCGTTTGGAACTGATGAAAATCAAAACGACAAACATCAACACGAACGAGATGATAAATTCCGCGACGAACGCCACCACCGAATCGTGCGGCGGCATCGGTTTGGTTACGCCGAAATTAATTAACGGGTGCGCGAACCAAAGCCCGAGCGCGAATTTCAAAGTCAAGGCGGCGGCAATCGCGCCCGCAAATTGCGCCAGCGTGTAAAAAAACGAATCGGCGAAATTGATTTTCTTTAATCGAAAAAAAGTCCACGTCACCGCCGGATTGATATGCGCGCCCGATTTTTTGCCGAACAGATAAACAACCAGGGTGATATACGCGCCCATCAAAAGCCCAAGCGGAACGCGCCGCCAAATCGCGTTTTCCGTGCCGCCGTATGAACTTCGCATTGCGGGAAAATCGGGATGTTCGAGAAAAACCGCCAAACTACCCGCGCCGAGAACGAAGCCCGCAAGCCCCAAGGCTTCCATCAAATACGCTTGCCAGTGCCGTTTGAAAGTTTCAAGCATCGCTCGACAATTTTCCGCCCGTCACATCAACGATGCTGCCGGTCATAAAACTGCCGTCTTCGGAAGCCAGAAGAACATACGCCGGAGCTAATTCTTCCGGTTGACCGGGACGTTTCAGGGCGACTTCGTGACCGAAATTTTCGACTTCTTCAACCGGCATCGTGCCAGGAATGTTCGGCGTCCACACCGGACCCGGAACGACGCAGTTGACGCGGATTCCCTTCTCGCCCAAATTCAAGGCAAGCGATTTTGTAAAAGAATGAATCGCGCCCTTCGTCGAAGTGTAATCAATCAAAATCGGATTTCCGGTTTTGCCGACGATGCTGCCCGTGTTGATAATCGCGTCGCCTTTTCTCAAGTGCGGCAGCGCGGCTTGCGCCATAAAAAAGTATCCGAGAATGTTCGTTTCAAACGTGCGGCGTAAATCTTCTTCCTCGATGTCCGCAAAGTTTTTCTGCGCTTTTTGAAACGCCGCGTTGTTGACCAGAATGTTTAAGCCGCCGAATTCGGCGACGCATTTTTTAACCGCGTCGAAACACATCTGCCGGAAGCGCACGTCGGATTTTATAACCAAACATTCACCGCCTTTACGCTCGCACAAACGCTTTGTTTCCGCCGCGTCGTCGTCGTTTTCGTTATAAACAATCGCTACTTTCGCGCCTTCCATCGCAAAGGCAATCGCCACGGCGCGACCGATTCCCGAATCCGCGCCGGTGATAATGGCGACTTTATCTTTTAACTTTCCCGCCGGTTTGTAATTCGATAAATCCGAATCCGGCTGCTGCTCCATCTCTGACTGTTTCGCCGGATACGGCAGTTTCTCGCCTTCGATTTCATCCGCCATCGGACGTTTTTCTTCGCTCATTGTTTTGCTCCTTGTGATGCGTTTATTTTTGTTCGACTTTCTTATTTTGTCATTGATTTCGAGCGATGTCCTGGGCGATTGGTGAATGCAGCGGGTCAAATTGCGGATTGAGTTTGAGCGCGCTCTGCAAATAATCACGCGCCGCCGTTTCATCGCCCGCAGCGCGGGCAATCATCGCGGCGTGATAGAAAATTCTCGCGTCGTTTGTGCCGAGCCGCAAAGCGTCTTTTATCGCTGCCTGCGCTTCGGTCAATTTTCCAGCTTTCAATGCTGTCCAAGCGAGCGCGTCCGCGCCGTAAATGTCCTTTCTTACTTCGTATTCTTTCGCCGCGAGTTGATAAGCCTCGTCGGGTTTTATATCGTGGTCGGCGTAGAAAAGCGCGAGCTGGCGATTGTAGAGCGCGCCGTTCAGTTCGCTCAGGCGTCCGATTTGTTCAACTAATTCATATTGTCTTTTAACGTCTTCTTCGCGTCCCGCGAGCTTATATAAATCGCCGAGCGCGGCGATAAACTGCGGGTCGGGCAAGAGGCGGACGGCTTTTTCGTACTGTCCGATTGCCGCTTGCAAATCGCCGCGAGCCGCAAGCACTTTTCCTAAAGATGCAACAGCGCGGTAATAATCGGGAAAAGTTGTGAGCGAATCTTGAAAATGTTTTTCTGCCGTTTCATAATCGCCGACTGAAAAAGCGGTTTCGCCCAACTGCCAGCGAAGCCACGCGACGGTTTCACGCGGCGGCGCAGGTTGGTTGAGCGCGAGCGTCAAAGCCGTCGCGTAATGTTTCTGCACCGCCGAATTATTGCCTTTTAGCTGTGCCAGCCGCGCCAGTCTGATTTCGCCGTTATAGGTTAAGCCGCCGTCGAGCGCGACAACTTTTTTATAAGCGACTTCGGCTCGTTCGTATTCGCCCAATTCAACCAGCGCGTCGCCGAGCATCGTTTGCGGATAACTTTTTCCGGGTTCGAGTTCGGCTAGTCTAAGAGCGTTGTCGCGGGCGTCGGCAAAATCGTGCGCGGCGAATTCCGCCGCGGCGAGCGCGGCGAGTCCGCCTGAGTTTCTGACTTCCGGCACGGACGAGAGCGAAGCGCGGGCGGCGCGAAAGGCTAATTCGAGATACGAGGCGTTGCCGGTTTCGCGCAGTTTTTGCAGGTAAAGTCCGGCGAGTTTGCCGTGCGCGCTGAAATCTTCGGGGTCGCTTTTGACGCGCTTTTCCAAAAAGCGAATGGCTTGTTCCGTCGCTTTGTCGTCCGAAGCAAGCGGCGCGGCGGACGGCAAATCGGATGCGACAGCGCGGTCGGCAACTGCCGGCTGCCCGCCGCCGCCGCACGCGCTCGTTGAAGCAATCCAAGCCGCCAACAACGCGCATATAATTATTTTATTTCTTAAAGTCTTCATAATCGAAAAAATAAGGAATGAAGAAAAAGATGAAATCTCCTGTCCGCTTCATCAATTTGCCGCATTCCTTATCTGTTGCCGACCGCGCCTTCAATCGTCAAATTTCGGCACAGGCGGAAGGAGGAAGTTACAAGCGAAGTCTGGTGTCGCGGCTGTTGATGCCGTTCGGATTCGGCATAATCTGCGGCGCGACGAACGGGAATGTGTTGCCAAACTCGAATTCGTTGCGGTCAACAAAATCGCCGAGCGGCTGACCGTTGTTAATCAGCGTAAAAGTCGCGTCACCAACGTCGTCCTGCAGCCTGCGCCCGCCCATATTGGCGGGACCGCCGTTCGTGTTGTTGCCGCCGCCCGGTCCGTTGTTCGGCACTCGCAAATCGAGCCGCAGAATATCGCCGCGCTCTTGAATCATTCGCAAAAACATTTGAATATTCGCGTCGTTGGTGCCGAAATTACGCAGCGATTGAATGATGTCCGCCCGGAATCTGCCGTTGGCGTCGTCCTGCGTCGTCGAGCCGTTGTATTCGTCTTTGCGTGCCGGCGGAATCAAGCCGTTATTGACCAGCGGAAGCCCTTCGCGGTCAACCGTGATGAAAGCGCCGGAACCTCTGACCTGCCCATCCATCCCCACGGTTTGAATGGTTTGACGCTGTGTTACGCCGTTTAAGCCGAGTTCGTTGCCGCCGCTGCGGATCAACGACACCGGGACATCCAGAGCAATCGTGAGTGTGTTGAACCCGGAGTAAGTGTCACGACCGGCACCTTGATTTTGTCCTCGATTGCGCGCTTGACCCGGAAGTTGACCCGCAGTTTGATTGTCCGCATTAGGGTCTGAACCGTCAGGCGCATTAAACCCGGCGCGATTAGGGAAGATTGCACGGTTCGGATTGCCCGGATTGCGAACCGAGGACAAAACGAATCGGTTGGCGGCGGTGTTGTCGAGGAAAAACGGGTCGTCCGTGATGCCTGCGAAAAAGCGGATGTTGTTGAATGAATCGGTCGTTACGTTCAGCGCGGGCGGTTCGATGTCGTTGGTGTCCGCGCCCTGAGTCGGAACGTTCGTCGGCGCGTTGAACGGTCGTTCTCTGGGAAAGGCAGCCCGTGTTTCTATCGGGGGATTCGCAACCGAAGGCTGAATAGTGGCGATTTGCGGTCCGGTTTCACGCCCGACCCCGCGCGTGAACCTGACATCAAAGAATATATCCGGCTGCGCGTCGCCGTTATTCTCAATCTCGAATCGGTATCGGAGATTATGGTCGAAAATGGCTTGACCGATAATTTCCGACGAAATCAAAAACGGGTTAATGGTCATAATCATCACAACCCGGCTGTTATCGTTCGGATTGAGAAAAAAATACATATCGTTGATGTCCGATGCGTGGTCGTTGGCAAGCTGCGGTCCGTCAATATGGTCGGAAGCGCTGGTCGGGATGGGAATCGTTAATTGGAACGTCAAAATCGCCAAAATAACGAAAGTTGTGAACTGAAACTTTTTGTTCTTCGCGTGTAACATATTTTGTTCTCCTTAAATGTTAAATGCCCTGTTGAAATCAAAGAGAAAATGGGAATTTCCATTCGCAAACATCTTCTCCTCTTTATCCTTTCGTTCACGCCGAAAAATCGTATTTTTTGGCGTGAACGAAATTCTTAAAATTTACTGCCGCGTTTTGTCGTCCGGTCCGCTGCCCGGCGGGAACGGCTGCGTCGGTTTGGCGACAAACGGAAATTGATTCAGAAATGCTGCGTCGTTGCGGTCAACTTTATCGCCGAGCGGCTTACCGTTATTGATTATCGTGAACGTCATATCAACCACGTCGTCCTGAAGCCGCCGTCCGCCCATTTTGCCGAAACCGCCGTCTTTGTTGCTGCCGCCGCCCGCGCCTTTGTTCGGCACGGTTGTATCGAGGCGCAGAATATCGCCTTTTTCGACTGCGGCTTTAGCCAGCATTGCGATATGCGCGTCGTCGGTGTTGAATAATTTCAGGGATTTCACGATGTCGTCTTTGAATCTGCCTTTCGCGTCGTCTTCGGTCGAAGCGGCGTTGTATTCGTCTTTGCGCGGCGGCGGAATCAAACCGTTATTAACCAGCGGTCCGCCGTCGCGGTCAACGGTTATCCAATCGCCGTCGCCGGTAACTTGATTATTTTTGCCGATTTTTTGACGTTCCCGACGCTGCGTGACGGCGTTGATGCCGATGACGTTTCCTTTGCCTTTGAGCATCGAAGCCGGAACGCTGATTGCCGTTATCATTGTGTTGAAACCGGCATAAGTATCGCGCCCGCCGCGTTCCGAAAGCAATTTCGTGTTCGGATTTCCCGGATTCATAATCGCCGAAGCGACCATCCGATTCGCGCCCGTGTCGTCGAGGAAAAACGGGTCGTCGGCAACGCCCGCGTAAAATGCGGCGTTGTTTTCGCTGTTATTCGTAATGACGAATTCCGGTGCTTTGTATTCCTGGTCGGAAACGGTCGTTTGCGCGGTGAAACTTTTGCCGTTCGACAGTTTTATCGTCGCCGTCTGAGGCGTTACTCGCCCCAAGCCGGGCGAATAATTGACATCAATAAACTGGTCGGGTTTGGCATCGCCCGTGTTTTCAATCTCGAAACGATAACGAATGTTATGGTCGAAAATCGCCATCCCGAAATGCTCGCCCGATACGACGAAGCCTTGAGTTGACATAATCAAAACGACTTTTGAATTATCATTCGGGTCTAAAAAGGCAAACGTATCGGCTAAATCCGAACTTCTGTCGTGCGTAATAATCGGCGAATCAATATGGTCGGACGCACTCGTGCGCGTCGGTGGTATCGTTTGAACCGCCAAAACGAGCGACAGCGCGAGCGCGCCGAACGCGAGTTTTTTGTTTCTTTTATGAATCATATTTTTTTCTCCTTGCCTGAAACTGCCGAAACGGTTTCGGTCACAAAATGTAAAATCCTTAGTCGCTTTTAATTGAGCGACGGCTTATCCGCCGCTGCAATTTTTAAATCTTTAATTGAAAGTCAGCATAAACATTTAAAATTCCCTCATCTGTGCGCGATTACACATAGAGATTTTTATTTCCCGATGCCAGCGGTTTTTATTTGGCAATCAAGAAGCCGTTCACGATTGTCGGAAAGATTCGTTTCGCTTAATCGAAAGATACACGGACAAACAGCTTCTATTCCCGAAGATTACGGGAAAAATAAAATCTCATACGTTAGCCCGCTAACGTATGAGATTTTATTTTTACATTTAAAAGTGTCGGCGGGTTATTATCGGCGGACGGCTTCGAGCATCGCGCGTCCCGAATCTTCGGCGAATTTTTTTTGGAACAACCGGACGAACGGAAAGCCGATTTTGGCTAAAATGTGATGCGGGCGGGCAAACGCGAGAAGTTCATACCAGACCGAATCGTCGGCGCGATTCCATTCGACGAGGAATCTTTCTTCGCCTTCTTCGGAATGTCCGGGCAAAGTTCCGAACGCGAAACCGTATCGCTCGACTTTATCGGTTTGCTCTAAAGTATAGACGATTCGGCAAGGATTTATTGACCAGCAAAAATGATGATTGACGATGACGCAGACGACCGCGCCGACGGCAATCGGCGCGTCGGCAGGAAAAAGCCGCGTCCATTCGAGGCGATACATCGTCCAGTTACGAATCGCGTTTTTAGCCAGGGCGAAAGCATCCGCTCCGTTTCCGATTTGAATGCGGTGATGATTGATTGAATAACCGGACGGAATTTTATCTTTCGACGCGCCGACTTCCTCGTATGAAAACGGCAAATCGCGCTGCGCCGCGAGAAAATTTTCGATTTCTTTTTCAGACGGTTCAAATAAGGTGAACATAAATTACCCGACGGCGGAATCGAAAGTTCACGCGTATTTTTTAATCATAGGAGTTACTCAGTTGGAAAAAGAAATTGACAGGGATTACAGGATGAACAGGGATTAAAGGCAATCTTTGGTTGTTTTAGATTTATCCTCTTTATCCTGTTATCCCTGTCAATTCCGTTTTTTGTCTTTCAACTGCCTAACTTCTAAATCAATAATAATCGAAGAATAGACAATAAAGATTTTCCAAACTTTTATTTATCCCTTATCCTTCATCCCTCATCCTTTCAAAGCCGCCCGCGCCGCGTAATAGCCGCACATTCCGTGAACGCCGCCGCCGGGCGGAGTTGACGACGAGCAGAGATATAAATTTTCCAAAGGCGTTGAATACATCTGCGCCGTCGGTCGTAGAAAAAGCTGCGCGATGTCCTGCGACCCGCCGCTGATGTTGCCGCCGACGAGATTGGCGTTGTGCCGTTCGAGTTCGGCTGGCGCGGAGATTTTTTTTGTAATAATGCAGTCTCGAAAACCGGGCGCGAATCTCTCGATTTGATTTTCGATGCGTTCGGTCATATCGAAAGTCGAGCCGTTCGGAACGTGACAGTAACCCCAAGCTGTGTGCTTGCCTTCGGGCGTGCGAGACGAATCGAACAAACTGGGCTGCGCGACGAGAACGTATGGCTTTTCCGGGTTTTTCCCTTTCGACGGCGCGCGTTCGGATTCGGCAATTTCCTCGAAAGTTCCGCCGAGATGAACCGTTCCGGCGCGGGCGCACTCTTTCGCTTTCCACGGAATCGGCGCGTTTAATGCCCAATCAATTTTGAAGACGGCGTTGCCGACGCGAAAATTTTCGAGCTTGCGCCGGTAGTTTTCCGGTAATTTATGTCCGGCGATTTTCAATAATCCGCGCGTGGATAAATCGCACAACACGGCTCGTTCGGGCGAGAGCAAATCGTCAATCGTCTCGACCGGCGAATCGGCGATGACTTCGCCGCCAAGCGATTGCAGATATGAAACGAGCGCGTCGGCGATTTTCTGCGAGCCGCCGCGCGGAAAACCCCAGCCGACGGCGTGTCCCGTCAATCCGAGCATCAGCCCGAACGAAGCAGTTGCCCGCTCATCGAGCGACAAAAGCGAATGAGCCGCCATTCCCGCAAACAGAGCGCGGGCGCGCGTCCCTTTGAAAAAACTTTTTGCCAAGCCTTCCGCTGAACGCAGTGCGCGCAAACCGAATCTGGCGGCGGTTATCGGATGACGCGGAACGCCGATGGGCGCGAGCAAATCCGCAACGAGATTTTCCCAATCGTCAACCAGCGGCTTCATCAATCGGCGATATGCTTTTACGTCGCTTTTATCGAGCGTCTCGCCGGTTTCATCAATCGAGCGTTCGAGCATCACCGCCGTTCCGTCATCCAACGGATGCGCGAGCGGCGCGGGCGGCTGAATCCATTCCAAACCGTGCGCGTCGAGCGGCAAGCTGCGGAAAAACGGCGACGCGACACCGAGCGGATGCACCGCCGAGCAAATGTCGTGAACGAAACCCGGCAGCGTCAACTCGCCCGAACGAGTTCCGCCGCCGATTGTTTTCTGCGCCTCTACCACGCGCACCGCAATGCCGTTCCGCGCCAGTTCGACGGCGGCGGCAAGTCCGTTCGGACCCGAACCGACGACGGTTGCCTGATTAAAAGAGGAACGATTCATATTCGGTTTTGCAGTTCAAACCTAAATCTGTAAGGCGTAATGCTGCTGTTCGGCGGCGAGTTTCACGCAAAAAACCGCGCTGTTCGGCAACACGCGGAGACGCAAACCGTCGAAAGGCGGCAAAAGAAGATTGGCGATTGTCGTCGCCGTTTGAATCGCGGCGCATAAAATTCAGCGAGCGCGATTCTTCCGATTACCGACGCGGTTAATAAAATTGTTTTTTCGCTTTACCGCGTCGGAAAAATTTAATCTACTGCGGTTCGGTTTGAAACGACTTCTCCGCGCCGCGCCGCCCGCAGAGCTTCGCCCGCCGTCCAGATTGCCGCGCCAATCAATACCAAATCTTTTGCCAGAAATTGTCCCGGCATCGGCGACGGAAACGGAAAGCCGTAACCCGGCTGCCAAACGC
>JAABUN010003487.1_pt1 | contig 24235 bp, 20 predicted proteins | sample 5559311 | NCBI WGS metagenome assembly JAABUN01 (sample SAMN10711877, study PRJNA513370) | rock metagenome | isolation source: Antarctica rocks | place: Antarctica: Victoria Land, Siegfried Peak sud
CCCCCGGTGCCACGGGGCTGACGGTGACGCTGCGCTATCACAAGCGCCAGCTCTGCCAGCTCTTCCTCGCCCTCTTCGACCCGCAGGAGTATCGCGGCACGCGGATGAATCCCGGCGGGGTCGGGGATATCGTGCTCGCGTTGCGCCTGGGCGAGGGGGAGGCCGGGCCAGGCGCGTTGCCCGGCCCGCTGCGCCCGGGGCGCTGGCGGGCGCTGATCGATATCGAGCGCACCAGCGAGACGGCGGACTATACGCTGGAGATCGTCGCCGTGGCGGCGGGCGTGTCGGCGGGCGCAGGCGCGGACGGCGGGCCGACAGCGACACCGGGCGAGGGGCACGTCCCCGCCCCGGCGACGGCGGCGGCGGCGGAGTTGACCGCGCCCGCCGTCGCGCGCGGCGCGGGGTGGTATCGCGGCGAGTTGCACGCGCATAGCTGGCACAGCGATGGCAAGGTGCCGGTGGCGGAGGTGGTTGGGGCGGCGCGCGCGTTCGGCCTCGACTTCCTGGCCCTGACCGATCACTTCACCAACGCGGGGTGGGGCGAGGCGGTCGCGCTGGGCGACGCCGACCTCGCGATCCTGCGGGGGCTCGAACTGACCGGCCATGCGGGCCATGCGAATCTGCACGGCCTCGGGCGCTGGGTGAACGTCTACCCGGATGGCCCCGCGCTCGACGCCGCCGGGCGCGTGGTGGCGGTCCAACCGGGCGCGGAGCGCTGGGATATCAATGATGTCGCCCGCGCCGCGCGGGAGGGGGGGGGCCTCTTCTGCGTCAACCATGCCTTCGCCGGTGATCTCGGCTGGCGCTACCATGCCTTCGACTGGGATCTCGCCGATTTGATGGAGATCTACCATCATCTGGAGGGGCCGCACAACGCTTTCCAGCTCGGGCTGTGGGACGAGCAACTGCGCCGAGGGCGGCGGATCGTCGGCGTGGCCGGCACCGACTCGCACCACCCGCGCGACGCCCGGCATCGGCTCGGGCAGTGCTTCACGTATGTCCACGCGCCCGAACTCAGCGAGGCGGGGATCATCGCCGGGCTGCGCTCGGGGCGTGTCTACGCCAGCCTGGGGCCGCGCCTCGATTTCTGGGCCACCACGACCACCGGCGACCGGACGACGATGGGCGGGGCGGTGTCCCCCGGCGGTGCGGTGCGGCTGGGGCTCGAACTGCGCGACTTGCGCTTCCCGGCACAAATGTTCCTGCTCAAGAATGGCTACTTCCAGGAGGCGGTGGCGGTCGAGCCGACCGGACCGGGCGAGGCGCGGACGGTGACGTTCACCGACACGCCGGATGCGCCGGGCTACTACCGAGTGGAGGTCTATGCGGCGAACCCCCAGGAACCGCGGGTCTACCGCCAGCCCGCCGCGCTCCTCGCGCTCACCAACCCGATCTTCGTCGCGTAGGGGAGGCACATGCAACTGACCAAGCACCTGCGCGCGGCACGGCATCCCGGCAGGCTCCTGGCGCGGCGTGCCGGGAGCCGCCCGTTCTCGCGCGAGCGACTGACGCCGTTCCTCTACCTGTTGCCGACGCTGATCCTGCTGCTGGTGTTCGACATCTGGCCGATCTTCCTCGGTTTCTGGATCAGCCTGTGGCGCTGGGGTGTGGCCCCGGAGCGCTTCGTCGGGCTGGCGAACTACGGGCGCCTCTGGGAGGAGACTGTCCGCGTCGAGGGGGACAGGATGCTCATCGGCAACCTGGGGCAGAGCTTCCTGGTGACGCTCTATTTCGTGGTCGGTACGATCCCGGCGACCCTCACGCTGTCATTCCTGGTTGCCAATCTGCTCTACCAGAAGATTCGCGGGCGGGCCTTCTTCCGCGCCGCCTTCTTCCTGCCGCATGTCACCTCGACCGTCGCGGTCGGGATGGTGTTCCTGTGGATCTTCAACCCGCAGGTCGGTGTCGCGAACGCCCTCCTCCGCTGGCTCGGGCTACCGGCGCAGAGCTGGCTCCAGGACCCCGACCCGGTGCTGCGGAAGGTCGTCGTGGGCCTCGGCCTCGGCTGGCCTGCGGGGCTGTCGGATACGCTGGCGGGGCCGAGCATGGCGCTCTTCTGCGTGATCCTCTTCAGCATCTGGGCGTCGCTCGGTTTCAACACCGTGATCCTCCTCGCCGGCCTCTCGGCGATCCCGCCAGAGCTGTACGAGGCGGCGCGGCTCGACGGGGCCACGGCCTGGCAACTGATGCGGCGGATCACCCTGCCGCTCCTCTCCCCGACGCTCTTCTTCCTGCTGACGATCTCGGTAATCGGCGCGTTCCAGTCGTTCGAGTCGGTCTATATCCTCAGCGGCGGCGGTGGCTCGGGGAGTCAGGCGGGCGGGCCGCTCCGCACGACGACCACGCTGACCCTCTACATCTTCGATAACTTCTATCAGCGACCGAGCGCGGTCGGCTACGCCGCCGCCGCGTCGTTCCTCCTCTTCGCCTTCCTGGTCGGCCTGACGGCGTTGCAATTCCGTTTCGTCGAGCGGCGGGTCTTCTACGGATAGGGCCAAGCGCCGGGCGAAGGGCCGAGCACGAAAGGGGTATATGTACGATGAGCGGAGGGCCAGACAACGTCGCCTCACACCCCACATCGCGCGCCGCGCGCCCCCTGATGGCGGCAGTCTACGTGGCGCTGATCGTCGGGGCGCTGGTGATGTTGTTCCCGTTCTACTGGATGGTGAGCACCTCCTTCAAGGATCTCGCGGAGATCAACCACACCCCGCCGACGCTGCTGCCGCAGCTCTGGCACCCGGAGAACTACCTCACGGCCTGGAACAAGCCGGAGTCGACGTTCGGGCGCTACTTCCTCAACTCGGCGATCATCGCGCTCGGGGGCACCGCGCTTCAAATGTTCTGCGCGATCCTGGCCGCCTACGCCTTCGCGTGGATGGACTTCCCCTTGAAGGGGCCGCTCTTCCTGCTGGTGCTGACCACGCTGATGATCCCCTTCGAGGTGACGTTGATCCCGAACTTCGTGACGATCCGACATCTGCCGCTGCTCGGCGGCAACGATATCACCGGGGACGGCGGTCGCGGCCTCTACGACTCGTATGGCGGGATCATCCTGCCGGGGCTCGCCAACGCCTTCTCGGTCTTCCTGCTGCGGCAGGCGTTCCTGCAACTGCCGCGCGACTTCTGGGATGCCGCCCAGATCGATGGTGCGGGGCGCTGGCTCTCCCTGTGGCGGGTGGCGGTGCCGCTGACCATGCCGACGATCCTCACCGCGACGCTGTTCGCGCTGCTGGCTCGTTGGAAGGCGGTGCTGTGGCCGCTGATCGTCACCTCCAGCGAGGATCTGCGCCCGGTCCAGGTGGCGATGCTCTATTTTCGGAGCGAGGAAGGGCCGAACTTCCACTACCTGATGGCCGCCGCGACCCTGGTCGCACTCCCCGGCGTCGTGCTCTATCTGCTCGCGCAGCGTCACTTCACCGAGGGGCTGGCCTCGGCGGGCGTGAAGGGGTGAGGGCGCGAGGAGGACATACGTTCGGATATCGTGCGACAGAGGTAACGGCCCCAACTCTCGTCCCGAGCGGCGTACTCCGTCTGTGTGGACAACGTAGCGCTAGCACCGCCGGACGGAGATAACCCGATGGTTTGGCGAGAGGAGTGCGGGCTATACCGCCAAAACAACCACCGTGCTGTTCCCAGCGCGCGGTAGCTAGAGGGTGTCAAAAACCTTGTGGTGGCGCTTGTGCGTGGGAAACGCATTGCTTGTGCCGTTCGCCACCGCACGGAACGAGAGGGCGAAGGATGCCCCGTTGCCGCTAACGGGCGTTCGCGCCGAGATGGTGCCGCTGGCGACCATGAGCGGCAGCTCTATCCCGCCGCTACCGGTCCCTGCCCGTCACAAACCCCACAATCGGTAATCACAACCGCTTAAGTGCATCATCATTCGATCCGGGGCGCGGCGGGTGGTCGAAACCGCGCGGTTTGGGTGGGCTGCGGGGAGCCGTGGCTCGCCTCTTCGGCGGGATCGCGCGTGAGGCGATCGGTGGCGAGGTCGGCACCGGTGTTGAAGTTGAGCGAGAAATGGGGGTGGCGCGTCGCCGGATCGATCGCCGAGCGCGCGTAGCAGACGAACTCCGGCCTCCGGGCCGGACACGGGAGCGCCGAGTGGGCGAGTCGTCGCGCCAGCTCCAACGGCTCGTCGCCGGTGAGGGTGTCCGCGAGCACCACCTGCACATCGAGGTCGCTGTTTCCGGGCCGATACGCCCCACAGGCGGCGGAGCCGAACAGGTAAATGCCAACGACGCGCGACTCGAGCACCGCGCGGACCGAAGAAGTCAGCGCGCGCAGATACGCAGTCTCGGCAGCGGGTAGCATGCTCATCCCCTCATTCACCGTACGAACCACCGCGCGGCGGCGGCACGTCGGGTACGGGCTGGTAACGCTCGCGCCGCACTGGCGGTATCGCGAGCGCAATAGACCCGGGCGCAGCGTGTGACAAGTACCACCGCGACGGAGACCAGCGACCCGCTCGACACCGCTATGTCCTGTTGTCTTCCCAGCCGACTGGCCGTGTCGATCCTACCTCAGAGACAAGTATCGGCCACTTCCGCAGCTTCCTCGCCATGAATCGCCCCGCTCAACGACCGATATCTCGGAAATCGCGGATACCGCGACTGTACACCGCCACCACCGAGGTGGCGCACGTACGCGGTACGCGGCGACAGACATAGGCGGTTGAACAGCATCCTGATGGCTCATCTTTTTCTCGACCACAGCCATATCTTTGTGCCCCCCAAAACTAAACGACTGCTCCACAGACATACATCACGTCGCCATGCACTCGCAAAAGCGCGCCTTCTGCGCTACGATACCCCCACACAAATCCACCGATGACAACGATGAGGAGCGGCGTGCGTGCGTGAGAACAAGAGCGGCCCGAACCGCCGGGCGACCGACCGATCGAAAGCGGAAGCGGAGACGCTCCCGAACGTCGTCGATGATCTCGGGAAGTCGCGCGCGGCGTTCGAGGAGTTACGCAAGTATCCCTTCTTCTTCGCCGATGAAGACGACGATGAACCGACGAATGCGCCCCTGTCGCACGCCGAGCTGGAGCGGAGCGCGACCGCCCCGCCTATCCCCGCCCCGCCGACCGAGATCCGCCCACTGTTGGCGCAGCCCCTGGTGGGCGCGGCGCGCGCGGAGGCGACGAGTCGGGGTGCGGCACCCGTACCGGAAAGCGCCGCACCGGTAGCGGTGGCCTCGCTCGCCGAGCGCCACGCCGCCGCGATCGCGCGCAAGCAGTCGGCACCACCGGCACCGCCCGCCGTACCGGTACCGTCCGCCGCACCAATAGAGTCCGCCGCCGAGCGGGAGACGATAGCGCACGCCGCGCAAGTACCGCAACCCGTGCAGGAGCCGTGGTACAGCCGTGCCCCTACCGGTGTCTCGCTCGTCGCGGTCATCGTCTACTTCCTGATCGGGGGCGTGGCCCTGATCGGCACCGGCCTCGTCCTCGGCGGGCTCGGCGGCAGCCTGATGGCTATCTTCGGCCTCGCGGTCACGTCCGTCGCCGCTCTCGTCGCCTGGCAGGAGTTGACCAGCATCAGGAGCTAACGCGCCCAGCCTTGTCTGCAGACCCCGCCGACAGAAATCGGCGGGGTTTTCTGCTACATTGGCCGCGAACGGATGGCACGACACACCACGACACATGTAGAAACGATGGGCAACGATGAAGAAGTGGCACGCGGATGGACCGGCCCATGAACCCCTGATCGCGGCGTTGGCGGGGATCATCTTCCTGATCATCGGGGCCAGGCATGATGGGTCGCTCGGGGTGAGTTTCACCATCCTCGGGTTCGCGGTCATCGGGCTCGGCGCGCTGGCCTTCTTCGCGCAGTTCCTTTTCTGGTGGTGGGACAGCAAGCGCTGAGGGCCGCGCGCGACGGCGCGGCGGCGGCGCGGGAGGCAGTGGGGATGGCGACGGACGAGCACGCACCCGGCATGACGCGGCGAGCGACCCGACGCGCGCGCGTCGGGCTCCTGTCCGTGGGGCTCGGTGCCTATTGGGAGCAGTTCCCCGGCCTGCGCCCGGCCCTGGAAGGTTACGCCGCTCGGGTCGCGACCGGGCTGGAAGAATCTGGTGGCACGGTCGTCGCGCGCGCCTTCGTGTCGGGGCCGGAGGAGGCGGTCGCGGCCGGCGAGCAGCTCCGCGCGGCGGGGCTCGATCTGCTGGTGGTCCATCTGGCGACGTACGCGACCTCGACCCAGGTCTTGCCGGTCATCCAACGCGCGGGCGTCCCCGCCCTGCTGATCGATCTGCAACCGCACCCCCAGATGGACCATGCCAACACCGACACCGGGCGCTGGCTCGAATACTGCGGCGTCTGCCCCCTGCCGGAACTGGCCGCGACGCTGCAACGTTGCGACATCCCCTTCCGCTCGGTATCGGGCCATCTCGACGATGCGCGCGCGTGGGCACGGATCGCGGCCTGGGTCCGCGCGGCTGGCGTGGTGGCCGGGCTGCGTGCGGGGCGCTTCGGCCTCCTCGGCCAGCTCTATCCAGGGATGCTCGATGTCGCGACCGATCTGACCCTCGTCCATCGCCACACCGGCGGCCACGTCGAGGTGCTGGAGATGGACGATCTGCGTGTGCGGGTCGAAGGAGCCGCAGAAACCGCGATCGAGGCGGTCATCGCGCGGACGCGCGACATCTTCGCGATCGCGGACAGTGTCAAGGACGCCGATCTGCGCTGGGCGGCGCAGGTGGCGGTCGGGCTCGAAGCGTTGGCGCGCGACTTCGATCTCAGCGCCCTGGCCTACTACTATCGCGGGCTCGGCGGCGGGGAGTACGAGCGCCTCGGCGCGGGCCTGATCCTCGGGGCCTCGCTGCTCACCGCCGCCGGGATCCCGTGCGTCGGCGAATACGAACTCCGCACCTCCCTGGCGATGCAGATCATGGACCAGCTGGGCGCGGGCGGCTCGTTCACCGAGTTCCAGGCCCTTAACTTCGCGGATGGCGTGGTCGAGATGGGCCACGACGGCCCCGCCCATCTCGCGATCAGCGCCGCCCGCCCGATCCTGCGCGGCCTCGATGTCTACCACGGCAAGCGCGGCGAGGGGGTGGCGGTGGAGTTCGCGGTGCGCGAGGGGCCGGTCACGCTGCTCGCGCTGACGCAGCGGCGCGACGGCGGCTATCGCCTTGTCGTCGCGGAAGGGGAGGTGGTGCCGGGGCCGACCCTCGCGCTCGGCAATACCACCAGCCGCGTCGTGTTCGGCATGGACCCCGGCGAATGGGTCGACGCCTGGTGCGCGACGGGGCCGTCGCACCACTGGGCACTCGGCATCGGCCACCAGGCGGGCGTGCTGCATCGCGTGGCCGATCTCCTCGGCGCGGAGATCGCGCAGATCAAGCCGTAGCGTGTCGCTGGCAATGCCGCCCAATGGCCCCGTCGCCGGTCGGCGACGGGGCCATTGTTGTCGTGTCCTCAGCCGCAGCGGGCGCGACGCTCAGCCCTGTCGCCGCGCCATCCGCCCACCGAAGCGGAGCCAGGTCAGTGCACCCTGCTCGTCGCGCAAGAACTCGCCGCGCGCGTCCTTGAAGGGCGGGTCGAGCGCGATGACCGCGTCCTCCGCACCGAGCGCGAGGCGGGTCGGCGGCGGCTTCGGCCCCGCCGGGCTGTCCCGCTTCGGGAAGCCGCCCTGCGGGATCATCTGCGCGACCAGTCCATCCCCTTGCACCGTCAGTTCCAGCTCCATCAGCGCCGCGCGGTAGCGCCCGGCATAGGGGGCGAGTTCCGCCGCCGTCAGCGTGCGCGGCATCAGCGGCTTCTCGGCGATGCCACAGTAGTGGCGCAACGCCCATGCCACGATGGCGGTGTGCAGTTGGCCGCCGCGATCGGCGTTGGTCAGCACGGTCAGCGCGAAGTTGCGCTCGGGCACGAGGACAAAAGCCGAGAGTTGCCCGTTCGTCGTGCCGCCGTGGCGCACCGTCTCGACCCCATCGAGCGTCTTCATCATCCAGGTGATCCCGAACGAACCGAAGGCGGACCCGGCATCCATCCGCCCCTCCTGCATCGCGGCCAGCGTCCCCTGTTCGAGGAGGCGCGCGCCATCGGGCGCGGTGCCGTCGCCGAGGTGGAAGCGGGCGTAGCGGAGTTGATCGCGCACGCTGGAACTTAGCCCACCGGCGGCGTGCGCCGCGCGCGCCAGCGCCCACGGGCGCGCGACGGTCGTCCCGGCGTCCGTCACCGTGTGCCCGACCGCCACACGGCGACTGATGCAATCGGCGGCGAAGAAGAACGACTCGGCCATGCCGAGCGGTTCGAGGACCAGCTCGCGCACCGCCGCCTCGTAGGTCTGGCCGGTCACCGCCTCGATGACGCGTCCCGCCAGGTAGAAGCCCGCGTTGTTGTACGAGGCATACGCCCCGAGCGGCGTCCATTGGGGCAACTCGACCATCCGCGCCACGATCGTCGCCAGCGCGTCGTCGCCGTCGCCGGTGTCGTCGAAGTAATCGCCGAGCCAGCCGCCGGTATGGTTGAAGAGGTGGCGCAGCGTCACCCGCGCGGCGGCGGCCTCATCCCGCAGGTGCAGATCCGGCAGATAGGTCCGCAGCGGCGTGTCGAGGTCGAGCTTCCCGGCCTCCACCAGGCGCATCGCCACGGTGCCGGTGAAGGTCTTGGTGGTGGAGCCGATCTGGAAGAGGGTGTGGTCGTCGACCGCGACCGGGGCCTCCACGTTGGTGATCCCGAAGCCCGCCGCGTATTCCACGCCGTCCCGCAGTACCCCGACCGCCACGCCCGGCACGCCGAAACGCGCCATCGCCGCCCGAACCTCGTCGCAGAGTTGTCGGAAGTCGGGATCAGCACTCGCGGCGGGCCCTGCCGGAGCGGTATGCAATTCGGTCATCGGATGCTCCTCTCCATCGCTCGCTCGACACGCCGATCGGACACGGCGCTGCTGGCATGACTGAACCCCTGACGTGCGCGACCACATGGTAGCACACCCGGAACGTCCGCCCATCGCGCCCGCGCTCCATGCCAGCGCGCGCGATTCTTGCTATACTATGCCGATAACCGGACACCCGTCCGGTAAAGGTCCGGCGATGGTACGCCGGATGACGACGACCGGACGAATGGGAGCGGAGATGTCACTGAAGGATACGGGGTTACTGATCTTGCGCGCGGGTGTGGGCGGGGCGATGGCGGCGCACGGGGCGCAAAAGCTCTTCGGCGCGTTCAATGGGCCGGGCCTGCAAGGGACCGCCGGTTTCATGGGCAGCCTGGGGCTGCGCCCGCCCCATTACTGGGCCGGCGCGGCGGCGGCGGGAGAGTTCGGTGGCGGCACCCTGATGGCGCTCGGTCTGCTCGGCCCGCTCGGCCCGATCGGGACGATCTCGGCGATGGCGATGGCGACGCAGAAGGCACACATGGGCAAGCCGTTCTTCGCGATGGCAGGCGGGCCGGAGGTGCCCGCGCTCTACAGCACCGTCGCGCTCGCCCTGGTCGCGACCGGCCCCGGCCTCTACTCGCTCGACAGGGCGATCGGAATGAAGCTCCCACGCTGGCTCTCGGCCACCGCCGCCCTCGCCGCCGCCGGGGTGGTGATCTACGGCATGCTCCAGGAGCCGGACGCGCCGGCGGCCGATGAGGTGCAGGAGTCCGCCGAGGAGCACCAGGTCGCGACTGGCACGGAAGCGTCGTAGTCCGGCACAACTGTTTCTTGTCCCGGGGGCGAGCGCAAAGGGGGGCGGGCACCATTGTGGTGCCCGCCCCCCTTTGCATCCCCCTCCCCCCACTCGCCCCGATGGGTCGCCAGATACCGGACATTGTCGGCAACGCCACGCACCCCCGCGCTTCGCTCGCCGTAGGGCAGGTCGGACGGCGGATAGATCGCCACGCCGCCCGCCGCCAGGGCACGCCGAAAGGTCGCGTCGGTATCCGGCACGTAGACATGCAGGGCGCCCGGAATCGGTGTCCACGCGCCCCGTGCCTCACCCACTTCGCGCAACGAGTCGCCGAGGCGGATCTCGGCGTTCATCGGGGTGCCATCGTCGTGCGCATCGCGCCGGATCACCGCGGCATCGAAGGCCGCGACCATGAACGCGATCACCCCCTCCGTGTCGCGCACCGTCAGGTACGGGGTGACGGCGCGAAAGCCGGGTCGCGGATACGTTTCGGCGTCGGACACCGGGCTCACCCCCTCGGCAATATCACGCACGGGCCGTATCAGTCTGCCGCGCCCCGCGCCAGGTTACCGCGAGCCGGTCGAAAGGGTCCTGAAAAAATGCGCCGACAGCGCCGCCGCTCGCGCGGCGCGCGAGACCCTCCCGCGCCCGCGCCGTAGCGACGATGGTGCATACCCCGGGCGCGAGCGCGCCGAACCGCGCGGGCGATTGCGCCGAAGTGCGCGCGGCGAGGGCCGCCGCCCTGCTGCCAGATCGCCCCGTGCCCGGCTTGTCCGCGACGATTGGCCGGGTTATGCTGCTCCGTACCGCGCGAGACTCTTGGCGGCGCGGAGCGAAGATGCGGCGATGGGGATCGATGGCGGTCGGGAACGAACAGACGCAACGCCCGATAAACGGACCGGGTGTCGGCCCCGTTACTGCGCCCCAACCACCGCGCGACCCGTATCGTGCCCTGCGCTCGCGCGATTTCCGTTTCCTGCTAATCGGGGTGTTCCTCTCCTCATTCGGGCAGCAGATGCTCGCGGTGGCGCTCGGCTGGGAGCTGTACGACCGCACCGGCTCGGCCCTCGCCCTTGGTGGGATCGGCCTGGCGCTGATCATCCCCGTGATCGTCCTCTCCCTACCGGCGGGGCATGTGGCGGACACCTATAGCCGCAAGCGGGTGATGATCGCCGCGCAAGGGGCGATCGCGCTCGGCGCACTCGGGCTGGCGATCCAGACGCAACGCGGGGGGCCGCTCCTCCCGATCTACGCCTGCCTCACCCTGATCGGCAGCGCCCAGGCGTTCAACAATCCTGCCAGTTCGGCGCTGGTCGCCCAGGTCGTGCCGCCCGACGCTTTCGAGAGTGCGATCACCTGGCGCAGCAGCGTCGGCCAGGTCTCCGCCGTCCTCGGCCCGGCGGCGGGCGGCTTCCTGATCGGCACCTTCGGCGGGGCGGCGTGGGTCTTCGCCCTCTATGCGGTGGCGGCGAGTATCTTCGCCATCCTGCTTGTCTTCCTGCGCGTGGCCGCGTCGCCGCGCCGCGCCACAGCCGCGCGGACGCTGCGTTCGATCGCGGAAGGTCTCCGTTTTCTCATCCGCACGCCGGTCCTCCTCGCGGCGATCACCCTCGATCTTTTCGCGGTCCTGCTCGGCGGCGCAACGACCTTGTTACCGATCTTCGCGCGCGACATCTTGCACGTCGGAGCTTTCGGGCTTGGCTGGCTTCAGGCCGCCGCCTCGCTTGGCTCGATCGGGATGGCGTTCACGCTGGCACAGCGCCCGCCATTCCGCAAAGCCGGGCGGACCTTGCTACTGGCCGTGATCGGCTTCGGACTGGCGACGATCGTCTTCGGCCTGTCGCGCTCGTTCATTCTCTCCTTCGGCGCGCTGCTCGTCCTCGGTGCCTGCGACAACATCAGCGTGATCGTGCGCAGCACCCTGCTCATGGTCCGCACGCCGGACGAGCTACGCGGGCGGGTCAGCGCGGTCAACTCCCTCTTCATCGGCACCTCCAACCAGCTCGGCGGCTTCGAGTCGGGGGTGGCGGCCTACCTCTTCGGGCCGGTCCTGGCGGTTGTCGGCGGCGGACTTGGGACCATCCTGATCGTCCTCCTCATCGCCTGGCGCTGGCCCGAGATGCGCCAACTCCGTACCCTGCGCGAACCGGCCCCTGAACCGGTGCTCGTTCCCACGGCGTAGCGGGCCAATAGCGGACTATCACCGATGCCGAGCCACACGTTCGCGCCGGATCTGCGCCGGGATCGAGGTGCGCCATGAGGGGTATACCTCGGGGCGGTCCGCAGCGGCGTTGCGCCACGAGGATGGGACGCGCGCACGAGAAACAAATCCTCTCGTTCGCGAGGCTCGCTTGTACATGGTGCCTGCACACCGGCGCATGCGATAGTGCCGACGACACGGGCAAGAACCGCGCCCATACTTGCGGCGCGGTTCTTGCGTACCCTGTACGCACAGCAAGGAGGCACGACGATGGGGATCGCGCCGCTCATTATACGGTGAGGCGAGAGATGAACGACATGAGCGCTCTTGATGCGATCGAGCCGGGCATGCCCGTCATCGGGGTGGATGGTGCGGCGATCGGTACGGTCGATTCGGTGCATCCAACGGGCATCCGCGTCGCGGACCACGAAATCCCGAGCGAAGCGATCGCCGACGTGACCGACCGCAGAGTCACCCTCCGCATCGCCAAGACCGCGTTGATGGCCCGACGCGATCCCGACTTGGAGGGATTCGGCGACACTGAAGGGACTTACGCGATGTCGAACGGTGATCACTGACAGCACAATCGACAGCTGGTCGCGCCCGACAAGAGGCTGCGCGTAGGTAGGGGACAACGCCATGAGCGGGCGAATGCCAGATGCGCATCTGGACGATACGCGCGAGCCGCAAATTATCCGCTACGAGCTTTCCTTCCGCACGATCATCACGGTGGTGGCGACCATCGCGGCCTGTTGGCTGCTGATCCGCGTGTGGCAGATCATCCTCTTGCTGGTGATCGCGCTCGTCCTCGCCGGCACCCTCAGTCCGCTCCTTGCGTGGCTCGAACGCCACAAGATCAAGCGCCCGCTCGGCCTCGGGATCGTCCTGATCGGGATGATCGCGCTGATCGGCGGACTCGGGGCGCTCGTCGTCCCCGCGCTCGCCTCGCAGATCACCTCCGTGGTGGATAACGCACCACAGATGCGAACCCAACTCGCGGACACCCTCGCGACGATACCAGGACTCACCAACGTCGCACAAACGGTCCGTGAGGCGGAGCTATCGGGGGTCGTATCGACGATCGGGACACAAGCACTGGCCTACGCGGCGGTGGCGCTACAGTCGGTTTTCTACGCAATCATGGCACTTATCCTCGCCATCTATCTGCTCGCAGATCATGAGCGTGTACAGGGTTTCATCTTTGCGCTCCTGCCGCGCCGTTACCACCTGCGCTCGGCACGGGTGCTGCTCGACATGGAGACGATCGTCGGGGGGTATGTGCGCGGTCAAGCGCTCACATCGATCCTGATCGCCGTCTTCACCTGGGTGGTCCTGGCAGCATTCGGCGTGCCCAATGCCCTCGCGCTGGCCGTCATCGCGGGCTTCGCCGACCTGATCCCGCTGATCGGACCGATCCTGGCGGTCGCCCCCCCCGTCCTGGCAGCACTGACGCAAGGGCCGGTGACAGCAACTATCGTATTGGCCCTCCTCCTCGTGTATAACCAGATCGAGAACCATATCCTGATCCCTCGCGTCTACGGGCAAACGATGCGCCTCTCGCCAGTCGCGGTGATCGTCTCGCTGCTAACCGGTGGTGCGTTGCTGGGGGTAGTCGGGGCACTGCTCGCTCTGCCTATCGCGGCGGGAATCCGTGTGCTGGTCGAGGATCTACGGATCGAACTCCCCGGTGAGCTTACCGGCGAACAGAGCCAGCGTACCAATCAGGATGAGGCCGAGGCGCGGTATGCCGAGCAATCCGAGGGGGCCTCGGCGGTCGAGGCGGCGGTGATCGCCACCACCTTCGCCGAACAGCTCCAGGAAGACGAGCGGCTCACAACCGGGCAACTCGAAGCACCGGTCGAGGAACAGGGCAATGACGGCGCGTCCGGCCCCCGAGACGGAATGACACCGGCCTCGCTCCCCAATCCGGCGCGCTGATCGATCGAGCATAGCAGAGCACAATTTGCGGCCAGACAATTCGAGGAGGAATCATGACAGACCGCTCGATGCAGGGCGCGGTGGGAACGGTTGCGCCGGACGAGCCAACGCCAGCACCGCGATCGAGTCCAGCCGATCGGCGTGGCACGCTCCAGGGTGCCCCCGGCGATCCCGTCGTCTCGATGCGTGGGGTGACGAAACGCTTCGGAGAATTCACGGCGGTCAGCGATCTCGAACTGACCGTGCCGCGCGGCGGCTTGGTCGCCATGATCGGGCCGAGCGGCTGCGGTAAGACGACGACGTTGCGGCTGCTCCTCGGCGTCTATGAGCCGACCGAGGGCGAATGCCTCGTATTCGGGCAGCCCTCGCACCACATCCGCCGTCCGGTGCGCGAACGGATGGGCTACTTGCCGCAGCAGTTCGTCCTCTACCCGACCTTAACCGTGGAGGAAAACCTTGGTTTCGCCGCCGCCACGTACGGCCTCGGCCCGGTACGTCGGCGCCGCAACCAGCAGGCAGTGCTCGAACTCGTCGGCCTGACCGAAGCGCGCAAGAAGCTGGCGCGCGACATCTCCGGCGGGATGCAGCGCCGCCTCGGCCTCGCCGCGACGCTGATCCACCAGCCCGATCTGCTTTTCCTGGACGAGCCGACCGCCGGGATCGATCCGATCCTCCGCGAGCAACTCTGGTCCGAGTTCCGCCGCTTGCAAAGGGATGGTCGGACACAGTTCGTCACCACGCAATACATCGCCGAAGCGGAATACTGCGACACGGTAATCCTGATGGATCACGGGAAAATTGTGGCGAACGGTGCCCCCGATGAGTTGCGGCAGAGCGCGGCGGGGGGCGACCTGATCGACTTGACCAGTCCCGATCTCGACCGACCGATGCGCGACCGTTTGCGTGCGCTCACCGGTGTACGCTCCCTGAAGATGACGCACGAGGACCAGTTGCGCTTAACCGTCGAGGACGCGGCGGCGCTGATCCCGATCGTGATGACGGCGGTTCAAGAAGGCGGCGGTACGGTGCAAGCCATCGAGGAGCGACGGCTCTCGTTCAGCGAGGTCTTCGTCACGATCCTGCAACAGAATGGCCGAACGGATGCGGGAGTGGGTCGTTATGACGAGTAGCCAGCGTAGCGTTTCCACCACGAAGGTGGCACGCCGAGGGGTGTTGAACCGACTCGCCAGCGCGGTCGTCCGCCCTTCGTCATTCGTTGGGAAGGAGCTAACCGAGGTGCGGCGTCAGCCACGCCTCCTGCTCAGCCTGGTGCTGGGGCCGTTCCTGATCCTGTTCCTCTTCGGCATCGGCTATGCCGCCTCGCCACAGGACATCCGGACGGTCGTCGTGCTGCCCTCCGATTCGCCGCTCGCCAACAACGCCGAGCAGTATCGCGACGCCTTCGCCAAACCGTTCGTCCTGGAGAGCATAACCGAGGATGCTCAGGCGGCGCGCGACCGTCTCGCGCGCCGAGAAATTCAGGCGATCATCTACTTCCCCGCCAATGCGTACCAGACGGTGCTCCAGGGTCAGCGCGCCACGTTGCAGGTCGAGTACAACGAGATCGATCCGCTGACCGCCCAATGGGTCAATTATTATTCCTACGTACAAACAAACGAACTGAATAAACGTATCCTGGTCGAGGCGTTGAAACAGAATCAGGGTGGGCAGACCAATAGCCAGCAGGAGAGCAAAGCCCTCGCGACGCAAATGGGGAGCGATGCGAGCACGTTGCGCGGCGCACTCGCCAGCGGCGATCGCGGCGCAGCGTTGCAACAGATCGCCGCTATTCGCCAAAACAACGCCAAGGCGCAGCAGAATACCCTGACCTCGCTGCAATTGCTGGGGGGTGTCGCGTATTTCACCAACGTACAGAATCCGGGAAGTACCCCCCAGGGTCAGGCGATCACTGCGGCACAAGGGGCGATCACGCGGATCGACGACAACAGTAACCGGCTCCAAGCGGACGTACAAGCCGGGCAGACGGGTCAGAACCAGCAGGATCTGGCGAACACGATCGGCCAGGATGCCGGGGTGATCGGGCAATCCTCCGACCAATTGAAAACGATCCCGCCGGATGTCCTGGTATCCCCCTTTCAATCGCAATCGAACAATATCTCCCCCATCACGCCGGGCTTCGTCGAATTCTACGCGCCGGCGGTGATCGCGCTGCTGATCCAACACATCGCGGTCACCCTCACCGCACTGACCCTGGTCCGCGAGCGGCTGCTCGGCGCGGTCGAGGTCTTCCGTGTCTCGCCGACCGGCGCGGGCGAAGTGATGATCGGCAAGTACATCGCCTACCTGCTCCTCACGGCGCTGCTAGGCGGAGCGTTGGCAGTGGCGATGCACCTCGGACTGAAGATTCACATCCTCGGCGGCTATCTCCCCTTCATCGGCGTGTTGCTCCTGCTGATCCTGGCCTCGCTCTCGTTCGGTTTCTTCATCTCGGCCATCTCGAATAGCGAGAGCCAGGCGGTACAATTCTCCATGCTGGTGCTGCTCGCCTCGGTCTTCTTCGGTGGCTTCTTCCTGGGGCTGGAGTCGCTCGCACCCTATGTGCGGGTCATCTCCTACGCGCTGCCAGTCACCTACGGCATCAAAGCATTACAGGCGGTGATGCTGCGCGGCGAGGCTCCGGCATGGTGGGTGCTCGCCGCGCTCGGCGCGATGGCGTTGCTCCTGTTCATCGTCAGTACCGCACTGTTCCGACGGCAGTTCCGGCGCGGGTAAGGATAGGAATTCATGGCGTTGCTCGCCATCGGCGGCACGATCCTCGGGCTCGCGCTCCTCAGCTTGGCCGTGTTCGATATCTGGGCAACTGTCCTGCATCCCGGATTGGAAAGCCCGCTCAGCAATCGCTTCCACCGCACCGGCTGGCGTTTTATCAGCGGTGTGGCGCGGCGGGTGCCATTCGGCGCGCGGTTGCAAGAAGCGGCCCTGCCACTGCTTGTCGCCGGATTGATCAGCCTGTGGATCATGCTGATTTTCCTCGGTTTCGCCGCCCTCTACGCCCCCTGGCTCGGTGTCACAGGGGCCTTTAACATCGCCCAAGGGGCGACTCGTCACTGGTCGGATGCGTTCTATATCAGCGGTACGGCGCTCGCCACCCTCGGCTTCGGCGATATCAACCCGGAGGCGTGGCCGGTGCGCGCGCTGGTCGTGCTCGAAGGGATGAGCGGCACGGCGACGATCTCCCTCGCCATCGCCTACGTCCTGGCGGTCTACCCGACCCTCTCGCGGCTGCGCGTCTGCGTTACCGCGCTGGAAGCGGAGGTGGCGGGGCGCGCCAATGGCCTCCCGTTACTACGCCGATATCTCCACGAGGACGGTCGCTGGGATAGCGACCTCGATGATCGCCTTCGCGCGCTGGCGCTGGAGCTCCTGTCGCTCACCGAGAACCACGAGACGCACCCTGTCTTGTATTACAACCATCCCTCACGCGTGCAGCAGAGTATGTTGCGGATGCTGGTGACGACACAGCACCTGATCGGCTACCTGCGCTACGGACTCTCCCCCGAGGACCACGCCATCTTGGTTAAAAATCCCCAGGTACTCCTGCTGGAGCAGGCGTTCGCGTTCAGCCTGCGTCGCCTTGCCGCCTCGCTCCATACCGCCACGCACGAGGCATCCGACAACCCGATGGATAAGAGCCGCTATGCCGCCGACTTCGCACGGCTCTGCGGCGACTTGGAGGCATTGGGGCTGACCTCGGCGCGACAACTCGACGCCGAACCGGTGCCGGTCCTGGCGCAAGGGACGCGCTATCCCGGTCCCGATACGGAAGAGCTAGAAAGTTCGTCTTTTGAGGCGCAACGCGGGATCGGCACCCATCCCGGCGCGACTGATCCGGCGCTCGATCTCGTCTCCGAGTCGCCGGTCGGCGCCTACACCGCGTTCCGTCTCGCGACCGATCCCTATCTGGTCGCCTATGCCGCGACGTCCGCGTACTCGCTGGACGAGGCACAGAGCGACGCGGGCTCGGTATGGGAGATCGCCGACGAACGGCTGCCGTGAGGGTTCGGAGGGGTAGGCCGTCGATCGGGAGAGCCGACGCGATCGCGCCGCCATGCCCGGCTACGATCTGCGCGGCACGGCGCTACGGTGATCGCGCCCGCTCGGTCCCTCGGCAACGTAGCCGAAGATGCGCCGCACCGCCGGACGCATGGAGCGGATCGTGCCCCCCGGCTCGCGGATGATCGCCGAATCGAGGGCGTGCCGTACCAGGGTGCGGGAGCGCGACTCGCGGGCGATTCGTTAAGCCCGATCCCGAGGCGGGGCACCTTGACCTCCCCCGATCCCCGGCGCGCCTGGGCCGAACACAACCGTGCCGACAGCGTATCCGCATCGCGACCCAGGATCGCCGTGGCGGTACGCTTCGCGGTGCCGATAATTCGCGATATCCACGATCCACCCCCGCAGTGGCCGCCGTGAGGCGCGTGACGAGGATATCGGCAGTACACGCGCGGGCGCTCCGCCCTGGTGGCGGAGGACCCGTAAGTCCTACCATCCACCCTCAACCCTTGCCGCACCGCGCATCACGCCATGCAATACCGCCCATGCTCCACACGGGCCGAGTGCGACATGATACCGGATCGCGAGGCGAATATCGGCGTATACTTCGTCGATATGCAACCGTCACCAGTAGTGTATTCCGCCGACCGCGCGGCACGAAGGGTTTCAAAGATGGACCAGCACCGCCAGATCGTCGATCCTCGCCGTTTCCTGCGTCTCTACGGCACGACACCGCCGCGTGCGGATACACCGGAGGAGAAGATCGCGCGCGCCGCCGAGCGCCTGGCCGAGCGCCTGCGCGCGCTGACGCTCGATGGGATCGTGGTCTACGATGTCCAGGAGGAGCAGGGGCGGACCAGTATGCCACGCCCCTTCCCGTTCCTGCCCACCAGCGATTCGCGCGCCTATTCGCGGCGACTACGGGAGCTGACCGGGCTGACGCCGATCACCTACAAGTGTATTGCGGACATCACCGAGGAGGGCTGGCAGCCCTGGCTGGACGACACCGCACAGGGCTACGGCATCGATCACCTCTCCCTGGTGGGCCTGCCCACTTCACGCGGGGCCAGCAGCGCCCTGCCCCTGCCGCGCGCGATGGAACTCGCCGCCGCGCACCCGGCGGGCTTCACCCTCGGCGGGGTCGCCATCGCGGAGCGCCACACCGCGAGACGGAGCGAGAGCGAGCGCCTGCGCCGCAAGGCCGAGGCGGGCTGCGACTACTTCATCTCGCAGGCGGTCTACAGCCCGGAGCCGACGATCCGCCTCCTCACCGACTACGCCCGCGAGTGCGCCGAGCGCGGCATCACCCCGCGCCGGATCGTGCTCACGTTTGTCCCTTGTGGACGGGAGAAGACGCTGACCTTCCTCCGCTGGCTCGGGATCGAGATCGCCGACGGAACCGCCGCGACGATCATGAACGATCCGACGCCGCTGACCCGTTCGATCGCGATTTGCCGCGCGCATCTGCGCGCGATCCTCGATCACGACTACATCCGCACGCTGCCGCTCGGCCTGAACGTCGAGAGCGTCTCGATTTTCAAGGACGAGATCGAGGGCTCGGTCGTGCTGACGCACGCGCTCCAAGAGGCGGCGCGCGAGTACGGGCTGCTGTAGCACGGGGAGTGGGAAGGAATAGGAGACACAGAGGCACAGAGGGGGGACGGGAGAGAGAGCGAGATTAAAGAACGAGGGAATGGTCACCGCAGAGACACAGAGACGCAGAGTCGCGAAAAGGGCCGGTAGCAGCGGCGAGTAACGGCAGGGTAGCGGCGGCGAACCGGGCGGGAGCGGAGATACCGCTGGGGCGGAGAAGGCGCGAGGAGCGGTCCGCCCTGGCGCTGACGCGGCGTGAAAGGCGCGGGGCCGCTCCCCGATATTGGGGAGCGGCCCCGCTGCGCTGCCGTGAGACCATGCCGTCACTCCGCCGCGGCGCTGGCGAACTCGGCGTAGATCGTGGCGGCGTAGGCGATGCCGCGCAGATAATCGTCGAGGACGATGTTCTCATCGGGCGCATGCAAGTTGCAATCGGCGTTGGAGAAGCCGGTGAGGACCAGCGGCATCGGCACATGCCGCAGGATCGTCCCCTCCGCCGAGAGGCCCATCACCACCGGCGGCTTTCCGAAGGTGCGGGCGGCGGCGCGCGCGATCGCCCGCGCGACCGGTGCCTCGGGCGGCGTCTTGATCGGCCACTCGCCCGGCCCGTAGTGGTGGATGACGATGTCCGCGAAGCCCGCCGCGTCGAGGTGGCGGCGCAGCTTCTCCAGCTGGATCTCCGGTTTCAGGTCGGGCGGCAGGCGGAAGTCGAGCTTCGCCGACGCGCGCGCCGGGATGATCGTCTTCGTCCCCGGCCCGCCGTACCCGGCAGTGAGGCCGCAGATGTTGCAGGTCGGCTGGTAGCGCCGGGCGCGCACCGCGCCGGTCAGGTCGAGGTCGTGCGGGAAGGCATCGAGGCCAAGCTCGCGCCGCCACGTCGCCTCGTCCACGCGCGCCACCTCGGCCCCCACCAGCGCCTCGTCGGCGTCGGTGGGCGCGTGGTAGCCATCGAGCCAGTCGGGGATCAGGATCGTGCCATCGTCGGCGCGCAGGGTGGCGAGCGCGCGGACCAGCCGCCAGGCCGGGCTCGGCACGATCGCCGCGTTCAGCGAGTGGACATCGTCCGCCGCCCCCTCGGCGCGCAACTCGACGTAGAGGATCGCCTTCAGCCCGAGCGCGACCTCCGGCACCCCCGCCGACTCCACGATCCCGCCATCGAGGCAGAGCATCCCGTCTGCGGCGAGGAGTTCGGGGTGGTCGGCGCACCACGGCCCGAGATGCGGCGAGCCGATCTCCTCCTCGCCCTCCACGAAAAGGAGCAGATTGACCGGCGGCCCACCTGCGGTGTTGTTCCAGGCGCGCGCCGCCTTGCTGAAGGCGAGAACGCCGCTCTTGTTGTCGCTCGCGCCGCGCCCCCAGAGGCGACCATCGCGGACGGTGCCGCCGAAGGGCGGGTCGGTCCAGCGCTCGACCGGCTCGACCGGCTGCACGTCGTAATGGGCGTAGCAGAAGAGGGTCCGCGTCGGGTCGCCGCTCGGCCCCGCCGCTACCCGCCCGACCACGACCGACGGGCCACCCGGCACGTCGTAGATCTGCGCCGGGATACCGTCGGCGGCGAGCAGGTCTTTGGTCAGCGCGGCGCACTCGGTCAGCCCCACGCCCTGCGCCGAGATGCTCGGCTGCCGCACATAGCGCGCGAGCGCGTCGATCGCCTCGTCGCGCCCCACCTCGATCGCCGCGAGCACCGTGTCCAACATCGCCGACATCGCCCCTCCTCCGTCGCTCGCCGCACGCCTCAACGGTGATCGAGTTATCGTGTGGCGGCATTATCCGCGACCGTCTGGCAATTGCCAAAAACGCCATGCTCGCAGGGGTGATCGCCGAGGCAATGTCGCCCTCGATAATAACCAGACTCTCGAATCATGTGCCTGTCTCGGCTTCGTATTCCAGCTTAAAATCCTCGTAGATGGAGAAGAGCGGGCAGACCGCTGTCTCCCAACTTAATTTTCCCAGGCCTGCGCCAATCTTCGGCAGCGCGACCGTCACAATCCTTTTCGCCTCACAGTATTTCGCCAGATTACGCAGCGCACGGTTGAGGAAGGTTTTCGACGCGTGGTACATGTCCGATTGCGTCGCAAGATAGAAAAGGTCGGGATGCTCCAGCGCCGGGGAACCACGAAGAGGTCGCCACCAGCGAATTTACTGCTGTGCGTATGCTTCTTGAACTGCTTCTGCACCATTGTCATCTTGTGGGGATATGTCGCGATAGACGAGCGGGGTGTAGGGGAGTGGGTCGCTCGCGCGGAATCGGGCCAACGTCGCCGCGTCGAAGGGCGCGGTCGGGCAGAGCGCCTGCTGCCACAGCAGGAACGGCAATACCTGGAGACGCGCGGTGTGAAACTCATCGAGCACCAACTCGCCATCACGCCGCACTTCGCCGCAACGCCGGTATCGGCGAACGCGGCGAAGAGCGCGCGGTTGTCGATCGGAACGCGCCGGAAGGTACCATGCCAGCCCTCGCTGTCGCCGTCCAGCACCAGATAGCTAACGACCAGTTCCCCTTGCAGCGGCATCCCGACCGAGCCGGGATTCAGGATGTGCCAGCGCCCGATCCGCCGGTCCAGCGGCAGGTGCCTGTGCGCCGCCACAACCGTCTCCTCCGCTACTCCGTCCAGCAGGAGCACCAGTTCCGTCTCGTCGACTGCCGGGACGATCCCCTCGCTATTGGAGCGCGCCGAGCCATGCAGGGTTCGCGGCGGCGCATCGGGCGGATAGACGCTCGGGGCGTCGGGCCAGGACGCGATGCGCGCGTGCAGCGGCCCCACGAGTTGACGGCGGAGCCAGGAGAGCATCGTATATTGCGTCGGATCGACCCAGGAGGCCGGAGCGTGCGGCGTGTCGTAATCGAGCAGATAGAACTCGTTATTCCCCCGGATGACCGCCCATCCTGCGGCCAGTGCGCGTTCCACGACCGCCGCCGAGAACGGCCCCCCGTTGATCAGGTCGCCCGCTACGACGACCCCATCGATCGGGAAGGCCGCGAGAGCGGCCAGCACAACTTCCAGGCGGGCAAATTGCCGTGGATATCGGCCAGGATCGCCAGTCTGGTCATCGCCCCTCCCTTCCTCGTGCGCCGCGCGCGCACCAACACCGACAGCAGAACGCACGGGTCGGCGCAGGGGTGTAGAGCTCAGGGGGTACGCGGCGTGCCGTAGGTGCCATCGAGCGCCTGCCAGAGGGCGCGCGCGAACCAGCCGCGCGTGGCAGGCCGATCCCACCCCGACCACGCGCCGGACAGGGTGCCATCGGGCGGCGGGCCGACGTAATGGACGTAGGTGGCGAGATCGACGCGGTGGCCGGACGACGCGGGAATTGCGGTGAAGAGTGCCGTGTCGTCGGGCTGCCACGCCCACACGCCCCGCCGCACCATCGCCCTGGTGATGAACGCGATCGTCTGGACCTGCAACACCGGATCGAGCGTGCCGTAGGTGCCATCGCCATAGCCGCGAGCGACCTCGTAGTGCGCGAGCGTGCCGATCGCGCGCCACAGCTCATCATCGACCGGTCCGCGATCGCTGAACGGGTTGGCGTGGTCCTCCCCCTCCCAGCCCATCGCCCGCCCGATCAGCGCGGCCATCTGCGCCCGCAGGGTCGTGTCATACTGTCCGAAATCGCCATCCTGATATCCGCGTACGACGCCGCGCGCCGCCAACTGGGTGATCGCCTCGTAAGGGGGCGGGCCGGGCGGCAGATCGCCGAAGCGCGGACGAGCGGCGAAGGTCGCCAGCACGCTGTGGGGTGCGTCCATCGTCAGGGCGAGCGTGGTCGCCCAGCCTCGGAAGGTGCCATCGATCGTCCAGCCGGTGAAGACCGCATTGCCCGACGTGACAGCGGTGAGGGCGATGATCGTCCCGGTCGGATAGGGCGCACCAGCGGACCAGCCGTTCGTTGCCGTGTCGACCCGCCCGCCGCTCGTCACGGCGAGGGTGAGCGGGTAAGCGCGCACGAAGGTGGCGGCGAGCGTCCGCTCGGCGCTCATGGTGACGGTATAGGGATTCGCGGACCCGACCGCGACCCCATCGAGGGCCCAGCCGATGAAGACGAAGCCGCTCTCCGGCGCGGCGCTGACCTGTACGCGCGTACCGGGGATATAGGGGCCAGGGCTCGGTACCGCGCTCACTGCGCCGCCCGTACCGGCGGAGAGGGCGAGGGCATAGGTCGGCCTGGCGGTCGGCGGGGGGGCGACAACGACCGTAGAAGTGGCCGTCGGCACAGCGCGACCGCCGCCGGTGGGGGTGGCCGTCGGCACCGGGGAGCCGCCAACCGTGGGCGTGACGGTCGGGGCGGTTACCCGCTCAAAACCAGCAACGAGCGAGAAGTCATCGGTTACGACGAAGCTATAGTTTTGTTCGACACTGACTTGCTTCCCACCAAGCAACCAGCCGATGAATCGCGATTCGGCGGAGGGCGTCGCAGTCAGATTAACAACCTCCCTGGCGTCATACGTTGGTTTGTTGGGCGCGATCGTCACTGTGCCGCCGCCGCGAATTTCGACTGTGATCGTGTATGCGCGAACAAAGCGCGCGACGATCCGGTGATCGGCGGTAACGGTCAAGGAGAGTGGGCTGGCAGCACCGGCAGCCACGCCATCAATTTCCCAACCGACGAAGCGATAGCCGCTGTTCGGGGCGGCGCTGATGCTGACGGGCGTGCCGGACGCATACGTCGGCCCGGTGGGCGCGGCACTGACCGTGCCGCCGAGTGGGGTCGTTTCGAGCATGAGGCGATAGTCGCAACCTGTATTAGGGACTCTCCCGGAATTAGCTATCCCGGTGGATGGGAGGTGGGGGGATGTCGATGAACCATTTGCCCAGGGTTGGATGCCTGGTGAGGTGCGTCTCCACATCGGCCATGGCCGCCTTGGTCAG